>NBJMC04203__coassemble_124_pt1 | contig 112812 bp, 110 predicted proteins | sample NBJMC04203__metabat2_low_PE_031 | metagenome-assembled genome bin NBJMC04203 | reverse complement strand
GAAGAAACAGAAGAAACAGAAGAAACAGAAGAAACAGAAGAAACAGAAGAAACAGAAGAAATTGCTTCCGGCAACCTGGGAGGGTCCTCCCAGGCGAATTTGGGCAGTACTGCCCAAACAACGGTAACAGAAGAAGTGCTCTATCAGGATGAGCCGGCCATCGACTCATCCTACGACGCGATTGCCCCCGTCGCCCAGCAGCTGCAGAGCAGCACTGAGCAAGAGGACTGGAAGTTTTACCTGCTTATCCTTCTGGCTTTGGCGGTGGTTGTGCTGGAGGTGGTGCGGATTATTCGCATCAGGGGAACACAAAAGGATGAGCCGGATGACAATGACGGCAGCATCTAAAAAATAAGCCCGCTCCATCGGTTTGGAGCGGGCTGTTTTGTGTCCCGGGATTATTCTTCCGGCATCTCCCAGTTGTGGTAGACTTCCTGAACGTCGTCGTTGTCGTCCAGCATGTCCAAGAGCTTCTGCATCTTTTCGCACAGCTCAGGGTCATCGATCTTGGTGTAGGTGGAGGGCACCTTCTGGATGTCCGCCTCCACAAAGCTGTAGCCTTTGGCCTCCAGCGCCTCACGCACCGCGCGGAACTCGTTGGGGTCGCTGGTAGCGGAGATCTCGATGACGCCGTCGCCGAACTCAAAGTCCTCGGCGCCAGCCTCCATGCAGTCTTCCATGATCTGGTCCTCGGTGTATTTGCCGTCCTCGTTGTCGATGACGATGACACCTTTGTCGTTAAACAGGAAGGAGACGCAGCCGGTTTGGCCCAGGTTACCGCCGCATTTGTCAAAGTAGTGGCGCAGGTCGCCGGCGGTGCGGTTTTTGTTGTCGGTCAGCGCCTCGACGATGACAGCGACGCCGCTCGGTCCATATCCTTCGTACACCATGTCGACGTAGGTGTTTTTATCGCCTTCGCCCGCAGCCTTTTTGATGATGCGGTCAATGTTGTCGTTGGGAACGTTGTTGGCCTTTGCTTTTGCGATCAGATCGCGCAGCTTGCCGTTGTTCATCGGGTCCGGTCCACCTTCACGGACCGCCACCGCCATCTCACGGCCGATCTTGGTGAAGATTTTTCCCTTCTGGGCGTCAGTCTTTTCTTTTTTGCGCTTGATATTGTTCCATTTCGAATGTCCGGACATTGCAAAAACTCCCTTTCAATATTGTCTATCGGTTTTCTTGCAGCGAAACCGAAGTCCTTTATTTATCAGCTTCTCAGCAGCAGAAATCAAAATCATTTTATCACAAAACGCCGCATGATACAAGCATTTTTTCCGCCTTCTCCCCGCACGGAAAAGGGAATGGAGGGGCCGATCAAGGGAGCAGTTGCATTGCCCATACCTTTATGGTACAATAAAACCAGAATGAGCGGATAAAGACCGGGCAGTTTTGTCGATATTGAAGGATGTACAGGGTGAAAGAGAAAGGAAGGGAATTTTTGATGAAAAGAAAGCGGACTGTTCTGGCAGCAGTGCTCATGCTGGCCGCCTTGGCGGCAATAGTCTGGCTGTATGTCTGCCGAAATCAAAAGAGCAGCGACAACCTTCCTAGCCTTGCAAACCTTGTCCAGATGGAGGAGGGTGCCATCGACGAAACAGTATGCGGCTACCGCAGGGCTCAGTTGTGTTCCGTTTGGGGAGAGCCGGAGGAGAGCGGGGCCAAGCAGGATGTCTGGACGGTGGGAGAGCTTACCCTCACCGTCCGCTATCAGGATGGGGGAGAAAAGGCGGTCAGCTGCGGGCTTTCCGCCCGGGTGTTTTTGCAGCAAACCGATGTGGTGCAGGTCACCCACTTTCTCCATACCGATATAACCGAGCGATCTTTAAGCGAGGAGGAGATCGCGGCGGTGCGGGATTGGGTGGAAAGCCTACAGCTCATCCGCCAGAGCTTTGCTGAAGGTCAGTCGCCCGGCGAGCAGTATGAAGGAGGCTCAAGCTGGGATTTTGCGGTCAATGGAGGGGAGCAGACATTTTCTTATCAGGTTGTTGACAACGCTTACCTCCTGCTTGATGGGGAGTGGTATCTGGTGCTGAACCCGTCCGACCCGCCGGTCGAAATGGATTGAATGGAGGAAACGAAATGGGAACAAGGTGGTCCAGAATATTGGAACTCTTGATTGTGTCGGTCAATTACATTTTGATCGGATATGCACTTTCCAACATTGCGATGCTGCTGCAGAGCAACCCGCTCTTTATTTTGTTCTATGCCAGCGAAATCTGGGTGACCGGGCTCTATTGGCGCAGGGCCGCAAAGCTGACCGGCAGCAAGCTGCTCTCGACGGTGCTGTTGGCTGTCTGTTTTGCGCTGCAGATTGGAATGGTCTATTTTGCCGGCCGCGTTGTGGGTGAGATGGTTCCTTTTTACAAGAGCTGATCCGCCCGCTTCTCTCCCGCAAGACGCCAAATTGTTAACAGAAAAGAAATTGCATCTGCTGTGGAGTTAGGGTATAATAAAGAAATAGAGAAAACAGGCGACGGCCGATTATCTATTTTTGTTGAAGGGAGAAATGTTCTATGGCATCCTATGTTATCTCGACAGATACCTCCTGCGATTTTCCGCTCGATTATGTTCAGCGGCATCAGATCCCGCTGGTAAGTTTATATTACAGCATTGATGGAAAGGACGGCGTCAACGGCTGCCCCAAAAGTGAGGAACTCAAAACTTTTTATCAGAAAATGAGGGAGGGCGCTGAGACCAAGACCCAGCAGGCCAGCGTGGAGGACACCGAAAAACTGTTCCGCCAGATTTTGGAAACCGGCAGCGATGTCCTGCACATCGCCTTTTCTTCGGGCCTGAGCGGTACAGCAAACGCCGCGCGCCTGGCGGCGGAGACGCTCAAGGAGGAATTTCCGGACAGAAAGATCATCGTTATCGACTCGCTGTGCGCTTCTCTGGGACAGGGACTGCTGGTGGATTACGCACTGCGCATGAAGGATGAGGGCAAGAGCATGGAGGAGACTGCACAGTGGGTGCAGGACCATCTCCAGAACATCTGCCACCTCTTTACCGTTGACGACTTAAAATATCTGCAGCGCGGCGGCAGAATCTCCAAGACCACCGCTCTGCTCGGCACCATGATCGGCATTAAGCCAGTGCTGCACGTCGACGAGGAGGGCAAGCTGGTGCCGCTCTCCAAGGTGCGCGGCAGAAAGCAGTCGATTCAGGCGCTGGTGGACAAGATGGAGCAGAACATCGGCAGCTACCGCAGCCAGAAGCAGCCGATCTTCATCAGTCACGGCGACTGCGAGGAGGACGCGAAGTATCTGGCAGGCTTGGTCAAGGAGCGCTTTGGCTACAATGAGTGCCTGATCAACATCATTGGTCCTACCATCGGTGCACACGCTGGCCCGGGCACACTGGCTCTTTTCTTCCTGGGCGATGTCCGGTAGTTTTCGGTGAGAATTGACAGCTTTTAAAAGAAGAATCTGTGCAATAAGGAAAAGATGTAACGAAAGTTACATCTTTTCCTTGCTTTCTGCCTCTTTTTCCGGTAGAATAAAGGACGTAATGTCGTTTCACAAAACACATCAAGGAGGAAGTCAGATGACAGACTTTGTGATTACAACGGAAAATGCGGCGGATCTGCCAGAGGAATTTATACAGGAAAACGAGATTGGCATCCTGTCGCTTTACTATACCATCGACGGCGTGACCTATGGTCCGGATGGGGATCGGTTGGACGTCGAGGAGTTTTACGCAAAGATGCGGGCTGGAGCTCTGCCCAAAACCCAGCAGGTTAATCCGGACCAGGCGATTCAGAAGTTCCGCTCCTATCTGGAGCAGGGCAAGGACATCCTGCACCTGGCGCTGACCAGCGCGGTCAGCGGCAGCTACAACAGCGCCAAAATGGCAGCGCAGGAGCTGATGGAGGAGTTCCCGGAGCGCACCATTACCGTCATCGATACCCTGGTCGGCACCCTGGCCGAAGGAATGGTGGTCGACAAGGTAGCGCAGATGCGCAAAGCAGGCAGGACACTGGCCGAGGCCGCGCACTGGGTCAAAGAGAACATCCCGCACTTTTGCCTGTATGCCACGGTGGATGACCTCAACCACCTGTACCGCGGAGGAAGGGTCTCCCGTACCACCGCCTTTTTGGGAAGCGCCATCGGCATCAAGCCAATTCTCAAGCTGGACGATACCGGCAACCTGGTTCCGATTGCCAAGGTGCGCGGCAGAAAGCAGTCGATTCAGGCGCTGGTCAAGTACATGGAGGAGCATGCGGGCGCCTTTTTAAAACAGAACGACAAGGTGTACATCACCCACGGCGATTGCCTGGAGGAGGCGCAGTATCTGGCGCAGCTGGTGAAGGAAAAATTCGGCATCGCAAAGGCGATGATCAACCACATCGGCCCGGTCATCGGTTCCCACGCGGGTCCGGGTGCGCTGGCACTGAGCTTTATGGGTGAAAGCAAGTGATAATCGGCGATATCGTGAGATAATAGCATAAAAAAATCGATTATCTGGTAAAATAAGACGAAAAAAGCAAAATTTAAAGTTTTTTCATAAAAAATGGCTTGCCAAACTGGAATCAGACGGTTATAATAAAAGGGCCATCAAAGAGATGGCATATAAAAAACAGATTTTACGAAGGGAGGAAAAAACGGTGGACGACTGCAGTATAAGTACAATCAAACAAAGGAGCGGTCTCTGTTTTTGCGCGCCGGATTTTCCTTCCTGTAATCTTGTGATGATCCAGTAAGGGCTTTGTTCTCGCGCCGTCAAAATGGAAACCGCCGTGTCACAGCAGCAAAATGCCGTGGCACGGTTTTGTTTGGGCTGTACTTTGCTGTCTGCAACATGACAGTAAAGGAGGAGCAAACGATGAAAAAGATGATTTTGATGACAGCCAATGGAATGAACCTGTTCGAGAAGGACCTGGAGATGCTGGTCCAGGAGAGAGATTACCGCACGATTGGCCAGCGCCTGACGGAGATGGAGCCGCAGCAGGCTTCCCGCTGGCTGGCCCGGCAGGACGAGCAGCTGCGCTTTGCGGTGGCCTGCAAGATGGAGCCGGACAAAGCGGAACAAATCTGTGCCTGCACTGAGCAGGAGATCAGGACTGGGTACCTGAGCAGCAGCGCGGCAGCGTTGGCCAAAAGCCGGATTTTCTGGCTGATGGCGCTGATGATTTCGGGGATGATTACCGGCGGGATTCTGGCGCGGTACGAGAGCGCCTTCGCGGCAGTGCCGATGCTGGTCACCTTCATCCCCATGCTGACCGATACCGGCGGCAACGCGGGCTCGCAGAGCAGCACCATCATCATCCGTGCGATGACGATGGGCGAGATCGGTTTCCGCAACCTCATCCAGGTGTTGTGGAAAGAGATCCGGGTCGGCGTTCTGGCCGGAGCGGCCTTGAGCGCGGTCAACTTTTTCCGCCTGCTGCTGACCACCCCGCACTCGGCAGGGATTGCGCTGACTGTGTCGCTGGCGATGCTGCTGACTGTAGTGATGGCAAAGGCGGTTGGCGCCATGCTGCCGCTGCTGGCGGGCGTGCTGCGCTGGGACCCGGCAATCATGGCGGCGCCGCTGATCACCACAATCGTGGACGCCTTTGCGCTCATCATGTATTTTAAGATTGCCCAGGTGATTCTGGGATTGTAAAAAGAGGAGGGAATTTCCCTCCTCTTTTTTTGATGCAATTTTTCTTCTGCTCGCATAAGGGGCTAGAAGCGGGGAAAGGTAATCAATAAAAAATCAAAATCAATCATCGCATGCTTCATTCCATTTTTGAGAGAAAAGAAAAGGCAATTTTGGGAAATTTGAGGGATGGATTGTGCGTTTGGCTAAAGAAAAAGCGCGCATCTTTGTTGATTATTTTTGATTGAATTTGACTGAAAATGATTGATTTTTTGTGAACGGTGTGTTATAATCAGTTTAACCGATAGGACAGGAGGGAATTGCATGCTGGCCGAGGAGAGAATTCGAAAGATTCTGACGCTGCTGGAGGAAAAGAAGGCGGTGAGCGTGGCAGACCTCTGCCAGGAGACCGGCGCCTCCGAGGCGACCATCCGCCGGGATCTAAACGAGCTGGACCGGCAGGGCAAGCTGAGCAAGGTGCACGGCGGCGCGGTGTTGCCGAAGGACGAGTTCCAGAGCCAGGAGCCGGACATCCTCACCAAGTCCCAACTGAACGTCGAGCAGAAGCAGCGCATCGCGCGCTACGCGGCCGCCCAGGTCAACGACGACGACTTTGTCTTTATCGACGCGGGCACCACCACTCTGTTGATGGCTGAATACCTGACAAACAGCAAGGCGACCTTTGTCACCACCGGCATCGAGTGCGCCAGAAGGCTGGTGGAAAAGGGACTGCGGGTCTATGTGCCGGGCGGACTTTTAAAACCGGGCACCCAGGCGCTGGTGGGCGCGGCGGCAAGGGAGTCGATCGGGCGCTACAACTTCACCAAGTCCTTCATCGGCACCAACGGCATCGCGGTGCGCCAGGGCTACACCACCCCCGACATGGAGGAGGCCTCCATCAAGTCTCTGGCGGTGGAGCGGTCCTATCTAAGCTATGTGCTGGCCGATTCCAGCAAGTTCGGCAAGGTGGCGGCGGTCACCATCTGCCCGCTCCGGGATGCGTGCATCCTGACCGACCGGATGCCGGACGAAATTTATCTGAGCCAGACCATTATCAAAGAGGTGGATTGATTTGATTTATACCGTGACCTTTAATCCTGCGCTCGACTATGTCGTCAGGATGGAGCATTTTTCTCTGGGGCAGGTCAACCGCACCCGAAGCGAGGAGATTCAGTTCGGCGGCAAGGGCATCAACGTCTCCACCGTCCTGAAAAATCTCGGGGTCAAAAGCTGCGCGCTCGGCTTTGTCGCGGGCTTTACCGGCAGGGCGCTGGAGGACGGGCTGCGCGCGATGGGGGTGGACACCGACTTTATCCACCTGAAAAGCGGCATGACCCGCATCAACGTCAAGCTCAAGGCCGACTGCGAAAGCGAGATCAACGGCCAGGGGCCGGCAATCGGCAAGGAGCACCTGCAGCAGCTCTTTGACAAACTGCAAAAGCTGCAGGAGGGGGACGTGCTGGTCCTGGCCGGCAGTATCCCCGGCAGCCTGCCCAGCGACATCTATGAGAAGATCATGCAGCAGCTGCAGGGCAGACAGATTATGGTGGTGGTGGACGCCACAAGGGAACTCTTGTGCAACGTCCTGAAATATAAGCCGTTTTTGATTAAACCAAACCACATCGAGCTTGGGGAAATCTTCGGTGTGGAGCTTCAAAACGACCAGCAGATCCGGGAGTATGCGGGCAAACTGCAAGAGCGCGGCGCACGCAACGTCCTGGTCTCGATGGCGGGAGCGGGGGCAATCCTGCTCGACGAAAACGGCGGTTTCCACCGGATTGCGGCGCCGAAGGGGACGGTAAAAAATTCCGTTGGCGCCGGCGATTCGATGGTGGCGGGCTTTTTGGCCGGCTATCTGCAGAGCGGCGACTATGGCGTCGCCTTGAAGATGGGCACTGCAACGGGGAGCGCGACCGCGTTTTCCGAGGGGCTTGCAACCAAACCAGAAGCGCAGGCGCTGTTTGATGCGCTGTGTGAGAACGAATAAGGAGAAGAGTGTTATGAGGATTATTGATTTACTCAGCGAGGACAGAATTTTGCTGGGAGCTTCCGCTCAGACCAAGGAGCAGGCCATCGACCAGATGGTGGAGCTTCAGGCAAAAAGCGGCAGCCTCAAGGACAAGGAAGTTTATAAGCAAGCCATCCTGGCAAGGGAACAGATGAGCAGCACCGCCATCGAGGCGGGCATCGCGGTGCCGCACGCCAAATCCGACACCGTCACCGCGCCTTCGCTGTGCGCGATGACGCTTGAGAAGGGTGTAGATTACGGCGCGATGGACGGCCAGCCGTCTGACCTGTTCTTCATGATTGCGGCGCCGGTGGACGGTGACCTGCACCTGGAGATCCTCTCCCACCTGATGGTGCTGCTGATGGACCCGGCGTTTGTCGCAGCACTGCGCGGCGCAAAGAGCCCGAAGGAATTGATTGCGGCCATCGACCGCTTTGAAAAGGAAAAATATCCGGAGGAAGCAGCAGCTACGGTTGCTGCAACTGCTGCTCCGAAGAAGGAAGGCTACCAGGTGCTGGCGGTCACCGCCTGCCCGACCGGCATCGCCCACACCTACATGGCGGCGGAGGCGCTGGAAAAGGCCGGTGCCGAGCTGGGCGTCACAGTTAAGGTGGAGACCAACGGCAGCGGCGGCGTCAAGAATCGCCTGACCGCAGAGGAAATCGCCAACGCCGACGGCATCATCGTGGCGGCGGACAAAAACGTCGAGACCGCACGCTTTGCCGGCAAGAAGGTCATCTTTGTGCCGGTGTCGGACGGCATCCACAAGGCAGCAGAGCTGATCCAGAAAATCGAGAGCGGCGATGTTGCCGTCTATGAGCACGAGGGCGCAAAGGAAACGGTTGCAGCTGAGGCTGGCAGCGAGAGCTTTGGCCGCCAGCTGTACAAGCACCTGATGAACGGCGTCAGCCACATGCTGCCGTTTGTCATCGGCGGCGGTATCCTGATCGCCATTGCCTTCCTGCTGGACGACTACTCGATCAACCCCGCAAACTTCGGCACCAATACGCCGCTGGCGGCCTTCTTTAAGACGGTCGGCGACACCGCCTTTAACTTCATGCTTCCGATTCTGGCCGGCTACATCGCCTACAGCATCGCGGATCGTCCCGGTCTTGCGGTCGGTATCGTCGGCGGTTACCTCGCCAAGGTCGGCAACTCGTTCACCAACATCTCCGGCGAAAACGCCATCTCCGGCGGTTTTCTGGCGGCGCTGCTGGCCGGTTTTGTAGCGGGCTATCTGGTGCTGGGCATCAAGAAGCTGGCCGACAAGCTGCCGGAAAGCATGGAGGGCATCAAGCCGGTCCTGATCTACCCGCTGTTCGGCGTGTTTCTCATCGGCGTCTTTATGTTTGCGGTCAACCCCATCATGGGCGCCATCAACAGCGGCATCGTCAACCTGCTCAACTCGATGGGCGGCACCAGCAAGATCCTGCTCGGCTGCATCGTGGCCGGCATGATGAGCATCGACATGGGCGGCCCATTCAACAAGGCGGCCTACGTCTTTGGTACCGCCTCGATTGCCAGCGGCAACTACGACATCATGGCGGCTGTCATGATCGGCGGCATGATCCCGCCGCTTGCCATCGCGCTGGCGACCACCTTCTTTAAAAAGAAATTCACCGCGGAGGAGCGCAAATCCGGCGTGGTCAACTACATCATGGGTCTGTGCTTCATCACCGAGGGCGCAATCCCGTTTGCGGCTTCCGACCCGCTGCGCGTCATCCCGTCCTGCGTCGTTGGTTCGGCGGTTGCGGGCGGACTGTCGATGCTGTTCGGCTGCACCCTGCGCGCACCGCACGGCGGCATCTTCGTCTTCCCGGTTGTCGGCAACGTCTTTGGTTACCTGATCGCCCTGGTGGTCGGCTCCATCGTCGGCATGTTGATGCTGGGCCTGCTCAAAAAGGACGCAGCGGCAAAATAAAATACAATCGATGAAATAAAAAGTCCGGGTCATCCGGCAATAGATCAGCAAAAGAAAAAGGAGCGATGAATATGGTATCGGCAAATGTAAAGGTAGTAAACCCAATGGGGATGCACATGCGTCCGGCGCAGCTTTTCATCAAGGAGGTCACTCCGTTTGGCTGCGACGTCACCATCGTTTTTAACGGCAAAGAGATCAACGGCAAGAGCATCATGAACCTGATGGCCGCCTGCATCAAGCAGGGCAGCGAGATCGAGATCCGCTGCAGCGGCGACCGCGAAGAGGAGTGCCTGAAGGCCGCGGTCGCGCTGGTCGAGGCGGGCCTGGGAGAATAGGCGCTTGTCAATACGGGAAAGGGGATGCGTGAGAATGCTGAAAGGTGTCGGCGCTTCAGCCGGAATTGGAATCGGAAAGGTCATCTGCATCCGGGAACAGAGCCTGGACTACTCCCAGGTGGCCTATCAGGGAAAGGACAAGGAGAAGGAGCGCCTGAAGGCGGCGGCGGAAACCTTCTGCGAAATCACCCAGAAGATGGCGGAGGACGTCCGCGAGCGGGTGGGGCAGAAGGAATCGGAGATCCTCACCGGCCAGGTGATGATGCTGCAGGACCCCTTCATGATGGGGCAGATGGAGGACGCCATCAACTCCGGCAGCTGCGCCGAGGCGGCGGTGGACAGCGTCTGCCAGATGTATATCGAGATGTTCTCTAACGTCGAGGACGAGCTGATGAAGCAGCGCGCCACCGACATCGGGGATATCCGCACCCGCATGCTGCGACTGCTTTTGGGGATTGAGAGCGTGGATGTGTCGGCGGTGCCCAAGGGCACCGTGCTGGCGGCCAAGGACCTGACCCCCTCAATGACGGTGGGACTCAAGCGGGAAAACATCAGCGCCATCGTCACCGAGATCGGCGGCAAGACCAGCCATTCGGCCATTCTGGCCCGCGCGCTGGAGATCCCGGCGGTGCTGGGCATTGCAGGGGCGCTCGAGCAGCTGCAGGACGGCCAGACCGCCATTGTGGACGGCGGCAAGGGAGAGGTGCTGATCTCCCCGGACACCGAGACGCTCTATCAGTACACCAAGCTCCAGGAGGAGCAGCTGCGCCAGAAGGCGATGCTCTCCATCTACCGCGACAAGCCGACGGTCGATGCCGACGGCAGGCAGTATCAGCTCTATGCCAACATCGGCAGCGTGATGGAGGCGCAGGCGGCGCTGGACAACGGCGCCGAGGGCATCGGACTGTTCCGCACCGAGTTTTTGTTCATGGACCGGCCCTCGATGCCGGATGAGGAGGAGCAGTACGAGGCCTACGCCGCTGTCTCCCGCATCATGCAGGGCAGGGAGGTCATCATCCGCACGCTGGATGTCGGCGGCGACAAGGAGGTCTCCTACCTCAAGATGGGCGCGGAGCAGAACCCGTTTTTGGGCTGGCGCGCCATCCGGTACTGTCTGGAGGAGACCGACCTCTATAAGACCCAGCTGCGCGCGCTGCTGCGGGCGGGCGCGCAGTACCGCAACATCAAGATCATGCTGCCGCTGGTAACCGGCGTGCAGGAGGTGCGCGCGGCAAAGGCGCTGCTGGAGGAGTGCAAGCAGGAGCTCAAAGCCGCCAACCTCGCCTATGACCCGGACATCCAGGTGGGCGTCATGATCGAGACCCCGGCGGCGGCGCTGACCGCCGACCTGCTGGCCAAGGAAGCGGCCTTCTTCAGCATCGGCACCAACGACCTGACCCAGTACACCATCGCGGTGGACCGTGGCAACGCCAAGGTCGAAAAGCTGTACACTGCCCTGCACCCGGCGGTGCTCAGAAGCATCCGCAACGTCATCCAGGCGGGGCGGCAGGCCGGCATCCCGGTGGGGATGTGCGGCGAATCCGCGGCCGACCCGGCGCTGATTCCGCTGCTGCTGCACTTTGGTCTGGACGAGTTCAGCGTCAGCGCGTCCTCGGTGCTGGCCACCCGCAAGACCATCAGCGAGTGGAGCGGCGAGCAGGCCGCGCAGCTGACCGAACAGGCGATGGCCCTCGCCACCCCCGACGAGGTCGGCGCTTACCTGCATGGACAGGTGAAAGCATAACGAAATCCTGAACCCTCTTGAAATAGATACCACCTTTTTCTCTCCCTCCAAAAGGCAAAGGAGCGAAGCCGTCACCGGCTTCGCTCCTTTGCGCTGCACAATTTTTCTGGACAGCGGGAGGGAAAGGTGGTATAATGGGCAAAAAGAGCTAGCTCTTTTTGTTTTGCTTGACAGGAACACAAGCAAAACAAAAAGGGTACCGGACAGACAAGAAAGGAGCAGACCAAATGCGAAAAAGAACACCCAAACTGCTGGCCCTCGCCCTGGCCGCCGTGATGACGATGGGGATGACGGTGAGCGCAGCAACAGTACCCGATAACCCAGCAGGGAAAGGAACAAATGTTAATTCTGGAGATACGATGCAGAACAACAATGGTATTGTGATGGATAACCATGGTACGGTACAAAACAACAATAGTATTGTACAAAACAACCATGATACGGTACAAAATAACAAACGGATTGTACAAAACAACTATGGCACCGTGAAAAATGTTGGTGCTGGCTATGTGGTGAACAATTTTGGCGGAGATGTGGAAGGAGGAGTCGTCGACCAATACTATGAACTGCCCGTTCCGCAGAATTTTAGCTATGAAGGCGCGAAAAAGTCGGATGACAGGTGGTGGATAAATTTTCTTGGGACCGTGGCCATCAAGGCCGATGAAGGCTACCACTTTGCCAGCACGCCAACGACGACAAGCGGAACGGTCACCGAGGTGGAAGCGGGCAAGACCTACACCCTGTCCGGCGTGACCAAAAATTTGGCCAATGGTGGCTTGACACTGGATGTGCAGGAAGGTGAGTATACACCTGAACAACCTGAACCCGAGCCGGAACCGACCCCAACCCCCGACCCAACCCCCACCACCCCGCCGGCGGACACCAGCACCGCCGCCGAACCTGCTTCCGCCCCCACCGTCCAGCAGATGGAGCAGCGCGAGCGCCCCGACCCGCAGGATGTGGAGGCCACCGAGCGGTACAGCTTCTGGATGGATGTAAAATCAGACGTGCGCATCGCCGCTGACGGCAAGACACTTCGTGTCCACGTCCCCGCCGCCTACACCAACATGCCCGCCAGCGTGATGGAGCTCATCCGCCTGCAGGACGAGGACATTACCGTCGACCTGCGCTGGAGCGGCGAACAGCTCATCATCACCCCCGCGACGGCCCAGCGCAAAACGGCGCTGAAGGCGTTTTGGACCTTTGAGCAGCTCTGCGAGCTGTACGGTGAGTAATCGCATGGGCGGGGCCCCTGCAAACCCCGATGCGAGGGGGCGCAGCCCCCTCTGCACTCCCCCATGAGGAGGGCGCTCCGCCCCTCCACCCCGGGGGTTTTTGCGGGACGGTAGTCCCTACACCTCCAGAGCGGGCGCTCCGCCCCGCGCCCCGGCCTACTTTCTTGTGAGAAGAAAGTAGGCAAAGACTCACCAGGGACCTCCTGGTCCCTGGACCTCCAGCGAAGGGGGCCTCGCCCCCTTTGATCCCCCGACCCTCTACCCTAGCGGTATTGTTCGCAATAATTTAAACCCTCAAGCATTCTCGATGGCACCCCATCTGCCGCGCCACGGATTGACAGCTGAAGGTGTGACCTCCGGTATAGCTCGGGGAGAAAAAAAGACCGATTTGCCCACAAACCCAAAGTGGCAAATCGGTCTTGTTTTGTGCTACAAACCCTATCGAGGGGGTGCGGGAACCGCAGGGGGAGCGAAGCGTCCCCCTAGGGGGTTCAGGGGGCTTACCCCCTGACACGCCTTTGGTGACTTTCGTCGTGAAACGAAAGTCACCCGGGGCGCGGGGCGGAGCGCCCGCAGGTAGGTGCAGGGGCTACCAGCCCCGCATAAACTCCCGGGGCGCCGAGCATGGCTTTGCCATGCTCTCGCGGAGCGCCCGCATCAAGGGTGGAGTGCAGAGGAAGGCGTTAGCCCTCCTCACAAAAGGGGAGTGCAGAGGGGCTTTGCCCCTCTGCACTCCCCTTGACTTTTGGAGAGCAATCGAGTATACTATAACTGGAAGTTAGCAAATGCTAACCTAAATGGAAGGAGAGGATTTCTTTGACAAATGCACTTCTCTGGGCCCTGACCGGCACCGGTTTTACCTTTCTGATGACAACGCTGGGTGCGGCGATGGTCTTTTTCTTTAAAAAGCAGGTCAGCGCCAATACTCAAAAAATCTTTCTGGGCTTTGCCGCCGGGGTGATGATCGCCGCCTCGGTCTGGAGCCTGCTGATTCCCGCCATGGAGGAGGCAGAAGCCGCCGGTACCCCCGGCTGGCTGCCGGCGGCGGGCGGGTTTATCCTCGGCATCGCCTTTTTGATGCTGCTGGACAGCCTGCTGCCCCACCTGCACCCCGGCGCGCAGGTGGCGGAGGGCATTTCCAGCAACTGGAAGCGCACCACCATGCTGATGCTGGCGGTCACGCTGCACAATATCCCCGAGGGCATGGCGGTCGGCCTTGCCTTCGCCCTGGCGGCCCAGCATTCGCAGCAGGCCGGCTACACCGCGGCGCTGGCTCTGGCGCTGGGCATCGGCATCCAGAACTTCCCCGAGGGCGCGGCCATCTCGCTGCCGCTGCGGCAGGAGGGCTTTAGCCGGTTCCGCAGCTTTGTCTACGGGATGCTTTCCGGCATCGTGGAGCCGGTGTTCGGCATCCTGGTGGTGCTGGCGGCGGGCAGCATCCAGCCGCTGATGCCGTGGCTGCTCAGCTTTGCGGCGGGCGCGATGATGTATGTGGTGGTCGAGGAGCTGATCCCCGAGGCGCACCTGGGCGAGCACTCCAACGTCGGCACCCTCGGCGTGATGGGCGGCTTTCTGGTGATGATGGTGCTGGACGTGGCGCTGGGATAATCGAAAATAAAATTCCATCGAAAAAAACAGGCGCAGCCGCTGTCAAAAGTGGCTGCGCCTGTTGTCTGTTTTTTTAAAAGATCAGCGAACCGACCTGAAAGATGATGGTGCCCACGATGTAGGCCGCCAGCGTCTGGTAGGCGGCGGTGAGGATGGCCTCCTTCATCGAGCCGAGCTCCCGGCGGGAAGCGGCGAAGGCCGCTACGCAGGGCATGTACAGGATGGTGAAGGCCAGGAAGCTGAAGGCGCTCAGCGGGGTGAAGATCTGCGCGAGCGCGGCGCTCAGCTGGGCGTCGGTGGTGGAGCCGGTGAGGATGGTCAGGGTGCTGACCACCGATTCCTTGGCAGTGAAGCCGGTGATGAGGGCGGTGGAGGCGCGCCAGTCGTTGAAGCCAAGCGGCGAAAAGACCGGTGCAATCACCGAGCCGATCGAGGCCAGGATGCTGTCGGCGCTGTCCGCAACCATATTGAGCCGCCAGTCAAAGCTCTGCAAAAACCAGATGACAATCGAGGCGATGAAGATGATGGTGAAAGCCTTGTGCAAAAAGTCTTTGGCCTTTTCCCACATGTGGAGCAGCACGCTCTTGGCGTCGGGCAGGCGGTAGGCTGGCAGCTCCATGACAAAGGGCACCGAATTGCCCTGGAAGATGGTCTTTTTCAGCAGCAGCCCCGACAGGATGGCCACCACAATGCCCAGCACATACAGCGACACCATCACCAGCGCGGCGTGGTCGGGGAAGAAGGCCGCGGTGATCATGCCGTAGATCGGCAGCTTCGCGCTGCAGGACATGAACGGGGTGAGCACAATGGTCATCTTGCGGTCGCGGTCGCTGGAGAGTGTGCGGGTGGCCATGATGGCCGGCACGCTACATCCAAAGCCGATCAGCATCGGCACAAAGCTGCGGCCGGAAAGGCCGATCTTGCGCAGCAGCTTATCCATGACAAAGGCGACCCTCGCCATGTAGCCGCTGTCCTCCAGCAGCGACAGGAAGAAGAAGAGCAGCACGATGATCGGCAAGAAGGAGAGCACGCTGCCCACGCCCGCGCACACGCCGTCGATGATGAGCGAAACAAGCCACGGGGTGACCTGCAGCCCGGTGAGGGTGACGGAGAGCCAGGCGGTGAACTGGTCGATCCAGGCGCCCAGCAGGTCCTGCAGCGGCGCGCCGATGACCGAGAAAGTCAGCCAGAAGATGACGAGCATGATGAGCAGGAAAACCGGGATGCCAAAGTATTTGCTGGTCAGCACCTGGTCGATCTTTTCGGAGCGCAGCTGCTCGCGGGTCTCCTGATGCTTGACCACGCACTGGGCGCACAGGTCCTCGATGTAGCTGTAGCGCATGTCGGCCAGGGCCGCTTCGCGGTCGGTGCCCAGCTCCTCCTCCATCTGCTCGACGATGTGGTCGATGATGTGGATGTCGCCCATATCCAGATCCAGCGCCTTAAACATCGGCTCGTCGCCCTCCACCAGCTTGGTGGCGGCAAAGCGGGTCGGGTAGCCGGCGGCCTGGGCGTGGTCCTCAATGATGTGCGCGATCGAGTGGATGGCGCGGTGGACAGCGCCCTGGCAGAAGTCCATTTTCTGGGTGGGCTTTTTGTCGTGGACGGTCTTGATGACGACGTCCAGCAGGTCGGAGATGCCTTCCCCTTTGGCGGCGGAGATCGGGATGACCGGGATACCCAGCCGCTCCGAGAGCTTTTTGATGTGGATGCTGTTGCCGCTGGCGCGCACCTCGTCCATCATATTCAGCGCCAGGATCATCGGGATGTTCAGCTCCATCAGCTGCAGGGTCAGGTAGAGGTTGCGTTCCAAGTTGGTTGCGTCGACGATGTTGATGATGGCGTCGGGATGCTCCTTGATTAAAAAGTCCCGGGTGACCACTTCCTCGGAGGTGTAGGGGGACAGCGAATAGATGCCGGGCAGGTCGACCAGCACCGCATCCTTATATTTGCGGATGGGGCCCTCCTTTTTCTCGACGGTGACGCCGGGGAAGTTTCCGACGTGCTGGTTGCTGCCGGTCAGGGCGTTGAAGAGGGTGGTTTTGCCGCAGTTCTGGTTGCCGGCCAACGCGAGAAGGAAACTCATTGTACCGAATCCTCCTCGATCTCAATTTTTGCCGCGTCCTCGGCGCGGATGGTCAGCACATAGCCGCGCAGGTACAGCTCGATGGGGTCGCCCATCGGCGCCACCTTGCGGACCATCACCTTGGTCTTGGGGGTCAGCCCCATATCCAGCAGCCTGCGGCGCAGCGCGCCATCCCCGCCCACAACGGTGATGATGCCGCCCTGTCCGGGTTTCACACAGTCCAATGTCATAATCAATCCTCCCAATTACACAGTTGTTAGCCTATGCTTACATTTTAATCATTTCCACAGATGTTGTCAATAGCTAACGGGCCGGTTTTGAAGGGCAAAGAGCGATTCATTTTGGGCAGATTGCAGGGTGCTGGACTTTTTGAGACATTTCTGCTAGACTGAAAGAGAAAGGGGGAGGGAGAACAAATGATCCGTTTTGAACAAACCTTCGATGCGGCCGCGCTGGACTATGACAGCAGCCGCCCGCTCTATCCCGCCGCGCTGTATACCGATCTGCTGCGCCATGTGCCGCTGACCGTGCAGAGCCGCGTTCTGGAGATTGGCCTTGGAACCGGGAAGGCTTCGGAGCCGATTCTGCGGACAGGCTGTTCCCTAACCGGGCTGGAACCGGGGAGCAATCTGGAGGCACTGGCAGCCGAGCGGCTAAAAGGATACGCTAACCTCTCTCTGCTCAACTGCACCCTGCAGGACTATGCGGGGGAGGGCGCACCCTTTGATCTGATCTACGCGGCCACCGCATTCCACTGGATTGAGGAGGAATATGGATACCGCCGGGTGTTTGAGCTGCTGCGGGAGGGCGGCAGCTTTGCCCGCTTTGCCTACCACGCGGGCTGCGACCGGAGCAGGCCGCAGCTGGCGCAGGAGATAGAAAGGCTTTACCAGCAATATATGCGCAAGGGGGACAAACCATCCCCGCCCCAAAAAGAATTTGGCAGGGAGGACGCCGAGGCGCTCGCCGCTGTCGCGCTGCGGTATGGATTTGTCGAACCGCGCAGTTTTCTCTATCAGATGACAAAGGATTTTTCGGCGGAGGAATATCTGGCGCTGCTGCGCACCTATCCCGACCACATGGCTCTTCCGGAGCAGAAGCGGGAGGGGCTGTTTACGGGGATTGCCAACGCCATCCAACAACACGGCGGTACCCTAACCGTTTTCTATACGGTAGATATGGAGCTGGCGCAAAAGCCGGAGAAATATTAGAGCAACGAAAAAAAGAGTGTGGGTTTTCCCACACTCTTTTTTTATCCTTCGTTGAGGTCGAGGTTTCTGACCTTGCGGCGCAGCGGCAGAACGCTTGCGGCCGAGACATTGATTCCGTCCACACCGGAGCGGATGAACCATCCCAGCAGGCTCTCGTCGTCGGCCATGTCGCCGCTGATGGTCACCTGGATGCCTGCATTGTGCGCGGCGGCGATCACCATCTGGATCATCCGCATGACGGCGGGATGATGGGTGTTGTAGTAGCGGGTGACCCGCGGATTCTGCCGGTCCACCGCAAGGGTGTACTGCACCAGGTCGTTGGTGTCGATGTGGAAGAAGTTGACCTTCTTGGCAAGCTCCGGGCTGAGGATGACCGATGCCGGCGTCTCAATGACAAGGCCGATGCCGACCTTCGGATCAAACGGCAGCGCGTCGCGCACCAGCGACTCCTGGGCCCTGCGCACATGGGAGAGGATCTGCTCGAGCTGCTCGACGCTGTCCACCATCGGGAACAGGATGCTCACCGGGCCGTACACCGAGGCGCGGTAGATGGCGCGCAGCTGGGTCTGGAACATCTCGGGTTTTGCCAGGCAGATGCGGATGGAACGGAAGCCCATCGAGGGGTTGACCTCCGGCTTCTGCTTGAGCTGCAGCGGGAAGCGGTGCGGCTCCTGCTGATTGGGGCTGATGGACTGCTCGGTCAGCTTGCGCGCGCCAAAATCCAGCGTGCGGATGACGGTGCGCTTGCCGTTCATCTGGCGAATGACCTCGCGGTAGGCGTTGACCTGCTCCTCCTCGCTGGGCAGGTCCGGGCGCTTGAGGTACAAAAATTCGCTGCGCATCAGTCCCAGACCGTCCGCGTCGCTGCGGATGACCTGCTCGATGTCCAGCGGCTCGGTGATGCTGGCGTAGATGTGAATTTCCCGCCCGTCGATGGTGCGGTTCGGTTTGCCGATCAGGTAGCTCAAGCCGCGCAGCTTCTCCTCCTCGCGGCGCTTTTTCTCGCGCAGGCGGCGCAGGGTCAGCTCGTCCGGGTCGATATAAAGTCTGCCCGCATAGGTGTCCACCGCCGCCACATGTCCCTGCAGCTGGCGGTGCAGCTGCTCGCCCACGCCCAGCAGATAGGGGATGTTGCGGTCCTTGGTGATGATGGCCGCGTGGGAGGTCTCGGAACCGGAGCGGGTGACAAAGGCCAGCACCTTTTCACGGGGGATCTGAATCACCTCGCTGGGTACCAGCTCCTCCGAGGCCAGAATGGAGGGCTCCGACGGTTCAAAGTGTTCCACCTTGCCGTAGGTCAGAATGGAGATCAGGCGGTGGGAGACGTCCAGAATGTCCGCTGCCCGCTGCTGCAGATAGGGGTCCGGTAGCGCCGAAAAAACCTCATAGAAGGAGCGGGCGGTCTGCTGCACCGCGTACTCGGCGTTTGCCTGCTGGTTTCTGATGATGTCCAACACATAGTTGTTGAAATCCTGGTCCTCCAGCATCATGTGATGGGCCTGAAAGATGGCGGCGTTTTCACTGGAGACCTCCCGCTTGGCCAGCTCGTGCAGCGCCTGCACCTGCAGCAGCGCCTGCTCCTTGGCGCGCAGGTAGCGGAGCATCTCCTCGCCGGCGTCCTGAACTGCTTCCTTCTGAATCTGGAAGGGCTCCCGCTCGTAAAAGACCAGCCGTCCCACCACAATGTCCTGAAAGACACCTGTTCCCTTTAGAGATACCATTTCGTTTCCTCCTTCCTTTTCTTTTTCCTGTATAATTTTATTAAACCCCTTTTTCATTAAAAGCGCAAGGGGATTTGCGGCCTTTCATAAAAACAGTATAATTCTGCGGTCTGGATTTGGGAATTTCTGCCTTTTTCCGCCTGGCTCTGAGGGGAAAAGCGTCACGCAAAATCAAAATTTTGCAAAGGAAAGAAAGCGAACGCTCCCAAAATGATTCATTTTTACAACAAAAAAATCTTATTCTTCATTGACAAAAAAGGCTTGCGGTCGTACAATGATTTTGGACAAAATTTTTAAATTTGGAGGGATTTGTCTTGAAACTGATCGATATGCACTGCGATACCCTGCTGGGCACCGCCTACGGAGAAAAGGTGGACCTGTACGAAAACAAGAAGGCCGTCGACTTTAAGCGCATGAAGGCTGCGGGATTTTCCGCGCAGTTTTTTGCCATGTGCCTGATGCCGGAGCAGAGCTTTGCGGAAAAGGGCCTGCAGAAGCCGGACGACATGGAGTTTATGACCGCTCTGTCCGACTGTCTGTACCAGAATCTGGAAAAATACAGCGACGTCGCCGCCTTTGCCGGCAACCGCGACGACCTTGTCCGCAACGAGCGGGAGGGAAAACTTTCCTGCTTTTTGACTGCGGAGGACGGCAACGGCATCGGCGGTAAGCGCGAGGGCCTGGAAAAGATGTACCAGATGGGTGTGCGTCTGATCTCCATCACCTGGAACATGGAGAACTGCCTGGGTTATCCCAACTCCTTCGATCCGGAAAAGATGGCGCTGCCGCTCAAACCATTCGGCTGTGAGATGATCGATGCGATGAATAAGATGGGCGTTATCGTCGACGTTTCCCACCTGTCGGACGGCGGCTTCTGGGATGTTGTGCGCATCTGCAAGGAGAACCACAAGCCGTTTGTGGCTTCCCACTCGGCCTGCCGCGCCCTTACCCCCCATTCCCGCAACCTCACCGATGAGATGATCCGCGCCATCGCCGAGTGCGGCGGCACCATCGGCTTAAACTACTCCGCCGGATTTATTTCGCCGGATATCCACTCCCACACCAGCCGCATCGACGACATGGTTCGCCACATGAAGCACCTGTATCAGGTCGGCGGCATCGAATGCATGGCGCTGGGCGGTGACCTGGACGGCATCCGCGGCGACCTGGAGATCGACTCGACCGACAAGAACCTCTGGCTGCTGGAGCGCCTGAAGAAGGAGGGCTTCACCGAAAGCCAGATCGACAAGATCGCCTACGACAATATGTTTAGGCTGATTGGGGAGACGCTGTAAGCCACCGATTAGAAAGAAATATTTTATCCACGATGAAAAAACAGCCGGCTCATCGCCGGCTGTTTTTTTCATCGCTTTTGCTAAATTTTTTCCTCCCATTCCTCCAATCCCAGCAGCACGTCCGCACGGATATGAAAGAAGCGGCAGAAGACACAGAGCTCGATGTCGGTGACAAAGCACTGGCCTGACTCGATGCGCTGGATGGCGTTTTTATCCAGGTCCAGTCCCAAAAGCTGCAGCTGGTCGGCCAGCGCGCGCTGGGACAGCCACTGCTGCTTGCGCAAAGCGGTGATCCAGGGGCCGCACAGATTGTTTTTTCCGTCCTTTGTCTTGTTGATGAACATAAAACACCTCCTAAAATGACATTTAGTACTTGTCATTTTAGGTATTTTATGCTATAATGCCTCTTAGAATGACATTTACTAAATGTCAAAAAGGAGGAGTATTGATGGCAAAAATTGTTTTGGTCGAACAGGATAAAGTTTCGATCGGGATGGATGACGGCGCAATCAAGGAAGTGCGGACGGACGACCTGAATTTTGTCCCCCATGTTGGGGATGAGGTGGAGGTGTTTGAGACCGAAAGCCGGACCATCATCAGCAAGAAAGAACAGAAAAAGGATGCTGTGCCGGAAGGAGGAATTCACATCAATCTGTCCAATGCACAGAACATCGGCGCCGGGCAGGTGCAGTATGCACCGGGCAAGGTGGTCAAAAAACTGGTCTATTGCCTGTTGGCTTTCTTTTTGGGTTGGGCAGGCATCCATAAATTTTATGCGGGGCGCATCGGTGCCGGTATCGTTTACCTGCTGTTCTGCTGGACAGGAATTCCGGCAATTATCGCTTTTATCGAGTTTATCATCGGCCTGTGCAAAAAGGCGGATGCAGCAGGAAATATTGTGGTCTAAACAAAAAAGCTCTCCATCTGGAGAGCTTTTTCTCTGTCTATGAAATTATCTATTTTACCTCCGGCACCTTGCGCAGCAGGACGTAGCCGATGATGAACAGCACCAGCAGCGCCAGGATGCCGTAGGTGGAGGAGCCCAGCGCCAGCGCGCAGAAGGACATGATGAGCGGGCCGAAGAAATCGGCGAATTTGCCGAAGATATCGAAGAAGCCGAAGTACTCGTTGGATTCCTCTTTTGGGATGATGCGGCCATAGAAGGAGCGGGACAGCGACTGGATGCCGCCCTGCGCCATGCCGACAATCACCGCCAGCACCCAGAACTCCCAGCTCTGATCCAACTGGTAGCCGAAGATGCAGATGCCGCAGTAGATCAAAATCGAGATGCGGATGACCTTGAGGGTGCCGATCTTTTCAGCCAGCCGTCCGGCAAAGATGGCGCAGGGAAAGGCCACAAACTGGGTCAGCAGCAACGCCAGAATCATGCTGGTGTCGCTGATGCCTACCTCGCCGCCGTAGGTGGTTGCCATCGAGATGATGGTGTACACGCCGTCGATGTAGCAGAAGTAGGCGAGGATAAAATAAAAGATGACCGGCCTCTGACGGATTTTTTTCAGCGTCTGCCCCACGCGGGAAAAGGCGTGCTTGACCTGGTTTTCCCGGCGCTCCAGATAGTGGGTCTGCTGCACGTTTTTGAGCAGCGGTATCGTCAGCGCGGCCCACCACAGGGCGGTGATGACAAAGGAAATCTGGGTGGCGGTCTGGGTGGAGAGGCCGAATGGGCGCACCAAAATCAGCAGGATGCCGATGACAAAGGGGATGCAGCTGCCGATGTAGCCCAGCGCGTAGCCGTAGGAGGAGACGCGGTCCATCCGCTCGTCGCTGGTGACGTCGACCAGCATCGAGTCATAGAAGATGTTGCAGGCGCTGTAGCACAGACGGGTCAGCACAAACACTAGCATATAGGAGATCCAGCTGCCGGTGAAGGAGAGAATCAGCAGCCCGGCAATGCCCAGCACCAAAAAGACCGAAAACATCCGTTTTTTCATGCCGCGGTAGTCGGCAAGCGCTCCCAGAAAGGGGGAGAGCACCGCCAGGATCAGGACGGCGGCGGAGGTGGCCAATCCCCAGATGCCCGAGGCGGTTGCCTCCGAGACCTGCTGCTCGGCCAGCGAGCGGAAGAAGATGGGGATGGTGGTGGAGATGAGCATGGTGAAGGCGGAGTTTGCCACGTCGTATAAGACCCAGCTCTTCTCCGCTTTAGAAAGCTTTGACATAAGACGCCTCCTGTTCTGTATCAAACAAATAAAGATTTTCCGTACCTTAAAATACCGGATTTTTCCCCCTCTGTCAAGAAAAACCGCGTATCAGAATGGTTAAATTTGCGCTTTCTCTGCTCTTCCATATGCCCCTCCTGACAATCTTTCCAAAGAAATGATCAAAAATTTGTGTTAAATTTTGACGAAATTGTATAAAAAACCTCTTCCCTTCCGGTGGCTGCGGTGCTACAATAAAGGCAAATACCGGAGTTTTGACAAAACTTCCGGAAAAAAAGGAGGCAGCTTTTTTATGAAACTTTACATCTCGGTCGACATGGAGGGCCTGGCAGGCATCACCAACTGGAAGGACGAAACCGAGGATCAGGTGCGTTTCCGCAAGGCGATGAACGAACAGGTGGAGTGGGTGCTGGAAGGCATCGCCAAATCCAAGCGCAACAAGGAGATCACCCACATCTACATTGCGGATTCTCACGGCGGCGGACAGAACCTTTCCTACGACGGGCTCAACGAGAAGGACTCCCGCGTATGGCTCGTGAGCGGCAGCCCGCGCCCGCAGTACATGATGCCGGCGATGGACGACAGCTTTGACCTCGCCTTTTTTGTCGGCTACCACGGCGGAGCAGGCGAGCGCGCAAGCTCGATGGACCACACTTATTCCGGCGCCTCGGTACAGAATGTCTACATCAACGGCAAGCTGATGAACGAGGCGACCATCAACGCCGCCTATGCCGGTATTGTCAATCACGTCCCGGTTGGCCTGGTCATCGGCGATTCCGGCCTGGAGAAGCAGCTCAAGGGCGACGGCATGATGCCGTGGGTCGAGTTTGTCTGCACCAAGCAGTCGCTGGCGCGGTTTGCGGCGGTGTATAAGCCGAAGCAGATCATCCACGACGAGACCATCGAGGCGGTCAAGAAGGTGCTGGACGGCGACTGCAAGAGCACTCCGCTCTACCTGTTCGGCGCACCGTACCGCTGCCGGATGGATCTGACCAACACCGCCAAGTGCGACTATGTCCAGCAGATGCCGGGCATCCACCGCACCGGAGGCAGAACCGTCGAGTTTGAGAGCAGCAGCTTCACCGAGATCTTCAACGCCATCCACGGTGTGGCCAACATGGCCCGTCTGGGATAAGGACAGGAGGAATCGGGATGAAGCAGGCTCTGATTGTGGTCGATTATCAAAACGACTTTGTCGACGGCGCGCTCGGCTTTCCAAAGGCAAAGGAGCTGGAGGAGCCGATCTGCCAAAAGATTGAGCAGGCCCGCAAAGAGGGTGCGGAGGTGATCTTCACCTTCGACACCCACGGCGAGGATTACCTCTCCACCCAGGAGGGCAGAAAGCTGCCCGTCCCGCACTGCATGAAAAACAGCGAAGGCTGGCAGCTCTACGGCAGGGTAGCGGCGCTCAAAGAGGAGGGCGACCGGTGCTTTGACAAGCCCTGCTTTGGCTCCTGGGAGCTGGGCGAGTACGCCCGCCAGCGGCAGTTTGACAAGATCGAGCTGTGCGGCGTGGTCTCCAACATCTGCGTGCTTTCCAACGCGGTGCTGCTCAAGGCGGCGCTGCCGGAGGCCCAGCTGGTGGTGGATGCCCGCTGCGTGGCCAGCAACGATGACAAGGCCAATGAGGAGGCCCTCGATATGCTGCAGAGCGTGCAGGTCGAGGTCGTGGGTCGATAATTTGGAATATTGATCCTAAAAAATACAATGTGTAATAAAATAAAGCACAAGGGGTGGGCATTGTGCCCACCCCTTGTGCAGGAAGGATACAGCAATGATTTACTTTAACTGCGATTATCTGGAGGGCGGACACCCGAAGATTCTGGAAAGAATGATGGAGACCAACATGGAGCAGCTGACCGGTTACAGCACCGACCATTACTGCGACAGTGCGAGGGAGAAGATTCGCCGCGCCTGCGGCCGGGAGGACGCCGACGTGCATTTTCTGGTAGGCGGCACCCAGACCAACCTCATCGCCATCGCATCGATCCTCAAACCCTACCAGGGCGTGCTGGCGGCGCACGACGGACACATCGCCTGCCACGAGACCGGCGCGATTGAGGCCACTGGCCACAAGGTGCTGCCGGTTCCCTGCGTGGACGGCAAGATTACCGGTGACGAGGTCAGACAGTACTGCAGCGCGCACGCCACCGACACCATGCGCGAGCACACTGTCCAGCCGGGCATGGTTTACATCTCCTTCCCGACCGAGATCGGCAGCCTGTACACCAAGGCCGAACTGACCGACCTGAGCAACGCCTGCCGCGAGTGCGGCATCCCGCTGTACATCGACGGCGCGCGCATGGGCTACGGCCTGATGAGCCCCGAGGCGGACATCACCCTGCCGGAGCTTGCCAACCTGTGCGATATGTTCTATATCGGCGGCACCAAGTGCGGCGCCATCATGGGCGAGGCGCTGGTCATCCTCAACCCGGCACTCAAAGAGGGCTTCCGCTATATCGTCAAGCAGCACGGCGGCCTGCTTGCCAAGGGAAGATTTTTGGGGCTGCAGTTTGACACGCTGTTCGGGGACAACCTCTATTTCGAGATCTGCAAGAAGGCGGTCGATCAGGCGATCTCCATCCGCCGCGCCTTTGAGCAAAAGGGCATTGAGATGGACGGCGACTCGATGACCAACCAGCAGTTTGCGGTTTTGACCCAGGAGCAGATGGAAAAGCTGGGCCAGAAGTACGCCTATGAGATTTGGGAGCGCCATGAGGACGGACGGGATGTCGTCCGCTTCTGCACCAGCTGGGCGACCAAAGACGAGAATGTTCAGGCTTTGCTGGCGGATATCGCAGCACTGTAAATCCAGGCAAATTGACACAGAAAGGAGGCGAGCGGATGAGCGAGAAGATGCGGCATCTTTACATTGCCAGCAACGTGACGGTGGGGGTGAGCTTCGTGCTCAGCCTGTTGCTGCACTTTCTGGGCTACAGCACACTGGCCCTGTGTGCCGCAGGCGTATGCGCAGCGGCGATGGTGGTGGGCCTTGTGTCGCTGGTTCTGCGGTCTGTCAAAAAGTAAAAAGGAAGAACCAAAAAGCTCCGGCGCGCTGCCGGAGCTTTTTATGGTCCTAGAGATTTATGCCCAGCGGAAATTTTCCTTGCCCGCGCCGACTTCAAAGTGGTATTTGGCGATGCCGAGGTCAATCTTGCTGTAAAAGCCGATGCCGGCCTTGGCGCTGACGGTGTTGCCCTGCAGGGAGAAGGTAAATTTCTGCTGGTTCATCGCGGTGGGTGCCAGCAGGGCGGCGTCGATTCCCTGAAGAAACCACGCCGGCGGATTGGACACCGCCTTCATGACGCTCTCCCGCGGTTTGGATTGGTGCGGGACACCCTGCGTCTGTCCGTAGCCGATGGAGATGACTAGGCACAGCTTTTCCCCTGCGTCAATCTGGAAGGCGGTCTTGATCTTGCTGTAGGTCATGGCCACCCAGCAGGTGTTCAGGCCGAGCGACTGGGCATAAAGCACGACCTTTTCGCCGAAGTATCCGCTTTTTTCTTCCAGCTCACTGCCCTTTTTGCCGATGACCGCGATGTAATTTTGGACGCCGGAAAATTTTCCGTAATGGGCCATCAGGCCAGAAAAGGCGTTCGGCTCGTTCAGGACCAGCTGCATGTGCAGCCCGCTTTCCCGGTTGCAGCTGTCAATGAAGGCGCGCAGAAGCTGGACGCTCTGCGGGTCGATCGGTTTTTCAAGCTAGGATCGGACCGAGTGCCGCTCCTTCATAGCCTGAAGCAAATTGGCTTGTTCCATATAGATTCTTCCTTTCACCGTTTGTTTGACTGTGGATGAATGTTGGAGCGCAGTTTAGTCCTCCCCGCTCCTGTCCGGAACGTTCTTCATGAACTCCCGGATGTCGCCAAAAAGGGAAAGCAGACTGTCCAGTTCCCCCACCTCAGGGTCCAGATAGTAGTAGATGCAGGTCTTTTCCTTCCGGCTTTTGACGATGCCCATCTCTTTCAGGATTCGCATATGGTGAGAAATAGCCGGGCGGGAAAGATTGGTTTTCCGCGCCAGCTCGATGACGCGTTCGCCGCTGCACTTTTGCTGCAGCATGATGCAGATCAGGTGCTGGCGGGTCGGGTCCCCAAGCGCGGTCAGCACCTTTTGACAGGATTTGAATTTGCGCTCCAGACGGGCAGCATCCTCCGGCGTGTTGCGCATGCTAAGCCCCCTTTCTGTCAAAGTGGTTTCCTCCATTGTACCACGTTTTTTTCGAAAATGAAGATTGGTAAAGAAAATCAAGATGTTTGCCGGCAGCGCACAGTCCGCCTTTGGCGAAAAATACCAAAATCAATCCGGCGCCGCGGATGAAAATTTTGCCTCCAGTGTAAAGCAAAATGCCTTGACAGATGCGGACGGATCGGGTATAATAGCAAAGGGAAATGCAGTAAAGGACTTTGCCTTTACACCTTGAACCGGGATGCCCGCAGCAAAAGGGGGCCGCGCAATGCCGAAGAATCTGGAAATTTCCATCCTGCTCGATTATTATGGTCAGATGCTGACCGAAAAGCAGCGGGAAGTGGCGCAGCTTTATTACAACGAGGACCTTTCGCTGGCGGAGATCGCTCAGTTTGCCAACATCACCCGCCAGGGTGTGCGGGACAGCATCAAGCGCGCGGAAGGCACGCTGCTGGAGATGGAGGAGCGGCTGGGCCTGGCAAGAAAGTTCAGGGTTTACCGCCAAAAGCTCGAACAGATTGTGGACTGCGCCAATGAGATTGCATTCGAGGCCGGGCGCTATCCCGGCAGCCGCAAGATCGAGCAGGACGCGAAGAAAATTGTGGAGCTGGCACAGCAGATTGAAGACTAGCTGACTGCCGGCAGGAAAGGGAGGAAGACCGATGGCATTCGAAGGACTTGCGGAAAAGCTCAACGCGGCGTTTAAAAAGCTGCGCTCGAAAGGAAAGCTTTCCGAAAACGACGTCAAGGAAGCGATGCGGGAGGTCCGCCTGGCCCTGCTGGAAGCGGACGTCAACTACAAGGTGGCCAAGGACTTTGTCAAAAAGGTCACCGAAAAGGCCGTCGGCGAGGAGGTCCTCTCCAGTCTGACCCCGGCGCAGCAGGTCATCAAGATCGTGCGCGACGAGCTGACCGATCTGATGGGTTCCACCGACAGCCGCATCAACTTTTCTTCCAAGATCCCAACCATCATCATGATGTGCGGTTTGCAGGGTTCCGGTAAGACCACCCACTCGGCAAAGCTTGCCAAAATGTTCCGCAAGCAGGGACGCCGCCCGCTGCTGGTCGCCTGCGACATCTACCGTCCGGCCGCGATTGAGCAGTTGAAGGTGGTCGGCGCACAGGTGGACACCCCCGTCTTTGAGATGGGAACCATCAGCCCGGTGGAGATCGCCAAAAACGCGATCAAGCACGCCAAAGACTACGGCAACGACATCGTTATCCTCGACACCGCCGGCCGCCTGCACATCGACGAAGAACTGATGCAGGAGCTGCAGGACATCAAAAACGAAGTTCACCCGAACGAGATCCTGCTCGTCATCGACGCGATGACCGGTCAGGACGCGGTCAATGTAGCTGAAAAATTCAACGAGACGCTCGGCATCGACGGCGTTATCCTCACCAAGCTCGACGGCGATACCCGCGGCGGTGCGGCGCTCTCGGTCAGAGCGGTCACCGGCAAGCCGATCAAGTTTGCGGGTACCGGCGAAAAGCTGGACGACCTGGAGGTTTTCCACCCCGACCGCATGGCATCCCGTATCCTGGGCATGGGCGATGTGCTCACCCTGATCGAGAAGGCGCAGGACGAGGTTGACGAGAAGAAGGCTGCCGAGGTCGCACAAAAGCTCAAAGAAAACTCCTTCGACATGGAGGACCTGCTCGAACAGATCAAGCAGGTGCGCAACATTGGGCCGCTGGGGAAGATTTTGGAGATGTTCCCCGGCATGTCCGGCAAGGTCACCGACGAGGCGGCCCAGGCGGGCGAGCAGGAGATCAAATATCTTGAGGCCATCATCAATTCGATGACCAAGGCCGAGCGCGCAAACCCAGATCTCATCAATCCTTCCAGAAAGCGCCGTATCGCGGCGGGCAGCGGCACCGATGTCCCAAGGGTCAACCGGGTGCTCAAGCAGTACAAGCAGATGAAGGAAATGATGAAGATGCTCGGCGGCAAGGGCAAAAACGGCAAGCGCCGCAAACGCATGCCCTTTAACCCCGCAATGTTAAAGAATTTGCCGCCAATGTAGAAGCCGAGGGAAAGTTATTCCCGATTTTCCCTCAAGTCAAAGGCGAGACAAACTGTTTTTTCTTTGCTTACTTTCTTTTTTTACCAAAAAGAAAGTAAGATGTCTAGAGGGGAAATTATTTTCAAAATTTCCTCTCAAACCGAAGGCGAGCTAAACCGTTTTTTCTTTGCTTACTTTCTTTTTTTACTAAAAAGAAAGTAAGGAATTGTTTATCAGATTTCCGAAGGAAATTATGATATAGATTTACCATGATTCAGGAGGTGACAGAAATGGCTGTTAAAATTAGACTTCGCAGAATGGGTGCGAAAAAAGCTCCGTTCTACCGCATCGTTGTAGCTGATTCCCGTTATCCGCGCAATGGCCGCTTCATCGAGGAGATCGGTTACTATGATCCGGCACAGACTCCGGCAACAGTAAAGGTTGACGCTGAGAAAGCAAAGAAGTGGATGTCTAACGGTGCGCAACCGACCGATACAGTTAGATCCCTGCTTAAAGCTAACGGTGTCCTGTAGGAGGTAATCGCACATGCAGGAACTGATTATTACTATTGTGAAAGGCCTTGTGGACGATAAGGACGCGGTCTCGGTCACCGTCGATGAACCGAAGGAGGACGGCACCGTTGTCTATCATCTCCATGTCGCAGCAGACGATATGGGACGAGTCATCGGCAAACAGGGCAGGATTGCCAAGGCGATCCGTACAATCGTAAGATCCGCTGCCGGCAAGGTTGAGCAGAAGGTAGCAGTTGAAATCGACTAAAAGGTTTCACCGCTTCACTTTTGAGGATCATTCGAAAGGGCGCAGGGGCCAAAAGCCCGGCGTCCTTTTTTGCTATCTGCATTCGCGCGCAGAAGGAGGAAGAACAATGCACCATATGTCCGATATTTTGCAAAGAAAACAGCATCCTTTTTATCGGCAGGAGCTCAAAGAGCTACTCCGACAGCTGGGGCTGGAGTGGGGAGATACCATCATGCTGCACGCTTCGCTCAGGGCGTTCGGCTATCTGATCGGAGGTGCGGAGACGATCATCGAGGCGCTTTTGAGTACCCTTGGGCCAGAGGGTACCTTGGTCATGCCCTCCCAGACGGTGGGGCATTCCAACCCGCGTTTTTGGCAGTATCCGCCTGTCCCCAGGGAATGGCACGAAAAAATCTGCGATTCCATCCTGCCGTATGACCCCGAGCGCACGCCGGTCGATCAGGAGTTGGGACAGACAGCTGTTTATTTTTCGCGCTTCCCCAACGTGCGCCGCAGTGCGCACCCGCTGTATTCCTTTTGCGCGTATGGAGCGGGGGCAGAGCAGATCGTGCGAGATCATCCGCTGGATTACGGATTGGGACCGAAGTCCCCGCTGCAAAAGCTCTATGAGAGGGACGCAAAAATTTTGTTGCTGGGCACAACCTTTGAGACAAACACCTCCCTGCATTTGGCGGAGTATTTTGCAAACCGCCCAGATATTGAGGAGTCTGCTCCGATTCTGGTGGACGGGGAAAAGCAGTGGGTTTCCTTTAAGAATATCGACCTCGATATTTTTGATGACTTTTTGGAGGTGCAGCGGGAATTTTTCACAGAATGCGCTGCCAATATCCACAAAGAGCCCCTGCCCAACGGGGAGGCCAGCTGTTTTCGGATGCGGGATTGCGTGGAACTCGCCAAACGGCACTATCAGCAAAAAGGGTAAAGGGCAACGGAGAGCAGGAAAGGAGAAAGCCTATGCGCAAAGAATATATCGAAGCTGGCAAGATTGTCACCACCCACGGGGTGCGCGGGGAGGTCAAGCTCTACCCCTGGTGCGACGACCCGGAAATGTTTTTGGACATCGAAACCATCTACCTCGACGCCAAGGGCCAGAAACCGCTGGCGCTGGAAGGGGTGCGCTTTGCCAAAAATATGCCGCTGCTGAAAATTGAGGGAGTAAACTCGATCGACGAGGCGGCTAAGCTGCGGGATAAGATCATCTATATCCACCGCGACGACATCCCGATGGAGGAAGGCGAGTACCTCATCCAGGATCTGATGGGCCTGCAGGTGGTCGATGCCGACGACGGACACCTCTATGGGGAACTGACTCAGGTCAGCCCCACCGGCGCCAACGACGTTTACCACATTCGCTTTGCCGACGGCAAGGAGCGGCTGATTCCCGCCATCCCGCAGGTGGTCATCGAGGTCGATCTGGACGGCGGCGTGATGAAGATCCGCCCGCTGGAGGGGCTGTTTGACGATGAGGATTGATATTGCCACCCTCTTCCCCGAGATGTGCGAGGCGGTGCTGGGGGAGAGCATCATCGGCAGGGCCAGAAAGGCTGGTAAGCTGGAAATCCACTGCCACAACATCCGAGACTACTCCAGGGACAAGCACCGCCGGGTGGACGACACCCCCTACGGCGGGGGCAAGGGGATGCTGATGCAGACCATGCCGATCTACGATTGCTTCGAGGCGGTGTGCGCCATGACAAAAACCCGCCCGCACGTCATCTATATGTCGCCCAAAGGGCAGCCCTTCTGCCAGCAAAAAGCGCTGGAGCTGCGGGAGCATGAGCATATTTTCATCCTCTGTGGGCATTATGAAGGGGTAGACCAGAGGGTGCTGGACGAGATAGTGGACGAGGAAATTTCACTGGGCGACTATGTGCTCACCGGCGGCGAGCTGGGCGCGCTGGTCATCGCAGATGCGGTGGGCAGGCTGTGCCCGGGCGTGCTCTCGGAAGAAGTCTGCTTCACCGAGGAGAGCCACTACAGCGGCCTGCTGGAATATCCGCAGTACACCCGCCCACCGGTTTGGCACGGGATGCAGGTGCCGGCGGTGCTCTCCAGCGGCCACCATGCAAACATCCAAAAGTGGCAGCGGGAGCAGTCGCTGCGGGTGACCGCGCAAAAGCGACCTGACCTTTTGCACAAAGTCATCGGGGAGGGCAGGCTCACCAAAAAGGAGCTGGAATGGGTGCAGCCGCTTTTGGATAAGGAGGAACTGTTTTAAGAAAACGGCATAAAATGAAAAAGAAGGACAGTGCGAATGATATTTTCCTCCTTTTTTTCATCAGCCTGAGGATGTGCTTTACAAAAGCTGCATTTTGAACAGATGAAAGTGGTGGACAAAAGATGTGGATAATGACAGGTATGTTGAAAACTTTATAGTGAATTCTGCCAAAGAGACCGCCTTTAACAACCGTTCATCTGGAAAAGAAGCAGAAAATCGAAGCCGCGTGTAAAAGAATGGCAAAATATGCGTTGACGAAAAGCGCCTTTGTGTTATAATAAATTGTGTCGTGAATCAGTTTCAGGCAAAGCGGGCACCGGACAAAACGGGAAAAAGCTGTTGGGGCCCGATGTGCAGTTTGGGGCTGATTGTCCAAAATAATCTACACATCTTAGAATAGGGGAGTAACTGAAATGTTTGTAAAAGAAGTAGTGGTACAAAACCAGGTTGGCCTTCACGCTCGTCCGGCAACATTCTTCATTCAGAAAGCAAATGAGTTCAAAGCTTCTATCTGGGTTGAGAAAGAAGACCGCAGAGTAAACGCCAAGAGCCTGCTGGGCGTTCTTTCGCTGGGCATTGTTGGCGGCACAACCATCCGTATCATCGCCGATGGCGCAGACGAAAAGGAAGCGGTTGAGAGCCTGGTAGAGCTGGTCGAATCCGGCTTTGCGGAGTAAGCTTCGGTTATTATCAGTCGTATAGAAACCTGCAAAGGGTGTATCGGCCGCCTTTGGCCGGTGCACCTTTTTTGATATCTTCCCATCATCAGGACAGGAGGGGATCGGGTGGACAACCCAAGGCTTGCATATCTGCGCGACAAGGTCAAAAAGCTGCCGCTGCAGCCCGGCATCTATATCATGAAGGACAAAAAGGGCCAGATCATCTATATCGGCAAGGCCAAGGCGCTCAAAAACAGGGTGAGCAGCTACTTCCGCAGCGTGGAAAAGCACACGCCCAAGGTTTACCGCATGGTGGAGAACGTCTGGGACTTCGAGTACATCGTCACCTCCAGCGAATTTGAGGCGCTGGTGCTGGAGTGCAGCTTTATCAAGCAGCATTCCCCAAAGTACAACATCCTGCTCAAGGACGATAAGGGATACCACTATATTCGTGTTGGCCCGGGCGAGTACGGAAAGATCACCGCCAGCCACCAGCCGCTCAAGGACGGGGCGCGCTACCTCGGCCCCTACATTTCCGGATATGTGGTCAAGCAGACGGTGGACGAGGTCAACAAAGTCTTTCTGCTACCCACCTGCAACCGCAATTTTCCGCAGGATATCGGCAAGCAGCGGCCGTGCCTGAATTTTCACATCAAGCAGTGCATGGCGCCCTGCAGCGGCAAGATCAGCCCCCAGGAATATCACGAGGCGCTCGAGGAGGCGGTGGGCTTTCTGCGCGGCGCAAATTCCAGCAACATCCAGAAAGTGCTGACCCAGAAGATGACTCAGGCTGCCGAGAACCTGCAGTTTGAGAAGGCCGCGCGCTACCGCGACCGCCTGCGCGCCATCCAGAGCCTGCAGGAGCACCAGAAGGTCGTCTCGATCCGGTACGAGGAGGAGGACGTCATCGCGCTGGTGCAGTCCTCGGTCAAGTGCTGTGCGGTGGTGCTGCAGTTCCGCGATTACCGCCTGGTGGACAAGGAATACTTCATGCTCGACGAAATGAGCGAGTTTTCCGAGGCGGCGCTCAGCTCCCAGGAAGGAGAGCGCAGGGAACAGGCGGTGGAGGATATCCTGCGGGAGCTGCGCGCTCAGTTTGTGCTGCGCTACTATGACATGAAGGGCACCGCCCCCAAATCGGTGGTGCTGGACGGCGAGACCGGGATGCAGGAGGAGCTGCAGCATTATCTCAGCCAGAAGGCAGGCCGCAGCGTGCAGCTGCTGGTTCCCCAGAAGGGCGACCAGATGAAGCTGCTGCAGATGGCAAAGGAAAACGCCAGCCAGCAGATTGCCGAGCAGACCCGCCGCACCAGCCGCGAAATCTCCGCGCTGGACGAGCTGGCGCGGCTGCTGGGGCTGCACCAGATCCCCAATTACATCGAGGCCTACGATATCTCCAACATCGGCAGCGAGACGATTGTGGCCGGCATGGTGGTGTTCGAGGGTGGCAGACCGCTTAAAGGCGCTTACCGAAAGTTTTCGGTCAGGAGCGTGGTGGGCAAGCCGGACGACTACGCCTCGATGAGGGAGGTCATTACCCGCCGCCTGGAGCGTTACAGCCAGCACAAGGAGGAGGGCGTGGGCTTTGGCCATCTGCCCGACCTGATCCTGCTGGACGGCGGCAAGGGGCATGTGGCGGCGGTCAAGCCGATTGTCAGACAGATGGGCTTTGACATCCCGGTCTTTGGTATGGCCAAGGATGACCGCCACCGCACCCGCACCATCGCCACCGAGGATGGGGAGCTCTCCGTCTCCTCCTTCCGCGCGGCGTTCGATCTGTTGACCAGCATCCAGGATGAGGTGCACCGCTTTTCGATTACCTATTCCCGCCAGAAGCACCAGAGCCGCGCGCTGGATTCGGTGCTGCGCTCGGTGGAGGGCATCGGCGCAAAGCGGGCGCAGAACCTGTACATCCGCTTCCGGACCCTCAAGGCGATGGAGGCCGCGAGCGTCGAGCAGCTGGAGGAGACCCCCGGCATGACCCATCTGACCGCCTTGAACCTCTACCGCTATCTGCACGGGGAACAGGAGGGTAAGGAGGCAGCCGAACAGGAGGAACAGGAATGAGGCTAAACTGTATCGACCTTGTCTCCACCGAACCGGAGCGGCTGCGCAGCTTTTACGCGATGGTTCTGCAGGAGCCCTACAATGAGATTGTCCCCGGCCGCAGCGAGATTCTGGTGGGCGAGGTGAAACTGGTCTTCACCCGCACCTCGGTCCAGACGCCGGTCAACCCGGACAGCTGTGGGTTGGAGTTTGCGGTGGAGGATGTGGACGCGCAGTACCGGCGGCTGAAGCAGGCCGGCGTAGCGGGCTGCACCGAGCCGGTGACCTACCCGTGGGGCTGGCGCGCTTTCGGCTTTTGCGATCCGGACGGCAATCATATCGATTTTGTGCAGCAGCTGGACGGCGGGAAATAGGGGCGAAAGAAAAGAAACTTTGCCCTTCCCATTGACAAAAATCCAAAAAGTGAAGATAATAAAAGAGAAACCCGTCCAGAACTGAAGGTGGAACGCGTCAGTTACGACAATGACGGAAAGAAAGGAAAATCCTATGAGAGTAACGACCGGACTTGCAAGGGGAAGGAAGCTTGTCGCCCCGCAGGGGTTGGACACCCGCCCTTCCTCCGACATGACCAAGCAGGCAGTCTTTAATATTGTGCAGAACTATGTGGAGGGCAGCACCTTTTTGGACCTGTTTGCCGGCTCCGGCCAGATGGGCATCGAGGCGCTCAGCCGCGGGGCCAAGCACGCGGTCTTTGTGGATGCTTCCCCCAAAGCCATCCAGGCGGTGCGGGAAAACCTTGCCCATTGCGGCTTTGCGGACAAGGCAAAGGTGGCGCAGATGGACGCACAGTCCTTTTTAAAGAGCACCACCACCCGCTTTGATCTGGTCTTTTTGGACCCGCCCTACCAGCAGCAGATCATCGACGCGGTGTTGCCGGCGGTGGTGCAGCAGATGGCGCCCGGAGGCATCATCCTCTGTGAGACAGAGCGCAACGAACAGCTGCCCGAACAGGCAGGGGATTATGCCCTCACCAAAACCTACTTTTACGGCAAGGCGAAGATTACCGCCTATCGCCGGCAGGAGGAAGCGTAATCATGGAACGACAGCAACGCATCGCGGTGGTGCCGGGCAGCTTTGACCCGATTACCAAGGGGCACATGGACATCATCCGCCGGGCAAAGCCGCTGTTTGATAAGGTCATTGTGCTGGTGGTCATCAACGCGGTGAAAAACCCCTGCTTCTCGCTGCAGGAGCGGGTGGAGCTGATCCGCGCCTCGGTGGCGGACATCCCCGGCGTGGAGGTGGACTGCTACAAGGGACTGCTGGTCGACTATGTCAAGCAGGTGGGCGCCTGCGCTATCGTCAAGGGCCTGCGCGCGGTGTCCGATTTTGAGTATGAGTTTCAGCAGGCGCTGATCAACAAGGAGCTGTACAGCGGGGTGGAGACGGTGTTTTTGACCACCAGTGCGGTCAACCAGTACCTCAGCTCCAGCGTGGTCAAACAGATTGCCTCGCTGGGGGGAGACATCCACCCCTTTGTGCCCGAGCAGGTGCACGACCGCATTGTGCGGCGTTTGCGGCAGGATGAAGAGCAGGAAAACCAGCAATAACACATGGAATCGGAGGAAACGCAGATGAACATTGATGAAATTCTGAACATGATCGACGACATGCTGGAGGAGGCCTGGAGCCTTCCGTTTTCCGGCGGACGCTGTGTGGTGGACGCGCAGAAGGTCAAGGAGTGCGTGGAGGATATCCGCTTAAACCTGCCGGGAGAGATTAAGCAGGCCAAGATGATTGTGGCCGACCGCAACGACATCATCAAGGGCGCCGAGCGCCAGGCCGAAAGTACCCTGCGCAAAGCCGAGGAGCGCGCCAGAATGCTGATTGCCCAGGAGGAGATTGTCAAGCAGGCGCAGGAGAAGGCGGCGGACATCATCGCCCAGGCGCAGATGGCGGCCAAGGAGATCCGCCGCGCCTCGCACGAGTTCTCCGACTCGATCCTCAAGCAGACCGAGGAAAACCTGAGCGCTTCGCTGAAAAATGTGCGCGACACCCGCCAGGCGCTGCGCAGCGCAACCAGCAAAACAAAACAGATGCAGATTCCAAAGGAGGGTTAATCCCTCCGGACAAAAAGCAGCCTTTTTGCGCCCCAAAAGCCGGGGACAAAAATGGCTGCTTTTTTACTGAATACAGAAAAGGGGAAACGGTATGAGCACAACGATGTTAAAATGGGTGGCGCTGGTGCTGATGCTGCTGGACCACCTGGGGGAATTTTTTCCGCAGAGCGTCCCGCTGTGGTTCCGGTGGCTGGGCAGGATGAGCGCGCCGCTGTTTTTGTTCTGTCTGGCGCAGGGGCTGGAAAAGACCCGAAGCCGCCCGCGCTATCTCAAAAGGCTGTGGACAGGCTCGGCGGTGATGGGGCTGGGCAGCTTTGCGCTGACCCTGCTGTTCCCGCAGACGCCGGTGGCGATCAGCAACAATATTTTTTCCACCATGGCGGTCATCGCCTGCATTGTCTGGATCTATGAGAGCTTCGACGGCGCAAGTCCCCGCCGGGACAACCTGAAAAACCCGGAGGCCGCGCTGGCCTTTTTTGTGGCGGGACAGGTGCTAATCGTTCTGGTCAGCATCCTGGCACAGCGTGGAGGCGTTATCTGGGTGCGGCTGATCAATGCCCTGCTGCCAAATCTTGTCTTTTGCGAGGGCAGTTTGGACGTGGTGATTCTGGGGCTGCTGCTCTACTTCACCCGGAAAAATCGCCGGTGGCTGAGCGTGGGCTACCTGTTCTACTGCGGCCTGCAGCTGTTCAGCTCGCTGACAGGGGCGCTGGAGGTTGGAAACTGGAGCTGGCTCTGGCTGCGCGCCTACCAGTGGATGATGGCCGGCTCGCTGCCGCTGATGCTCTGCTATAATGGTGAGCGCGGACGCGGCGGAGGAAAATTTTTCTACCTGTTTTACCCGGCGCACATCTGGATTTTGTTTGTGCTCTCCAACCTGATGGCGGGCTGACAGATCGCTGTCGAATCCCTTGCCGCCCGTCTGGATTTCAGCAACTTGCAAAAAAGAAACAAGATTTTTTAACATCCATGACTAAGTTTGCAAAAATCTATTGCTTTCCGGTGAAATATCGATTATCTTATAAGAGTAGAACTTTTTTAAAAATACGCTACACCTCGTTAGCAAAACCGACCTGCCCGACGCGAAATTCTTTCCCGTTTAAGTAGGAGAGGATGCCGGCGTCGGTGGTGAAGGCAAAGCGCAGCCTGTAGGCGTACAGCGCCTGGTAGTTGTGGCCGCTGCCCTTGTTCTGGGCGTTGGTGCCGTATTTGGTGTCCCCCACCAGTGGGTGGCCGTAAAAGGCCAGGTGGGCGCGGATCTGATGGGTGCGGCCGGTGATGAGGTCCACCTCCAGCAGGCTTACTTTTCCGTTTGTTTTGAGGGTGCGGTAGCGGGTGATGACCGTCCGGCTGCCGGGAACCTGCTTTTTCAGGATGCGCACCTGGTTTCGCTGGCTGTCCTTGATCAGATAGTCGTGCAGGGTGGCCGAAGGGGGATTAGGAACCCCGTGCACCAGGCACAGGTAGAGCTTCTGCAGCTCGCGGTCCTTGACCTTCTGGTTTAAGATGCGCAGGGCCTGCGCGTTCTTGGCGGCGATGACAATGCCGCCGGTGTTGCGGTCGATCCGGTTGCACAGCGCAGGGACAAAACTCTGCTCGGCCTGCGGATCGTATTCGCCCTTGTTGTACAGATAGTGCAGGATGCGGTTGATCAGGGTGTCGGGGGTGTTGTCGTCGTCCTCGTGCACCACAAGGCCCGGCTTTTTGTCCACCAGCAGGATGTTCTCATCCTCATAGATGATGGTCAGCTTGTCCGGCACCTTTAAAAAGGCCAGATCCTGCCGGCCTTCGCCGAAAAATTCGTCGTTGATGTACAGCTCCACCAGGTCCCCCTCCTGCAGGCGGTCCTGCGGCTGACAGCGTTTCTTGTTGAGCTTGATGCGCTTGAGGCGGAAGTATTTGTACAAAAGGGACGGCGGCAGTGCGGGGACGGTCTTTTCCACAAATTTGCTGACCCGCTGCCCGGCGTCGTTTTGGTTGATGAGGTAGGATTTCATAGCAGACACCTTTCGTTGTCACAGTTTTTGGTGATTTGATTATAGCATACCCGTCCGGTTTTGCAAAGCGGAATCGGCAGAAGGAGGGAGAGCGCTATCGCGCAGGAAAAACAGAATCTTCACGCGGGCCATCGCCAGCGCCTGAAAAAGCGGTTTGACGCGGTGGGCCTCAAGGGCTTTGAGGAGCACACCCTTCTCGAGCTGCTTTTGTTTTATGCCATTCCCCAGAAGGACACAAACGCCCTGGCACACGAGCTGATCCGGCGGTTTGGCAGTCTGGACGGGGTGCTGCAGGCCAGCATGGCGCAGCTGATGCAGGTGAACGGCGTGGGAGAAAACGCCGCGCGGATGCTCAAGGTGGTTGCCGCAGTCTGCCAGAGCTGCGGCCAGGGTTTGTGGGAAGACAAGCGGCCGGTGCTGGCCTCCACCATCGAGCGTGGAGAGTACCTGCGCACAAGGCTGTTGGGAAGCGCGCAGGAGCGCCTGCTGCTGCTCAACCTGGATGCCGCCAACACTCTGATCTGCTGCGAGGAGCTGAGCAGCGGCTCGCTGGCCCAGGTGTCGGTGGGAGCCGGAGAGGTGGCGCAGTTTTGTGTGCGCCGCGGATTTGAACGGGTCATTTTGGCACATAATCATCCCAGCGGGCTGGACTGCCCCTCCCGGGAGGACGTGGCCATGACCCGAAAACTGCAGGATTTGCTGCAGGATCTTGGAGTGTTCCTGGTGGATCATTTCGTTATAACAGACAGAGCCTTTTATTCGATGAAGGACCATGGGCTTTTTTAGAGCTTAAGGATAAAAATGCAAAAAACTCCGCTGTGCGGAGAAAAAGGAGGAGAACTTGATGAAAAAAACAATGGCAATGCTGCTGAGCGCAGCGATGGTGATGTCGATGGGACTGATGGCCAGCGCGGCAACCCAGGACTACAGCGTGCTGGTGGACGGCGACAAGCTGACCCTGACCAACGGGGAAACCCGGGCGGTTTACCAGCTGGATGAGTCCCGCCTGGTGCTCAGCCAGAGCAGCGAGGGCGGCATCGCGGTGTCCTTCAGCGTGGAGGATGAGGAAAACAAGAAGGTTACACTGGGCAGCCAGAAGGATGTGACCGTTTCGGGCGACCTGGACCGGCTGAATATCAGCCAGTCGCTGGATAAAGAGTACAACATCTATCTGGATAAAAATGCCGATGTGCGCGATCTTGTCTCCAACGGCGATGCGCGCATCACCGTGGACGGAGAGGTCACCCGCGCTTATCTGCGCTCCGGCAGCGCCAGACTGACCGCAAACAGCAGCAGCGACGTTGAGGTAGTCTATGCCGAGAACGCCAACAGCGTCAAGGGTCTTTTGAACCATCAGGTAAAACCGTATGAAGACGGCCCGGCCATCGACACCGTTTCCGGAAACAGCAGCTCCACAACCAGACGTTACTACCGCTCTTACCGCTCCGACCTGGGCGTGTCCGGCGTGTATGACCGCGGCGACCGCATCAGCTTTGAGTGCGACGTGGCAGGCGCTACCGTCCGCTTGAACGGCGAGCGCATCGGCACCACCTCCCGCGGCGACAACACCTTCAGAATCGACGAGGATGACCGCGACTGGAACGACCGTCTGACCATCTCCAAGGATGGCTATGACACCGAGACCATCTATCTGGATGATTACTACGGCCACTACCGTTACTCCCGCTATTCCCGCAGAGGCGGCTTCAACTACTGGAGAGCATAAGGCTGCCTGACAGGACATCGTTTATGCGCACCCCACGAAAGTGGGGTGCGTTTTCTTTGGCTTTTTGGGTAGAAACAGGAAAGAAAGGACAATTTTCAGAAAAGGTTTGACTTCCTGTTTGCGCAGTGCTAAAATCAAAGGAGACCAAACAGAGATTCATAAAGGGGGCAACAGGATGCAGGAAGAAAACAGGCCTTTTGAGCTCGTCTCGGACTATCAGCCAACCGGCGACCAGCCGCAGGCGATCCACACCCTGGCGCAGGGGGTGCTCAGCGGGGATAAGGAGCAGACGCTGCTCGGCGTCACCGGTTCGGGCAAAACCTTCACCATGGCAAACATCATCAAGGAGGTCAACCGTCCTACGCTGGTGCTGGCGCACAACAAGACGCTGGCCGCCCAGCTTTGTTCGGAGTTTAAGGCGTTTTTTCCACACAATGCGGTGGAGTATTTTGTCAGCTACTACGACTACTACCAGCCGGAAGCCTACATCGCAAACACCGACACCTATATCGAAAAGGACAGCGCCATCAACGACGAGATCGAAAAACTTCGTCACTCGGCGACTTCTGCCCTGTCCGAGCGCAGGGACGTCATCATTGTGGCCAGTGTCTCCTGCATCTACTCCCTGGGTGACCCAATCGATTACCGCAACATGGTCATCTCGCTGCGCACCGGCATGCGCAAGGAGCGGGACGAGCTGACCAAAAAGCTGGTGGAGCTGCAGTATGAGCGCAACGACATCAACTTCACCCGCAACAAGTTCCGGGTGCGCGGCGACGTGGTGGAGATTTTTCCCTCCTATTCGGGCGACACCGCCGTGCGGGTTGAGTTTTTCGGCGACGAGATTGACCGCATCTCCGAGATCAACACCGTCACGGGGGAGGTTAAGAACGTCGTCTCCCACAAGGCCATCTATCCGGCGTCCCACTACATTGTGCCGCGGGAGAAGATGCAGCAGGCACTGGTGGAAATCCGCGAGGAGATGGAGGAGCGGGTGGCCTACTTTAAAGCAAACGATAAGCTGATCGAGGCGCAGCGCATCATGGAGCGCACCAACTACGACATGGAGATGCTGACCGAAATCGGTTTCTGCAAGGGCATCGAGAACTACTCCCGCGTGCTTTCCGGCCGCGCGCCCGGCAGCTGTCCCTACACCCTGCTGGACTATTTCCCAAAGGATTTTTTGCTGTTTGTGGACGAGTCGCACGTCACCCTGCCACAGGTGCGGGGCATGTACGGCGGCGACCACGCCCGCAAGCAGAGCCTGGTGGATTACGGCTTCCGCCTGCCATCGGCCTTCGATAACCGCCCGCTGACCTTCGATGAGTTTTACAGCAAGCTCAATCAGGTCATCTTTGTCAGCGCGACGCCGGGACCGTTTGAGCGGGAGAAGAGCAGGCGAATTGTCGAGCAGGTCATCCGCCCGACCGGCCTGGTCGACCCGGAGATCGACGTGCGCCCGGTGGAGGGGCAGATCGACGACCTGCTCTCCGAGATCAATGCCCGCACCGAGAAAAACGAGCGGGTGCTGGTGACCACCCTGACCAAAAAGATGGCGGAGGACTTGACCTCCTACTTTGAGAATATGGGCGTGCGGGTTCGGTATATGCACCACGATATCGACACCATCGAGCGCATGGAGATCATCCGCGACCTGCGCCTGGGTGAGTTCGACGTGCTGGTCGGCATCAACCTGCTGCGCGAGGGCCTGGACATCCCGGAGGTGTCGCTGGTGGCGATTCTGGATGCGGACAAGGAGGGCTTTTTGCGCAGCGAGACCTCGCTGGTGCAGACCATCGGCCGCGCCGCCCGAAACGCCAACGGCAAGGTCATTATGTACGCCGATTCGGTCACCGACTCGATGGAGCGCGCCATCAGTGAGACCTACCGCCGCCGCGAGGTGCAGCTGGCCTACAACAAGGAGCACGGCATCGTGCCGCAGACCATCAAGAAGGATGTGCGGGAAATTCTGGAAATTTCCACCAAGGAGCACACCGAAAAGCTGGGTAAAGGCAAGAAGCGGATGAGCCAGACCGAACTGCGGCTCACCATCGAAAAGCTGACCGCCGAGATGAAGAACGCTGCGCAGATTCTGGAGTTTGAACACGCGGCCTACCTGCGGGACAAGATCAAGAAGCTCAAGGAGCAGTACAGCGCCAATCCGAATCTTAAAATCATGAAGGACGCCGAGGAAAAGTCTCGCCGCAGGAAGCGGTAGCGAGGAAATCTGCCCCGCGCAGAGAAAGGAAAAACAGGATGCTTTTGCAGTTTACAGGTTATGAGCAGCTCGACACGAAGCGGCTGCTGCACCTTTACAGGGAGGGCACCGAGGTCAACCTGCGCTACTTTTATCCGCAGGCCGCTGCCGACCCCGCTTCTTCCGAGTACCGAGAAGCGCGCCAGAAGGTGGAGCAGCGGTTTCTGGATTTTTTACAAGATGATTTTTTTGCCGTTCCCGGCAGCCTTTATGCTGTGCTGGAGGAGGACGGCAGCTGGGTGAGTGCCCTGCGGCTGGCTCCGGTGGAGAGTGGATGGTATCTGGAAGCGCTGGAAACCGACCCGGACTTTCGCCGGCGGGGCTGCGCCAAACGGCTGATCCGGCAGGTGATTGCAAAGCTGGAAGAGGACGGCCCGGTCACCCTCTGGGACAGTGTGGCCAAGACCAACGCCGCCTCGCTTGCCACCCACAGCAGCTGCGGCTTTGTTATTGTACGCGATGAGGGCTACAGCTACCGTACCGGGGAGACCTACCCGAACGACTGGGGCTTGCGGTACAGGACGCCCTCCGAATCCCGTTAAGCCGGCAATTTTTTTTCACCATCAAAAAGGAGGAAACCAAGATGAGTCAACACGTTGTCGTTGTCCCCTACAATCCGCAGTGGCCCGCCCTTTATGAGCAGGAGGCTCAGGCCATCGGTCAGATTCTGGGAGAGAATCTGACCGCCATCCACCACATCGGTTCCACCTCGGTGCCCGGTCTTGCCGCTAAACCGATTATCGACATCATGCCGGTGGTGAGGGATCTTGCGCAGGTGGATGCCTGCAGCGCCCAGTTTGAGGTATTGGGATACGAGGTGATGGGGGAATTTGGCATCCCCGGCCGCCGCTATTTCCGCAAGGGCGGTGATGAGCGCACCCACCAGATCCACATTTTTCAGCAGGACAACCGCGCCGACATCGATCGCCACCTGGCGGTGCGCGACTATCTGCGCTGCCACCCCGCCGACGCCAAGGCTTACGGCGAGCTGAAGGCACGACTTGCCGCCGAGCACCCCTACGACATTGAGGCCTATTGCGATGGCAAGGATGCCTTCGTCCAGGAGCTGGAGCAGAAGGCGCTGGCCTTTTGCAGGGGGCAGCGATAAACAAAGGGAGTCAGGATGTTATAGAAAAAGGAGAGAGGAAGGGAGAAGACATGCAAGATTTTGATATGGAAGTCTATCTGCAAAAGCTGCTGGCCGCCTGCCAACAAGCCTTTGGCGCGGACCTGCTCTATATGGGCCTGCAGGGCAGCTGGCGCCGGGGCGAGGCCACCGAGCACAGCGACATCGATGTGGTGGTCGTTCTGGAAACATTTGGAACCGAGCAGATGCGCACCTACCGCCGGATTTTGGAGCAGGTAGGTTTTGAGGAAAGAAGCTGCGGATTTATCTGTGGACGCCGCGAGCTGCAAAACTGGAACCGGCTGGAGCTGTGCCAGCTGCAGAACGAGACGCAGGATTACTATGGCTCCCTGGCCCCTCTGCTGCCGGCCTACAGCCGGGATGACGTCCGGGTCTATCTGCTGTTTAGCCTGAACGCCTTCTACCACGAGCTGTGCCATCGGTATATCCACGCATGTCCGGAAGAAAACGAGGCGGCGATGCCGTTTTACGCAAAAACGGTCTTTTACATGCTGCAAAATCTGTACTGGCTGCGGGATGGTGTCTACTACCAGAACCGCAAGGAACTTGCCGCCCACCTGAAGAGCGAAGATCAGCAGCTTTTTAACATCATGGAGAAAACAAGGCAGGGGGAGCCGTTCCCTCTGGAGCCAACCTTTGAGGCCCTTTTCACCTGGTGTCAGGGACTTATCCCAAAATTGTAACAGAAGGGCTGCGGCCCTTTGCTGCCGAGTGAAAGCTCACCCCAAAAACAGATAGACTGCAAAAAGGAGAACTCTATGAACGATAAAATTATGATCCACGGTGCCAGGGAGCATAACCTGAAAAACATCGACCTGGAAATTCCGCGGGATAAACTCATTGTCTTTACCGGCCTCTCCGGTTCGGGTAAGTCTTCGCTTGCCTTTGATACCATCTATGCCGACGGACAGCGCCGGTATATGGAGAGCCTTTCCTCCTATGCCCGCCAGTTTTTGGGCATGATGGAAAAGCCGGACGTCGATGAGATCACCGGCCTGTCGCCGGCCATCTCGATCGACCAGAAAACCACCTCCAAAAACCCGCGCTCCACTGTGGGCACCGTCACCGAAATCTACGACTACCTGCGCCTGCTCTATGCGCGCATCGGCGTGCCGCACTGCCCGGTCTGCGGGCGGGAGATCCGCCAGCAGACGGTCGACCAGATGGTGGACAAGGTGATGGAGCTGCCTGAGCGCACCAAAATCCAGATTCTGGCCCCCATCGTCCGCGGCAAAAAGGGCATGCACCAGAAGGAGTTTGAGCGCGCCCGCAAATCCGGCTATGTCCGGGTGCGGGTGGACGGCAACCTGTATGAGCTGACCGAGGAGATCGTGCTGGAAAAGAACAAAAAGCACAACATCGAGATTGTGGTCGACCGCCTGGTGGTGCGCCCGGACATCCAGTCCCGCCTGACCGACTCACTGGAAACCGCCATCGGCCTGACCGGCGGTCTGGTGCTGGTGGATGTGGTGGACGGTGAGGAGATGATGTTCTCCCAAAACTACGCCTGCCCGGAGCACAACATCAGCATCGAGGAGCTCAATCCCCGCATGTTCTCCTTCAACAATCCGTTTGGTGCCTGTGAAAAGTGCACTGGTCTGGGCACCTTTATGAGCATCGACCCCGACCTGGTCATCCCGGACAAGAATAAGTCGATCCGCGAGGGCGCCATCCGCGCCAGCGGCTGGTACTATGTCGAGGGCGGCTTGCCGAGCATGTACTACCACAGCCTGGCCGACCACTACCACTTTTCGCTGGACACCCCCATCAAGGACCTGCCCAAGGAAATTGTGGACATCCTGCTCTACGGCAGCAAGGGCGAAAAGATCAAGATGGTGCGGGACACCGACGATGTCAAGTCCACCTACTACACCGAGTTTGAGGGCGTTGCAAACAACCTGGAGCGCCGTTTCCGCGAAACCTCCTCCAACTGGATGCGGGAGGAGATCACCACCTGGATGAACTCGGTCAACTGCCCCGAGTGCCACGGCGACCGTCTGAAAAAGGAAAGCCTGTCGGTGCTGATCGGCGGGCTCAATATCAGTCAGCTTTGCCGGCTTTCGGTTACCGCGATGCTCGACTTTTTTGACAAGCTGGAGCTGACCGAGAAGGAGGAGCAGATCTCCCATCTGATTATTCGGGAAATCCGCTCCCGCCTGGAATTTTTGCGCAACGTCGGTCTGGAATATCTGACCCTTTCCCGCGCTTCGGCCACCCTCTCGGGCGGTGAGAGCCAGCGCATCCGTCTGGCCACCCAGATCGGCTCCTCGCTGATGGGTGTATTGTACATCCTCGACGAGCCGAGCATCGGCTTGCACCAGCGCGACAACGATAAGCTGATCGCCACCCTGCGCCATCTGCGCGACCTGGGCAACACAGTCATCGTGGTCGAGCACGATGAGGACACCATGTATGCCTCCGATTTCATTGTGGACATCGGCCCGGGGGCGGGCGTGCACGGCGGCGAAGTGGTCTGCGCCGGTCCGGTGGAGGCGATCAAGGCCTGCGAGCGCTCGGTGACCGGCCAATATCTGAGCGGAAGAAAGAAGATCCCGGTTCCAGAAACCCGCCGTCAGGGCAACGGCAAGACTCTCACCGTCAAGGGCGCGGCGCAGAACAACCTGAAAAATATCGACGTCTCGATTCCGCTGGGCACCTTCACCGCCGTCACCGGCGTCTCCGGTTCGGGCAAGTCCTCGCTCATCAACGAAATTTTGTATAAGGGCCTGGCGGCAAAGCTCAACCAGGCCAAGTCCCGCCCGGGCAAGCACAAAGAGATTGTGGGGCTGGAGGCGCTGGACAAGGTCATCGAGATCAGCCAGAGTCCCATCGGGCGCACCCCGCGCTCCAACCCCGCCACCTACACCGGCGTGTTCACCGATATCCGCCAGCTCTTTGCCTCCACCGCCGAGGCCAAGGCGCGCGGCTATGACAGCGGGCGCTTCTCCTTTAACGTCAAGGGCGGCCGCTGCGAGGCCTGTGAGGGCGACGGCATCCTCCAGATCGAGATGCACTTTTTGCCGGACATCTATGTTCCCTGCGAGGTGTGCAAGGGCAAGCGGTATAACCGCGAGACGCTGGAGGTAAAATATAAGGACAAGAACATCAGCGATGTGCTGGAGATGACCGCCGAGGAGGCGTTGGTCTTCTTTGAGAACCTGCCCAAAATTTCCCGCAAGATTAAGACGCTGTGCGACGTGGGACTCGGTTATGTCAAGCTCGGCCAGTCGGCGACCACCCTCTCGGGCGGCGAGGCGCAGCGGGTCAAGCTCGCGACCGAGCTCTCCAAAAAGGCTACCGGCAAGACCATCTACATCCTGGACGAGCCGACCACCGGTCTGCACGCGGCGGATGTGCACAAGCTGATCGACGTGCTGCAGACGCTGGTGGACGCGGGCAACACAGTGGTGGTGATCGAGCACAATCTGGACGTCATCAAGACCGCCGACTACATCATCGACCTGGGACCCGAGGGCGGGGACAACGGCGGCCAGATCGTCGCCACCGGCACGCCGGAACAGGTCGCCCAGTGCGAGGGCTCCTATACAGGGCAGTATCTGAAAAAGGTGCTGCAGCGCGGATAGTTTTTCTGATCGCATTGCCCCAGAAAGGGCTTGCAAATTGTGTTTTCTTTGTCAGTTTTGTCCCTTTACAATGATATACCCTCTTGGTATAATTAAATCAGCAAACAGTGAGAAAAGAAAGGAAGATGAACGATGTCCGCTGTAAAACTTACCGATGGAATCTATTCTGTTGGGATTCAGAACCCCAACATGCGTGTTTTTGATATTGTGATGCAGACCGATTCCGGCACCACCTACAACTCGTACATCGTGCGCGGCAGCGAAAAGACCGCGCTGATCGAGACCTGCCACGAAGGCTTCTTCGAGCAGTATGTGCAGAACATTCAGGAGGTCTGCGACCCGAAGGAGATCGACTACATCGTGATGAACCACAATGAGCCGGACCACTCCGGCGCGATGGCAAAGCTCCTTGAGCTGATGCCGAACGCCAAGCTGGTATCCTCGATTGCGGGCGCAAACTACCTGCGCAACATCACCAACCGCTGCGACCTGGATGTCCACAAGGTTAAGGACGGCGAGGAGATCGACCTGGGCGGCAAGACCCTGACCTTTATCTCCGCGCCAAACCTGCACTGGCCGGATTCGATGTTCACCTACGTCAAGGAGGACAACGTCCTGTTCACCTGCGACTTTTTGGGCTGCCACTACTGCGAGCCCTACACCTTCGACTACAACGTCGCTTATCCAAAGGCATACGATGCGGCGCTCAAGCTCTACTACGGCGCCATCTTTGGCCCATTTGCTTCCTTTGTCCGAAAGGGTCTGGAGAAGATCAAGGCTCTGCCGCAGCAGCCGGACCTTATCTGCACCAGCCACGGCCCGGTGCTCACCAAAAACGGCATGATGGACAAGGTCATCGAGCGGTATGAGGAGTGGTCCGCACCGGTGGAGAACAAGGTTCCGCTGATCCCGGTCTTTTACACCTCCGCCTACGGCAACACCGCCAAGATCGCCGAGGAGATCCGCGAGGGTATCCTGGAGGCAAAACCGGATGCCGAGTGCGTCACCTACGACATCATCGAGCACGACATGGGCGAGCTGCACGCGCTGGTCAACCGCTGCAACGCCTTTGCGGTCGGCAGCCCAACCTTAAACCGCGACGCGGTACCGCCGGTATGGAACCTGCTGGCCGGCATCGACGCGATCAACTCGGGCAAGAAGCCGGTGCTGGTATTCGGCTCCTACGGCTGGACCGGTGAGGCGGTCGCCAACATCCAGGCCCGCCTGATGGGACTGAAGATGAGCGTCTTTGAGGACGGCTTCAAGGTCAACTTTGTCCCCACCGTCGAGGATCTGGAAGCGGCCAGAGACATGGGCAGACGCTTTGCACAGAGCTTCTAATCATCTGTCAATTTTGTATGGAGCGCACGGAAAACATCTTTCCCGTGCGTTTTTCCGTTTTATCGGATGAGAAAAAACCTGGAATAAACTCCACCTTGTGCGAATAAGCATCTTTGTGCTAAAATAAGGAAGCAAAGTTTTTTGCATTTTTCAGAAAGAAGGAATTTCCATGAAGGTACTTTTGCTCAACGGCAGCCCAAACGCACAGGGCTGCACCTATACTGCCCTGAGCGAGGTGGCGGGAGCGCTCGAAAAAAATGGGATTGAAACCGAAATTGTCCAGATCGGTAAAAAGCCGGTTTCCGGCTGCATCGCCTGCCGCGCCTGCGCCAAACTTGGAAAATGTGTCTTCAATGACGGGGTCAACGAATTTGTCGAGAAGGCCAAGGAGGCCGACGGTTTTATCTTTGGCTCCCCGGTCTACTACGCCAACGCCAGCGGACAGGTTCGTTCCTTCCTTGACCGCGCCTTCTACAGCGGCGGCAAATACTTTGCCGGCAAGCCGGGAGCAGCGGTTGTCAGCTGCCGCCGCGCAGGTTCGACCACCGCATGGGATGAGCTGAACAAATACTTCACCATCAACTGCATGCCGGTCGTTTCCTCCCAGTACTGGAACATGGTGCACGGCAATACCCCGGAGGAGGTCAAACAGGACCTGGAGGGGCTGCAGATCATGCGCACCCTGGGCAACAACATGGCCTGGCTGCTCAAGTGCATTGCTGCCGGCAAGGAGCAGGGAATCGACCTCCCGCAGCGCGAACCGGCTGTCAAGACCAACTTTATCCGCTAAGCTGCAAAGCAGGATACAGGAGAAGCAGACGCTCCTGTATCCTTTTTCTTTTTCCGACAGGGGAATGTGTATAAAGTGTTCGGCTATATTCTGTTCAAATAGACGAATCCAGAACCCAAAAGCCAAAAGTGACGGATTTGTGGTTGACGAAGGTGGGAGATTGTGATATTTTGATGGTAGGAGACAAGGATAAAACAGACCCAAAAGGAGGGGAGAAAATGAAAAAAATATTGGCGCTCATGATGATTTTGATGATGCTGTCAGCTTTGACACTTACTTCCGGTGCGGCCAACACCAAGCAGGAGGAGCCTCCGGTGAACTTTGACGCGGTGGTAAAAGAATTTTACAAAGAAGGAGAGGAAGTCACCGTCCCAGGCAAAGCGCCGGTGGGGGAAAGCATTGTGTATGTGGAGCCTTCAGCGGTAGAAGATATGATGAATGTAAAAATCACGGAATGGCCTTCTCCTTATCTAATCCGCGTGATAGATGAGCAGGGAGAACCGGTTCCCAATGTCAATATATCGGTCCTGCTTCCCTCTATTGCAAACCCAGCTTATGCGTACCACCTGGAAAAATCGTATGGGATCAGCAACCAAGAAGGATTTGTGATTCTATGGTTGCCAGCTTCCTACCGAATGACGGTTGGCATGTGGAATAGTGGCGACAAAATTGAAAAACAACTCGTTGACTTTGACGACCTGGAACAGATTGACGGCTGCTACCAGCTCGTCTGGGAACACCCGACGCTTGAACAGCTTGCCGAAGAGGCGGACGAGGGCGTTCAGATTCAGGTGGTTAATGAAGAAGGGGATACGGTATCGGGTTTGGAGGTGCGGGCCGAAGAAAAGGATGGCACTAACGGAGGCTTTAGCGGATATACGCAAAAGGACGGCATGTTTTACAGCTTAAGGGAGCAGGACGGCTCGGAGCTTGATCTGACTCTGACCGGCAAGAGAGGAGGGGACGGGAAGCAGATTACCCGCCACTATACCATCTCTCCCGAAGCAGGAAAAATGAATTGCTACAAGATAAACTGGGTATGGTGGTCCTAATCCAACTTCCCTCCTACCCTTACCCCAAAACAAAGAAAAAGTTGCACGCCGCCGTGCAACTTTTTTTCTTTTGCCATATTTTTTTGGCGGCCTGCCACAAATCCACATAAAAATTGGAATGGAATCGAATGAAAATTTGTCGCAAATAGATAAGGTGAGAAAAAAGCCCGTCCTCGACAAAATTTTGCCTTGACAAGAAAAGGCAGGGTGTTTATAATTAGTTTGTCAATCTAATTAAAAATAACATCTGTTACTTTTAATATAGAAGCACCTGAAAGGATGTTCCCAGATGAAGCCGCTTGAAGAACAACTGAATGATCTGATTGTCGATGCCTACCGCTCTATCCTCAAGGTCGAGGAGACGATTCTCAAGCGGTCGGACAACATCGACCTGAGCATCAACGAGATGCACATGCTGGAAGCGGTAGGGAAGGGCAAAAATAAGCCCAAGACCATCTCCGAAATCGCCGAGGATTTAGGCATCACCCTGCCCTCGGTCACCGTCGCCATCAACAAGCTGGTCAAAAAAGGCTATGTCGAAAAGCTGCGCGGCGAGGAGGACGCACGCATCGTCTATGTCACCCTGACCAAACAGGGGAAGAAGATCGACTCGGTCCATCGCTATTTCCATGAGTCGATGGTGCGCAGCATCATCAGCGGCATGAGCGAGCAGGAGCAGCAGGTGCTGTATCAGGGAATCCTGAAGCTCGACCTTTTCTTAAAGAAAAAGATCAGCGAGTAAGGCATCCCGACAACGGAAAGGGGAAACCAACATGTTTCAAATACTCTCAACCGGCAGCGCCCTGCCCAAGTGCCGGAAAAGCAACGACGACCTCTCCGCCTTTCTGGACACCAGCGACGAGTGGATCAGCCAGCGCACCGGCATCCGGGAGCGGGCGGTCTGCACCGACGAAACGCTGACCCAGCTGCTGGTGACCGCCTGCAGCCAGGCGCTGGAGCGCGCGGGAGTGAAGCCCGAGGAGCTGGACCTGATTCTCTGCGCCACCATCCGCGGGGATTACATCACTCCATCGCAGGCCTGTGTGCTGCAGCATGAGCTGGGCGCGCACTGCCCGGCGATGGACATCAGCGCGGCCTGCACCGGCTTTGTCTACGCGCTGGATGTGGCGGCCGGCTACTTTGCCCGCAAGCGGGTGAAGAAGGTGCTGATCGCCGCGGGCGACACCATGACCCGGCTACTCAACTGGCAGGACCGCTCCACCTGTGTCCTCTTTGGGGACGGCGCGGGCGCGGTGGTGCTGGGGGAGGGCGATGCGCTGCGCTCCATCCATCTGACCGCGGACGGCAACGCCGAGGTGCTGAGCATCCCGCATGTGAGCGGAAACAGCCCGTTTGACACCCTGCCAAAGCAGGAAACCTGCCTGCACATGAACGGCAAGGAGGTCTACAAATTTGCAGTCTCCTCCTTTTGCCGGGACGTACAGACGGTGTGCGGGGAGGCGGGAATCACCCTTGAGCAGGTTGACTGGCTGGTGCCACACCAGGCCAACATGCGCATCATCGAGGCCGCGGCCCACAAACTGAAATTCCCGATGGAGCGTTGCCTGACCGGCATCGAGCAGATGGGCAATGTCTCGGCAGCCTGTATCCCGATTGTGCTGGACAGGGCAAACTGTGAGGGCCGCTTCCGGAAAGGTGACCTGCTGGCGCTGACCGCCTTCGGCGCGGGACTGACTACCGGCGCCTGCATCTTAAAGTGGTAAAATTATCCAGCATTGGATAAGGTTTATAGATTGAGCTAAAACGAAAAAATTCAGGAGGAAACAATTATGGTATTGGAGAAAGTAATCAACATTCTGGCAGAGTATAAAGAGTGCGATCCAAGCGAGATCCACGAGGACTCCACCTTTGAGGAGCTGGAGCTGGACAGCCTGGACACTGTTGACCTGATGATGAGCTTTGAAGATGAGTTCGGCATCCAGATGGAGATGAGCGAGGACATGAAGACTGTCGGCGACGTAGTCAAAGCCATCGAGGAGCAGGTAGGCGAATAACAAGTTTTTCGGAAGCTGTTTGCTTCCAGTCTACGAAGGGGCTCCCGCAGAGGGGCCCCTCTGTATATGGGGCGCGGCGAGCGGGCTCCTGTGGTGAGAGGAACCTCCTTTTGAGGGCTTGGCCTCTTTCTGCCCAAACGGCAGAAGTCCGGCATTCAAGACGAGGAAGCCTCTTTCAGAGAAAGGAATGAATAACGATGATTCAGACAAAACTTTGTGAACTTTTGAATATTCAGTACCCCATCTTCCAGGGCGGCATGGCCTGGATCGCCGACGCTTCGCTGGCGGCAGCGGTCAGCAACGCCGGAGGATTGGGCATCATCGCAGCGATGAATGCCAACGCTGACTGGCTGCGCGAGGAAATCCACAAGGCCCGCCAGCTCACCGACAAGGCTTTTGGCGTCAACATCATGCTGATGAGCCCCTTTGCTGACGAGGTTTCCGATCTTGTCATCGAGGAGAAGATTCCGGTCGTCGTCACCGGCGCGGGCAATCCGGGCAAGTACATGAAGAAATGGGTCGCTGCAGGCATCAAGGTTATCCCGGTAGTTGCCTCCACCGCCATGGCAAAACTGGTGGAAAGAAGCGGCGCCTTCGCAGTCATCGCCGAGGGCGGTGAGTCCGGCGGCCACATCGGCGAGCTGACCACCATGACCCTGGTTCCGCAGGTCTGCGATGCGGTCAACATCCCGGTTCTGGCGGCGGGCGGCATCGCCGACGGTAGAGGCATCGCGGCGGCACTGATGCTGGGCGCCTGCGGCGTACAGTGCGGTACCCGCTTCCTGGTCGCCGAGGAGTGCACCGTTCATCAGAATTACAAGAACAAGATCCTCAAGGCCAAGGACATCGACACCATCGCGACCGGCAAACGCCTGGGCCATCCGGTGCGCTGCCTGAAAAATCCCTTCACCCGCGACCTGTTTAAACAGGAGTACAACCCGAACATCAGCGATGAGGAGCTGGAAAAGATGGGAGCGGGCGCTCTGCGCAAGGCTGCCAAAGAGGGCGACGAGAAGAACGGCAGCTTTATGGCGGGCCAGTGCGCGGCAATGGTGCACAAGGAGCAGCCAGCCAAAGAGATGATCGAGGAAATGTTTGCCGAGGCCGAGCAGATTCTGCGCGGCGCCAGCCAGTTCTACAAATAAGGAGGCAAGCATGGGCAAGACAGCGTTTTTATTTGCGGGTCAGGGCGCCCAGCTGCCCGGCATGGGAAAGGAGCTCTGCGAAGCTTCTCCCGCCGCTGCGGCCGTCTTTGCCGCTGCGGACAGCGTGCGTGCAGGGACTTCCCAGCAGTGCTTTGCGGGCAGCCAGGAGGAATTAAACCGCACCATCAACACCCAGCCCTGCGTCTACTGTGTGGACCTGGCGGCGGCCAGAGCCCTGGAGGAAGCCGGCATCCACCCCGATGCGGTGGCGGGCTTCTCGCTGGGTGAGGTGGCAGCCATGACCTTCGCGGGCGGCTTTACCGATGCGGACGGCTTTGCGTTTGTCTGCTACCGCGCCGAGTGCATGGACTACGCCGCTCAGTGCATCCCGTCGGGCATGGTGGCGGTGCTCAAGCTCGACAACGAGACGGTCGAGAAGATCTGCCAGGAGTTTGTCAAGGTTTATCCGGTCAACTACAACTGCCCGGGTCAGCTGGTCGCCGCCTGCTGCAAGGCCGAACTGGAGAGCTTCTGCAGCCGGGTCAAGGAATTCAAGGGCAAGGCGGTGCCGCTGGCGGTCAGCGGTGGATTCCACTCCCCGTTTATGGACAGCGCCGAGCAGAAGCTCGCGGCCGCTATGGGCCAGTACCACCTGCACGCGCCGAAGATTCCGGTCTATGCCAACATGACCGCAGAACCTTATCCGCAGCAGGACGAGGCCTGCACCCCGATCCTGACCGGACAGGTCACCCATCCGGTCCAGTGGGAAAAGACCATCCGCCGCATGGCAGAGGATGGCTTTGACACCTTCATCGAGGTGGGCCCGGGCAAGACCTTGAGCGGTTTGGTCAAAAAGATTATCAAGGACGCAAAGATTTATCGTGTGGAGGACAAGGCGACACTCGAGAGCACCCTCGAGGCACTGCGCACTCCTTCGGAGGAAGAATAGATGGAACAGAATAAAACTGCCCTGGTCACCGGGGCTTCCCGCGGAATCGGCCGCGCCATCGCGCTTCAATTAGCCGAGGACGGATTTGACATCGCGGTCATCTTTGCCGGAAACGAAGCGGCGGCGCAGGAAACCTGTGCCCTCATCGAGCAGGAGGGCCGCAAGGCCATGCCGGTGCGCTGCGACGTCAGCGACCCGCAGCAGTGCAAGGATGCGGTCAAGGCGGTTCTGGACAATTTTGGCGGCATCGATGTGCTGGTCAACAACGCCGGCATCACCCGCGACGCGCTGGTGCTCTCAATGAAGGAAGAGGACTTTGAAAAGGTCATCGACACCAACCTCAACAGCGCCTTTTACATGATTAAAAATACATACCACCAGTTCATGAAGCGCAGAAGCGGCCGCATCATCAACATCAGCTCGATCTCCGGCCTGATGGGCAACGCGGGCCAGGCAAACTACGCCGCAGCCAAGGCCGGTATGGTGGGCCTGACCAAGTCGGTGGCCAAGGAGCTGGCAGGACGGGGCATCACCTGCAACGCGGTGGCGCCGGGCTTTATTGAGACCGACATGACCGCCGTGCTCTCGGAGAAGGTGAAAGCTGCGGCCGAGGCCCAGATCCCGATGAAGAAGATGGGCAAGCCGGAGGACGTGGCGGCAGCGGTGGCCTTCTTGGCCAGCGACGCGGCGCGCTATATCACCGGCCAGGTGCTCAGCGTCGACGGCGGACTGAATATGTAATCCAGGAATGTATGTCCATTTAGGAGGGGCATTATGAAAAGAGTAGTAGTAACCGGCATGGGTGTTATCTCTCCGGTTGGAAACGATATCGATTCCTTTTGGAACAACCTGACGGCGGGAAAAAACGGCGTCGGCATGATTACCCGTTTTGACGCAGCCGACCAGAAGGTCAAGGTGGCAGGCGAGGTCAAGGACTTCGACCCGCTGCAGTACATTGAAAAATCCCAGGTCAGAAAGATGGACCTGTTTACCCAGTACGCGATGGCGGCTGCCGCCCAGGCAATGCAGGATTCCGGGCTCAAATCCGGCGAGAACATCGAGGCGGAGCGCCTTGGCGTCTACGTCGGCAGCGGATGCGGCGGCATCAACACCATCTCCGACCAGTGCTTCAAGTTCTTTGAGAGCGGTCCGCGCCATGTCTCGCCGTTTCTGATCCCAATGATGATCGGCAACATCGCGGGCGGCAACATCGCCATCCGTTACGACGCAGAGGGACCAAATCTGCCGGTTGTAACCGCCTGCGCAACCTCCACAAATGCCATCGGTGAGGCATTCCGCGCGGTGCGCTACGGCTATGCCGACGCCATCATCGCGGGCGGAGCAGAGGCCGCAGTCAACCCGGTTGGCGTTGCAGGCTTTGCCAACTGCAAGGCGCTGACCACCTGCGAAGACCCGGAACAGGCCTGCACCCCATTCGACAAGCGCCGCAGCGGCTTTGTCATGGGCGAAGGCGCGGGCATCCTGATCCTGGAGGAGTATGAGCACGCCAAGGCCAGAGGGGCCAAGATCTACGCCGAGATTGTGGGCTACGGCAACACCTGCGACGCCCACCACATCACCGCTCCGCACCCGGAAGCGAAGGGCGCCATCCGCGCCTTCCAGCTGGCGCTGGAGGAAGCGGGCATCGAGAACCTGGAAAACGAGGTCATCTACATCAACGCCCACGGCACCAGCACCCCGCTCAACGACAAGACCGAGACGCTGGCTATCAAGAGTGCGCTGGGCGAGGAGATTGCCCGCAAGGCCTACATCAGCTCGACCAAGTCGATGACCGGCCACATGCTGGGTGCGGCAGGCGCAGTGGAGGCTATCGCTTCGGTGATGACCCTGCAGACCGGCGTGATCGCGCCGACCATCCACTACGAGCAGCCGGACGAGGACTGCGACCTCAACTATGTGCCGAACAAGGCGGTTCAGGCGCCGGTGACCCTGGCGCTGTCCGACTCGCTCGGTTTTGGCGGCCACAACGGCGTTGTCGCCTTCATCAAGGTCAAGGAATAGGAAAAAAGCCCCCTCTCGTTGGCGGAAGGGGGCATCCGCTCCCCGACTCCCCGCAAGGGGAGAAAGGCTATGCAAGGAGGAAACAGAATGAACATTCAGGACATCAAGGAGCTTGCCCGGGTGATGCAGGAAACTGGTCTGACCAGCCTCCACGTCACCGAGGGCGCTCTCGATATACATATGGAGAGAAAAGGATCCGCTGTCGTCGAGCCGGTTCAGCCAGTCAGCGTTCCGGCTGCAGCGGTGGAGCAGCCGGCCGCACCGGCAGCCCCGCAGCAGGCGGCGGTGGAAAATCAGCCGCAGATTCAAAACGAGGCCCCGGTGGGCTCGACCATCGACTTTAACCACATCACCGAGGTCAAGTCCCCGATGGTCGGCGTCTTTTATGCCGCTCCATCTCCCGACGCACAGCCCTTTGTGCAGGTCGGCTCCAAGGTCAAAAAGGGCGACGTGCTCTGCATCATCGAGGCGATGAAGCTGATGAACGAGATCACCGCCGAGCAGGACGGAGAGATTGTAGACATCTGCGTCAAGAGCGGCGAGGTGGTCGAGTACTCCCAGACGCTCTTTAAGATTTTTTAATGTGGGAAAGGAAGGGCGACGATGACACAGGAAGAGATTAAAAAGATTCTGCCCCACCGCGACAAGATGCTGCTGGTGGACGAGGCGGAGCTCTGCCAGGATTCTCTGGACGAAAACGGCCAGCCCACCCGCTGCCGCGGCAGCTACACCATCCGGGGCGACGAGTGGTTTTTGCAGGGGCACTTTCCCGGAAACCCGATTGTGCCCGGCGTGGTGCAGTGCGAGATGATGGCCCAGACCTGCTGCGTGCTGCTGGCTTCCAAGCAGGTGGAGGGGGAAAAAATCACCCCATACTTCACCAGCCTCGACAAGGTAAAATTCAGAAACAAGGTGCTGCCCGGCGACAAGCTGGAGATCGAATGTGAGCTCCTCAAGGTCCGGGAGCCGTTTTATTTTGCAAAGGGCAAGGGATACGTCAACGGCAAGCTGTGCGTTTCCGGCGAGTTTTCCTTTGCGTGCATCAAGGAGCAGTAACCGCTGCGGGATGGAGGAACAAGCCAGATGTTTTCAAAAATTCTGATCGCCAACCGGGGCGAGATTGCCGTGCGCATCATCCGCGCCTGCAAGGAGATGGGCATCTCCACCGTGGCGGTCTTTTCGGAGGCCGACCGCGAGGCGCTGCACGTCAGCCTGGCCGACGAGAGCTACTGCATCGGTCCGGCGCCGGTGGGGGAGAGCTACCTGAATATGGCGGCCATCATCTCGGCGGCTATCTGCTCGGGGGCGCAGGCCATCCACCCGGGCTACGGCCTGCTCTCGGAGAACGCGCGCTTTGCCGCATTGTGTGAGGAGTGCAACATCACCTTTATCGGCCCGCGCTCAGAGACGATTGCCAAGACCGGCGACAAGGATGAGGCCAGAAAGACGATGCGCGCCGCGGGCGTGCCGGTTATCCCCGGCTGCGACGCGGTGAGCAGCGTGGAGGAGGCCAAGGAGCAGGCCAAACAGATCGGCTTCCCGCTGCTGATTAAGGCGCGTGCGGGCGGCGGCGGCCGCGGCATCCGCCTGGTCAAGGAGGAGAGCGAGCTGGAGGCGGCCTACCTGAATGCTTCCCGCGAGGCGCTCTCAGCCTTTGGCGACGGCGGGGTCTACATGGAAAAATACCTGTATCCGGCCAAACACATCGAGATGCAGATTCTCTGCGATAACTACGGCAACGTGGTCTGTCTGGGCGAGCGCGAATGTTCGATCCAGCGCAAGAACCAGAAGCTGATTGAGGAGTGTCCCTCCAACGCGCTGGACGCTCCGACCCGCCAGCGGATGATCGAGGTGGCGGCCAAGGCTGCCAAGGCGGTCAATTACCGCAACGCGGGCACCGTCGAGTTTTTGTATAAGGACGGGCAGTTCTACTTTATGGAGATGAATACCCGCCTGCAGGTCGAGCACACCGTCACCGAGATGGTGACCGGGCTGGACCTGGTCAAGTGGCAGATCCGCATTGCGGCAGGGCAGAAGCTGGGCTTCAGCCAGAAGGATATCCGTCTGGACGGCCACGCCATCGAGTGCCGCATCAACGCCGAAAACCCGGAACAGAATTTCCGCCCAAGCTGCGGCCGGATCACCCTGCTGCACATCCCGGGCGGACCCTGGGTGCGGTTTGATACGGCGCTGTATCAGGACTACTTTGTGCCGCCGTACTACGATTCGATGATCGGCAAGCTGATTGTCTACGCCAAGACCCGCGAGGAGGCCATCCGCAAGCTGCAGGCGGCGCTGTGCGAGCTGGTGATCGAGGGCGTGGACCACAACAGCCAGCTGCACATGGAGCTGCTCAGCGACCCGGAATTTAAGTCCGGGGATTACTACACCGACTTTATGGCCAAGAAGGGGTACTAACATTCGGGAGAGCAAATTCTCCCTTTTGAGCACCCCGCCCCAGCTGCTTTTCCCAACGGGGGGAAGCGTGCGGGGGCAGCAGTCAAATTGTAATAGAGAAAAAGGAGAAAGAGAGGATGCCGATGCTTTCAAAAAAGCTGTTCCAAAAACCCCGCAACGATTTGGAAACATATGAGCGGGCCATCAAGGAAAGTCATCCTTCGGTGCCGGATGAGCTGTGCCTGTCCTGCCCGAAATGTAAAAATATCCTCTTCGTCAGCGATCTGAGCGAGCAGTACAGCACCTGCCCCAAGTGCGGGCACCTGTTCCGCATGAATGCCCGCCAGCGCATCAGCATGATCGTCGACGATAATAGCTTTGTGGAGCACGACCGGGATATGCACGCGGTCAATGTCCTGGATTTTCCGGGTTACGACAACAAGCTCAAACATGCGGCCCTGGACAGCCGCGAGAGCGACGGCGTGGTCTGCGGCGAGTGCACCATCGGCGGCTATCCGTGCTGCCTGTTCGTGATGGAGTCCAACTTCATGATGGGCTCGATGGGATCGGTGGTCGGTGAAAAGATCACCCGCCTGTTCGAGTTTGCCACCGAGCACAGCCTGCCCGTCATCGGCTACACCGTTTCGGGTGGAGCCAGGATGCAGGAGGGCATCCTCTCGCTGATGCAGATGGCAAAGACCAGCGGCGCGGTCAAGCGCCACAGCGATGCGGGCAACCTGTACATCACCTTTTTGACCGACCCCACCACCGGCGGTGTTTCGGCCAGCTTTGCGATGGACGGGGACATCATCCTCGCCGAGCCGGGGGCGCTGATCGGCTTTGCAGGCCCGCGCGTCATCGAGCAGACCATCCGGCAAAAGCTGCCGGAAGGCTTCCAGCGGGCGGAGTTCCTGCTGGAAAAGGGCTTTGTGGACGACATCGTGGAGCGCCCGCGCCAGAAGGAATATCTCAGCCACCTGCTGGCGCTGCATCAGCCCTTTGTGAAAGATGCGGGAGAGGAGGCGCAGGATGGAAGCTTATAAACGTGTGGCCGCGGCCAGAGCCAAGGGCCGGCCAACCGGCAGCGACTTCATCGAGCACATCTTCGACGGCTTTGTCGAGCTGCACGGTGACCGCCGTTTTGCCGACGACAAGGCGATTGTGGCCGGAGTTGCAATGCTCAACGATATGCCGGTGACGGTGATCGCCATCGACAGGGGAAAAGACACCAAAGAAAAGATCAAACGGAACTTCGGTTCTGCTCATCCGGAAGGCTACCGTAAGGCGCTGCGCCAGATGAAGCTGGCCGAGAAGTTTAACCGCCCGGTCATCTGCTTCATCGATACCTCCGGCGCCTACTGCGGCATCGGAGCGGAGGAGCGCGGCCAGGCCCAGGCTATCGCTGAAAACCTGATGGAGATGATGACCCTCAAGGTTCCGATCATCTCGATCTTCACCGGCGAAGGAGAGAGCGGCGGCGCTCTGGGGCTCGCAGTGGCCGACGAGGTCTGGATGCTGGAAAACGCGGTTTACTCGGTCATCTCGCCGGAGGGTTGCGCCAGCATCCTCTGGAAGGACGCCTCCAAGACAAAGGAAGCCTCCGAGTGCTTGAAGCTCACCGCCGAGGAGCTTTTAAACCTCAAGGTGGTCGAGCGTTCAATCCGCGAGCCGAAGGACCCAAAGGAAGGCTTTGAGAAGGTCTACCAGCGGCTGCGGCGGGATCTGTACAGCGCGCTGTGCCAGGGCAAAAAGCTCAGCCCGGAGGAATTGGTGGAGCGCCGTTATCAGCGCTTCCGCCGGATGGGGGAGGTGGCGGAATGATTCGCATCGTTACCGACAGCACCGTCAACATCACGAAATCGGAAGCTGGCAAAATGGGCCTGACCGTCCTGCCGATGGGCTACACGGTCGATAACCAGCCCTATCTGGAGAGCTACACCGACTGCAACGGGCAGTTTGAGCCGCTGCTGCAGTCGCGCAACTTCACCACCAACCAGGTCTCGACCGAGAGCTTCGTCTCGGCCTTTTCGGAGATTGCCCGCAAGGGGGACGAGACGCTGTGCATCGTCATTTCCTCCCGTCTCAGCGGCACCTACCGCAACGCCTTCTCGGCGGCGGAGCAGGTCAACCGCTATTATGGAGGGGAGAAGGTGCTGGTGCTCGATTCCTTCTCCACCGCAGGGGCAATGCTGCTGCTGTGCAGGCGTGCGCTGGAGCTCTCCAAAACCGTCTCCAGCCTGCATGAGCTGGCCGAGCGGATGCAGCAGGAGCGCGCCAAAACCGGTGTCGTCTTTTCACTGGACAGCATGGACGCGCTGCGGCGCAGCGGCCGCATCGGTATCGTGCGCCAGTCGGTGAGCACCATCCTCAACATCCGGCCGGTGCTGCGCTGCCAGGACGGCGCGGTGATCTCGCTGGGGACCGCGCGCGGCCGCACCGAGCAGATGAAGAAGCTGATCGACGCGATGAGCAACAATCCAAAGCAGATCGTCGTCAACGCTTCGCAGAAGCTGCAGCAGGAGCAGCTCTTCCAGCAGCTGCTGGTTCATCTGCGGGAGCGCTTTCCCAAGGCGCAGATTGCCGCTCACGGCGTCGGCCCGATCCTCAGCCACCATCTGGGCCGCGGAGCGATCGGCATTTCGTGGATGGAAGAATAGTAGTATTTTGAAAGCAGGAGTGTAAGGGCTCAGAGCCTTTGCACTCCTGCTTTGCTGTCTAAAGGAAAGAGAAAAAAAGCTCCCCCTCGGCAACTTTGCCGGGGGGAAGCTTGCAGTCTTACGATTTATTTGTTGTGGCGGTCGAGCCAGATGCTGGCGATTGCCAGCGCCTCATACAATCCGTCCCGTTCCGCTTTGTTGAGCATCCGCTCCTTGAGCGGCAGGCTTTCGTCGGTGGCGATCAGCTGGACCGAAACCTTGGTCGCGGTGTTGATTCCGTGGGCAGGCGCCTGGGATTTTATCTGCAGATGGGCCACACATTTGTCACCCATGCTGCCATAGTACAGCGTGTCCCCGCTGCGCACCAGCGGCCTGCCTTTATACATCAAAAATTCCTGTGCCAAAACAAAAACTCCCTTCCATGTTGTGATGTGGTGCAAAAAACGGACAGCCAGCAGCTGCCCGCATTCTGTGTACGAACCGTCGGGCCAAAGAAACGCCCCACGGCATCGAAAAACTGAACCGCCTTAGGAATCAAGGTAGGACTTGACCAGAATCTGCAAAAGCTCATCCCGGTCGATCCGGCGGATCAGGCTGCGCGCGTTGTTGTAGGTGGTGATATAGGTCGGGTCCTCCGAAAGGATGTAGCCGACAATCTGATTGATCGGGTTGTAGCCCTTTTGCCGCAGCGCATCGTAGATGACGGTCAGCGTTTGCTTGATTTCCTTTTCCTTGTCATCGTGCAGCGAAAAAGAGATGGTTGGTTCATGCATACACAAATACCTCCGCTTCCCGCGGATGACGCAGGCCTGCTGGCCGCGCCGGCACGGGGTAAATTGTCTTAAACAGACTGTTTTGGGATACATCGATTATCACACATCATAATCATACCGCAAATGCGGTGGTTTTTCAACCAAAGGGGAGGAAATTTATTTTATTTTAACAATTCGTCTGGTTAGATGTTGGCGGTTTTGCTAAATCCACCTTGCCTTACAGCTCGGAGAGTTCAGGGTAGTTGCCGAGGAACTGGAAGTAATCAATGTCCCCCGCCAGCGCTCCCAATGCGCGCTGGACGTGCTCCTGCGCCATGTTTCCGGCAAAATCCCAGTAGAACAAAAATTCAAACGGGCTGTCCGGGATGGGTCGGGATTCCAGCTTGAGCAGGTTAATCTTCTGCTCGGCAAAGCGGCTGAGCGCCGCATACAGCGCCCCCGCCTTGTGCTGCACCCGCACTACCAGGCTGATCCGCCCGCAGGCGGGGTCCAGCACCGACTGGCGGGCCAGAATGACAAACCGGGTGAAGTTGTCCCGCCGGTTCTGGATGCCCTGCTGCAGCACCTGCAGGCCGTACATCTTGGCGCACTGCTCCGAGCCGATGGCCGCCAGGGTCGGATCGCCCGCTTCGGCCACAAATTTTGCCGAAGCTGCCGTGTTGGAGTAAGGGGTCGCGGTCAGCTGGGGGTTGGCTTTCAAAAAGTCGGAGCACTGATGCAGCGCCTGCTCGTGGGAGTAGACCTGGCGCAGATCTTCCAGCTTTCCGCCCGGCAGGGTGAGCAGCGAGTGCTCGATCTTGACCGTCACGCTGCCCACGATGAACAGGTGGTAGCGCAGCATCAGGTCGTAGTTGTCGGTGACCGAACCGGCCAGCGTGTTCTCGATGGGGATGACGCCGTAGAGGCGCTCCCCGCTGCTGACCGCCTGGAATACCTCCTCGAAGGTGGGATAAAACCGGATGTCCGGCTGCTCAAACGCCTGCAGGCAGGCCTTGTGGGAGAAGGCCCCCGCTACCCCCTGACAGGCGGCCTGGGCGGGGAGGGAGAGGGTGTCCTCCGATTCATTCAGGCGGATGATCCGCTCGATCTCTTTCATCTTGTGCTGCCCCCTTTGCGGGAAGGATTTTTTGGCACAAGGTCGGAGCCGAGCATCAGGTCCATCAGCGCGAGGGCCGCCGCCGATTCGATACAGGGCACCGCCCGCCGGACAATGCACGGATCGTGCCGCCCGGTGATCGAGAGCTCGACGTTTTCGCCGGTTTTAAAGTTGACCGTCCGCTGCTTTTGCGCAATCGAGGGGGTGGGCTTGATGGCCGCGCGGAAGATGACCGGCATCCCGTCGGTGATGCCGCCCAGGATGCCGCCGTTGTGGTTGGTGGCGGTCAGCACCTCCTTGCTGGAGGCGGCGTTTTCCCGGATGTAAAACGGGTCGTTTGCCTGGCTGCCCTGCAGCGAGGAAAGGCCGAATCCAAGGCCGAACTCCACCCCCTTGACCGCAGGGATGCCGAACAACAGGGAGGAAATTTTGCTCTCCACGCAGTCGAACATCGGGTCACCGATGCCGGCGGGAACGCCCGCGATGGCGCACTCGATCACCCCGCCGACCGAATCGAGCTGGTCACGGCAGTGCTCGATCAGCTTCTGCATCCGCTCGCCGGCTTTGTCGTCCAGCACGGGGAAGAATTTCTCCTGTACGGCCAACAGGGTGTCCGGCTCGATCGAAACCGGGTCGAAGGGCTTGTCCTGCACGCTGCCGATCGAGGCGATGTGCGCCCCGACCTCGATGCCAAAGCCGCGCAGATACTGCTTGGCGATGCCGCCCGCAAAGCACAGGGGAGCGGTCAGCCGCCCGGAAAAGTGTCCGCCGCCCCGGATGTCGTTGCAGCCGTGGTAGCGAACAAATCCGGTGTAGTCGGCGTGGCCGGGCCGGGCCACCGCCCGTAGCTGCTCATAGTCCTTGGACTGGGTGTTGCCGTTTTCGATCAGGGCGCAGACCGGCGTGCCGCAGGCAATCATATACCCGGGATGCCCCTCGTCCGGCAGCAGCCCGCTGATGATCTGCGGAAAGTCCTTTTCGATGCGCGGGGTGTCCAGCTTGCCCCCGCGGGAGCTGCGCCGGGCCAGAAAGTGGAGCAGTCGTTCAGGATCCAGGCGTGTGCCGGCGGGAATGCCGTCGATCACTACACCGATGCCTTTGGAGTGGCTTTCCCCAAAGATGGAAATTTTGATGTTAGTCCCCCAGGTCGATGACATCGACTTTTCCTCCTGTCTTGATAAAATCTTGATAAAAATCGGGGTAGGATTTGTTTACACAGAGCGGGTCGCGGATCAGCACTGGCTGGTCACAGCGCAGCGAGGCTACCGCCATCGACATGGCAATGCGGTGGTCGTTGAAGGAATCGACAAGGCCGCCGCTCAGCATGGGATTGCCGCGAATGATCAGCCCATCCGCTGTCTCCTCAATATCCGCCCCGATTGCCTGCAGGCAGTCGTGGACGGCGCGCAGCCGGTCGCTTTCCTTTAAGCGCAGCCGCTGGGCGTTGATAATGCGGGTCTCGCCCTCGGCGACGGCAGCGCAGACCGAGAGAATGGGGATGATGTCGGGAATCTGGCTGCCGTCGATCACCGTGCCGTGCAGCTGGGAGGGGCAGGCGATGACGCTGTCCTGCCCCACAGAGATGTTGGCGCCCATCTGCCGCAGGACGTCACAGATTGCCTTGTCCCCCTGCAGCGACTGTGGGGAGAGGCCGGCGACCTCGAGGGTTTTTTGGCCGATAACGCCGGCGGCAATCCAGAAGGCGGCGTTGCTCCAGTCGCCCTGGGCGGTCAGCTCTCCCGGCGTGCGGTACTGCTGTCCGCCGGGGACAAACCATCCGTTTTCGATTGCTTCAATGCGGATACCGAAGCGGGCAAGTACCTCCAGCGTCATATCCACGTACCCCTTGGACTGCAGCGGGGAGGAGAGCAGGATGCGGCTGTCACCCTGTAGAAGCGGGAGGGCAAACAGCAGGCCGGTGATGTACTGCGAGCTGATGTCCCCGGCAAAGACAAAATCGCCGCTCTGAAGCTGTCCGGTCAGCTCCAGCGGAAGGGTCTCGCCGCCGGAGGGCAGAGCAATCTGCACCCCGTGTTCCCGCAGCCGGGTGAGCATCGGCTCCATCGGGCGCTGCGGCAGCCGGCCCTTTCCGGTAAAGACGGCACGCTGCCCCAGCGCGGCCAGAACCGGCACCAGAAAGCGCAGGGTCGAGCCGGATTCGCCGCAGTCGCAGCAGCGGACATGGCGGTCAAGTTCCAGCTTGCCGCCGACGGTGATGCAGTCCTCGCCGAAGGTGACGCTGCGTCCCAGCGCCTGCAGCACGCGGGCGGTAGCATGGATGTCCTCGGAGAGGGTGCAGCGGTGGATGAGCGTCTCCCCCTCGCTCAGCGCCGCCGCAATCAGCAGGCGGTGGAGGTCGGATTTGGAGATGGGGGTATATAGCTGCACAGCGGGCTGGCCGCTGGCAGTTTGATGTTCCCCGTCTGCAGACGGGGAGACTTGATAGGCTAACATAACAGTTCCTCCTTTCAGGCCGCAGGGCCGCGGCGCGGGGGCTTTTTTGCATGGGCGGGGTCCCTGCGAACCCCGATGCGAGGAGGGCTGATGCCCTCCTCTGCGCTCCTCCCCATGAGTGGGCCTACCCGGCCCACACCCGGGGTTCCTTTCGTTTCACGACGAAAGGAACCAAAGGCGTGCCAGGGGCGCTGTCCCTGGACCCTGCTGGGGGCTATTATCATCCCACCAGAAAAGGGCACCACCCTGTGCAGCTAAAATTCCCCCCGAGGACGCCGCTATTTCCATACCCCCGCAACCAATACCGCTAGGGAAGTAACCGGGGGAATCCAAGGGGGTTCTCCCCCTTGTGCCGGAGGTCCAGGAACCAGGAGGTTCCTGGCGAATCTTTGGTGACTTTCTTTTCGCAAGAAAGTCACCCGGGGTTGGAGGGGCGGAGCGCCCTCCCCTTGGGGGTGTGGGGGCTTAATGGCCCCCACTTTGGTGGAGCGCAGAGGAGGGCGACAGCCCTCCTCGCAAAAGGCCCCGGGTGCCCCACCCACCCTTCGGTAGAAAATAAAGGGGGAGCGCAGAGGGAGCGAAGCACCCTCGCAAACTATTCCGGCAGCGCATCCGCCAGCAGGGCGGCAAACTCCTGTGCCTCCATCGGCACAATCTCCGCCTTGCCGGCCTGGCGGACCAGAATCAGGCGAATCTTGCTCCCGGCCCGCTTTTTATCGTGCAGGCAGGCGTTGCTAAGCGCCGGCACGCTGCCGCCGTAGACGGTGGGGAGGTGGTAGCGGGTGAGCACCGCTGTCAGGCGCTGCAGCAGAGCGCGGTCGCAAAGGCCGAGTTTGATGCCCACCCGGGTGATCAGCACCATCCCCATTGCCACGCCGTGGCCGTGGGTGACGGCGTGGTTGGTCACCTTCTCGATGGCGTGGCCAAGGGTGTGGCCGTAGTTTAAAATCATGCGCAGGGCGGTGTCGTGTTCGTCCTGCTCCACCACCTGCCGCTTGATGTCCACGCAGTAGGCCGCGATCTCCTCGATCTTCTCGTGGATGTCGCAGCTTTCCAGCAACTTTAAAAAATCCTCGCTCCAGATCATCGCGTACTTAATCATCTCCGCGCAGCCGTCGGCGAAGGTTTCCTCCGGCAGGGTTTTGAAGGTGTCGGGGTCGCAGATGACCAAGGATGGCTGGTGGAAGGCGCCGACAAGATTTTTGCCCGCCGGGATGTTCACCGCCGTCTTGCCGCCCACCGAGGAATCGATGGCGGCCAGAAAGGTGGTGGGAATCTGCACAAAGGGGATGCCGCGCAGGTAGGTGGCGGCGGCAAAGCCGGCCAGGTCCCCCACCACCCCGCCGCCCAGGGCAACCACAAAGTCGGAGCGGGTGATGTTATTTTGAATCAGAAAATCATATACTTGCAGCAGCACCTCGTGGGATTTGGAGTCCTCCCCGTGGGGGACGTCCATCGAGCAGATGCGAAAGCCCGCGGCCTTGAGCGATTCGACGACCGGACGCAGGTACAGCCCGGCCACTGTGTCGTCGGTGATGATGGCGGCGGTGCTCCGGCTGGGGTCAAAGACGTTGGCGGTCAGCTCCCCGGTGCGGGAGAGCAGGCCCTTTTCGATCAGCACCTCATAGCGGGTGCTGGCGTTGACAGTGACGGTTTGCACAGTGAACAGCTCCTTTCTGCGCGGTTAAAAGGCTTAGTCCATTGTCTTGCCGAAGAAGGTGACGGCGCGCTTGACGTCCTGCATCACCTCGTCGAACTGTGCCGGGGTCAGCGACTGAGCGCCGTCGCACAGCGCCTTTTCGGGGTTGTTGTGCACCTCGATAATCAGGCCGTCCGCGCCGACTGCGATGGCAGCCATCGAAAGCGGGTGAACCATCCAGCGAATGCCGGCGGCGTGGCTGGGGTCGATGATGACCGGCAGGTGGGACTGCTTTTTGATGATCGGGATGGCCGAGATGTCCAGGGTGTTGCGGGTGGCGGTCTCAAAGGTGCGGATGCCGCGCTCGCAGAGGATGACCTGTTTGTTGCCGCCGGCCATGATGTATTCGGCGCTCATCAGAAGTTCCTCGATGGTGTTGGCAAGGCCGCGCTTTAAGAGGATGGGCTTGTTGACCTTGCCCAGCTCCTTGAGCAGCTCAAAATTCTGCATGTTGCGCGCGCCCACCTGGATGATGTCGACATTCTCGAACAGCGGCAGGTGGTCGATGCTCATGATCTCGGTGACAATCGGCAGGCCGGAAGCTTTCTTGGCCTCCAGCAGGTACTCCAGTCCCTGCTCGCGCAGGCCCTGGAAGGAGTAGGGAGAGGTGCGGGGTTTGAAGGCGCCGCCGCGCATTAAGCCCGCGCCCGAAGCCTTGACGGCCTTTGCAACCTCCACCATCTGCTCGCGGCTCTCCACCGAGCAGGGGCCTGCGATGACCTGGAAGTGTCCGCCGCCGATCTTTCTGCCGCAGACGTCGATGACGGTGTCGTCCGGATGGAACTTGCGGTTGGCGTTTTTGTACGGCTCCTGGATGCGCTTGACCTCCGCGACCGAATCCATCGACTTGATGTCCTCGGTGTCCAGCCGGGAGGTGTCGCCGATGAGGCCGAGGATGGTTTCGTGCACGCCGCGGATCTCCTGCACCTGGAAGTTCATCTGTTCAAAGTGGCTGACCATCTCATTGACTTTTTGCGGGGCGGTACCTTTTTTTAAAATAATAATCATACGAACAAATCCTTTCTTTTTTCTCTTTCTCTGCTGCGACAAAGCGGCAAGATGAATCGGGTATACAGACAGAAAAAGCCGGCGCTTTTTCTGTCAAAAGCGCCGGCTGATTTTGAAAAACCGGAAATTGTTCCCACAACGGAAACAATCTTTGGGGCGGGTGTCAGCTTATCCCAACACCGCCGCAGATCTGCTGCTTTTGGCATCCGTATTCTCTTTTTTTGCACGGCAAAATCGCTCTGCGCTAAAATAGCCAAAGCAAAAGACGGATGCAAAAGAAACAGATGTCATCAGCTTGCGGTTCATACAGATCCTCCCTGTTTTGAGTCTGCTCAAAACGGTAAAAAGTTGTTCGCCCTTTTTTCGGAGCGTCCGAAGAGGAGCGATGTAAAAACGATACACCCATTTTGAAAATCTGTCAAGTGCTTTTGCCTGCTACAGCAAAAAATTGACTTTTTTCACACAAATTTCCTGGCAGAGGTGGGCAGATTGCAGGAAGAACAGGGGAAACGGAAGGTTGGACAAGGCGAAAAAAGACAGTAAATCTGAACAGAACATGAATTTCAATTTGTGCTAATTGACACTTTTTTAAGGAAGCCTTATAATGTATTGTACACTGAATTTTGGTGTGCCCTAATAAATAGGAAAAGAATGTCAAAATAAAACCGCAATGTCCGTGGGCAAAAGCTGCCCGGCGGGGAAATAGGCAAAGATGGACCGGGTGATATGCAAAGCAGCACAGCGGCCATTTCGTAGGGAGAAAAGTAATGAAAAATGTAGGAATTGATATCGGCTCCACAACCGTCAAGGTTGTGGTAATGGAGGGGGAAAAGATCCTCTACAGGATCTACCAGCGCCACCTGTCCCAGGTGCGTCAGGCAACCCTCAAAGCGCTGGAAGGGGCAAAACAGTTTTTAAACGACACCTTCCAGGTGGCCATCTCCGGCTCGGCAGGATTAGGACTTGCCGAAGATGCGGGGGTGGATTTTGTACAGGAGGTCTTTGCCACCTACAAAACGGTGATGGAGTATGAGCCCGACACCGACGCCGTCATCGAGCTGGGCGGCGAGGACGCAAAGATCATCTTCTTGAGCGGCGGACTGGAGGAGCGAATGAACGGCAGCTGCGCGGGCGGCACCGGCGCCTTCATCGACCAGATGGCGACGCTGTTAAACGTCACCACCGAGGAGCTGGACGAGCTGAGCTTAAAGCACGAGCGCATCTACCCCATCGCCTCGCGCTGCGGCGTCTTTGCCAAGACCGACATCCAGCCGCTGTTAAACCAGGGCGCCCACAAGGAGGACGTGGCCGCCAGCATCTTCCAGGCGGTGGTCGACCAGACCGTCACCGGCCTGAGCCAGGGCCGCCGCATCGAGGGCAAGGTGCTGTTTTTGGGCGGGCCGCTGTTCTTCTTTAAGGGCCTGCAGCAGCGCTTCCAGGAGACCTTAAAGCTCGGCGAGGGCAAGGCGGTGTTCCCGTCCTGGGCGCAGTATTCGGTTGCCATCGGCGCGGCCATCTACACCAGGGGCCTGGAGAAGAGCTACACCTATGAGGAGTTTACAGGCAAGCTCGAGAACGCCAGCTCCCGCTCCAAATCCACCCACTACTTAAAGCCGCTCTTTGCAAACCAGCAGGAGCACGACGAATTCATCGAGCGCCACAGCAAGGCCACCGTGCCGTGGAAGGACCTGGCCGAATACAGCGGCGACGCCTATCTCGGCATCGACTGCGGCTCCACCACCACCAAGCTGGTGCTGATGAGCGACAACTACGAGACGCTCTACCGCTACTACAGCTCCAACCAGGGCAACCCGGTGCAGGTGGTGCGCGAGCAGCTCTTAAAGCTCTATGAGGCCTGCGGCGACCGGGTCAACATCCGCTATGCCGTCTCCACCGGCTACGGCGAGGAACTGATCCAGCACGCTTTCCATCTGGACGACGGCATCGTCGAGACCATCGCCCACTTCAAGGCCGCCCAGCACTTTGACCCGCAGGTCGAGTTTATCCTCGACATCGGCGGCCAGGACATCAAGTGCTTCAAGATCAAAAACGACGCCATCGACTCGATCATGCTCAACGAGGCATGCTCCTCCGGCTGCGGTTCCTTTATCGAGACCTTTGCCAAGTCGATGGGCTACACCGCAGAGGAATTTGCCCGCCTGGGACTGTTTTCCAAGTACCCGGTGGACCTGGGCTCCCGCTGCACTGTCTTTATGAATTCCTCGGTCAAGCAGGCGCAGAAGGATGGCGCCAGCGTCGAGGATATCTCGGCCGGCCTTTCGATGAGCGTTGTCAAAAACGTGCTCTATAAGGTCATCCGCGCCAGAAGCGCCGACGAGCTGGGCAAGCACATCGTGGTGCAGGGCGGCACCTTCCTAAACGACGCGGTGCTGCGCAGCTTTGAGCAGGAGATCGGCCACAACGTCACCCGCCCGAATATCGCCGGGTTGATGGGCGCTTACGGCGCCGCCATCTACGCCAAGGGTATCTGCCAGAACCAGCGGGAGCACACCCGCTCCTCGATGCTTTCCCGGGACGAGCTGGAAAACTTCCAGCACGAGTCCCGCCCGGTGGTCTGCAAGGGCTGCACCAACCACTGCAACCTCACCGTCAACACCTTTGCCGGCGGCGAACGCTACATCTCCGGCAACCGCTGTGAAAAGCCGCTGGGTCTGGGCAAGGACAAGGAGCTGCCGGACATGTACCGCTACAAGCTCGACCAGATCCGCGCCCTCAGCGAACAGTGCGCCGCGGACGCCGCCGCTCACAAGCGCCATCGCGGGGTGATCGGCCTGCCGCTAGGACTGAATATGTACGAAAATCTGTTCTTCTGGGTGGCGTTTTTCCACAGCCTCGACTTCGATCTTGTCATTTCGGATATCTCGTCGCGGCAGCTGTACGCCAAGGGACAGTATTCGGTGCCGTCCGACACCGCCTGCTACCCGGCGAAGCTGATGCACGGCCACATCGAAAACCTGCTGGACAAGGGTGTGGACACCATCTTCTACCCGTGCATGAGCTACAACTTCAACGAAGAAAAGGGCGACAACCACTTTAACTGCCCGGTGGTCGCCTATTACCCGGAGCTTCTGGCCTCCAACGTCGAGAAGCTCAAAAATATCCGATACCTCTATCCATACTTAAACCTTGCCGAGCGCAAAACCTTCCCCAAGAAGGTCTGGGAGGCGCTGCACGAGCAGTACCCGGACATCACCCTCAAGGAGGTCAAGCGCGCCTCCGACAAAGCCTATGAGGCCTATCAGGCGCAGCGCAGGGACATCAGGGAGAAGGGCGCCCAGATGCTGACCCAGGCGCGGGCGCGCGGGGTCAAGACCATCATCCTCAGCGGACGGCCCTACCATGTGGACCCGGAGATCAATCACGGCATCAACCAGCTGATCACCTCTCTGGGGCTGGCAGTTATCAGCGAGGACTGCGTTTCCGATCTGGTGACACCGGTGCGCCCGGACGTGCTCAACCAGTGGACCTACCATACCCGCCTGTACAACGCCGCCAAATATGTCACCGAGCACGACGACTGCGAGCTGGTGCAGCTGGTATCCTTTGGCTGCGGCATCGACGCCATCACCACCGACGAGGTTTCGGCCATCCTCTCCCGCGGCGGCAGGCTGTATACCCAGCTGAAGATCGACGAAATCAACAACCTGGGCGCGGTCAAGATCCGCATCCGCTCGCTGATCGGCGCGGTCAAGGAGCGCGACGCCCAGAAGGAAACCGAAAAGCGCGCATAACCTTTGCGCAGCAAAACGCATCCGTGCGAAAACGGACGAATCCTGTTTTTAAGGAGGATATGATCCAACGATGGAACCAATCAAAAAGGTGCCTTTTACCAAGGAAATGAAAAAGACCCACACCATCCTGATTCCCACCATGCTGCCCATCCACTTCCGCATTTTGGGCAACGTGCTGGAAAACTACGGGTACAAGGTAAAGGTGCTGGACAACTGCGGTCCCGGCGTCATCGAGCAGGGACTGAAAAACGTACATAACGACACCTGCTACCCGGCGCAGCTGGTCATCGGCCAGATGATCGACGCGCTGGAGCACAGCGACCTGCCGCTGGACAAGGTGGCGCTGCTGATTACCCAGACCGGCGGCGGCTGCCGCGCTTCCAACTACATCTATCTGCTGCGCAAGGCGCTCAACAAGTGCGGCTACGGCGACATCCCGGTCATCTCCGCCAGTTTTATGAAGAGCGAGCAGTCCGGCGGATTCTCGCTGCCGGTGACGATGCTGCTGCAGGCGCTGTACGGCGTGCTGTGCGGGGATCTGATCATGACGCTCTATAACCAGTGCATCCCCTATGAAATCCATAAGGGCGACAGCCAGAAGGCGGTAGACGACAGTGTTGTCATGGCCGAGAAGCTGTTCTGCAAAAAGCTGCTGCGCTGGAAGGCTGTCTCCGAGCTGATGGTCAGCATCATCAAGCGCTTTATGCAGGTGGAGCGCAGCGGGGAAAAGAAGATCAAGGTCGGCATCGTCGGCGAGATCTATGTCAAATATTCGCCGCTGGGCAACAACAACCTCGAGGAGTTCCTGCTCTCGGAAGGATGCGAGGTGGTCTGCCCGGGCCTGTACGACTTTTTGCTTTACTGCACCCACAACGTCGTCTTTGACAACGACCTGTACGGCGTGGGCAAGCCGGTAGCGGCGGTGCTGCGCCATGTCAACAAGTTCCTGCGCGGCAGAAAGAGCGACATGATCCGCTTAATCGAGCAGTACAGCGACTTTCAGCCGCCCTGCCACTTTGAGAGCACCATCGAGTCGGCCAAAGGTTACATCGGTCAGGGCGTCAAGATGGGTGAGGGCTGGCTGCTGACCGCCGAGATGGTCGAGCTGATCCAGCACTACAAGGTCAACAACATCGTCTGCACCCAGCCGTTTGGCTGCCTGCCAAACCACATCTGCGGCAAAGGCGTCATGCGGGTCATCAAGGAGAAGAACCCGCAGGCAAACATTGTGGCGGTGGACTATGACTCCAGCGCCTCCAAGGTCAACCAGCAGAACCGCATCAAGCTGATGTTGGCCAACGCCCGCCTGATCGAGCAGAATAGCCAGCAGCCAAAGCAGGGTAACACCCCCGCGGCTCCACAGCAGGAGACGGTTGCCGCTGCCCCACAGCGCCGGGAGCAGGTGGCGCAAAACTAAGATTTTGATTTGGGAGCTGGGGCAGGCTGAGTCCCAGCCTCCTTTTTTCTCTGCCTGAGGGCATGAACAAAAAAAGAAGAGAAAGGAAGGGAATCCCTTGCGTGTCTTTTTGCTCTTTTTGTGCTACAGCTTTCTTGGCTGGGCCTGCGAGACGGTCTACTGCTCGATTGGCAAAAGAAAGTTTGTCAACCGCGGTTTTCTCAACGGACCGCTCTGCCCGGTCTATGGCTTTGGCGCGCTGGCGGTGCTGTATTTTCTGCGGCCGGTCAGCGACAATATCCCGCTGCTCTTTGTCAGCGGGATGGTGCTGACCAGCGTCATCGAGTACATCACCGGCTATCTGTTGGAAAAACTGTTCGCCACCAAGTGGTGGGATTATTCCTCCCGGCGTTTTAACATCCACGGCAGGGTCTGCCTGCGCAATTCGCTGATGTTCGGCGCGCTGTCGGTGGTGGCGGTGCGGGTGATCGACCCGGTCATCCGAGGCGGAATCTACGCGCTGCCGACTACTGTCTGCGCGGTGCTGAGCATTGTGTTCGGCGCGATGATGGTGGCGGACCTGGTGGTCACTGTCCGCACCATCCTGGACATCAACAGCGCCCTCAAACAGCTGCAGCAGATGGTGGAACAGGCGCGGCTGGACACCCAGGAATATCTGCGCCAGAACCAGGAGGAGCTGCAGCAGAAAATGGAGAAGGCAAAGGCGCAGACCGAGGAGCGCCTGCGCCAGAACCAGCAGGAGCTGCAGCAGAAGATGGAGCAGAGCCGCCTGGATCTCGAGCTTGCCCGCATGGAGCTGCGCGACTTTTTGGAACAGCTGCACTCGGAGCGCCTGGAGCGCAGGGAGCAGCGGCGCAGGGAGTTTTTGTCCCGCCTGACCCCCGAGCAGCAGCAGGCCATCCAGAAGCTGGAGGAGCGTATGGAAGCCCTTTCCAGACGCAACGCCATTCTGCGCCGCAGGCTGCTCAGAGCTTTCCCGGAGATGCGCTCCACCCGCTACGAGCTGGCGCTGGAGCGGATGCGCGAGGCGCTGCGCAAAAAGAAAAAATAAAGTGGATCTTCCCCTTCTTGCCGGCAAGAGGGGGAATTTTTTTGCACGGAACGGCAAATCCGGTTGCCTTTTTATGGCGAATAGTTTATAATGGTTCTACAAATAGCGTGAAGTTTTCCCGCAAACAGGGGAAGCTTTTTCTGGAATTTTTAAAATGGGTGCAATAAAACGGCGCCCGTTGGACACTGAATTTATGATGGGTGGTGTAGAGGTGAAATTGGATACAGCGATTGTGCTGGACGCCCAGAGTGGGAGCAGGGAAGGATTTACCCGGCTGTATGAAGCGGTGGCTCCCGCGTTATACCGGACGGCATTGTACACCCTGGGCAACAGCCACGACGCAGAGGACGTTGTTTCCGAAACCTTTATCGAGGCCTACCGTGGCCTTGCCGGCCTGCGCGACCCGCAGGCGTTTATGACATGGATTTACCGCATCCTTTCGGCGCGGTGCAACCGCAAAATCCGCGAGTATGTCCGCGCGCGCAACGAAGAGGTGGACCTCGAGGAGATGGTGCAGCAGCCGGGGGATCAGGGAGCCTTTTCGGAGACGGTGCTCAGCCGCGCGGACCTGGTGCGCGCGCTGGAAAGTTTGAGCGCGGAGGAGCGGCAGATCGTCGTGCTGTCGGTGATCGAAGGGTATACCACAAGGGAGATTGCCGCCATCGTGGGTTCCCCGCAGGGAACCATCAGCTCGAAGCTGTTTCGAGCATTTAAGAAAATGAGAATTTATTTGGAAGGAGGGAAGCAGCGTTGACAGAGAAAAAGGATTTGGGCCACGGCCCAGTGGAAGAACAACCCCTTACCGCACAGCAGCAACAGGAGCTGCACGAGCAGGAACAGTATTTCCGGCAGGCGTTTTGCTCCGTTTCCTGCCCACCGCTTCCCGAAAGTTTGAGCGCGGACGCGATGTGGGAAAAGATCTGCTCCGGCGCGGGCGACCATCAGGTAACGGTGGACCCGGCCTCGATGCAGGAGGAGCTCCAGCAGGAGACGGAAGCCGCTCCGCAAAAGGGAAAGGTTATCCCCTTCCCGCAGCGCACCGGGAAAAAGGAGCGTGCGCGCCGCCGGCGCACCCTGGCGGTAGCCTGTACCCTGGTGCTGGTGGTTGGACTGTCGGTGGCTTACTGGCAGCTGCAGGGGCCGCTTGGCCAGATGCAGGATCTGGTGTCCAGTAACTCGCAGGCCTCCACCGCAGAGTCAGCCGAGTCCTCGGCAGCAGAAGCGACCGCAGCGGACGCGGATGCGCAGACGGAGGAATCGGCTGAAGCGGTCGAGGAGGCTGCGGCGCCGATGATGGCAGCTCCGCCGGAGGAAGAAACTGCTTCGGATGAGGCGGCGTCCGGCGGCGCCGGGCAGACCGAACAGCGATCCGCCGAGACGCAGGACGCAGCCATTGCGCCGCAGAGCGCTCAGCCGCAGCAGGAGCAGGCGACTGCCCAGCCAAAGATGCAGCAGGAACAGAACGAAACCGATTCTCAGCGGGAGGAGCTGCGCCAGCGGATTTTGGCCTCAATCGACGCAGGGCAGCAGGAGCAGTCCACAGAGGGAAATCCGGACACCGGCGGCAGCAGCCAGCAGCAGGCAAACCAGCTGACAGCGCAGAGCGCCGAGGCCACCGCGGAGGAGCCGGTGGAAGAATCAGTGGAGGAATCGGTCGAAGCGGTTGTGCCGGAGCAGGCAGAAACAACCGGCGACACACAGCAAAGCGACAGCGTCTCGATCCTCAAAAATATGATGGAGAACGCCAAGGAAAGCCAGCCGCAGAGCTTTCAGCTCAAAAACGGAAGCGTGACCTATGATCCGTCCAGCGGCGAGGTCACGGTGATGGATCTCAATCAGCAGCAGACGGCGACCCTTTCGCTGCCGGCGGGGGCGCAGGTCTTTGCATCAGATGTTACCCTTGCGGCAATCGTACCGGATGAGCAGGCCCAGACGGTCACCCTGACCCTGTACAGCGTGGAGGACCTGCAAAACCCGCAGGCGGTCAGCACAGTGACCCACCAGGGAGAGCTGTTTGACGCCTATCAGTCGGTCTCGGACAGCTACACGCTGGTCACCAGCGTCTGGTTCGACCGGGAACAGGTGGAGGGCGGCAACTTTTTGCCGCAGGTCAACGGCGCGGAACTTTCCCCCGATCAGATCAACATCATCGAGGGGTATGAGCAGGGGGATCAGGTCAACTACCTGATTACCACAACCATCACGCCGGACTCGGTCAAGACCAGAGCAGACCTGTATTTAAACTGACACAAGGAAAGGGAAAACAATGTCATTAGAACTTGTACGCCTGACAGACAGGCCGCAGCTAAAGGAACAGGCGGCGCAGTGGTTCCACCAGAAGTGGGGCGTGCCGCTGGCGTCCTATCAGGAGAGCATGGAGCAGTGCCTGTCGGCGCGCAGCCCGGTGCCGCAGTGGTACCTGGCGATGGAAGGGGAGCGGATTGTCGGCGGCATGGGGGTCATCGAAAATGACTTTCACGACCGCAAGGACCTTGCCCCCAACGTCTGCGCAGTCTACACCGAACCGGACTGCCGGGGACAGGGCATCGCGCGAAAGCTGCTCGACCTCGTCTGCGCGGACATGAAGGAGAAGGGGATCGACACCCTCTACCTTCTGACCGACCACACCTCCCTCTATGAGCGATACGGCTGGGAGTTTTTCTGCATGGCGCAGGGGGACGGGGAGGAGAAGCCGTCCAGAATTTACAGGCATCAAGCATAATCAGATGAAAAAGGAACCCGACGAGGGTTCCTTTTTTTACACCTGAATAAAAGCGGGGAGAACGCTTTGCAGCCGGTGTGCGATGTGATATAATGGAGATCAAATGGGCTCAAGACTTGTGGGAACAGGGGGGACAGGATGGAGTACAAAATTGCAATCTGCGACGACGAGCAGAAGGACCGGGATTTTGTCGCCGCGCTCAGCCGCCGGTGGGCCGGGCAGCGGGGGAACACGGTGGAGCTGACCGAATTTTCCTCGGCGGAACAGTTTCTGTTCTGCTATGGGGAGCAAAGCGACTACGACATTCTGCTGCTGGACATCGAGATGGGGCAGATGGACGGGGTGCAGCTGGCAAAACAGCTGCGGCAGAAAAACGAGACGATTCAGATTGTCTTTGTCACCGGCTACTCCGATTACATCTCGGAGGGGTACGAGGTGGCGGCGCTGCACTACCTGATGAAGCCGGTGCGGGAGGAAAAGTTTTTTTCGGTGCTGGACCGCGCGGCCGATAAGCTGCGCAAAAACGAGCGCACCCTCACGCTGGAGTGCGCCGGTGAGGTGGTGCGGGTGCCGCTCTATCAGATTCGCTATGTCGATGTGCAGCACAACTACGCCACCGTCCACGCCAAGGCCGACTACACGGTGAAAAAGACGCTGGCCGAGATCGAAAAAAGCCTGGACGACCGCTTTTACCGGGTGGGGCGCTCGGCCATCGTCAACCTCAGCTGCATCGCCAGGGTGACCCGGTCGGACATTTTCCTCAACGAGGGCGACCGCATCCCGCTGCCCCGCGGGGCTTATGAAGGGGTTAACTGCGCCATCATCCAGAGGGGATAGGAGAAAACGATGGGAATTTTTGCAAATTTACTTTCCAAAAAGATGAACCGCCAGGTCGAAACCTACCAGCAGGAGCTGGTGCAGACCCACTATCAGGAGGTGGAAAACATGTACCGCCAGATGCGCGGCTGGCGGCACGACTGGCGCAACCACCTGCAGGCGCTCAAAATCTACGCGGCAAAGGGCGACCTGCCGGGCATCCAGCGGTATCTGGACGAGCTGGACACCAGCCTTTCGGCGCTGGACATGGTCATCAAGACCGGCAACCCGATGACCGACGCCATCCTCAACTCGAAAATTTCGCTGGCAAAGAACCGGGGGATTCCGGTGATGGCCGACGCGCACATCCCGGTCAAGCTCAGAATCCCGGAGATTGACCTCTGCTGCATCCTGGGCAACCTCTTTGACAACGCCATCGAGGCAAGCGCCAAGCTGCCGCCGGAGGAGCGGCTGATCCGCGTCTATATGGACATGAAGGGCAGTCAGCTGTACATCTCGTTCACCAACTTCACCGCCGGCAAAAAGATGGTCAAACGCGAGGGCCGCTTTGCCACCACCAAGGGCGCGGGGCACGGGCTGGGCTTGATGCGCATCGACAGCATCGTGGAGCGGCTGGACGGGTATGTCAACCGCAACTCGGAGGACGGGGCCTTCACCACCGAGATCCTGCTGCCGCAGCAGGAGGAGCCATCCTCCGGTGAGGCAGCGGCTACTCAACTATAGAAAAAATGCAATTCGTCCCCCGGAAACGACAATTCGTCCCCAAAATGTGCCGGGGGCGAATTTTTGTGTTATGCTGATACCAGAAAGCGAGGGAACAGAAGATGAAACAAACAAGCAAACAGCATTACAATGTTTTCCAAAACGTCGGCTGGATGATCGGCAACGCCTGGCGCTCCTGCAAGAGCGTGCTTTGGATGTGCGTGCTGGCCGCCGCTTTAACCGTCGGGGTCAATCTGGTGCAGCTTTTTATCGCGCCGCAGATCCTCTCCAGGGTCGAGCAGCAGGCGCCGCTGCCGGAGCTGCTCGGCACCATCGGCGTCTTTTCGCTGGCGCTGTTTCTGGTGCTGGGGCTGCAGGCCTATGTCGACCAGAACACCATCTTCGGGCGCATCGAGGTGCGCACCGGAATTCTTAACCAGATCGGCTACAAGACCAACACCACCTCCTTCTCCAACACGCTGGACACCGCCGTGCTGGACCTGCGCGACAAGGCCAACCGGGCGGTGCAGCAGAACAGCATGGCGGGCGAGCACATCTGGACGACGCTGACAAACCTCTTGGCAAACGCTGCGGGCTTTGTCCTCTACCTGCTGCTGATGCAGAACCTCGACCCTGTGCTGCTGGCGGTGGTGCTGGCGACCACCCTGGTCAGCTTCCTGGTGACCAAGCGCACCAACGAGTGGCGCTACCAGCACCGCGACGAGGAGGCCAAATTTTTCCACCAGCTGCGGTATCTCAAGGACAAATCCGAGTCGGTGGAGCTGGCCAAGGACATCCGCATCTTCGGCCTGCAGCCGTGGCTGCAGGGCATCTATGACAGCGTGCTCAAGCTCGAGGAGGCCTTTGTCTACCGCTATACCAAAATCCAGCTGCTGGGCAACGCGGTGGACGTGGTGCTCAGCGTTGCGCGCAACGGCATCGCCTACCTCTACCTCATCAACATGGCGCTGGAAGGTGGTCTTTCCGCCTCGCAGTTCCTGCTTTACTTCACCGCTGTCAGCGGTTTCACCAACTGGATCACCGGCATCCTCAACGAGAGCATGACGCTGCACCGCGAGAGCCTCGACCTCTCCAGCGTGCGCGAGTATCTCAACCTCGAGGAGCCGTTCCGGTTTGAGGGCGGCAAGGAGATCCCGGCCCCCGGCAGGGACGGGTATGAGCTGCGGCTGCAAAACGTCTCCTTCCGCTACCCCAAGGCCGAGAAGGATACCATCCACAACTTAAACCTCACCGTCCGTCCCGGCGAGAAGCTGGCGATTGTGGGCCTCAACGGCGCGGGCAAGACCACGCTGGTCAAGCTCCTGTGCGGCTTGCTGGACCCGACCGAGGGCGCAGTGCTGCTGGACGGGCAGGACATCCGCCAATTTAACCGCAGAGACTACTATGCGCTCTTCTCCGCTGTTTTCCAGGAATTTTCGGTACTGGCTGCGACAGTGGCTGAAAACGTCTCTCAGACGGTCGGAGGCGGCGATCAGGACAAGGTGCGCGCCTGCCTGGACAAGGCGGGCCTGACCGAGAAAATCGACTCGCTGCCCAAGGGCATCGACACCCAGGTGGGCCGGGAGGTCTATGAGGACGGCGTGCTGTTCTCCGGCGGCCAGACCCAGCGGCTGATGCTGGCCCGCGCTTTGTATAAGGATGGGCCGGTGCTGCTGCTCGACGAGCCGACGGCGGCGCTCGACCCGATTGCAGAGAACGACATCTACCTCAAATACAACGAGATGAGCGCGGGCAAGACCTCGCTGTTCATCTCCCACCGCCTGGCCTCCACCCGCTTCTGCGACCGCATCATCTTTGTGGCGGGCGGCGACATCGCCGAGGAGGGCACCCACGACGAGCTGATGCAGAAGGGCGGCGGCTACGCCAAGCTCTTTGAGGTGCAGAGCCGCTATTACCGGGAAGGGAGAGAGTTTTAATGAAAGAGCAAAACACCAATCAGATGAGCACCCGTCAGGTCATCGCGATTCACCGCAGGGCGATTGGGGACATGCAGAAGATGTGCCCCTATCTGCTCCCCTCCACCGCGCTCTACGCCGTCGTCTCGGGCATCGTCCCCTATGTCACCGTTTTCTTTTCGGCCCGAATCCTGAACGAGCTGGCCGGCCAGCGCAGGCCGGAGGAGCTGTGGCGCTGGGTAATCCTGTCGGTAGCGGTGGGCGGCGTGCTGGCGCTGCTGAACGCGGTGCTGCTGCGGGTGAAAAGCGCGCAGCGGGATTTGTTCTATGACAGCAAGGAGCGGATGTACACCGCCAAGATGTTCTCGTTGGACTACACCGACGTCGACAACCAGGAGGCGCGCGGCCTGCTTTCCATTGCCCGCCAGAACGAAAACTGGGCCGGATGGGGCTTTGAACGCCTGATCGAGATTGTCGAGGAGATGTCCAAGGCGGCGGTGGGCGTCCTCAGCGCCATCGTGCTGTCGGTCAGCCTGTTTACCCAGCCGGTTTCGGCGTCGGCGGGCTGGTACACCGCCCTCAATAACCCTCTGTTTATCTTGCTGCTGCTCGGCGTGATGGTGGGCATCAGCCTGCTTTCCGGCTTCTGCAATGGCAAGGCCTTTGCAATCTGGAGCACATGCAGCGAGGGCGCAAATTTATCCAACCGGAGTTTTAACTTCTGGGTAGATCTGGGACTCCAGCGTTCCCGCACAATGGACGTCCGCATGTATAATCAGCAGAATTTATTCCTGTACTATAACCGGGATGTGGGGGTGTTCAGCACCATCGGCGAGATGGCCCAAAAGTTCCGCGGCCCGATCGGGGTGCTGCACGGTTTTGCCGCCGCCATTTCGGCGGTGTTCACCGGCTTTGTTTATATCTTTACCTGCCTGAAGGCGATGGGCGGCGCGTTTGGGGTCGGTTCCATCACCCAGTATGTGGGTGCAGTCACCGCCCTGTCGCAGAACCTTTCCTCCCTCTTTGAAAACTGGGGCGTCTTAAAGACCAACGCCGATTTCCTGAAGCCTGCCTACCAGTTCCTGGACCTCCCCAACCGGATGTACCAGGGGTCGCTGACCACCGAAAAGCGCGCCGACCGCAAGTACGAGGTGGAGTTCCGCGACGTCTCCTTCCGATATCCCGGTGCCGAAACATGGGCGCTGCGGCACGTCAACGTCAGGTTCCGGGTCGGTGAGCGGATGGCGGTGGTCGGCGAGAACGGCTCGGGCAAGACCACCTTTATTAAGCTCCTCTGCCGCCTCTATGACCCGCAGGAGGGACAGATTCTCTTAAACGGCATCGACATCCGCAAGTACAACTACCGCGAGTACATGAACATCTTCTCGGTGGTGTTCCAGGACTTCCAGCTGCTCTCCCAGCCGCTGGGCCAGAACGTGGCGGGCGCGGTGGAATACGACCGCGAGCGGGTGGAGAAGGCGCTGACCGACGCAGGCTTTGGCGAGCGGTTGGAGCGGCTGCCCAAGGGACTGGACACCCAGCTCTACAAGGACTTTTCCGACGAGGGTGTGGAGGTTTCCGGCGGCGAGGCGCAGAAGATCGCCATTGCCCGCGCGCTCTACAAAGATGCGCCGTTCATCATCCTCGACGAGCCGACAGCCGCGCTCGACCCGATCGCCGAGGCGGAAATCTACGCCCAGTTTAACCAGATTGCGGGCGACAAGACCGCCATCTACATCAGCCACCGCCTGTCCTCCTGCCGTTTCTGCGACGAGATCATGGTCTTTGACCGCGGCCAGATTGTGCAGAAGGGCAGCCACGACGCCTTAATCAGCGACGAACAGGGCAAGTACGCCACCCTCTGGAACGCGCAGGCGCAGTACTACACCGAGGAAGAAGCAGCTTCCTTTTAACTGTTTCCTTTGCTGCCGGAGACAAACACCCCTTCGGCGATAAAAAACAAGCAAGGCCGGTCCATGACGGACCGGCCTTGCTTTTGCCTTGGGCACTTTAATCCTGTTCAAAGTTGAGAATCTCCCCGGTGAAGGCTTCGACCTCGCACTCATATTCGTGCTGCCCGGAGCTGAATTCCAGCTCGTAGGAGAAGCGGCCGTCGTCCTCGTCCAGCTCGCACTTTTCCCAGCGGACCTGATCCTCGGTGAGCCCGGCGCGCTGCAAAGCAGCTGCTTTTGCGGCATCCTCGCCGATGTAGCTGCCGGTGGCAGTACCCTGCTGCTGCGGGATAGAGAAATTTTCGACGTCGTTGTCGTAGGAGAGGATGTCGCCGGTGGCGGCGTCGATCTCATAGTCGTACTCGGTGGAGCCGCTGTAGAACTCGACGTCGTAGACCCGCCGCCCGTCGTCCTCCTCGAGCGAAACGCTGTGGAAGGTAAGGTCGGCAACGGCCACACCGGCGTGGTTGGCGGCGATCTCTTTGGCCTGCTCCTCGGTGATGGAGGCGGACTGCTGCGGCTGCTGTTCGCCGGTTTGCCCGGTAACGGGCTGTGCAGTGGTTTGGTCGGTGGCTGGCTGTTCGGTTGTCTGTTCAGCCGACGGCTGTTCAGTGGTTTGCTCGTTGCCAGCCGGTTGTTCGGTGGTCTGTTCATTGGTGGCCGATTCCCCGACCTGGGTCACCGCGTCGGGGGCAAGGTGCGCCAAATCCTCGGTGATCTCGTCGTAGAGCTCGCGGTTAAAGTCGTCGTCGCTGCCGTCCACAAAGACGCTGATCTGCGCCTGGTCGTCCAGATAGCCCTTGCGGCTCATCGCGCCCATCAGGGCGTCCAGCGCGGTGCTGAGCTTTAAGTTTTTGAGAGAGAGGTCGTCGAGCACCTCGGCGCCGTCGGTGTTGCCTGCCTGGGTGTCGATGACGTATTCAAAGCGGTTGAGCGAGAGGGCGACCGAAGGGTTGACGTCGATCGAGACCACCGCCTTGGTGGAAAACCACAGCCAGGAGAAGATGCCTCCCGCGCACAGCACCAGCAGCACGCAGGCCGCAGCCAGCCGTTGCCAGTGCAGTCTTTGTCTGGGGAACTGACGGGGGACAATCTCGTCCACCACCGTCAGCGGGGTGATGGGGGCGGAGGAGGCCTGCTGATAGATGTCCGGCACCTGCTGCACCACCGCCTTGGCCAGCATATATTCGACCTCCTGGTCGGTGAGCTTTCTGTTCGGTTTGCGTTCAGCCATCTTTACTGCACCTCCTTTTGGGGGAAGGAATCTTCCTCCAGAGCTTTTTTGAGCTTTTTGAGCGAGCGGGCGTATTTGGAGAGCACCGTCGCCAGCGGCATCCCCAGCATCTCGGCGATCTCCCGGTGCTTGAGCCCGGTCACCGCGTGCAGAATCAGAATCTGCCGCTCCTGGTCGCCCAGCACCTTCATGGCCTGCTCCAGGGCGACCGCCTCCTCGCTGTCCCGGTCAAAGGAGGGGGTGGTCTCCTCCAGGTCGTCCAGTGGGATCTGCCTGCCCGCGGAGCGCAGCTTTGTGCGGGCAATATTTTTGGTGATGGTCAAAATCCAGGCCATCGGCTTGCCCATCGGCATATACAGATGGGCGGCGCATCGGATTTTGAGATAGGTGTCCATCATGATATCCTGCGCCTCGTGGTGGTTTCTCATCAGGGACAGTGCGTAGCCGTAGATGGCGCTGTCGGTTGCGCGGTAAAGTTCCTCAAAAGCCTGCTGGCTGCCCAGGGCAATCTGCCGCAGCAGCTCCTCCAGATCGTGTGGATCCATCACAGGCCGCAGAGGTTTAAAGTGGTTTTCTACCAGCATCATGGTCATGAGCATACTTTTTTGTTCCCTCCTGCCCAAAAGCAGAGGTCCCGCCGGTGTGGGACAAAAAAGTTCAGGCAGTTTATTTAAGACTGCCTGAACCGCTCTTGCTTTTAAGGTTTATGGAAAATCACGCAGATTAAAATGGCGAGCGTTCAGGTGAGTTTCCAGTTAAATTCAGTATACCAGCGCCGGGGAAGAAATGCAACCGGTTTTTGCAGCCTTAGTCCCGCTCCGCTTCCAGGATGGTGCCGGAGGCGGCGTCGATGGTGTACTCGTACTCGCGGAAGTTGTGGTGGAACTCGATCTCGTACTCAAAGCGTCCGTCGTCCTCGTCCAGCTCGGCCTTGACGAAGTTGACGTCCGAGGAGCTCAGGCCCGCGTGCTCAAGCGCGATCTGCTTGGCGCGGTCCCTGGTAATCAGGCCGGAGGAGGAAGCGTTCCTGTTAGAGGAGGTGCTGGTGGCGCCTTTGCTGGAGGAAGGGAGGTAATAGCCCTCGATGTCGGCGTCGTAGGAGAGGATGGTGCCGTCAGCGGCAAGAATCTCGTAGTCGTATTCCTTGTTGCCGGCGTAGAAGTCGACGTCATAGGTCAGCCGGCCGTCGTCATATTCGCGCTCCGCCTTGACAAAGACAGCGTTGGAAGCGGAGACACCCGCATGCTGCAGGGCGATTTCTTTGGCCTTCTCCGCACCGATGTCGGTCGAGGAGGTGCGGGTGGAGGTGGCAGCAACTTTCTTGGTGAGGCTGACGCTGTTGTCGTCGGAGGTTGCGTTGTAGCCGACCGCGCTGGCCAGCTGCTCTGCTGGCAAATAGGTGTTGCCGTCATAGGTCAGCGGGTAGAGGGAATCGCCGTCGTCGTCCTTCATGGTGAGGGCGGTGCCGTCCACCTTGACGGTCATGGCGGTGTTCTGGCGGGCGGTGATATTTTTATAAACGGAGGCAGCTCCGACAGAGGCGGTGGTGACGACCATCAGGCCGGCGAGGGTGAGAGCGGTGAGGTGGAATTTAGAGAATTTTTTCATCGTGTACATCCTTTCTGTGTCGGTCGTGATTGATTGTGGTTTGGTATTGTGAAAACGTTTTCGGTTGCTGGAAGGAAGGAACTTTTTTGCCCTTCTGCCTAAATAACTTTTGGGGAAGCTGTTTTATTGCAGCGGGGAAAAAATTTTTTTGATTTTTTCTTTTTGCCCCTTCTGCCTGAATAACTTCCGGGGAAGCTGTTTTATTGCAGGTCGGGAAATTTTTTTGATTTTTTCTTTTTGCCCCTTCTGCCTAAATAACTTCCGGGGAAGTTGTTTTATTGCAGCGGGAAGAAAAAATTTTTGTTTTTTTCTTTTTTGCCCCTTCTGCTTTAATAACTTCCGGGGCGGCCGTTTTATTGCAGAGGGCAACAAAAAAGCTGCCCTCTTTTGGGAGAGCAGCTTGCACAAGGGCTTATTTGATTCCGACAATCTCTAACAGCTTCTGCGGGGTTTGGGGCTTGTACTGCGCGGGGATCTGGTCGGGGAAGAAGCAGCCCCAGGTCGCCAGCGCAAAGTCGCAGCCGGCGTTCTGCGCGCAGCCGGCGTCAAACTCGCTGTCCCCCACAAACAGCACCTGCGCGGGCGCAAGGCCGGTCTGCTCGCAGTAGTAGAGCATCGAGTCGGGGGCGGGCTTGGGGTTGCTTACCTTGTCGCAGGTGACGATGACCGAACACAGCTCCAGAAACGGCTCGCGGATGTAGTGGTGCAGGTCGCCCAGCTCGTCGTCGCGGCGGGAGGTGTTGATTCCCAGCTGAATGCCCGCCTCGTGCAGGCGGCACATGGTCGGGTAGATGCCGTCAAAGAGGGTGGCGTGCTTGGCCAGCCGCATGATGTGTTCCAGCCAGCGGTTGCCAAAGGTTTCCAGCTGGTCCTCCGGCACCCCCAGGTAGCGCATGGCGTTGACGGCGGTCATGCCGTAGGTGATCTTGAGCTCCTCGTCGGTCGCTTCCCGGTCGAGCAGCTCGATGCAGGTCATCTGCAGGGCATCAATGTTGTAGTGGGAGTTGACCGCGGTGCCGTCCAGGTCAAAGACCACCGCTTTGTACTTTCCAGTTTGCATAAAATCCTCCTCATATTACACAGTGGATAAAATCTTATCCGTCCCAGCGGCCGGTCACAACCCGGTCGTTGCCGTTGTAGTCGGCGATCAGCCGAATATCGGAATAGCCGTTTTGCTGCAGCAGCGCCGAAACGGCCTCACCCTGCCGGTAGCCAATCTCAAAGACCAGCCACCCGCCGGGCTTTAAAAAGGAGCGGCAGCGGTCGGACAGGACGCGGTAGAAGGCAAGCCCCTCCTCCGGGGCCAGCAGCGCCATCTGCGGCTCGCACCGAACCTCCGGCTGCAGCGATTCCATCTCCTGCCGGGAGATGTAGGGCGGGTTGGCGGTGATGAGGTCGAACTGCCGGTCCGGCTGCCAGGTCAGCACATCGGCCTGTACGACGGCGAGGTTGTCGCAGCGGTGGCGCTCCTTGTTGCGGTACAGGTAGGAGAGGGCCTGTTCGGACAGCTCCACCGCGGTGAGGCTTGCCTGCGACGGCAGGTTTTTGCTCAGGGCGATGGGGATGCAGCCGGTGCCGGAACAGAGGTCGCATATGACCGGGGAGAACATCCCGTCGCACAGCTCCAGTGCAGTCTCCACCAGCACCTCGGTGTCGGCGCGGGGAATCAGCACCCCTTCCCCCACATAGAAGGGAAGGCCGAAAAATTCCCATTCCCCCAGAAGGTACTGCAGCGGATAGCCCGCAAGCCGGCGGGCAGCCATCTGCTCGAAAGAAGAAATCTTTTGCTCGTCGCAGTCCTCGTCCATGTGAATCAGCAGGGAGGTTCGGGAGAGGGAAAACAGGTGCTCCAAAAGTGTGAGCGCCTCATGCGCCTCCATTCCCTGCTGGCATGCTCCAGCTAACAGTTCCCGATAGGTCATAAGGGTCTCCTTTTGTGTTTTACAGTTTGGATAAAAATTTTATTTTATAACAAATCGTCGCTGGTGGTGATCATCTCCAGCGAATCCGGCAGAGAATGAACCCGCTGACGCAAAAAGGCCGGCATCAGCTGGCTTTGCGGCAGCTGCGAAAGCGGCATCCAGCAATATTGATGCTCGACGCCGTCGCTGTCCCGGCAGGAGAAGGTGTCCTCTCCAACCGGGCAATTCTCCCGGAAGGTTGCCAGATAGTATAATCCCAGCTCGTGAAATGGTTCGCCGGTCTGCGCAAGGCGGAAAAAGTTCTCGTGAAACCACAGCGGCCGCTCCACCTCAATCGGCAGGTGAAGCTCCTCGAGCAGCTCCCGGTGCAGGGCGTCGAGGGCGGTTTCTCCCATCGTGACCCTGCCTCCGGGCAGATAGAGGATGGGGGAGCCGCAGTCGCGCATCACCAGCAGCCTGTCCTGGCGCAGGATGACGGCGGCGACCCGCCAGTTAAAGCGCCCCTGCGGGGTTTTGAACGAGACGTCCATTAGTACAGCGCCTCGTTCGGGTCGTCCGGGATGACCCGCTTCATCGAGGCGATAGCCACCTCGATCATGCTGTCGTCCGGCTCCTTGGTGGTCAGGCGCTGGGTCCACAGGCCCGGCGCGGAGAGGATGCGGGTGAGCAGGTTGTCGTGCCGGCCGGCATACTTGATGCACTCATAGGAGAGCGACATGATGATGGGCAGGCAGAGAACTTTAAGTCCGACGCGCATCCAGATATTGTCCCAGGTGACCAGGGAGGACACCAGGATGGAGAGCAACAGCACGATGACCAGAAAGCTGGTGCCGCAGCGCGGGTGGAAGCGGGTGTATTTGCGCACGTTCTCCACCGTCAGCTCCTCGCCGTGCTCGTAGCAGAAGATGGTCTTGTGCTCGGCGCCGTGGTACATAAAGACGCGGCGGATGTCGCTCATCTGGGAGACGGCGGCAAGGTAGCCGATCAGGATAACCATCTTGATGACACCCTCCAGCGCGGAAAGCGCCAGCGGGTGCTCGAAGAAGCCGCGGAAGAAATTGACGATGGTGGTCGGCAGGAAGGTGAAGAAAAAGATGGCGATGATAAGCGAAACCACCAGGATGCACCCTTCCAGAAAGGGCATGAACTTGTCGCCCAGCGCGTTTCGCAGCTTTTGCTCAAAGGGGGAGGCTTCCTCCTCCTCGTCGTCCAGGCCGGCCTTTTCGGCGGCCTTCATCAGGCTCTTGTAGCCGGTGGTCAGCGAATCGACAAAGTTAAAGATGCCGCGGACAAAGGGGGTGCGCTTGTACCAGGCGCTCATGCTGGGGGTGTCCCACTCCTCGGTGGAGATGGTGTTGTCCGGCAGGCGCACCGACAGTGCGGTGACCTTCGGCCCGCGCATCATGACGCCCTCGATGACCGCCTGTCCGCCGATGGAAGTTTTGATGGTTTTTTGCGAATCTTGTTTTGACATGGGATAGACTGCTCCTTTTATCGAAATTGAGGGGAATACGATTTTTGACAAAAACAGTATAGCATGAATTTGTGAATAAAGATAGTCCTTTTTTGTATCAGGGGGGAATCTTTCGACAGCGGAGGGGGATGGTGCAGGGGCGGGGGCCCTGCGTACCCACGATTTGTGGGCGCTGCGCTCCACGCCCCGGAGTTTGTGCGGGGCTGGTAGCCCCTGCACCCACAATGCGAGGAGGGGCTGCGCCCCATCCTCTGCACTCCACCCCATGGGTGGGCCTACCCGGCCCACACCCGGGGTGACTTTCGTTTCACGACGAAAGTCACCAAAGACGTGCCGGGGCTGCGCCCCTGGACCCCCGGTGCGGAGTTACCGCCCTTTTCGCGCTCGCTGCGCTCCGCTCCGGCTCGCGCCGGGCTGCTTTCTGCCACAGAAAAAGACCGATTTGCCACTTTGAGGTTGTGGGAGAATCGGTCTTGTTTTTTTCTTTGGTTTTACGGAGAAAAGATTTTGTGCTGTTAATCCGTGGCGCGGGGGGTTGGGTTGCACGTTTGGGTGCAACTTTGGGGGCGATTCGGGGTATAGGTGAAGGGGTGTGGTGCGGCGCGAGCGGGAGTTCTGTACAGTTTGTGCAGGTTTTGTGCAGCTCCTGTGCATCCAACAAACCGCATGATAACGCCATTTGTTGACCTATCTGCACAAAGTACACACTATTTATTATAAAAGAGATTTATATAATAGATATAGAGAGAGGGAGTTAGGAAATGAGTGTGCAGTCTGTGCTGTTTGTGCACCGCCCCAGCAATTGCTGCCCCTTAATCGCCCCGCACTCCCCACCGGGCATTCAGCAGTTTTTTTGCTAGATAAGGGAAAGGCTATCGGCAGCCCCCGTTCCCATCCGGCGCGGAGGGAAGAAAAAAGCTCTCACCCCCCACAACTCCTCCCGTGGAGAGTCCTTCTGGGGGGAGCGGCGCACCGCGCCGCTGGGGGGATGATAATGCCCCCCAAGGGGAGTACCCAGAGGGGACACCCCTCTGGGAGATTCTTTGGTGACTTTCTCATCGGGGAGAAAGTCACCCGGGGCATGGGGCGGAGCGCCCATACAAGGGGAGTGCAGAGGGGGCAGCGCCCCACCCGGCATTGATAAAACCCGGTGCCGCGAGGTAGAAAGTGGGGCCTCCCGCTACACCAATTCGCGAATTGGCCGCGGCATCATGCCGCTATTCGTCCTCGAGCCGCTCCTCGTGCTGTGGGTCAAACTGCCGTGTGGTGGCGATGTCCTCCGGGTAATCCTCCGGCGTCTCCTCCGGAGAGGACGCTACCACCAGACTGTTCGCGCGCTTGTCCTGCTCCATCAAAAACCGCGCGTACAGCAGCGAGCTCATCGAATAGTAGGGCGAAACGTACAGCAGCGGCAGCACCAGAATCGAGGCGACGCCCCACGGCAAAAAGGAGAGCTTAAACGCAAAGATTTCGTCGCAGATGCCCTTGCTGGCGTGGATGGAGGCGCGGATGGCCTTGCGCACCGAGGTCTCCTGGTCCAGCAGGTAGTACTGCGCCAGAAAGTATCGCTGCAGCCGGATCAGCAAAAAGCACAGCAGCAGAACAAACAGCGCAATCGAAAAGACCAGCGTCATGCTGCCGACAAAGGCCCCGCTGGAAAGCGGGCTGTTGAGCAGCCGGACCGAAAAGAGGATGCCGGCGGTGGGAAGAATCAGATAGAGCACCGCGTACAAAATCGCCCGCACGCCGGTGTTGATCGAGAGCCACAGCGACCGAAAGAATATTTTGCGGTTGGCAAAAAAGCCGAAGATGGACAGGATGTCGTCCGAAATGCCCTCCGACAGCGAATGGTACCAGGCGGTGATGCCCAGATGCAGCGGCACCAGCAGGATGAAGGAGCCGATCGCCATCAGGACGGTCAGCAGATAGGACAGCATCCACGCGCTGGAAAGCTCCTGCGCGGAGGCGGAAGAAGCCGGCAGCTGCAGCAGGAGGTTGGCGATCATCTCAATGATGACAAACAGCAGATAGATGGCGCTGGTCAGCAGGACAATCGAGACGGCTTTGCCCCAGTTGTTGCACAGGCAGCGCTTGGCGTTGAGTTTGATTTGTTTTCGCAGTTTCATTTTCATTCAGACGCTCCTTTGTGTAGAAGTGATGCGGGAAGGCGCTTATTCGAAGAACATCTCTTCCCCGTCCTCATAGTATTTCTTGGTGCTCCAGTGGTCCTCCCAGTCCTCCGGGCTCATCGGGATGCGGCTGAGCACCTCGAACACCTTGTCCCGGGTCCACAGCTCCGGGGTCATCACGATGGTGTAGCCCGCGCCGGCCTCGCACTCCCATTCCCCCATCGGGTGGCGGGGAAAGCCCATCAGCGCCAGCATCGACATAATCATCCCGCCGGGGATGACCAGCGCGGCGCTGTGCAGCTCGTTTGCCATCATGTCCTGAAAGACGTCGTCCAGCCCGTGGATGACCCGGCGGATGAAGGCCACGCCGTCCTCGCCCTCCGGCGGGGCGTTGTGCATGCTGTCCCGGCTCCAGGCGATGAAGCTCTCGTCGTTCTGCAGCTCGTCCAGCGTCTTGCCCTCATAGGTGCCGAAGTCCATCTCCATCAGCTGCGGCACATCGAAGGTCTTGTAGCCGGGATAGAGGATGTGCGCGGTCTCGCGGCAGCGGCGCAGCGGGGAGGTGTAGATCTTCTCCACCGGGGGATAGTCCTTGTCCTTGACATACTCCTTGAGCGCGTCGATGCCCTCCTGGCAGAGCGGGTAGTCGCTGAGCCCCACATAGCGGCCCTCCAGGTTGGCGCGGGTGATTCCGTGGCGGAACAGGTGAATCTTGTAGGTTAACATGACAGACGTCCTTTCTGTATCGTGGTGTCAAAGGATTGGCCGGAAGATGTCCGAGGGCTGAAAAGTCAATCGGTAAAAAAGCAAAAGAATGGTTTGCCTTTTTGTCTTTTCGACCAAAAACCGGATTTATCTGCAAAAAGTGCTTTACAAAGTGTTTTGGATGTAATATAATTTACAATACGTAGATCGAGGTGTGATCGTTTGGACTGCGGCATTTGGATGTTGCAGCCTATTTTTATCGGGTCCGATGGCCCAAAGTAAGGAGGATGTGCGTATGAACGCCGAGTTCCCACGGCTTATTACGCTTTTGAGAAAGGAAAAGGGGATCAGCCAGAAGCAGGCGGCGGCGGAGCTTGGCATCTCGCAGGCGCTGCTCTCCCACTATGAAAAGGGAGTGCGGGAATGCGGCCTGGACTTTCTGATCCGCTGCTCGCGCTTTTACCATGTTTCCTGCGATTACCTGTTGGGGCTCTCCCCCGAGCGCAGCGGCCGGCAGCTGACCGTGGAGGAGATTCCCGAACCGGAAAATACCAAGGACACGGTGTTCCGCGGCAACATCATGCCGGTGCTCAACAAAAAGCTGATCACCAATTCGCTGGGCATCATCTATGACCTGATCGGCAAAAGCGAATCCAAGCAGCTCAACAACGAGATCTCCAACTACCTGATGCTGGCGGTGTACCGGGCGTTCCGCGTGCTCTATTCGGTCAACCCCAAAAACGAGGACAGCATGTTCTCGGTGCCGCAGGAGATGCTCAGCGGCTACTGCTCGGCGCTGATGATGATGAGCGAGGCCAGGGCGCAGCAGCTGGCGCAGGGCCAGAACAAGGGCGAGGACAGGGTGCGCAACATCGACGAGATCAAAATCACCACCGAGTACCTGATGCAAAATTACCCCAAACAGTCGCAGGCGCTGCTCAACTTGATCCAGAATGTGGAGGCCAAAATCAGCGGCCTGGACCGCGAATAGAACAAAATTATTGTAACACCCGGCCAACAAAAAATAAAGCAGAAATTATGAATAGATTGTTGCTTTGCGCAGGGCCAGAGCAAAAGAAGGGACCTTCCCGCAGGAGGGTCCTTTTTTTGCTGGGCTTTTTTGTCAGCGCGCCGGTCAGCAAGCCAGCGGCAGCGAGATGGTGACGGTGGTGCCTTCCCCTTCCTGGCTGTCCAGCGAGAGGTTGCCGCCGTGCATCGAGACAATCTCGTCGGCGACCGCAAGCCCGATGCCCGAGCCGCGCCGGGTGGCGTTGGCCTTGTAAAAGCGGGTCTTGACCTTGGGCAGGTCCTCCGAGGCGATGCCGATGCCGGTGTCGCGGATCTGAATGATCGCGTTGTTTTCGCTGTGCTGCACCGTGACGGTGACGCTGTCGCCCGCGTCGGAATACTTTAAGGCGTTGTCCAGAATGTTGACAAACACCTGGCGCAGCCGGTTGGAGTCGCCCATGATAGGCAGGATGTCCATCGGCTCGTCGTAGTTTAGGGCGATGCCCTCCTGGCGGGCGCGCTCGGTGAACATCAGCACCGCGTCGCTGAGCTCCGCCACCAGGTCGATCTTGGTTAAGCTCAGCTTCAGGCGGCCGCTCTGCAGGCGACTGAAATCAAGCAGCTCCTCCACCATGCCGGAGAGGCGGTCGCTCTCCTTGATGATGACGCCGATGCCCTTTTTGGTGGTCTCGCGGTCCACCGAGTCGTCCATCAGCGTCTCGGCCCAGCCCTTGATGGCGGTCAAGGGGGTGCGCAGCTCGTGGGAGACCGAGGAGATAAAGTCGTTTTTCATCTTCTCGTTTTCCTGCAGCTCCAGGGCCATGGCGTTGATGGCGTCGCACAGCTCGCCGATCTCGTCGTCGCTGGTCTTTTTCAGGTGGGTGGAAAAGTCGCCCTTGGAGATCTGCAGCGCGATTTTGCGCACCTCGTCGATCGGGTTGATGACCGAGTTGATGAAGTAGGAATTGGAGAGGATGACAAAGAAGATGATGGCGGCCCCCACCACGCCGGCGGCGGCGATGAGCATGTAGATCTGCCGCTTGACCGCCGTCAGCGAGACGACATACCGCAGCGCGGAGACGTTGGAGTCGTCCACGCTGGGCGCAAGCAAAGTGTAGGCCAGCACGCTCTCGCCGTTGAGGGTGTCGTAGGAGTAGGCGTCGCGGGTCGAGCTGGAAAGCGCCGCCTCATAGTCGGGCATCTCCAGATCCCCGGAGGGGGAGAAGCCGCTGGAGGTGATGATGACCGTCCCGTTTTTGTCGATGGCCATCAGCTCCATCCGGTCCTTGTCGGCAAAGTTTTCCACCAGGGTGCGCACCGAGGCGGAAAAGTCGACGGTGTTGTCCTCCGAGTAGTTGACCAGGCTGGCGTTCTGGACGCTGGCGGTGTTACGCACCACGGTCAGCACGCTGTTGTAGTAGTAGCTGCGGATCGCCAGCGAGAAGGCGATGATGATTAGGGAAAGAAAGATCAGGATGACCAGAAAGCTGTTGTAGAGCCAGCGCCTGGTGATTTTTTTGGTGGGCAAGCCCTTTACCCCCTGTTACAGTGAAATCAAAGTGTAGGTTATTCCGGCACGCTCCATTTGTAGCCGAAGCCCCAGACGGTGGTCAGATACTTTGGATTGGAGGGTTCGTCCTCAATCTTCATGCGCAGCCGCCGGATGTTGACGTCCACAATCTTGACGTCGCCAAAGTAGTTTTCTCCCCACACCTTGGAGAGGATGCTGTTGCGCTCCAGGGCGACGTTGGGGTTTTTCATAAAGCACTCCATGATCTGAAATTCCACCTGGGTCAGGTCGATGTTTTTGCCGTTTTTGGTCAGCGTCCGGCTGCGCTCGTTGAGCACAAAGGGGCCGGAGCGGACCTCGTCCGGGTTTTCCATCGGCTTTGCGGAAAACATGGTGACCCTGCGGTGCAGCGCGTCCACACGCGCCACCAGCTCCGCCGGGCCAAAGGGCTTGGTGATGTAGTCGTCCGCGCCGAACATCAGGGCCCCGACCTTGTCCATCTCCTGGCTTTTGGCCGAGAGCATGATGATGCCCACCGTGGCCGAGCGCTTGCGGATCTCCTTGCAGACGGTGAAGCCGTCCTTGCCGGGCATCATGATGTCCAGCAGGCAGATGTCAAAATCGCCGCCGTTCTCATCAAAGACGCGCAGCGCCTCGTCGCCGTTGGGCACGTCCACCACCTCATAGCCGGAGCGGCGCAGGTTGATTACAACAAAATCGCGGATTACGTCCTCGTCTTCCGCAACCAGAATTCTTTTCATAAAAACCGTCCTTTCATCTTGGGATAAACGCTGGGGCAGGGCTAGTCCAGGAAGAAGAACATCTCCCCGGTCAGCTCCTGCTGGGTAATGGCAAGCTCGCTCTGGGAGGGCAGGACATAGGCATAGTATTCAAACAATCCCTTCTGCCCGATGAGCTGGAAATAATCTCCGTCAAATTTATCGTGGTAATCCTTGGCCGAGTAGACCCGGATGCGCAGCAGCGTCTGCGAGGTGTCCTGGAGGTCCCCATTGTAGACAAAGAAGGTCCACTCGCCGTTTTCCGGCTGCACCACCGCGCTGACCTGGCCGATCCAGCGCTGCGGAAAGCGCAGCATGTAGCGGTGCTGGGTGTTGATGACGCCGCTCTGCTTGGGCGAAAGCTGCTCGTTGGGGAGCAGCTGGTTGTAGGTAGTCAGAAAGGGAATGTCCTCGCTGAGCAGGTCCTCATAGCCCGGCAGGGTGGAGACGGTGGGGATCTCGATCAGCCCGTCGCTATCGATGTCCCGGCAGTAGATGTTCTGCGCCGGGCGCAGGGTGCTCTCGGAGAGGGAGAGCAGCTCGTTGTCCAGCAGGTTTACAAGCTTTGGCGTGCCGTCCTCCTCGGCCTGAGCGCTGATGACGTCGGTGACCTGGAAGGCGGTCTCGTACACCTCGACGGTGCTGTCCAGAAACAGCGCGCTGCTGCCGGTGGAGGTGGCGCCGGTGAGGACGCTGTCAAAGCTGAGGATGCTGCGCGGCAGGGTGAGCGAGTCGACCGTCTCAAAGCCGTTTTCGGTCTCGCAGGCCAGAAAGACCAGGGTGGACTGCGCCTGTGGGGTGAACAGCACAAGGTCGGTGGTGCCGCTGCCGTCCAGGTCCGCGATGGCAATTTCGGTGTATTCGCGCTCAAAGATGGGCAGCAGCCGGCCGCTCTGGTAGTGGTAGGCGATGGCGGTCTTGCTGCTGCGCAGGTCCTCCCAGCCGATGACGATGCTGATCTCTCCGTCGCCGGTCAGCTGCTCAAAGGAGACAAAGTCGATGTTGGCGGTGCTGTCCGGCGCGGGCGTCTCGCAGACCGAGACCCACTCGCCGTTTTGCTGGTCGAGGATGTTGATCCAGGTGGCCTCCCCCTTGGAGGCGCTTTGGTAAAAGACCATCGCCTCCTCCACGCCGTCGGCGTCGATGTCGTAAAAGATATAGGAAGAACGGTATTCGCCGTTCTGCGGATAGCGGTATTTGATCTCGCCGTCCCCCGAAACGCGGGCCAGCGCGTCGCGGATCTGCGCCTGTTCCTCGGTGAGCACCGGCGGGCTCATCAGATCCTCGATGGAGGTCTGCACCCGCGAGCAGCCGCCCGCCAAAAGGGAAAGCATCATCGCCGCGCCGATGGTCAGCAGCCTGGATGCCAGCCGGCAGGCCCTGTGAGAAACCCAACGGGAAGCCGATTGGGTCGGAAGAAACGTATCCAAAAAGGCCAAAGCCTCTCCTCCTTCCATGCTCTGTAAAAAAAGATACACCTTCATTATACCGGTTTGTGGGAAGATTGTAAACCGCTGTGGGAAAAGAGATTGTAAAAAAAGTCCTCTGTGCAAAAAAAGAAACAGCCATGCAGCGCGCTTGTGCAGGCGGCATGGCTGTGGTGGGTGTGGAGGCTATCGGATGTCCGCAAGGTCGCTCAGCAGCGCCTGCGGCGAGCAGTCGGACGGGATGGGGCAGCGGGACAGGCAGATCTCGGTGATGTCGGCGCTGTCCGGGGTGCAGCTGCGCTTAAACTGTCCGGCAAAGAAGCGGTTCAGGAAAACCTTGAGCTTTTCCAGAATGTAGCTGGCGGAAAACTGCCCGGAGAAGGCGACGCAGGCGTAGTAGTAGAGCTTGCGCGGCGGGAAGGAGCAGCGCAGCAGGTAGTAGAGGAAGAAGTCGTGCAGCTCGTAGCTGCCCAGGATGTCCTCGGTCTTCTGCTGGATTTTGCCGCTCTCGTCCGGCGGCAGCAGCTCGGGGCTGACCGGCGTGTCCACAATGTCGCGCAGGATGCTGCCGACCTCGTCGTCAAAGCGGGAGCACAGGAAGGTGACCATTTTGCGGATCATCGTCTTGGTCAGGCAGACGTTGACGTTGTAGTTAGCCAAATGGTCGCCGCCAAAGGTGCACCAGCCCAGCGCGTCCTCGGACATGTCGCCGGTGCCGACCACGATGCCGCGGCAGCTGTTGGCCACGTCCATCAGAATCTGGGTGCGCTCGCGCGCCTGGGCGTTTTCATAGGTGACGTCCCGCAGCGACGGGTCGTGGCCGATGTCCTCAAAGTGCTGCAGGACGCTGGCTTTGATCGAGATGTCGCGGTTCTGCGCCCCCAGGGCGGAGATGAGGCTTAAAGCGTTGTAGTAGGTGCGGTCGCTGGTGCCAAAGCCCGGCATGGTGATGGCCATCAGATTTTTGGACGGCAGGTCCAGCTGCTTTAACGCCTCGTGGCAGACCAGGAGCGCCAGAGTGGAGTCCAGCCCGCCGGAGACGCCCAGCACCAGATGATGCAGGCCGGTGTTGGCCACGCGGGAGACCAGGCTCTGCACCTGCAGCTCGAACAGCGTCTGCAGGTAGTGGTTGGCCTGCGCCTCGTCCAGCGGCAGGAACGGGTCCTTGCGGATTTTGCGCAGCAGGCCCTTCTTGCCGGAGGATTCCCGGAAGGTGATTTCGGGCTGGCAGTCGGAAGAAAAGCGCTGGCAGGCGCGCAGGATGTCGCAGTCCAGGTCGCGGGCAAAGGAAAAGCTCTCCAGCGCAAAGGTGTGCTGGCCAAAGCGCTCGCCGGTATACTGGGCCAGCATCTCACCGCACTCGCAGATGGTGGCGTGCCCCTGAAAGGCCACCGGATGGGAGGTGTCCCCCTGGCCGCCGCGCACAAAGGCGATGGCGATGCCAAAGCTCTCGGAGAGGGCGCGAACCAGCCGCAGCTCCTTCTCAGCGCTCTCAGCCGTAGCGGGCTCATAGCAGGGGACCAGCACCGCCTGACAGCCGGTCCTCACAAGGCGCGGCAGGTGCAGCGGCAGGTCGTTTATCGGGCAGGGGCAGACGCAGAAGCGCAGCTCCCCACAGCCAAACAGGGTGTCCCAGCCGCGCAGGGGGGAGCCGGGGCGCTCCTGCTCGCGGTAGTACCCCGTCACCGGGTCGGCCGACTGCAGCCGTCCATAGCCGGCGGCGGGCAGATAAGCGGCGACCTCGCCGTTTTGCAGCACCGCGATGACGTCCACCGGCTTGCCGCCAAAGCGCTTGACAAGGCCGATGATGATGCAGCTTTCATTTTTGGCGGAGGCCACCCGCACCTGGTCGAGCGCATCCTCGCACTGGGCGCAGACCGCAGGATTGAGCAGCAGCGCGTCCGAGGAGGGCGGGCAGAGCGCCAGGCGGGGGAACAGGGAGATGTCGGCGGATTGCTGTCCGCTCTCCTCCAGCAGGTCGGTGACCGACTCGCAGCAGAACTGCGGGTTGCCGCTGATGATGCGGTTGACACAGCAGGAGAGTCGAATACAAAAGTTCATATACAACACCCTTTCGTTTTTTGTCTTGAAGAAAAGTTGATGCGTTGTCAGATTGCATTTATAAAAGGAGCTTGCAAAGCTCGGCTAGGTTGTCCACCTGATAGTCGGGCTTTTCCGCTTCGTTTGTGATTTTCCAATATTGCCCAAAGCCCTGCCGGACCCAGACGGTGTGCATCCCCAGCTGCCTGGCAGGAAGGATGTCGTTGTCGATCCGGTCCCCAATCATCACAGCCTGATCGGGGGTACAGCCGCTTTTCTGCAGCGCGGTCTCGAAGATGCGCCGGTCCGGTTTGGACAGACCCTCTTCTGCGGAAGCAACGATCAGGTCAAAGAATTGCAGAATGCCGTGGCGGTGCAGCCGTTCGAGGGTCCCCGGCGGCTGATTGGCGATGATTCCAAGGGAATAGCGCTGATGCAGCTTGTTTAAGCACGGTCGGGCGTCAGGGTACAGCCGCTCCATTTCCGTGTGCCAGGCAGGCATTTTGACGCCGAATCGCTCCGCGGCCCGCGCGTCTCCCTTTTGATTTTGCCGGTAAAACTGCATGGCAGTTTCCAGAATCAACTCATACGGGAGATTGGCCAGAGAGGCGATTTCCTGCAGCCGAAGCGCATAGCAAAGCTGTTCGTCCACCAGGGTGGAATCAACGTCGAAAAACAGCCATTTGACAGTCGGGAACATACTGCCGCCTCCTGATCTAGTGGATGAAAACGAATGTCATACCTGCTCCGCAGAACGGTAAGCCCCCTGCGCCACCGGACGGCACAGAAAAGCGCCTTCCAGCGCCGGGTGGTTTTGCAGGGCGTGCAGGGCGGTGCGGGCGGTATCCTCCTCCTCAAACAGACCAAACAGCGCGCTGCCGCTGCCCGAGAGCAGGACGCCTGCGGCCTGATGCTGCAGCAGCAGCTCCCGCGCCGCGGCAAGCTGCCGGCCCTCCTCCTCGGAGCAAAGCTCCTCAAAGACGTTTTGCAGCGCGCCGGCAATTTGCGCGACGCTTCCTGTTTGCAGGGCCTGTATCATTTTCTCCACCTCGGCGTGGCGGTAGGGCTGGCTGTCACAGCGGGCAAAGGCCGCACCGGTGCTGATGCCAAAGCGGGGCTTGATGATAAGGATGGGGCAGTCTGGCATCGGCGGCAGCGGGGAAAACTGCTCCCCAATCCCTCGGGCGCGCAGCGTGCCGCCCCGCAGGCAGAAGGGAATATCCGCCCCGCAGGGCAGCGCGATTTTTTCAAGCTGCTCGAGCGGCAGGTTTGCGCCGGTCAGCAGGTTGAGTCCGCTCAGCACGGCGGCCCCGTCGGCGCTGCCACCCCCCAGCCCCGCCATCATCGGAATGCGCTTGACAAGATGGATGGAAAGGTCGTGCCTCTGAAGCGAACAGCCGCTCTCCCGGAAGAAGGCGCGGGCGCAGCGGACGGCGATGTTGTCCTCTCCGCAGGAGAGGAGGTTACCATTATTCGGTTCAAAGCGGCAGCTCATCTGAATCTGGCCGCTGCCCGGCTGCAGCTGGAGGAAAATGGTGTCGCACAGGCTGACCGTCTGCATCACCATGTCCATCTCGTGGTAGCCGTTTGGCAGTTTTCCAACAATGTCCAGCGAGAGGTTGATTTTGCAGGGAGCGTCGATCTGGATGCGGTTCATCAAATCCCTCCTTTTAAACCCGGCCGCGGATGTGGATGGCCTTCACCGGGCACATCTCGTGGCAGCAGTAGCAGCGGATGCAGTGCTTGTAGCGGATGCGGGCCTTGCCCTGCTCGATGCGGATGACCTGGGACGGGCAGCTCTCGGAGCACCGGCCGCAGCCGATGCACTGCTGTGGGTCCACCACCGGCTTGGGGGAAAGCGCGCGCGCAGCCTGACGGACCAGTGGCCGCAGAAAGCCGGGCACATTGCCGGAAAAATCCACCGTCTTGGACTGCGGGTGCCGGAAGTCCGGGATGCGGGTGGGCAGGCTGTCGGGGTTAATCAGCACCAGCTCCTCAGCAAGGGAGGGGCACAGTCCCCGGGCGATGCTCTGCTGGACGGTGGGGACCTGGCTGTGCTTCATGGCAATCAGGTCACACAAAAACAGGTCCAGACAAAACGGGTCGGTGCAGGCGATCAGGCAGCCGGTGTGCCGGATGGTGCCGCCGGAAGGACCGTCGCCCTCCATCGATTCCACCGCGTCCATCACGGTCAGCACCGGCGCCACCGTCTGCGCCAGGTCCACCAGCATCGAGCAGAAGTCGTCACGGTTCTGGTAGCGGTAGTGCAGCTGTGGCTTTTGCAGGCCGGGGATGCACCCAAACAGATTCTTCACACCGCCCGAGAGCCCGGTCATGCAGTGGGTTTTCAGCTTGCCCACCGAGACGATGACGTCCGCCTGCCGCACCGGGTCAATCAGATTAAATTCCGTGCACATTTTCGGGTCGCGGGCGGAGACGTGGGCGCTGCCCGTTTCCAGATTGAGCAGGGCGCCGGTCTCCTCGGCCACCTGCTGCATCCCGCAGGTGCTGTAGATCGAGCGCAGCTGCGCGGGGGTGTACAGCCCGCCGGGGGAGTCGGCGATGACGACCTGCTTTGCCCCCATCTCCTGCAGGCGGAGGATGACTGCCCGCATCACCTGCGGGTGGGTGGTGGTGGCCTCCTCGGGGCGGCGGCGCATCAGCAGGTTGGGCTTGACCAGGACATTTTTGTCCCGGAACAGCTCCGGAGAAATTTCCAGCTCGGCGAAGACGCGCCGAACCGCCCGCTCGATGGTTTGCTGAGAGTAGTCGTCCGCCTGCACCATGGCGACATTGAGGTAGGAAGGTGCTGTCAAATGGGTTTGCATCAATAAGCCTCCAAACAGATTGGATAATTTTGTTACAGTAAGCGCAGCATGCGCGGTTCATGCTTTTTGTAAAAGGCAAAGTAGGAGAAGCCGGCCTCCTTGGCCATGTCGATGGCGGTCTCCAATCCTGCGCCCAGATCCTGCGCGCAGTGCGCGTCCGAGCCGAAGGTCAGGATTTCTCCGCCCAGCTCGCGGAAGAGCTTGACATATTCCAGCGTCGGGGAGGTCTGGCCGATCTCCCGGCGCAGGCCGGCGGTGTTGATCTCCAGCCCCAGATGCTTCTGGGCCAGGGTGGAGAGGATCTCGCGGATGACCTCGCTGTAGCGGCTCATCTCCACCGGCTGCTGATATTTGCCGACGATGTACCGCAGCGGGTAGGTCATGTGCGCCAGCGAGTCAAAGCCGCCCCACTGGCACAGCTCCAGCAGCTCGTCAAAGTACCGCTCGAGGATGACCTCGGCGTTGAGCCCCGAAAAATCGACGTAGGCAAAGTCGTCCATCCCGCGGATGGCGTGCAGCGAGCCGAGCACAAAGTCGAAGCGGTATTTGCGCAGCACCTCCTCGGCCTTATCCAGGTTTTGGGTGGCCTGCCCCATCTCGATGCCGTTCATCACCAGCAGCCGGTAGTCGAAGGCCTGCCGGGCTTTGCCGGTCTCGATGAAGGAATTGCGCAGGCACAGGTCGGCCTGCTCGGTGTTTAAATCCAGCTCGTAGTGGTCGGTGATGCACAGGCCCATCAGGTTTTTCTGCACGGCGTTTTCGCACAGAAAGGTGATGGAGTGTTCCCCATCGTGGGAATTGTCCGAGTGGACATGGCTGTCAAACAGGTTCATATACATGCAGATTCACTCCTCCGGGTTACAAAACGATCGTCCGCATCCGCCCCAAGGGACTTGCGCGGGACGGGCGCATTTTTTTCAATCAGGATACAAGGGTATTATATCATATTATACCAGTCTTGTGTGAACTTGTCCTGCCTTTTTTGCAGGGTGGCCTTTCTTTTTTGCAATTTCTTCCAGCTTTGGCGCATAGAGTCGGAAAATTTTGGCAACCTTAAAGGCATCAAAACCGACAGCGGAGGGAACAACGATGAAAAATCCATCTTTACCATTCGATCAGGGACGGGCGCTGGCCCGGCTGCAGCAATTCTGGCACCGCAATTTTGGCGCTTTGGTGTGCGCGCTGGCGCTGGCGGGGCTGACTGCCTTTGCCTTAGGCGATACCCTGACCTTTGCGCGGGGGTGCGGGCAGCTGTATGACGGGGTGCTGCGGCTGCACATCCTGGCAAACTCGGACAGTGAGGAGGACCAGGCGCTCAAGCTCAAGGTGCGCGATCGGGTGCTCCAGACAGCGCGCGAGCTGGGATTGGGGGACGGCTGCGCGGACATCGACAGCCTGCAAGCCCAGGCACAGCGGATGCTGCCCGAACTGCTGGACGCCGCGCAGGAGGAGCTTGCACAAAACGGCAGCGACGATGCCGTCACCGCCTGCATCACCACCATGTACTTTGACACGCGGGAGTATGAGGGCTTCACCATGCCGGCGGGGGAGTACCGCGCGGTGCGCTTTGTGATTGGGGAGGGCAGGGGGCACAACTGGTGGTGCGTGCTGTTCCCGCAGATGTGCCTGCCGGTTGCTTTCGAGGAGGGGCTGGGGGACCTCGGCTTCACCACCCAGGAGCTGCGGGTGCTCACCGCACGCCCGCAGTATGAGCCGCGGTTTGCGCTGCTGGAATGGTTTTATGAGGCGACGGGACAAAATGACCGCGCCTAAAGCGAACGCGGGGCTTGACAATCGGGGGCGGGGAGGCTATAATTTGAAGCGTAAAGGCAGGGAAAAGATCAATCCTGACACCCGCAGCACCCACAGAGAGGAACCCCTTGGCTGAAAGGTTCCGCCGCAAAGGGATCAGGAGAGCCGTCTTGGAGCCGGCGGTGAAGAGCCGCACGCATTTCCGGCGTTAAAGGAAGTCAAAGCGGCAGGGCAGCTGTCCTGCAATTTGGGTGGTACCACGGGAGTTTTTTAGCCCTCGTCCCAATCGGGACGGGGGCTTTTTTGTTTTTCCAAAGTCCCCGCTTTGACCCGGCTGCTTTTCCTGAACAGATTATCCATCATCAATGAAAAAAGGAGAATGATACCCGATGAAATGGACAGGACTCAACGATCTGCGCGAGCAGTTCCTTTCCTTCTTTGAGAGCAAGGGCCACACCCGCCTGCCAAGCGCTTCGCTGGTGCCAAAAAACGACAAGAGCCTGCTGCTCATCAACTCCGGCATGGCGCCGCTGAAAAAATACTTCCTGGGTCTGGAGACCCCGCCCAACCACCGCGTCACCACCTGCCAGAAGTGCATCCGCACCCCGGACATCGACAGCGTTGGACACGATGACCGCCACGGCACCTACTTTGAGATGCTGGGCAACTTTTCCTTCGGCGACTACTTTAAGGTAGAGGCCACCGCCTGGGCGTGGGAATTTTTGACCAAGGTCCTGGAAATCCCGGCGGACAAGCTGTGGATTTCGGTCTATGAGGAGGACGACGAGGCGGCCCAGATCTGGATCGAGAAGGTCGGCATCCCGCCCGAGCGCGTCGTCCGCTTCGGCAAGGAGGACAACTTCTGGGAGCACGGCTCCGGCCCCTGCGGCCCCTGCTCGGAGATCTACTTTGACCGCGGCCCCGAGTGCGGCTGCGGACGCCCCGAGTGCAAGGTCGGCTGCGACTGCGACCGCTATATGGAGATCTGGAACCTGGTCTTTTCCCAGTTTGATTCGGACGGCAACGGCAACTACACCCGCATGCCAAAGCCGAACATCGACACCGGCATGGGTCTGGAGCGCCTGGCCTGCGTCATGCAGAACGTCGGCAACCTCTTTGAGGTGGACACCGTGCAGAACATCATGAAGCACATCTGCCGCATCGCGGGCGTCGAGTACAAAAAGGACGAAAAGACCGACATCTCGCTGCGCGTCATCACCGACCACATCCGCTCCACCACCTTCATGATCGGCGACGGCATCCTGCCCTCCAACGAGGGCCGCGGCTATGTCCTGAGAAGGCTGCTGCGCCGCGCTGCCCGTCATGGCAGATTGCTCGGCATCCAGGGCACTTTCCTGTATGAGGTGGCCCGCACCGTCATCAATGAAAACGAGTGCGCTTATCCGGAGCTGCGTGAGAACGAGGACTACATCGTCAAGGTCATCAAGGCCGAGGAGGAGCGCTTCCAGAAGACCATCGACCAGGGCATGGAGCAGCTGCAGGAGATGATCGCTTCCTTCGGCGGCAAGGGCGGACAGCTCTCCGGCGAGGACGCCTTCCGTCTCTATGACACCTTTGGTTTCCCGATCGACCTGACCCGTGAGATCCTCTCCGAGCAGAACATCACCATCGACGAGGAGGAGTTCACCCGCCTGATGAACGAGCAGCGCGTCCGCGCCAGAGAGGCCAGAAAGGATGTCAGCGGCTGGAGCACCGACAGCATCGACCTGACCGCGCTGGCGCCGACCGAGTTTACCGGCTACCAGACGCTGGAGCAGGAGGCCTCTGTCCTGGCCATCGTGCGCGACGGCAGCTTTGCCGACAGCGTCGAGGAGGGCCAGCAGGCGACCATCATCCTCAACAAGACCTCCTTCTACGGCGAGTCCGGCGGCCAGGTGGGCGACACCGGCGTCATCGTCAGCGGCGAGAATGTCTTTGCCGTTCAGGACACCAAGAAGGACCACGAGGGCCACTTCATGCACATCGGCGTTGTGCAGAAGGGCAGCTTTAACTCCGGCGACGCCGTCACCGCCAGGGTCGACGAGCTGCGCCGCCGCCGCATCATGTCCAACCACTCGGTCTGCCACCTGCTGCAGCTGGCGCTGCGCGAGGTGCTGGGCACCCACGTCCATCAGGCCGGTTCCTACTACGACGAGCACCGCTGCCGCTTCGACTTCAGCCACTTCTCTGCGATGACCAAAGAGGAGATCCAGCAGGTGCAGGACAAGGTCAACCGGATGATTCTGGAGGGCCATCCGGTCCAGATTGAGGAGCTGCCGATCGCCGAGGCCAAGAACAAGGGCGCGATGGCGCTGTTCGGCGAGAAGTACGGCGACATCGTCCGCGTCTGCACCATGGGCGACTCGGTCGAGTTCTGCGGCGGCACCCACGTCGCCAACACTGCCCAGATCGGCGTGGTCAAGATCATCTCCGAGTCCTCGGTAGCGGCCGGCGTCAGAAGAATCGAAGCGGCCACCGGCATGGGCGTGCTGGAGCTGCTGGACAACGCCGAGGGCGTCATCAACGCGGTTGCCTCCGAATTTAAGGCGGCCGGTCAGGCAGAAGTTGTCGCCAAGGCACAGGCGGTTGCCAAGGAGCTCAAGGCCCAGTCCCGCGAGATCGAGTCGCTGCAGGCGCAGATTGCCAACAGCAAGACTAAGGAGCTGTTTGAGCACGCCGCTTCGGTCAAGGGCCTGCGCTACATCCACGCGGTGCTCAAGGACACCGCTGCGGACAGCCTGCGCACCCTGGGCGACCAGGTGAAGGCCGACGCGCCGGATGTGGTCGCGGTCTTTGCGGCCTCCAACGAGGGCAAATCCAGCGTGCTGGCGGTCTGCGGCGCCGATGCGGTCAAGGCCGGCGCGCATGCTGGCAAGCTGATTAAGGAGATCACCGCCCAGCTCGGCGGCAAGGGCGGCGGCCGTCCGGACAGCGCGATGGGCGGCGTGGCGGATCTCTCCAAGGCAGAGGAGGTCCTCTCCGGCGTACCGGCCCTGCTGGAAGGCATGGTCAAATAAAAAGGGGGAACGCCCGGTGAAAAAGATTCTCATCGTCCAGGGCGGCGGCAGGGCAAACGGCAACACCGCGCAGCTGGCCAAAGCCTTTATGAAGGGTGCGCAGGAGGCCGGGCACGAGGTGGAATTTGTTTCGCTGAACAACGTCCAGGTCAACGGCTGCATCGGCTGCAACGCCTGCCGGTACGGCAAGCCCTGCGTGCAGAAGGATGGTTTCAACAGCCTTGTGCCCAAGATTCTGTCCGCGGACCTGATTGTCTTTGCTTCCCCGCTGTATTTCTGGACCATCTCGTCAAAGCTCAAAGCCTTTATCGAGCGGTTTTACTGCATCGTCCAGCCGGATGACAATCCGCCGCTGGGTCGTTATGAGCGCTATCCCGTCCACGACAGTGCCCTGCTGATGACCGCCGCCGACAACTTTTTCTGGACCTTCCAGCAGGCGGCGTCCTACTACCGGTTTGCCGTTGTGGATTACATCGGCTTCCGCGACAAGGGCATGCTGCTGGCGGGCGGCTGCGGGGACACCAACGGCAAACCCCAGATTGAAAAGACCGATGCGCTGCAAAGGGCATATCAGTTTGGAAAAACAATTTATGAGAATGAATAAGAAAAGGAGGCGGCTTTATGTCCGATTGTCTGTTCTGTAAAATCATCAACGGCGAAATCCCATCCAACAAACTGTACGAGGACGACAAGATTCTGGCGTTCTACGATATTTCTCCCATCGCGCCGGTGCACTTTCTGGTGATTCCAAAGGAGCACATCCAGAGCGTTGATGCGGTCGATGCCCAAAACAGCGAGGTTGTCGCCTACATTTTCGCAAAGATTGGGGAGCTTGCCAAAAAGGCCGGTATCGAAAACGGATACCGCGTTGTCTCCAACTGCGGCCACGACGCGGGCCAGACGGTGCCGCACCTGCACTTCCATGTGCTGGGCGGCAAGGAGATGAACTGGGAAGTATAGCTCCAAACCATTTGTGAGCTTTTGGAAAGGAAGAGGAAGAATGGAAACATACCATCTGAAGGTAGCGGGCTTGGAGCGAGACCTGCCGGTCTGCCCGTTGGGCAACGGCGTCTCCATCGCGGGATTTGTCATGTTCTCCGATGTGGAGCTGACCATCGCCTGCGCCACCGAGCTGCTCAAAAAGGTTCCGGACTGCGACGTCTTTTTGACCGCGGAGTCCAAGGGCATCCCGCTGGCCTATGAGATGTCCCGTCAGAGCGGCAAACGCTACATCCTGGCCAGAAAGAGCAAAAAGCTCTACATGAAAAACGCGGTGGAGGTGGACGTGCGTTCCATCACCACAGCAGGGATGCAGAAGCTGTACCTCTCCGGCGACGACATGGCCTACTTAAAGGGCAAGCGGGTGCTGCTGGTGGACGACGTCATCAGTACCGGCGAGTCGCTGCACGCGTTGGAGATGCTGACCGAGAAGGCCGGCGGCACCATCGTCGGCAAATCGGCGGTGCTGGCCGAGGGCGACGCAGCCAATCGCGACGACATCATTTTCCTGGCGCCGCTGCCGCTGCTCAAAACCGAAGAATAAGCGCTTGATACAAAAAGAGGGACCTCCCAGGGAGGCCCCTCTTTTTTTGCAGAAAAGCCGCCCTGTCCCCGTTTGGGGAGAAAGGCGGCTTGCGGAAAGATTATTCTTTTGGCAGCGCATCGAGGATTTCCTGAAGCAGCGACAGACAGGTGGAAAGTCCGCTGCCGTCGGTGTCGTGCAGGGGGCTGTACTCCACAAAGTCCGCCGAGCAGACGCGCGGGTCACTGAAAAGGGTACGGATGACCTGATGGGCCTCCTCGACCGAAGGGCCGTCGGGAATCGGCAGGCCGGTGGCCCAGAATTCGCCCGCATCCAGAAAGTCGACGTCGAAGCTCAGGTGGATGTATGGGGTTTTGACAGCGTCCAGCAGCTCGCGGGCGCAGAGCTCAATGCCCTTCTCCCGAATCTCTGGCATGCGGACGGTGCAGATGTTGTGGGCGGCGAGGATCTCCTCCTCGCCCGGGTCGACGCTGCGGGTGCCGATGTAAAAGAGATTCTCCGGCAGCAGGAACGGAGCCTGCGCGCCCATGTTTTCATACAGGCGGCTGTCCCCCAGTCCCAGCGCGGCGGCCAGCGGCATACCGTGAATGTTGTGGGAGGGGGAGGTGAGGTTGGTGTTGATGTCGGTGTGGGCGTCGATCCAGATGACGCTGAGCTGGTCGGCGGGGATGGAGCGTGCCAGGCCAGCAATCGAGCCGAGCCCCAGCGCGTGGTCGCCACCGATGACAAGCGGGAACTGTCCGTTGTGCCGCCCGCTGTGAACGCAGTCGGCCAGCTGGCGGCAGGTGTAGGTGACCTCGTTGAGGTACTTCATGGTCGGTTCCGCGTCCTTGTCGGTCGGATTTTGCGGGGTAGGAACAATCGAGAGACGGTCCAGCTGGTGGCCGCGCTCTTCGATCAAAGAGGCAATTTGATTTTTGGAAAAGGTCATGGGTGCCAGGTGGGTGCCGGGATTGTCGCACCCGTAGTACAGCGGTACGTCGATCAGTTTGATGTGCATCAGAAAAAGCCTTCTTTCCTAAATGATTCTCTCATAAGCAGTCCCAAAACTGCATCTATTCTAGCACATTTTTGTAAAAAGGAAAAGGGCAAAGCGGAGAATGAACCTTTATTTTTTTGTAAAAATAGCTGTCTCCCAGCGGATGGATAAAAAGGGAAAGAGCGCCCCATACTAATTTAAAATTATTTGCTGGGGAGGAAGCAAGATGGATCAGACAAACAAGGCGCGCTGGCGGGTGGTCTGGCTTTTTTGCGGGATGCTGGCGGTGTGCACCGTGCTGATGCTGCGGCTGTACCGGCTGAGCATGGACAGCGGCCTGCTGCAGGCCGCGCAGAGCCAGGGATCTTACACGTTGGAGATCACGACCACCCGCGGCAGAATCTATGACCGCAGCCTGCTGCCGCTGACCGACACCGAACAGAGCCGGGTGCTGGCGGTGCTGCCGACGCCTGAGGCGGGGCAGGCCTGCGCCGAACAGATTGAAGGCCCGCAGCGCCGGACCGCGCTGGATTCGATTGCGCAGGGCAGCCCCTTTTTGATCGATGTCGGCAGCGAGGGGACGGTCTACAGCAGCGATGTGGAAAATTTCATCGTTTCCTCCCGCCTGCCGCACGACACCTCCGAGCAGCTTGCCGTCCATCTGATCGGCTACCTGGACGGGGAAGGCAAGGGGGTCACCGGGCTGGAACAGGCCTATGAGGAGCCGCTTTCGGCGGCAGGGCAGCAGGTCCGTGTCCGCTGCCAGGTGGACGCGCTGGGCCAGCCGATGAACAGCGAGGGGATGCAGGTCACCGGCGACTCCACCCCGCCGCAGGAGGGCGTTGTGCTGACGCTCGACCGCCGGATGCAGCGGGTGGTGCAGCGGGTGGGACAGCAGATTGAACAGGGGGCCATCGTGGTGATGGATGTGCAGACCGGTGAGCTTGCCGCCTGCGCCAGCTTTCCGCAGTACGACCCGTACAACCTGGAGGCGGCGCTCACCGACCCCGACAAGCCGCTGCTCAACCGCGCGCTGATGAGCTACAATGTCGGTTCCAGCTTTAAGCTGGCGGTAGCGGCCGCGGCGCTGGAGGAGGGCATCTCCCCGGCCTTTTCGGTCAACTGCGTGGGCGGCATCACGGTGGCGGGCAGGATTTTCTACTGCCACAACCGCGCGGGCCATCAGGAGACCGACCTGCGGCGCGCCATCGAGCAGTCCTGCAACCCCTATTTTGTCAAGCTGGGGCAGGCTGCCGGCGGCGAGCAGATTTTGGGGATGGCAAAGGCCCTCGGCTTTGGCCGCTCGACCGAGCTGGCCCCGGGACTGACCGCGGCTGCGGGGACACTGCCGACCGAAAGCGACCTGCAGAACCTGCACGAGCTGGCAAACTTTTCCTTTGGACAGGGCAAGCTGACCGCCACGCCGGTGCAGATAGCGGCGATGGTGAGCGCGGTGGCAAACGGCGGCATGGCCGTCACCCCCAAGCTGGTGCTGGGCACGACCGCCGACGGGCAGACGGTGGATTACCAGCAGCAGCCGGCGGCGGTGCGGGTCTTTTCCGAGCAGACTGCTGCCATTTTGCGGGAAGACATGATCGGCGTGGTGGAGGAGGGCAGCGCCCCGCTGGCAAAGCCGAAGGAAGGGGGAGCGGGCGGCAAGACCGCCTCCGCCCAGACCGGGCAGTACGACGAGGAGGGCGAGGAGATTGTCCACGCCTGGTTTTCGGGCTTCTTTCCGGCCCAGCAGCCAAAGTACGCGGTGGTCATCCTCATTGAGGGCGGCGAATTTGGCGGGCAGGTTGCTTCCCCGCTCTTTCAGCAGATCGCCGACACCCATGGCCCGGTGGGAGAATAGGAAAATTTAACAGCTATTTTTTCTCAAATGTAAAAAGAAAATCTCTTCCCTTTTTTGCAAATCGTGCTATAATAAAAATAGAAGCAGGCAGGGCTCTCGCCCCAAAAAGGCGGGTTTCTTCGTCTGTGTTCCGATGGTTTATGGTTTGTCGATACCGTTAAAAAGGAGAATGATGCCAATGGCATTTTCAGCGGCCCAGGCGGACGAGATCAAGGTGGTCTCCTTCAACCTCCGCCGGGATTTTGGCCCCCAGCGCAAAAACCGCTGGGAGACGCGCAAGGAGCTTGCCGCGCGCCTGATCGAAGAATCCAACGCCTCGATCATCGGGGTGCAGGAATTTTTGCCGCAGATGCGCCGGGATTTAAAGGGGCTGCTCGACGGCTACAGCATATTTGGCCGGGGAAGGCTCAGCGGAAAAAAGCCGCAGAGCGACGAGCACGCCGACATCATCATCAAGAACAAGGAGGTGGAGGTCGCGCGCTGCCGCACCTTCTGGCTCTCCAAAAATCCGGACATTCCCAGCCGGGCGCTGTTCGCGGTCTATCCGCGCATCTGCACGGTGGCGGAGGTTCGATTAAAAAAGAGCGGGCGGCGGCTGCGGGTGTTCAATACCCACTTTGACCACGTCTCCCCGCTGGCGCGCTCGCTGGGCGCAAGGCTGATTCTGGAGCAGATCCACCGCTTTAACCAGACCGACCCGCTGCCCACCATCGTGATGGGCGACTTTAACGCCAAGCCAAACAGCAAGGCGGTGCGCATCATGCGGGAAAACCTGCCGGGTTACCAGAACGTGCAGCTGCAGGACGTCTATGACTTTCTGGACAGCGTGATCGGCAACACCTACCACGGGTTTAAGGGGAAGATCAAGCAGAAGTTTAAGCCGATCGACTACATCTTTGTTTCGGACGATTTTGAGGTCGTGCAGGCTTCGGTGGACACCACCTGCTACGACGGCGCCTACCCCTCCGACCACTACCCGGTGAGCGCGACGCTGCGCCTAAAATCCTAGAAGAAAACAGGGCTTTGCGGCCCTGTTTTTTTGTACAGTTGGCGCCGAAGACGGCGCTGAAGGCGTTTTGGACCTTTGAGCAGCTCTGCGAGCTGTACGCACAGTAGCGAGGGGCTTCGCCCCTCTGCACTCCCCAAGTGGGGGCTTTGGCCCCCACAACCCCCATGAGCGGGCGCTCCGCCCCGCGCCCCGGCCTACTTTCTCGCGTAGAGGAAAGTAGCAGCATAAATGCTGCGAAAGATACGCCAGGAACCTCCTGGTTCTAGACTTCGAAGAAGTCTTGACCTCCGGCGAAGGGGGCGTAGCCCCCTTTGATCCCCGGCCTTCTGCCCTAGCGGTATTGGTTGTGGGTAAAAAGGCCTGCGGCATCCTCGAGGGCAACGCACCTGCCATGCCACGGATTGAAAGTAGAGAGTGTTCCCTCGAAGGAACCAAAGGGAAGAATAAAGACCGATTTGCCCACCATCTCAAAGTGGCAAATCGGTCTTTTTCTGTGGCTGAAACCCTATCGAGGGGGTGCGGCTCGCCGCAGGGGGAGCGAAGCGTCCCCCTCGGGGGATTCCAAAGGGCACAGCCCTTGGCGCGCCTTTGGTGACTTTCCCCGCGACGGGAAAGTCACCCGGGTGCCGAGCA
>NBJMC04203__coassemble_121_pt1 | contig 128123 bp, 120 predicted proteins | sample NBJMC04203__metabat2_low_PE_031 | metagenome-assembled genome bin NBJMC04203 | reverse complement strand
CACCCCATTTGTTATTCAGTATATCATACTGTCTAACAAATGGGGTGCAGTTCACTTTTCCCTTTCCCCTCTTTTTTGCTTTTTTTAGGCCAGTGCGGAAACCTCCTTGCCGTCCAGCACATTCTGGCAGTTGTCCAAAATCTGGTAGACCACATCCTGCGAGACGGTGTACCGGATCTCGCCGTTGAGCGAGATGTACACGTTCCCGTCCCCGGTCGGGTACAGCTCAAAGACATCCTCCTGCCGTCCCTCGTCCAGATAGCGGACTGTCATGGTCAGCACCCTTTCCAGGCTCGGCTCCCCGCTGCTCAGCTCATCCGGCGGGATGGCGGTGATGGTCCGGTAAAGCTCGGCAAAGAGCTCGCTGTCCACTTCCTCCCCGTTGCCGGTCACCGTCTGCTCCTCCCCCTGAGTCACCAGGAAGGTGTAGGACTGGTCCGCCGACTCCACCGTCAGGGAGGAAAGCTCATCCAGCTCCACCGGCTCATAGACGCTCTGGGTCAGCTGCTCGGCCTGCACCGTCAGCCAGCTCAGGCGGCTGGCCGAAACCAGATAGACAAATGGTGAACCATCCTTTGTCATATACACATAGTTGTTGCTGTTCCGCTCGGAGGCCCGCAGGGTGAACTGCTCCACTCCGTCGATGCTCACCGAAACCACCGAGTACGGTTCATCCAAACCGTACTCCGCCAGCTGCTCCTCGGTCGGGTTGACCGCTGCAATCTGGTTGGCGTACAGCGAGTACAGCCCGTCGGTCACCTGCGAGGCCGACGCCTCGGTGATGGTCTGCACCGTCGGGGTGGTCAGCGTGTACTGCTTCTCGGTGGAGGAGACCACCGCCTCGTCCTCGCTGCTCTCGGTCTCCTCCTCGCTCTCCACCGTATCGATCTCCAGTGTAATCGTCTGTGGCCGCACCGTTCCGGACAGCTCGATCACCGCCTTGTCATAGTCGCTCGGCTCCACCTCGGTGATCTCGTTGTCCAAAAAAGAGTACCGCGTCTTGGACACGCTGTCCAGAATGTCGTCGCTGATTAAATACACCCCGCCCTCATACAGCGCGTAGACGCTGCTGCCGTCCAGGGCGGAATCCCCCAGCTCGAGGGTCAGCTCGGCCCCATCGGTCGTTACAATCCGGATAATATACTCCGGATTCTCCAGTCCGTATTGCATGAGTTGCTCGCCGGAATCCCCCACCGTCAGCTCCTCGGCCGAAAGCAGCTGCCGCTGCGCCGTCAGTGGAGCAAAGAGGTCGACCAGATTGTTGACGTTTAAGCTCGAGACCGAGACGCCCTCCAGCCCCTCTACCACAAAGCCGTCTCCCTCGTTGACCAGCGTGAAGCTGTCGTATGGATTTTCAATCGACAGGGTGTTGATCGCGTCCGCCGCCACCTGCATCAGCACCGTCTCCTCCTGCGAGGAGCCCACCGTCTGCTCCTCCTGTTCCTCCCCGCTCTGAAAGCGCACCATCAGAAAGATCATCAGCCCCAGCAGCGCCAGCACCACCAGGAGGCTGAGCAGCAGCGTGACCGTCTGTTTTTTCATATTCAAACTTCCTTTCCACGAAAGACCTGCGGCCCGCCCGCCTCCGGTTTTCGCGGTGCTCAGGAACGGGAAAAGGCGCAAAATCTGTTAAATTTCGTCAGGAATATACTTTTTGTATTCTTTTGCAGCAAAAGCCTTACGCGTTTCGTCTCCGGTACCAGATCCACATTCCCCAGATCAGCACCACAACCGGCACCACAATCATAAAGGCGATGCCGATGATAAAGACCTGCGCGGTGTTCAGCCCCAGCTCCTGGCCGCCCAGCGTCTTGGACTGAATCGAGATGACGTTCTCCCGGTGGGTCAGGGTGTTGAGCACCGAAAGGTAATAATCCGCGTTGCAGAACGACCCGCTGGAAAGCAGCGAATCGCTGATCGATACCGCCGAGCCGAAGGCAACCACCTGGCTGGTCGACCCGTCCTCAAAGCTCTTGGTGGAGAGGATTGCCAGCGCAAAGGGGCCGTATTCCTCCGGTGTCCAGTTTTCCAGCTCCTCCTCGGTGATGCCGTAGGGGATGGTGGTCGCCGTTTCGGTCGATTCCAGCAGCACCTCGGTGCTGATATCCATGTTGGTCTCATACACCTGCTCCAGCGGCCGTGCAAACGGCATGGTGATCGGGATGGAGGTGTCGGTCATCGTGTCGGTCAACGTCAGGTTGCTGATGCTGGTGGTGGAGAAGTACGGGTTCATGTTGATGATGTGCTGGCTGTCCGTCTCGACAATCGAGCTTGCCTGCACCCCGATGCCCCACTTCTCCAAAAAGCTCTCCAGCCGCGGCAGCTCGGGCTGGGTGGTGTCCGCAAAGTAGAGCAGCGTCTTTTCCTCGTTGCTGGAAAGGAAGCTGTCGATGCGGTCCAGCACCTCCTGGTCGGGGTCGTTGGTCGGCGCCATCCAGATCAGCACGTCCACATCGCTTGGAATCTCCTCGGTCGCCGGGCTGACGGTGACAATCTCAAAGTTGTTGTCCTCCATCAGCGCGGTCAGCCCGTCGGGGGACTGCTCCCCATGCCCGGACAGCACCGCGGCCTTGACCTGCGTCTCGCTGGTCACGTTCATGATCGCCGAGGTCATCGCCTGCTCCGCTTTGGAGGAGGTGATGTAGCTGCCGTAATAGGAGCCGCTCTCAACGTTAAACAGGTCGTAGGCGTCCAGCGTCTGGGACCGTGTCCCGCAGGAGACCACGATGTCCCCGATCTGCACGTCCTCATACTGGTAGGCCAGCGACGGATTTTCCAGCAGGTCGACATATTCCAGCGTGATCTGGTCGGAATACTTCTCATACTCCTTGAGCACCGCGTTGGCCTGCACATAGTATTCGCCCCCGGCGATGAAGTTTTCCTCCGAGGTCATCACCTGCACCGTCACCGGCTTGCTCAGCTGTGCTATATATTCCTTGGACTGGTCGGTCAGCTGGAACACCTTCTCCGGGGTCAGATCGATGGTCACCGGATAGCGGTCGGTGATGTAGATGGTCAGGACGTTGATCAGCACCAGCGCCACCACAATCAAAAAGGTGGTCGCGCCGGACAGCATCAGATATTTCTGCCGCCGGGTCGCCTTGTGCTTTTCCTTTTTTGGCGATTCCTGTTTTGCGCTTGCCGAATCATGATTGCTCATCTTTGCTTCCCCCTTCCTACGAGATTCTGCGGCGTTCCAGATGCCGCACCGTCAAAAATAAAAACAGCGCCGTCACGCTGATAAAGAAGGTCAGGTCGGAAAGGTTGAGCAGCCCCCTGGTGAAGTCCAGATAGTGCTGGTAAAAGGAAATTCCGTCCATCACCGCGTTGATCCATTCGCTCGAAACCACCGGCGTGAAGCTGTTGGCAAACAGCAAAAACAGCCCGATCGCCAGCGAGCCCACCGCCGCGATGACCTGGCTCTCGGTCAGCGACGAGATAAAGATGCCGATGGCGCACAGCGCCGCCCCCAGCAAAAACAATCCCAAAAAGTTGCCGCAGAACACCGCCACGTCCGGAATCTGAAAGGCGCACATCACCAGAAAATACAGCAGCGTGACCCCCATCCCCAGCAGGTACATGGTCAGGCACGCCAAAAACTTGCCCATCACCACCCCGGTGAAGCTCACCGGCGCGGTGAACAGCGCCTGCTCGGTCTTTTGGCGGCGCTCCTCACTGAACAGCCGCATGGTCAGCATCGGTACCAGAAAGATGACGATGGAAAACAGGTTGGAAAATACATAGCTCAAGTCGGTGCTGTTGCTCACCAGCGAGGTGGCAAAAAAGTAGTACCCCGCGATGGCGTAAAACACCGCCAGAAAAACATACCCCACCGCCGAGGTTAAGTAGGAGCGCATCTCCCTTTGATAGATCGCTGTCATCTCGCTCTATTCCCCTTTCTCCTGCTGCTCGCCGGCCTCTCTCTGCGCGCGCTCGGTATCAAACAGCGGCGTCTGCCCGTCCTGCTCTGCTGTGTCGGGTTTTTCTGCTTCCTGCTGTTCGGTCGCCTCGGACTTTGCCGGCTCCTGCTGCGCCACGCCGGGCTTTTCCGCTTCCTGCTGTGGCTCCTCCGCATCGCCGCTGGTCAGCCGCAGGAAGACCTCCTCCAGGCTGTAGTTCTTGCGGCTCATCGAAAGGATGGCGCAGTCGGTCCTGCTGATGGCCTTGAAGATTGCCCGCCGCACTGCGCTGCTGTCGGTGCAGTCGTCCGGCAGATAGACGGTGTACTGGATGCCGCCCTGAGACTGAACCCGCCCGATCTGCGGGATTTTGCGCAGCGTCTCCAGCACGGTGCGTTCGTTGCCCTCAATCTCCAGCTCGATCTGCAGATGACCGGAGAGCTGGTCGGCCAGCTGCTCGGTCCTGCCGTCAGCCACAATCTTTCCCTGATGCAGGATGATAATCCGGTCGCACACCGCCTGCACCTCGGACAGGATGTGAGAGGAGAGCAGCACCGTCCGGGTCTTGGCAAGGTCGCGGATCAGCTGCCGGATCTCGATGATCTGCGCCGGGTCCAGCCCGACCGTCGGCTCGTCCAAAATCAAAATTTCCGGGTCGCCGATCAGCGCCTGTGCCAAACCCACCCTCTGCTTATATCCTTTGGAGAGGTTGCGGATCATCCGCTTGGAGACATCGGTGATCCCCACCAGCTCCATGATGCCCTGTAGATATTCCTCCCGGTCCTGCCGGATGGCCTTATTTTTCTTCACCTTTTTCAGCTGATAGATAAAGTTTAAATATTCGTCCACCCGCATGTCCCCATAGACCGGCGGCTGCTCGGGCAGATAGCCGATCCTGGTCTTTGCCTTGAGCGGGTCGGTGAGCACATCGATCCCGTCGATCACCACATCCCCGTCCGAAGCGGAAATATAGCCGGTCAAAATGTTCATCGTCGTGGTCTTGCCCGCACCGTTGATGCCCAAAAAGCCGACCGCTTCCCGGCCCTGAATGGAAAAGCTGACCGAGCGCAGCGCCTGTTTTTCCCCATAGCGCTTGCTCAGATTCTTCACTTCCAGCAAAAAATCATCTCCCTTTTAAGCGTCTTACATTAAGTGTACAGGATATCCCTCCGGATTGTTTTAAGAAAATATTGGGATTTTTTTAAGTTTCTTTCAGGATGTAAAAATTCTCCTCTTTTTTGTCCATTTTTGCGGATTTGCCGCAATCCATCCGCAGACAACAAAAAAACGGATTCCGAAACCGGAATCCGTTTCTGGTGACCCGTGCGAGAATCGAACTCGCGATACCGCCGTGAAAGGGCGGTGTCTTAACCGCTTGACCAACGGGCCGCACATATATGAAAAACTGCAGGAGCAGATTTCTGACAAATGGTAGCGGCAAATGGATTTGAACCATCGACACTTCGGGTATGAACCGAATGCTCTAGCCAGCTGAGCTATGCCGCCATATAGAGAGACACGGCGAGTGCCGTAATCAACGTCCTAAATTATATAATAGATTTTTCAATTTGTCAACCCCTTTCTTTCAATTTTTTCGACTTTTTTTATTTTGCCCCTTTTCTTTTTATTCATACAAGGAGATCACATTCTATTCTCATTCCAATTTCTGCCACATAAAAAATCCGTGAAGGCAAAACCTCCACGGATTCTTTCCTTATTCAAAGCAGGCCAGCGCCTCAAAGCACTTTTTGCCGTCGTCCTTCTTGCCGGTGACGTAATATCCCACCGTTCCCGGCGCGATGCCGTCGCTCTCCCCGAGCTCCTTGCACAGAATCGCCAGCTCCTCGCCCATCTTGGCCTCGCTGTGATAGTTGATGACCAGCTTTTTCAGCCTGCGCTCCACCGTCGCGGAAAACGGCAGGTTGTCCAGGATGATGTCGGCATACTGAGTATTGTTCAGGTGGCCGTTGTCATCGGTGCGGGAATAGGTCACCCGCTCCACCGCCGTCTGCTGCGCGTCGCGCACCTTCGGGATGGAGAGATCCTGCTCCGGAATCTCCTGGATGCGGAACGGGAAGTCCAAATCCTCCGGCGGGTCCCGCAGAATCTTGCGGGTGTCGGTGTCTACCAGCACCCATTTGGAATCCTGCGCCGCCACCTCGATCCCCTGCTCGTTGATAAAGCTGGTGTATCGGTTATAGATGGCGCGCTTTGGGCCGGACGGCCGGGTCACAACCCGCAGCTTATCCCCCACCTTGATGTCGTGATAAATCTCCAGCGACGCCTTCGCCAGCAGAAAAACGGTGTGTGTCCGGCGGTAAACATCGATGGTCAGCCCCAATTCGTTGCAGTGGTTGGTGCTGATTGCCTGGCTCTGGGCCATCAGCGCCCCCGCCTTCATTCTCCCGTTACAGTCGCACTCGTACTGTCCCACAATGAAATCCTGTTCAAAAAATTCAACTGTCGCGCTCAAAGCAGCTCTCCTCCTTTTCCTGATTTGATTGCGCTTTATCTACTATTATAATCTTCTTTTTTCAATCTCTCAACCCTTCCTTTTTAAATTTTTTTCCAATCGGGAAAGGCGGGTGGTTTTTCACCACCCGCCTTTCCTATTCTTCCACTTCCCGCATCAGCAGAAACGCCCCGTTCAGCGACGCGCAAAACTTCCACCCTTCTGCCCCCAGTTCATTCATGCTCTCTTCGAGCTGACGGCATTTCTGCTCAAAATCAAACCCCAGCTTTATCGGAATGGTAACGACCTTATACTCATATCGCGGCATGATTCATCCTCCCAACCGCTCGCCTGATCTGCGAACTTGAATCTAAATTTCACCCAAACCCCAAGCATCCGTTCGAGGGGAGCAGGAGAAACGCTGCGCTCTCTCCTGTCCCCGGGCTTCGATCCTAGTTACAGCAAAACCTCCCACCGGGAGGTTTTGCTGGTTTCTTTTAATCGGCAGCAAGCTGGGAACTTTTTCTCTTACAAAATCCACTGCACCACAACTGGGGAAATTGAACTTTGTTCAATTTCATGTCGCGCAAGACAAAAGTAAAGTTCAGCAGAAAGTTTAAGCGCGACTTGGCGCTTTGAACGATAAAGGTGTTTCGCCCGCCGCGGCGTGCGACCAGCAGGCGCTGCCCGCTGGACACCTGCCACCTTTTGAAAAAGGTGGACGAAAACTTTTATTTTTTACCTGGCAGCCAAAGCTAGTACTTCGCAAACTTCTCCGCCAGCGATTTCAAATCTTCCTCATCCCAAAACTGAATCTGCAAGGTACCGCCCTCGCCGTTGGGAATGATCCTCACCTTTCTGCCCATCTCCATGCTCATGGCAATTTCCATCTCGGTCAGGAAGGCACTCTTGCCACCCCAGGCTGGTTCTTCCGGGGCCTTTGCGGCTTTTTCCTTCTTCTCGTCCTGATTTTTGGCCATTCGCTCGATGTCGCGCACCGAATATTTGCCGGTTTTGACCTTCTGTGCGATCTCCACAATCCGATCCTGATCGTCAAAGGCCAGCAACGCGCGCGCGTGTCCGGGGGAAACCTCCCCTTCACCCACCATATCCATGACCTTCTGCGGCAGGTTGAGCAGGCGCAGGGCGTTTGCGATGGCCGGACGGGACTTGCCCACCCGTTTTGCCACCTGCTCCTGGGTCATGCCGTAGCGCTCCATCAGCTGCTTATAGCCGGTCGCCTCCTCGATGGCGTTGAGGTCCTCGCGCTGCAGGTTTTCGATCAGCGCGATCTCCATCGCCTGCTCCTCATCCATCTCCCGGATGACGACAGGGACCTCCTGCAGGCCCGCCATGCGGCTGGCGCGCCAACGGCGCTCGCCTGCCACCAACTGATAGCTGCCGCCCGGCAGGGGGCGCACCAGCAGCGGCTGCAGCACGCCGTGCTCCCGGATGGAATCCGCCAGCTCGTTGAGCGCCTCCTCCGAGAAGATCTTTCTCGGCTGGTCGCGGTTTGGCTCGATCTGGCTCAGGCGCAGGGTGACCACTCCCCCGCTGTCCACCGTTTCATTGTCCATAAACAGGGCGTCCAGCCCCTTGCCGAGCCCTCCTTTTTTCGCTCTTGCCATCCTGATTCCCCCTATCCTTTCTTAACACGATTCTTCTTCAAAAACTCCTTTGCCAGGTCCATATAGGCCCTGGAACCCTTGGAGAGCTTATCAAAATACATCACCGGCATACCGAAGCTGGGCGCTTCCGACAGGCGGACGTTGCGCGGGATAACCGTCTTGTACAGCTTATCCGGGAAGTGCTTCTTCACTTCCTCCTCCACCTGCTCGGTCAGGCGCAGCCGCTTGTCGTACATGGTCAGCAGGATGCCCTCCACTTCGATGACCGGATTGTACAGCCGCTTGACCTGCCGGACGGTCGCCATCAGCTGGGAGAGTCCCTCCAGCGCATAATACTCGCACTGAATCGGAATCAGCACGCTGTCGCAGGCCGCGAAGGCATTGAGGGTCACCAGGCCCATCGCCGGCGGGCAGTCGATCAGAATATAGTCATAGTTATCCCAGATCGAAGCCAGCGCCTGCCGCAGCTTCATGGTGCGCTCCGGCACATCGCCCAGTTCCAGTTCCGCCGCCGCCAGATCGATGCTGGACGGAATGAGGTCCACATTTTTAAACTCGGTTTTGATGACCGCCTTGGAGGCCCGTTCCTCCCCGCTGAGAAGCTCATAGGTCGAGCAGGTCACCTCGCGCTTGTTGACCCCCAGGCCGCTTGTCGCGTTGCCCTGCGCGTCGATGTCCACCAGCAGGCACTTCTTTCCCGATTTCCCCAGACCGGCAGCCAGATTGATGACGGTGGTCGTCTTGCCGACGCCGCCCTTTTGATTTGCTACCGCAATCACTTTACTCATATCAACAACATCCTTTCCCGGCGCTGACGCGCAAAACATCGGATTTAGTTTGATTATAGCACATCTGTCGCCGAAAGAAAAGGAAAAACTCCCTTTTCCCTCCTTCCTTTTGTCTTTTTTCACCTTTTTGTCCGTCCATGTTTCACGTGAAACCTTTTCTTCTCGCTTCCCTCTCCTGTTTCACGTGAAACAGGTGTTTTTCTCCCGTCCCTTTGTTTCACGTGAAACGTTTCCTCGCAGAAGGTTGCCGATGTTTCATGTGAAACAAAAAACTTTTTTTAAAGAAGCTGCAACAAATTCCCAATATGTGCACACCTATAAGGAAAGAGGTTGTTGAACCCTTTGATTTCGACCGACCAAATTTTAGGAGGTTTATGAAATGATGAAAAAGATTCTCACCGTTGCCCTTTGCGCAGCGATGCTGCTCTCGATGGCAGGCGTCTCCTACAGCGCAGACGGCGGCAGCACCAACTCGTCCAGCCCAACCATCCAGGTTCTGCCGGCGCAGCCAAAACCAATCAAGCCGGTTGCCCGCGTCACCGAGCCGGACATCCCGGAGGATGCGCAGGAGCAGTACGACTTCCTGGAAGCCAACCAGACATCCGAGGCCTTTATCGAGAGCATGCAGGAATTTGGCGCCAAAACATCCTCGATGGTGTTGACCGAGAACGGCACCAACCAGACCTATTCGCCGATCAGCTTCGCCTATGCGCTGGGCGTGCTGGGCAGCGGTGCAAGCGGCCAGACCTCCCGCGACATTGCCAAGGCGCTGGAATCGACCAACATGAAGGTGATCTCCAATGGCCTGAATAAATTCTATAACAGCAACTACAGCGATGACGAGGGCAATGTTTTAAAGATTGCCAACTCCCTCTGGCTGCAGGAGGACTACCCGATTAAGGAGGAGTTTGCCAAAAAGGCTGCGGAGCAGTGCTATGCCTCGGCCTATTCGGTGGACTTCTCTGAGCAGGCGACCGCCGATGCGATGGCCAAATGGATCTCCGAGCAGACCAGTGGCCTGCTGAACCCAACCTTCCAGGCAAATCCGGACCAGATTCTTTCGATCATCAACACCCTGTACTTTGAAGGGGCCTGGGTCGATTCCTTTGACGCTGCCAACAACACAGAGGAAACCTTCACCCTCGAGGACGGCAGCGAGGTGGATGCCACCTATATGAACCGCACCTTCCAGGGCGCCACCTACTATGAAACCGACGACTACACTTTGTTTGAGTTTCCGTTTGAAGGCGGACAGACCATGAAGTTTGTCCTGCCAAAGGAGGGCAACGCTCTGGAGGCGCTGCTTGACCAGGAAAGTCTGGGGCAGATTCTCTCCGAGCAGGAGGAAAGTTCCGTCCGTTACGCCGACGTCAACTTCAAGCTGCCAAAATTCAGCTTCGACAGCGAGTTTGACCTCAACGAGACCTGCAAGGCGCTCGGACTGGAGGAGCTGCTGGAAGGCAAAGCGGACCTTTCCGGCATCACCGACGAGCGCGTTTCCCTCTCCAGCGTCAAGCAGGAAAGCCACGTCGAGGTGGACGAGAACGGCTGCAAAGCTGCCGCCTACACCAAGATGGATCTGATGCGGATGAGCATGCCGGTCCCGATGGAGGAGTACGACTTCTCGCTGGACCGCCCATTCCTCTTTGTCATCGAGTCGCAGGATGAGGCGCCGCTGTTTGTCGGTACCGTCTACAACCCTCTGCAGTAACCTTTCTTTTGTAAACCCCTTTTATGATTCACCACAAAAAGAGGCTCGGGTCAATCAAAATTGACCCGAGCCTCTTTATTTTGGGGCGCTGCCCATTAAATTGCAGATTCATAAACATAAAGGGAAAAGCGTTCTCCATTGATCAGCTGTGTTCCTACATACATCGGAATCCCATTTGCGTCGTAGGCTGTGCTCTTGACATAGAGCAGGTACTCACCCTTTTTTACCCGAAGCAGCTCGCCCTCATGGGCAGTGGCGCGGCAAAGCTCGATGCGTTTTTCCGAGCTGGCAATGCGCTTGCCCGTCTTCTCTTCGATGAAATCAAACAGCGAATTGTTGTCAAAATCATTGTCGAGCAGGAAGGAATACTCCATCGGGAAATAGTTTCCCTCGATAACCACCGGTTCCTGGTCGGCATAACGCACCCTGGAAAGAAAGACCACCCTGCTGCCGACAGGAATATCCAGCCTTCTGGCCGTCTTCTCATCCGCGGTGACCACCTTGTTCTCCAGCATCTTGCCGCCCGGCTTCACGCCAATCTGATGACACAGCTCGGTGAAGCTCTGCAGCTTTTTCATGTTGCGCTCAAATTTGGGCTTGGTGACAAAGGTTCCTTTTCCCTGTTTGCGTTCGACCAGTCCTTTTTCAATCAGCTTATCGATCGCGCGGCGGACGGTGTTGATGCTGATGTGGTAGGTTTCCGCCATTTCCTTTTCGGTCATCAGGCGATCTCCCGTATGATAGCGGCCGGCGCTGACATCTTCCTCAATCATATTCATCAGCTGAACGTACAGCGGCGTGATTGCGGTTGGATCCAACATCTGCATTTCCCCCCTTTATCATTGGTATCATTTCGTCATGTCATCTTCACAGAGAGATTACTCTAATTATAATACATTGTAAGAACACAATACAAGGGGAATAGTTCCTAAAAAAAGCCAGAAAAAGGCACTATTTTCTGCCTGTATTCTACACCTAAAAATAATTTTTGACATCAGGCGAAGCCTTGAGACAGAAAATGCGCAGCAGGGATCCCATCCCATGGAAGAATGAGCCTTGCTGCGCATTTCACTGTCGCTTTGCGAATTTTAGAGAATTGCCATTAACAAATTAGTACTCTACCTTGTACATATATCTTCTTTCGTCCATCGAGTGGCCGGTGACCTGGGACATCTGGAAGACATAGTAGCGCTCGATCGGGATGAGGACGACAGGGTTAAAGAACTCGACGACATCCGGATCGATTCTGCCCTTATTCAGCTCCTTGAAGTCGATGACAATAAAGTTTTCGGCGTAGGTCTTCAGGAATTTTAAGCATCTTTCGTCGAGCGCTCTGGTTCTGCCCTCGCCCATAATCAGCACCATCGGCAGCTTTTTGTCGGTGGTCTCAAACGGGCCGTGGAAATATTCGCCGGTGTGCAGGCAGACCGCGTGCTTCCACTGCATCTCCATAAAGTGGCAGCAGCACATCGAGTAGGCGACGCCATAGTTGGAGCCGGAAGCCAGCACATAGAAAACCGGCTCGTCCTTTTCCTTCTCCGCCCAGGCCTGGGCTGCAGGCAGGCACTCCTTTTTGGCCTCGTCCACAATCTCGTTGATGTACTGGTAGGCATCCATCGCCTTGTCGTATTTGTCCCAGCCCTCGATCTGATACAGCAGCTCAAAGCCGATGCGCAGCGAGCAGGCCTGATTGGAGTTGCTGTAATCCTGCGGGGCACCGTTGGAGTAAACAACGACATACTGGCCAACCTTTGCCATGCCGGTTTCCATCGAGCCGGTCATCGCGATGGTGATGGCGCCCTTGGCGTTGGCGGTTTCGACCGCTTTCACCGTCTCCGGCGTCGCTTTCAGCGAGCAGATGACCGCCACGCAGCGCTCGTCCAGCTCCTTTGGGGTAGCGTGGACAAACTCGTTGCTGGTGTAGGTGGTGGCGCTGAAGGTTTTGGCCTCGCTCTGGAGCAGGTACAGTCCCGGGAAAATGGCCGCCTTGGAACCGCCGCAGGCCACAAAATAGACATGCTTGAGTCCGCCCTTGGCATCCAGCTTCTGTTTAATTTCGGTGATGATTTGTTTAATTTCCATATACGTCTCTCCCTTTCCTCCGGCTTTATGTCCAGTTTTTATTTTTTCTGCTGCTTATCATTGCTGATCATCTCGAGCATCGCGCACAGCAGGCGGACGCAATCCACTGCGGAGGGGTAATAACCGTACTCCTTTTCGCTGTGATCCAGTGCTCCGTGCGGGCCCATGCCGTCCAGGACGATGGGGTCGGTGCCGCAGCGCGAGAGGTGGTTGCCGTCCGAGCCGCCGCCCCGATCCTTCTCCTCAAAGTGGATGCCCAGATCGTCGGCGAGCTTATACAGCCTTTCGACAAAGGCTGCGGTCTTTTCCGACTTCATCATCGGAGGTCCGGAGCGATGTTTGACGACGACGGTTTGGACGCCCTTGACAAAGGGCTCGCCCTCCACCATCTTCTGAACCGCCTGCTCGATGCGCTGGCGTTCCGATTCCTTTTTAAACCGCATCTCGACGCTCAGCTTGGCGAAATCCGGGACGACATTGCCCGCCGTACCGCCGGAGGCCAGTCCGACGTTGACGGTGGTGTCCTCCTCGCGGCTGGCAAGAGCCATCAGCTCGACGATGTAATGGCCCATCTCCAGGATGGCGGAGGCGTTTTCCACGCTGAACATAAAGCCGGCGTGCGCCGCCTGTCCGTGAAATTCCAGCTCGTAGCCCATCGAGCCCTTGCGCGCAAAGCAGTGGCGGGTGCCCTTATTGCCGGCCGATTCCATGACGACGATGATGTCGGCCTTTCTGCCGATCTTGTCCATCTTTTCGCGGGAATAGCGGCTGCCGATCTCCTCGTCGGGGTTATAGAGCATGCAGATGTTCAGGTTCTCCAAAACCTTTGGGTCCGCGTTGAGCGCAACGTGATACATGGCGGTGTCGCCGTTTTTCATGTCGCCGACGCCGGGGCCGTAGACGTTTTTCTCGTCCATCGAGAAGGGGCGCTTTTCGGCTGTGCCGTCCGGAAAGACGGTGTCCATGTGGCCGACAAACATCACATCATAGTGATCGGCGGGGCGGTTGGAGATCTCCATCAGTCTGCCCGCCTCGGGGCCGACGTCGTGGTTAATGACGTGCCAGCCCAGGTCCCGGTACCAGCCTTCGATCACGTCGGCGACCTTGTTGACGCCCGCCGCGTTATGGGAGCCGCTGTCGATGTTGACCAGCGTTTCCAGCTGCTTGAGGTACAGATTTAAATCCATCGCACTTTCACCTCCTGTTAAGGTTACCGCTTTCTGGCAAAGAGATAATATGCCGGGCTGCGGTTTTCGCAATCTTTTTTCAAAACGGAGAAGTCGCAGTAAGCAAACGGCTCGTGGACTTCCACCTTGCCCTTTCTGCCCGGGGAGTCAAACTTGCCGGGCTCCAGCGCCGGGTCGAGGATGCAGGCCTGTGTTTCGTCGGCGGAAACCACCAGGATGTAATGCCCGCCGTGGGTAAAGACGCCCTCGTAGCCTTCCCGGTCGCCGCCGGAGTTGGCCACCGCCATGCCGCCGGCATGGACGTGGGCCAGCATCTTGTTGATATCGTCGGTCTGGTCGTAGGTCAGGCCAAACTTTTCCGCTACAGCGGGGCCCATAATCTGCAGGTCGCTGCCGGCGCTCATGTTGGCCTTGAGGTCATACACCATCTGCCGGCACTCCTCCAGGGAGAAGCTGTGCATGGTCATGTTCTCCACCACCATGCACAGGCAGCACAGGCCGCAGCCTGCCGAGGAGATGTTGGACTTATCCGCCGGCGCGCCGCCGTGTTTGAGGTTATGCTGATACGGCATATCGGGATATTTGCGCTGGTTGATATAAAGCATCGTTGTTCCCCTCCCCTTTTTTCTAGCTGTTGATTTCCTGATAGCGCAGGCAGGCAACCTTGCGCTTGCCGCCCACGTCGGTCAGCTGCGGCATCTCCTGCGAGCAGCGTTCGGTCGCATAGGGGCAGCGGGTGTGGAAGCGGCAGCCTTTCGGCGGCTTCAGCGGGCTTGGGACCTCGCCTTCCAGGATGATCTCCTCCTTTTTGTGGTGGATATCCGGAACGGGGATGGCCGACAGCAGCGCCTTGGTGTAGGGGTGCAGCGGCTTTGTAAAGAGGTCCTCCTTGTTCGCAATTTCTACAATCTTGCCCAAATACATAACCGCGACCTTATCGCAGATGTACTGCACGACGCTCAGGTCGTGGGAGATAAAGAGGTAGGCCAGATTCATCTGTTCCTGCAAATCCTTGAGCAGGTTGAGCACCTGGGAGCGGACCGAAACGTCCAGCGCCGAAACCGGCTCGTCGCAGACGACCATTTCGGGGTTGTTGATCAGGGCCCTAGCGATGACGATTCTCTGGCGCTGGCCGCCGGAAAGTTCGTGCGGATATTTGTTCAGGTATTTTTCACCCAAACCGACAACATCCAGCATCTTGATGACCCGCTCGCGGCGTTCCGCCTTGGGGATGTCGTGCGAGAGGTCCAGCGGCGCCTCCACCGACTGCATGATGGTCTTTCTTGGATTGAGCGATGCAAACGGGTCCTGGAAGATCAGCTGCATCTTTCTGCGGTACTCCATCATCTGGTCGGGTGTGTATTTGGTAATATCCTTCCCTTCATAGACAATCTGGCCGCCGGTGACCGAGTGCAGCTTTAGGATGGTGCGTCCCAGCGTCGATTTTCCGCAGCCGGACTCGCCTACCAAGCCGATTGTCTCTCCTTTTTCCATCGTCAGGTCAACGCCGTCCACCGCTTTGAGGTAGACGCGGTTTTGAGCCGAAAAGCTCTTTTTCACGAGGAAGTGTTTTTGTAAATCATGGATTTCCAGCAGCGGAGCTCCCATCTGTACTTCCTCCTTCCTCAACATATTTCCAGCATCTCACCTTGTGTCCATCCGCAAGGGTGTGCATGCCGGGGTCCTGTTCCCAGCACCGCTGGGTCGCTTCCTTGCAGCGGGTGCAGAAGCGGCAGCCTTTTGGCATCTCGTCCAGGGTGGGAACGGTTCCATCAATGGTGTAAAGACGTTCATCTTTTCTCTGGTTGATGCGCGGGATGGAGCGCAGCAGGCCGTTGGTGTAGGGATGGAGCGGATGGTCAAAAATCTGCTCCAGTGTGCCGTACTCCACGTCCTTGCCGGCGTACATGACCATGACGTGATCCGCCATCTCCGCCACAACGCCCATATCGTGGGTGATCAGGATGACCGAAGTGTTGAAATCGTGGGTCAGCTGGCGCATCAGGCGCAGGATCTGCGCCTGGATGGTGACGTCCAGCGCGGTGGTCGGCTCGTCGGCAATCAACAGCTTTGGGTTGCAGGAGAGCGCCATGGCGATCATGACCCTCTGCCGCATGCCGCCGGAAAGCTGGTGCGGGTACTCCTTGATCCGCTGTTCCGGCGAGGGGATGCCCACCTTTTCCAGCATCTCGATGCTTTTCTGCATGGCGTCGTGCTTGGAAATTTTCTGGTGGGTCTGCAGCATCTCGACCATCTGATAGCCGATGGTGTACACCGGGTTGAGCGACGTCATCGGCTCCTGGAAGATCATCGAGATCTTGTTGCCGCGCACGTCCCGCATCTCCGCGTTGGAGGCCTTGGAAAGATCCTTGCCTTGGAACAGGATCTTGCTGTTCTCGTCAATTTCACACAGGCTGGGCGGCATCAGCCGCAGGATTGAGGTTGCCGTGACGCTTTTGCCGCAGCCGGATTCTCCTACAATGCCGATAATCTTTCCTTCATCCAGGGAGAAGTTTACGTCCTCTACTGCCGCTGTTTTCTGTTTTTTAATTTTAAAGCTGACCTTTAAGTTTTCCACTTTCAATAAAGGCTCTGGCATAAGAGGTTTCCTCCTTTATTTGTTTCTTCCATGATCCGGCTGGCAAAAGCACCAAATCCGTGATTCTGAAAGGGGTGCATCAAAGATATTTGATGCACCCTCATCATCAAAACAGTGTTATTCGGTTACTTCCCAGTTCCAAACCGCTTCGTTAAGCATGCCGGAGTCGGACTGATGGACGCCGGACATTCTTGGGCTGATGACGCTGAACGAGTAGGCGTGGTAGAGCATAACCAGAGGCATCTCGTCGTACAGGAACTGCTGGTACTCGTTGACCAGTTCTTTTCTGGCGGTCTCATCCATCTCGGAAGCGATCTGTTCCTGATACTCGGCGAAGGTCGGATCGGTGATCTGGCAGTAGGTCGCGTTTCTGTAATCGTAGTAGCCTTCCATCCACAGCGGGTAGTTGGTGGCGGTGGAGCCGCAGATACCCAGATCGTAGGTGCCGTCCTGCAGGCCCGCAAACTCGGTCGCCAGGTCAACGGTCAGGATCTCGATATTGATGCCGACCTCGGCCAGGTTCTGCTGGATAACAGCTGCCATTCTCTCTCTGGTGGAGGTGACGGCCATGGTCAGAGTCTGGCTGCTGTCCCATCCGGCCTCTTCCAGAAGGGCTTTAGCCTGCTCGACGTCTCTGGACCACTCGATGCCCGCGTCGTACTCGGAGCCTGGGATGATGAAGGTCGCGGACGGAACGCCCTGGCCCTCAACGTTCTGTTCAATCAGCATTTCCTTGTCGATGGCAAGGTTCATCGCCTGGCGGATCCGCTTATCGGAAACGTTCTGGTTGTTGATCAGGAAAGCGACGATGCTGGTCGGCAGGTCAGATTTCTGTACCGGCAGACCCATCTCTTCCGCTGCCAGAGAGTCCTCGATGCTGGCGCTCTGGATGAACATATCCAGCTCACCGGTCATGACGGAGGTGACGGTGTTGGAGGCGGAGATAACGGTGTAAACCAGTTTGCCGAATTTTGGAGCGCCCAGCTGGTAATCCGCGAAGGAACCCAGTTCAAGCTGGCTGCCGGAGAGCTCGGAGATATAGGTGCAGGGGCCGGAGCCCAGGTCGTTCGGGTTATCCCAGATGTCGGAAGCGTTTACTTCCGCCGGGTCCATGTCGCCCAGCAGGTGCTCTGGCAGGACATAGAAGTATTTGTTGTGCAGCATGATCCAGTCTTCAACTGGGGTTGGGGTCTTGAAGTGCATGACCAGGGTGGTGTCGTCGACCGCTTCAATGCCGAGGGTGTCGCCGGTTCTGACGCCGCTGTCGTCGGTGCCTTCAAAGAATTTGAACTCGCTCTTCATACCGAAATCAAAGTTTGGATCGGTGATGAGGTAGGCGGTGAAGACCCAGTCGTTCGCGGTGACCGGGGTGCCGTCGTGGAATTTTGCGTCCGGATCCAGGTGGAAGGTGGCGGTCATGCCGTCCTCAGAGGATTCCCAGGACTCGGCGGCTCTTGGCTCGATCGATTCCGCTGCCTCGGTGATGTAGGCCAGGCGGTCATACAGCTTATCCAGAACCAGGTGCTGGAAGGTGGAGCCGCTGGAGGAGCCGTACGGATTCAAGCTATCCCAGGCAGTGGTGAGGCCGTAGTTGATGACAACATCCGAGTAATCGGTGGTCTGTGCTGTCTCGGTATCGCCGGTCTCCTCGGTGGAAGCGCCTTCCTCGGTGCCGGTGCTTTCCTCGGTGCTCGAGGTGGTTCCTTCGCCGGAGGTGGAGCTGCCGGTGTCGCTGCCGCAGCCGCTCAGTGCAAATGTCATCGACATTGTCAGCGCGATGGCCATGCTCAATACACGCAGCATATGTTTTTTCATGAATTCACATCTCCTTTTTGTTTATTTCATCTTCGGGTCGAGTGCGTCGCGCACACCCTCACCGATAAAATTAAAGCCAATGACGACCAAAATGATGCAGATGCCGGGTGGGATCCAGACCCATGGACGGGCTGTGAGCACCAGCAGGTTCTGCGCCGCGAAGATAATGTTGCCCCAGGAGGCCTGCGGCGTCTGAACGCCAAGGCCCAGAAAGCTCAGGGAGGATTCGGTCAGGATACCGCTGGACACACGGAACGCGATGCTGACCCAGACCGGAGCGATGGCGTTGGGCAAAATCTCGCTGAAGATGATCTTGCTGTTCTTCATACCCATCGCGCGGGCGGCTTCGATGTACTCCTTTTCACGCATGGACAGGGTGTTGCCGTAGATCAGCTTTGCCATAGAGGTCCAGCCCAGCACGCCGATGACGATGGTGACGTTCATGATGGACGGGCCGAACACCGCCACCAGCACCAGGATCAGAATCATCGACGGGAAGGACATGAAGATGTCCGCCGCGCGCATGATGATGGTTTCCCAGATGCCGCGGTAATAGCCTGCCAGCAGGCCAAGCGGAACGCCGATCAGCACGCTGATGATGGTGGAGGCAATGCCGACAAAGAGCGAGATTCTGCCGCCGTACAGCAGGCGGGCAAACAGGTCGCGGCCGACATCGTCGGTGCCGAGAATATGTTCTGCCGATGGAGCGCTGTTAAAGCCCGCAAGCTCGTCGGTGGTGTACGGATCCAGATCCATCACCAGCGGCAGAAGCAGGCAGCACAGGGCAATAACCAGCACGACGATGACGCCAAAGACGGCGCGCTTGTTGTGCACAAACTTTTCCAGCGCCTGGCTTTTCACCCGTTTTTCCATCGTTGTTGTTTCTGATTTTACCACTCTCGCACCTCCTTTAATCGTAGCTGATACGCGGATCCAGTTTCGCGTAGATCAGGTCCAGAATCAGGTTTGCAACCAGAACGACGACCGAGATCAGGACGGTGACGCCCATGATGACCGGGTAATCGCGGTTGTTGATGGCGGTTACCATCAGGCTGCCGATGCCAGGCCATGCAAAGATCTGCTCGGTGACGACCGCGCCGCCGATCAGGAACGGGATGGAAAGGCTGATCGAGGTAACAACCGGAATCAGCGCGTTGCGGAACGCGTGTTTGACAACGATGATGTTTTCCTTCAGGCCCTTGGATCTGGCCGTCTTGATGTACTCCTCGTTGAGCACCTCCATGACGCTGGCCCTGGTCTGCTTGATGTAGTTGCCGATCGGCTGGATGCCGCAGACAATAGCCGGCAGAATCAGGTGCTGCACCAGGTCCCCAAATTCGCGGTTTCCCGAAGTGCTGTACATGCCGCTGGTCGGCAGCCATCCCAATTTGACCGAGATGACATAGATCAAAATCAAGCTCAGGAAAAAGTTTGGTACCGACGAACCCAAAAAGGCGATGAAGTTCGCCAGCGAATCCCATTTGGAATACGGCTTGTATGCCGAGATGATGCCCAGCGGGACGCCGATGATGATTGCCATGACGATGCCGGTGCCGGTCAGGATCAGCGAAGCCTGCAGGCGCTGGCCGATCATCAGGCTGACCTCCTGCGAAGTGCGGTAGGAGGTGCCCAGATCCCCCTGGAACAATTCCCCAAGCCAGATAAAATACCGGACGATGATCGGCTTATCCAGCCCCAGGGAAACCTTCAGTGCTTCCAGGTCGCTTTGGGACAGCTCGCCGGAAGACGCCATAATGTCAAGAGGTCCGCCCGGTGCGATGTTGACCAGGAAAAATACGATAAAGGTAATTCCCAGGAAAACCGGTATCGCGATCAGCAGTCTCTTGATTGTGTACTTAATCACGCTTTTCACCTCTTTATTTTTACTGAATGATGATTTTCTTCTCCTTCTCCTTTCTGCCTGTCACGTTGACTGTTCGCTCTTATCTCGGATGTGCCGGCCGGTCAGCCTGTCGGCAGCCGACCGGCTGACATTCATACCCATTCATGCTAATTCATACTCTAACATATCAAATTGTGTTTGTCAATATAGAATAATTATTGAATTTTTTGTTGATTTTTTTATGTACAAGTTTATGAATTTTCACTTGACAAAACCGACAAAAGCGATTATGATATCCTTGTAAACATACCGGTACATTTGGGAATGTATTCGTAGTTTTTTTCACAAAGGAGTGTTCATATGGCAATCAGGGTCATCGGTGTGGGCGACAATGTTGTCGATAAATACATGCATACCAAAACAATGTATCCGGGCGGAAACGCCTTCAACTTCTCCGCTTACGCTTCCATGCTGGGAGCTTCCTCCTCCTACATGGGCGTCTTTGGCAGCGACGAGGCCGCACAGCTGGTACAGGCCACCGCCAGGGAACTGGGCATCGACACCTCCCACTGCCGTGTGGAGGAGGGCGAAAACGGCTACGCGATGATCACCCTGGTGGACGGCGACCGCAAATTCCTGGGCAGCAACAAGGGCGGCGTCGCCAAAGAAAAGCCGATCCACTTTGAGGAGGCGGACCTGGAATATCTGAACAGCTTCTCATTGATCTGCACCAGCATCAACAGCCACATCAATCCCGAGCTGCCAAAACTGCGTCCCCTTAAACCTTATGTTGCATACGACTTTTCCATTCTGGAAACGGATGAAATATTTGACGCGGTCTGCCCGCACATCGATTTCGCCATCACATCCTGCGGCGACGCCAGCATGGAGGAGATTCAGCGCCGGTGCGAGCGGATTCACCAGCGCGGCTGCCGGTATGTCATCGCCAGCCGCGGCAAAAACGGGTCGGTCTTCTCGGATGGCGACCATCTGTTCACCCACCCGGCTTACCTGGTCGAGGCGCTGGACACCCTGGGCGCGGGCGATTCCTTCCTGACCGCCTTCCTGCTCTCCTTTGTGGAGTGGCTGGAAGGCAACCACGACCCATCCGAGCTGGAGGGTGCTGTGATGGCGGCGATGGACGCCGGCAGCAAGTTCTCCGCCAAAACCTGCATGGTCCACGGCGCGTTTGGCCACGGCAAGCAGTTTGAATAATCTTGACACCTTCTTATTTTCTTACATTTTTAATCTCTTCTTTGTATGGCAAAACAACAGGGGCTGACGCAAAGCGTCAGCCCCTGTTGTTTTGATAAGAGGAAATTTTGTTCCTGTTTTGACATGGATTTCTTTTTACGAGGGAAAAGACTTTTGCCAGTTCTCTCCAAGCCGGGGTCACGCAACGCATAACCCATTTCCCCGGCCAGCTGCAAGCGTGACTTGGCGCTTGCAGGATAAAAGCCCGGGAAGTTGAACACAGTTCAACTTCGGGTCACGCAACGCATAACCCTATTTCCCGGCCAGCTACAAGCGTGACATGGCGACCAGCAGGCGCTGCCCGCTGGACACCTGCCACCTTTTGGAAAAGGTGGACGAAAACTTTATTTTATAAAAACTTGCTCCCATAAGCAACAGCAGCCCAACCATCCACCGGAGGGTTGGGCTGGGATATACAAATCGGCAGCTTGTCTAGGGGGCTTTTCTCTTACAAAAGCCCCCTCTTTTGCAATCCGAAATTCGGATTGCAAAATTCACCCGCAAAGGCGCTTGAACGATAAAAGTTTTTCGAGCTCTGCGGAGCTCGACCAGCAGGCGCTGCCCGCTGGACACCCGCTTCCTTTTGAAAAGGAAGCGAAACCTCGCTTGCACAAACTCGGTGCCGCGAGGCAGCGAGTAGGGTTTCGCACCAAACCAATACGCGAATTGGGTGCAGGCTCAGCCTGCCGCGAATCAGTTTTTCTTTGCTTCCTTTCTTTTTTCCTTAAAAAGAAAGGAAGTGCGGGCTCAGCCCGCAAGAGGGGGCCAGCTTTTCAGCTGGCCCCCTCTTGTTTGGGATGCTTTATGGGATTTGGGGAAATCAGTGTTTACTCTTTGCGTAGGCACTCTCCTTTGGGATACGGATGGTGTAGACCACCTCGTCGTTCTCCTCCTGCATCTGGGTTTTGGCTCGGATGCCGGACAGCTTCATCGTCTCCAGCGCCTTATCGATGCTGTTTAAAAAGATGCGCAGATCCTTGACGATAAACAGCCGTTTTTCCTTGGGCTTGTCCTGTTTGCCCTCCAGCTGGGCGATGTATTTTTCGGCCTGCGCGACGTTCATCTCCCGCTCCTGAATCGCCTTGATCGCCTGCAGGAGCGGCTCGTCCCCCTGCTCATTGAGGTTAAGCAAAGCGCGGGCGTGGCGTTCGGTGAGGTTTGCCGCGAGGATCGCCTCCCGCACCGGCTCGGAAAACTGCAGCAGGCGCAGCTTATTGGCGATGGTCGATTGATTTTTCCCCAGCTTTTTGGCCACAGCCTGCTGGGTATAGCCGCCCATCTTCATCAGCTTTTGAATGGCCGCCGCCTCTTCAAAGAAGTTTAAATCGCAGCGCTGGATATTTTCCACCAGCGCCAGCGCGCTGCTCCGCTCCTCATCCATGGTGGTCAGGATGGCGGGCACCTCCTGCATGCGCAGCCTACGGCAGGCCAGCAGCCTCCTCTCCCCCGCCACCAGCTGGTAGCTGCCGTCCTCCAGAGGCAGCACGGTGATGGGCTGCAGCAGGCCGTACTGGGCGATGCTGGCGGCCAGCTGTTCGATCTTTTCCTGGTCAAACACCCGTCTTGGCTGATAGGGGTTGGGCTTTATTCTATGTTCGGGAATCAGGACAACCTTATTGATCATCTTCTGTTTTGCCAACAGTGCTTTCATGGGGCTTTGATCTCCTCCTTCTTTTGTTTCTCAAGCGCCCCGCCCAGCCGGCTGGTCGCCGGCTGGGGCGCAGGTGATTGAGATAATGATGGGAGCAGAAATGTTCGCAGGGACGGCTTAGGGAGACCGTACCTGCCGAGCAAAAGAAAGGAAAATAGGAATAGAAAAGGCATGGACACCGGAAGCGGATTGCCGTCCCGCGTCCATGCCTCTATCATAGCACAGAGTATTCCGTTTTTCCAGAAAAATCGTTCGACTTATTTCGACTTCAAGTCCGGCAAACCGATTTAGAGAATCGGTTTTTTTGCCATTTTGGCGGCGGTTCTGGGGAAGGAAGGCGGAGTGTGCGATATTTTTTTGATCAGCACGATGCTTCTTCCGCTGTCGTCCGGCAGCGAAAAATGCAGAACCTGCTCGACCTTACCGCCCATTGTCGCGACGGCGTTCTTTGCCTCCCTGATCTCCTGTTCCACCTCCGGGCCTTTGAGCGAGATAAAATAGCCCCCCACCTTGACGTAGGGCAGGCAGTATTCCGCCAGTTCCCGCAGGTGCGCCACCGCGCGGGCGCTGGCAAAGTCAAACTGCTCGCGCAGCTTTTTGTCCTTGCCGCCGTCCTCGGCGCGCGCGTGGATGAAGGCGCAGTCCAGCCCCAGCTGGATGTTGACCTCCTGCAAAAAGGTCAGGCGCTTCTGCAGGCTGTCCAGCAGGGTGACCTTGAGGTCCTCGCGGGCAATCTTGACCGGCATGGACGGAAATCCCGCGCCGGTGCCGACATCAATCAGGCTGGCGCCCTGCGGCAGCTCGATTGCCTTTAACAGCAGCAGGCTGTCCACAAAATGTTTATACACAATCTCGCGCGGCTCGGTGATGGCGGTGAGGTTCATCTTCTGATTCCATTCCACCAAAAGCTGCGCATAGCGATCCAGCTTTTCGGCCGCGCCCTGCGGCATGGTGATGCCAAAGGCTGAGCAGCCATCCAAAAGCAGTTGTTGATCGATCATTTTTCTATCCTTTCCCGCGGCTGTTCGTTCCGCCGCGACAAAATGTTTCACATGAAACGGTTATTCTGCCTGTTTTTTGCTCTCCAGATAGATCAAAAGCACCGAAATATCCGCCGGGCTGACCCCCGAGATGCGGGAGGCCTGGCCGATGCTGTGCGGACGAACCCTTTGGAGCTTTTCGATCGCTTCGAGGCGCAGGCCACGAATCTCCTCGTATCGAATACCTTCCGGGAGAAGGCGGTTTTCCAGTTTGCGCATCTGTTCGACCTGCATGAGCTGTTTTTGAACATAACCCTCATACTTGATCTGGATCTCCACCTGTTCGGTCACCTCGTCGGGCAGTTCCGGGCGCTCCGGGTCGAAGGGCACGAGGTCCTGGTAGCCGATCTGCGGGCGGCGGATGAGGTCGGCGGCGTGCGCGCCGGTTTCCAGCGGCGCGGTGCCGTGCTCCTCCAGCATCCGGTTGAGCTCCGGCGACGGACCGAAGGTCAGCTTCTCGATGCGCCTGCGCTCCGTCTCGATCTGCTCCTGCTTGTGCAGGTATCGTTGCCAGCGTTCCTCCCCGATCAGGCCCAGCTCGTGGCCGATGGGGGTCAGTCGCTGGTCGGCGTTGTCCTGGCGCAGCAGCAGGCGGTATTCCGAGCGGCTGGTCATCATGCGGTAGGGATCGGAGCAGCCCTTGGTGACCAGGTCGTCGATCAGGGTGCCGATATAGCTGGAAGCGCGGTCGAGGATGAGCGGTTCCCTGCCCTGTACCCTGCGCGCGGCGTTGATGCCGGCAATCAGGCCCTGGGCCGCCGCTTCCTCATAGCCGGAGGTTCCGTTAAACTGTCCGGCGCCGTACAGGCCCGGCACCTTGATAAATTCGAGCGAGGCTTTCAGGTCGAGCGGGTCGACGCAGTCGTACTCGATGGCGTAGGCGTTGCGCATGATCTGCACCCGCTCAAAGCCAACAATCGAGCGGTAGAGCGCGAGCTGCACGTCCTCCGGCAGCGAGGAGGAAAGCCCCTGCAGGTACATCTCCTCGGTGTCTAAGCCCATCGGCTCGACAAAGGACTGGTGGCGGGGCTTATCGGGGAAGCGCATCACCTTGTCCTCGATGCTCGGGCAGTAGCGCGGGCCGACGCCCTCAATCATCCCGCCGTAGAGCGGCGAACGGTGGATATTCTGGCGGATAATCTCGTGGGTCTTATCGTTGGTGTAGGCGATGTGGCAGACCACCTGGTTGCGCAGGCCCTCGCGCGGGGTCTCGAAGGAGAAGGGGATGATCTTCTCGTCCCCCTCCTGCACCTCCAGCTTGTCGTAGTCGATGCTATCCCGGCGCACCCGGGCCGGGGTGCCGGTCTTAAAACGGCGCAGATGAACGCCCAACCGTTCGAGCGCCTCGCTCAAGCCCACCGCAGCGTGCAGGCCGTCCGGGCCGCTCTCGTAGGAGACATCGCCCACATAGATGCGGCCATGCAGGAAGGTGCCGGAGCAGATGATGGCCGTCTGCACCGCATACACCGCGCCGAGCTTGGTGACAATTTCTTTAACCGCGCCGCTCTCGTCCAGACGGATGTCGCAGATCTCCGCCTGGATGATGTCCAGGCCCTTCTGCTTTTCCAGCCGGCGCTTCATCTCATGGTGGTAGGCCTCGCGGTCCGACTGGACGCGCAGGCTGTGCACCGCCGGGCCCTTGCCCCGGTTGAGCATCCGGCTCTGCAGGAAGGTGGCGTCCGCCGCCTTGCCCATCTCGCCGCCCAGCGCGTCGATTTCCCGCACCAGGTGGCCCTTGGCGGTGCCGCCAATCGAGGGGTTGCAGGGCATGTTGCCGATGGCGTCGAGCGACATGGTGAAGATGGCGGTTTTGGCGCCCAGCCGCGCCGCCGCCAGCGCCGCCTCGATGCCGGCGTGCCCCGCGCCGATGACAGCCACCTGATAGCTTCCCATTGTGTATTCCATAAAGCACTCCTTTTGATTTTTCCTAAAAGTGATTGTTCTCCCATCGTTGTGCTATATCTTGACTGCCGCGCCGCGCGAGACAGAACACAAAGCATCTCCTTTTACCACAGATGAAGGGAGACGGAAAAGCCGGTGATTTTCCCAAACAAAGCGCGGCAAATCGGACTTGGATACAACGCACAAACGAGTCCGGGTGCAAGCGATAGCGCCGCACAATAGGACGAGCGCCTCACACCGGGGGATTCCAAAGGGCGCAGCCCTTGGCGAATCTTTGGTTCCTTTCTTTTCGCAAGAAAGGAACCCGGGGTCGGAGGGGCGGAGCGCCCTCCCCGGCTGTGGGGTGCGTCAGGGCAGCAAGCCCTATTATTTACCGACGCAAAACCGTGCAAAAACCTGATCGATGACTGCGTCGGAGGCGCGCTCGCCGGTCAGCTCGAGCAGGCTGTCGATGGCCGAATCGATGCAGACGTTAATAGCGTCCAGCGTCTGCCCGGCCCGCAGGGCCTCCAGCGCCTGATCCATCGTGCGGCTGGCCTGCTCGACGCAGGCGCGCTGGCGCTCGTTGGCGATGACGCTTGCCGACGAATCCAGGTCGGAGAGGTGCAGCAGCGCGCGCACCTGAGCCTCCAGCTCGGCGACACCCTCCCCTGCGCTGGCCGAAAGCTCAGCGATGTGCGGGATTTTCTGTCGAATCTTTTCTACGTCTATTTTGCGGGAGAGGTCGCTCTTATTGATGACCGCCACCACCGGGCGGTCCTTGATCTTCTCGATCAGTTCCATATCCTCCGCGGACAGCTCCTCCGAGGAATCGAACACCGCCAGCACCAGGTAGCTTGTATCCAGGCGCTTTTTGGCAAGCTCGACGCCCACCTTCTCCACCGGGTCGTCGGTGTCGCGCAGGCCGGCGGTGTCCGCCAGGTTGAGCACGATGTCGCCCAGGCGGATGGTGTCCTCCACGATGTCGCGGGTGGTGCCGGGAATCTGGGTAACGATGCTCTTTTCCTGTCCGGAAAGCAGGTTCATCAGCGTCGATTTGCCGACGTTTGGCCGCCCGACAATGACAGTGCTGACCCCTTCCCGCAGGATTTTGCCGTTGTCATAGCCGCGCAGGATGTCGTGCAGCCGGCGGCAGATCTCCTCCACCCCGGCGCGCAGGTTGTCGTCCGAGACCTCGTCGATGTCCTCGTCCGGGTAATCGACCCAGGCCGCCAGCGCCGAGGAGATGGAGAGCATCCGGTCGATGACCTGATGGATTTTGGAAAAGACGGCGCCGTCCTTGGCCTGCAGAGCCGCCTGGGCGCTCTGCTGCCCCTGGGAGGCGATCAGGTCCATCACCGCTTCGGCCTGGGTCAGGCTCATCTTGCCGTTTAAAAAGGCCCGGCGGGTAAACTCCCCAGCCTGCGCCGGGCGCGCTCCCGCAGCGAGGCAGGCGCGCAGCGTGCGCTGCACCAGGTACACGCCGCCGTGGCAGCAGATTTCCGCCACATTTTCCCCGGTATAGCTTTTGGGCGCGCGGTAGACAAAGACCACCGCCTCGTCGATTTCGCCCTGCCCGTCGTGCACCCGGCCGTACAGGCCGCGGTAGCCTTCGGTCTGCTGTACCTGTTTGCCGGAAACCGACCGGAAAACCCGGTCCGCCACCTCCAGCGCCTGCGGGCCGGAGATGCGCACCATCCCGATTCCGCCCGCCGCGACCGGCGTCGAGATGGCGGCGATGGTATCCTCCGAAAATGCGTTCATGCTAAAGCCTCCCCTTTCCCCTCTGTGTACAATCGCATAGATATTTATATTATAGCAAAAAATCCCGCTTCTGAAAAGCCCGCAGCGGCGCGGAACGCAAAAAGAGGGGCGCGCATCTGCGCGCCCCTCCGAAGGGGTTTTAGGATATTGCTTTTCAAGCCGCCTTTGGCAGCAGGCGGACCTTGCTCTGGCGCACCATGCAGTACTGCACCAGGTCGGGGTAGTGGTCGATTGTCTCGAACAGCGAGAAGCCAAAATGGCGGTAGAGGCCCACGTTTTTGGGGTTGTGGGTTTCCAGGCTGACCAGCAGACCCTTGCGGTCGGCGCAGTCGAGCACCGCGCTCATCAGCTGTTTGGCGTATCCCCTGCCCTGACAGGAGGGGCGCACCGCCAGGTAGATGATGTGCAGGCGGTTTTCGTCCAGCTCGTCGGTCCAGCTGCTGTTGAGGTAGTCTCTGCCGCGCAGGAAGTTGAAGAAGGTTTCCAGCGACGGGTCGTCCTTAATCAAAAAGGCGTTGGTCTTGAGGGTGCTGTACAGCTGCTCGGCAAAATACTGGAAGTGGTTGTACGGCTCGGTCTCATCCGAGACGACGATGATGCCGTCCAGATTTTCATTGACGGCGTAGATCTCGCAGTCGTCCAGCATCTCATCCAGGTCGCAGCGGAACAGCTCCGGCAACAGCTTTTCCCTTCTGTGCTGGTCGGGAATCAGCCCCTGATAGAGCGGGTCGCCCATAAAGCACTCGGTCAAAAGCGCGATCAGTTTGGTTTCATCTTGCTTTGTTACCCGATATAACCTATCGGTTTCCATGATTTCACTCACCTTAAAAAAATAAAAACAAAGCTGCAGCTCATCGATTTTCTGTTTTCCCGGGTAACTCTATTATAGCCTGCCGGCGGCGGCAAAAGCAAACCGGCTCTTCCTGCAAATTCGGATGGATTTTGCAGCCAGCCCGTTTCTCCCCTTGTCCACCGCCGGGCGATCTTGAAAATGCTCCCGTTTTCTCGTTCATGCTCTATCGTTTAAATTTATTAATGTAAAATTCATCTTTCCTTTTCCTTGATTTTACAAAAAAATGGGCGAAAGCGGATGCTTTCGCCCATTGGAAAAAGTTTTATTTTAGTCCAGATCAATCTTTGCGTAGAGCGGCTTGTCCTGCGCCTCGCTCGGCGGCGTGCTGCGCGGAACCTCGCTGCGGATGTTGTCGTTGGAAGCTGCCTTTTCCTCCTGCCGGCGCTCTCCCTTATAGGAGTCCTTTCTCGGCTGGCGTCTGCGGTTTTCGCCTTCCTCACGGTTGGAGTTCTGGCGGAAAACGTAAGGCTTCTTCTCGCCGCCCTCGCGGTTTTCCTGGTTTTGGCCCTGGCCCTTTCCCTCGCCCTGCGGACGGCGGGAACCGGAGCGGCGGCCACCTTTGTTGTTGTACGGCTTTTTCTTGCCCTTATAGTTGTTGTTTTTCTTGACCGGATTGGTCGAGCTGATCACCACGCGGCGGTTCGGCTCCTCTCCGATGGAGGAGGAGGTTGCCCCCTCAATGGTGGAGACGGTGGCGTGGATAATTCTTCTTTCATACGGGTTCATCGGCTCCAGGGTGACGCTGCGGCCGCTGCGGACCACGTTGCGCGCCAGGCGCTTGGCCAGAGACTCGAGTGTCTTTTCACGCTTCTCGCGGAAGTTGCCGCTGTCTATGGTGATGCGCATGTAGTCCCCATCCAGGCGGTTGACGGCAAGGCTGGTCAGGTACTGGATGGCGTCGATGGTCTCGCCGCGGCGGCCGATGACAAAGCCGAGGTCGTCGCCCTGCAGGGTGATGTGAAGGTTCTCCCCTTCCAAGCTTGGGGTAGCGCTGAAGGACTGCGCGCCCATCGCCCGGAGGATGGAGGAGATATATTCCACCGCCATCTCTGCCTTATCCTCTTTGACAAAGACACGAACCTTTGCCGGGTAGGTCTTTAAGCCGAACAGGCCTTTTTTGGGCAGGTCAATGATTTCAAATTCCGCTTTTTCTCTTGGTACGCCCAGCTGCTGGCAGGCTTCTTCAATGGCCAGGTCAACTGTTTTTCCCGTTGCAATAATCTCTTTCAAACTGATACCTCCTCTGATAATCAGTGAAAAATCGCTCCCGTTATTCCAAATCGTCGTCGGTCACTTCAGTATAGACATCTCCATACTTTTCCGCGTCCCGTTTTCTGGCCTCGGCCAGCTTCTGACGGTTAATTTCCTTCTGCTTTTTAGCGCGTTCCTTTGCTTCCGCGTCGCCTGCGCGCGCTTTCTTTTTGGCCTCGATGCGCTCCAGACGTTCCTGTTCGCGGCGCTGCTCGGCCTCCTGCTTTGCCTTTTCGGCCATCTCTTTTGGATTATAGAACTTGTTGAGCAGCATGGTCTGGATCATCATGAAGACGTTGGAGAAAATCCAGTACATACCGACGCCGGCCGGGACCTGGAATGCGATGTACAGCGACATCAGCGGCGATACCAGCAGCATGACCTTCATGCTGCCCGCACCCGGGCCCTCCAGCATAGCCGGATTGTTTTTCATCGACAGCCAGGACGGGATAAAGGCGGTGACACCGGACAGAATCGGGATCAGGATCAGCGGGCTCAGCGACAAAGACGGGGTCTCGCCCAGGTTGATGCCGAAGAAGTTCAGATCAAACGACTGCAGGGTGTTGATAAAATCGGTGCCCAGCGCCGCATAGGCCTCGGGGTTTGCCTGAACCGAGGAGATGATGGCCGTCTGCGGGGAGTACTGGCTGAAGGCGACTCCCAGCCCCTTCATAATCTCGGTGGCCTGTGTGATGACATCGGCGCTGATGCCGAGGATGTGCTGCATGGGGTTGTAGATAACGTCGATCAGACCAAAGAGGACCAGCAAGGTGATCAGCATCGGCAGGCAGCCGCCGGCCGGATTATATTTTTCACGCTGGTAGAGCTTCTGCAGCTCCTCGTTCATCTTTGTCTGGTTTTTGGCGTACATCTTCTGGATCTCCTGCATCTGCGGCTGGATGGCAGCCATCTTGGCAGAAGATTTCTGCTGCTTGATGGACAGCGGCACCAAAACCAATCTGACCAGCAGCGTAAACAGGATCAGCGACCAGCCGTAGCTGTGCAGGATATTGTACAGCAGGCGCATGATCAGCCCTAGCGGATAACCAAGAATATTCATCGAAAACCTCCATTCTGCACCTCTGCCCCCTCACAGATGGGGCGCGGGCGCCTGTGCCCGGCGGGACATTTCTGGTATAGGCTTGCGCCCGCCTTTTAAAGGCTGTGGTAGTGTCTGTCCCTCTCCTTTTTTCCGGGCTTTTTTTCGGGGACCGGGTCGTAGCCCCCAGGATGAAAAGGATGACATTTTAAGATGCGCCGCAGCGCAAGATATCCTCCCTTAATTGCTCCAAACCGTTCGATTGCTGTAAAGGCATAAGCCGAACAGGTGGGGTAAAAGCGGCAGCAGGGCAAAAAAAGGGGAGAAATAAACTTTTGATAAAAGCGGATCAGCAAAAGCATCAAATATTTCATCTTGCATCAAAACCCCTTCCCTCCACTCCCCATTGACGAACCCCTGCCCAGCAGGCGGCCCGTTTTTTAAAGAGTCTGCTTGTTTTCTTTTTTATATAGCTGCCGCACACGCCGGCGGCAAACACCGCTTTTTCCTTTTACGAGACGGTTGGATCCTTTTTCTTTTTTGCCGCAGATCCTTTCTTTTCTTTATCGGGCTTTGTAAGGCTCATAATCTGTTTTTTCAGCACCGGTACAAGTTCGCTGGACTTTGCCTGTGCGGTCTTTGCCCTTGCCACAAAGACAAAATCCCAACCCTGCCCAATCTGCGGTTCCACCTGATGAAACGCCGCGCGGATAATTCTTTTGCAGCGGTTGCGGCACACCGCCTTGCCGATCTTTTTGGTGGCGGTGATTCCGATCCGGTTGCGGCCCAGGCGGTTTTTGCAGGCATAGGTGACGATCAGCGGATGGACTGCACTGCTTCCTTTAAAGTAAAGGCGCCTGAATTCCTTATTCAGCTTTAAGGTCGTCTTTTTGTTCAAGGCTTGTCCTCCATCCTACGATAGTGCGATAGATAAAAAGAAAGACCACTTATCGGGATAAGTGGCCTGCTTATTCTGGAATGAAACATGGAAGGCAGAATAAACAGGAGCCTATTCCCTGTTTCCTCCCGGCATTCCCTCAAAAAGGATGCGCTGGATATGTTGGCGGTCAGCAACAGGCTGCCGAACAGGAATTAGTAGGTCAGCTGTTTTCTGCCTTTTGCTCTTCTGCGCGCAAGAACTTTGCGGCCGTTTTTGGTGGCCATTCTCTTTCTGAAGCCGTGCTCTTTCTTTCTCTGAAGCTTCTTTGGCTGATAGGTTCTGAACATTCTCTCTCACCCTCCCTTCAAGACGAAACCTTACAGAATAGAATTATAGACAAAATCTCGCCAAAAGTCAAGAGAGGACCGGCTTTTTTCTTCCTTCCTGTATTCTAAAACGTCACTCGCGCCGCCTTTTTCCTCCCCCTTTCCGGCCCCCTTACAAAAAAGGACAAAAACTGCCGCCGGAATCTGTGTAGGATTACCTGTTAAAAACGGTGGAAAGCTCTTGAAAACCGAGCCGGTCCTGTGTTAAAATAAGTGGTGTAAAAATCGTTGAAAGTTATTTTTCCATCTCTTTTCCACCATTCCTGCCGCCGTTTTTAAACCGGTTTTCCTGTATCTTGAAAGGTGGTGGATTTGCTGTTGGACAACCCGTTTAATCTGCTTTTAAAATCGTGAAACAAAAGTGCATATTTATTCATCCCCTGCTTGCTGCGCTGATAGAGCGGGGGCTTTGCTATCTCTTTTTGCCTGGTTTAGGGAGTTTGCAGGCAAGGATCTTTGGCAAGATATGTGCTTTGGCATAGAACAAAGAAGGGAACGAGCTATGGAATCATTTAAGGAATTGTTTGAGATGGTCAAGGAGTACACGCGGCAATATGTGATCGACTCCAAAGAGCTGTCTGAAATCGCTTACCAGGTTTGGATCAAAAGCCTGGAACCGGTCAGCTTTGACGGCAACACCGCCGTTTTGTACATCAAGGCTGAATTTATGAAGAAGATTGTGGAGGAAAAATACCTCGGCCTGCTCACCAAGGCCTTTGAGTCGGTGGTGGGCTTCCCGGTCAAGGTGGAGATCCTGTGCGAAACCTCCTCCAATCCGGAGAAGAAGGAGGTCTCCCCCGCCTCGGTGCAGACCTCTGCGCCCTCTGCGGTGCTGCCGTCCTACAGTCAGGAGGAGATCGACATGAACAGCCAGGGCGGTGAGTACGAGTACACCTTCGCCACCTTCATCGTCGGAAGCTCCAACAAGTTTGCCCAGGCCGCCTGCCGCGCCGTCGCGCAGAACCCTGCCAGCGCCTACAACCCGCTGTTTATCTACGGCGGTTCGGGTCTGGGCAAAACCCACCTGCTGTACGCCATCGCCAGCGAGATCAAGGAAAGCCGCCCCAAAACCAACGTCATCTATGTCAAGGGCGAGGAGTTCACCAACGAGCTGATCGCCGCCATCGGCAACGAGTCCACCCAGGACTTCCACGACAAGTACCGCCAGGCGGACGTGCTGTTAGTCGACGATATCCAGTTCATCGGCGGCAAGGAGAGCACCCAGGAGGAGTTCTTCCACACCTTCGATTCGCTCTACCAGGACAACAAGCAGATCGTCCTGACCTCCGACCGGCCGCCCAAGGAGATCAAAACGCTGGAGGAACGGCTGCGCACCCGCTTCGAGTGGGGCCTGATCGCGGACATCCAGCCGCCGGATTTTGAGACCCGCATCGCCATCATCAAGCGCAAGGCGGAGCTGTTGGATCTGGAAATCCCCAGCATTGTCGAGGAGTACATCGCCAACCACGTCAAAAACAATATCCGGCAGCTGGAAGGGGTCGTCAAAAAGCTCAACGCCTACAACAAGCTGGCGCAGACCCCTCCCTCCATCCTGCTCGCGCAGAGCGCCATCCGCGAAATCCTCACCGACAACCAGCCGATTCCGGTCACCGTCGAACGGATCATCTCGGAGGTGGGACGCACCTTCGGGGTCAGCCCGGAGGATATCCGATCCTCCAAGCGCTCCTCCCAGATCTCCAACGCGCGGCAGATCGCCATGTACGTCATCCGTGAGATCACCCAGATGTCGATGGCTGCCATCGGCAACGAGTTTGGCGGGCGCGACCACTCCACCGTCGTCTACGCAACCAGCCAGGTGGTCAAAAACATGAAACAGGACACCAAGTATAAGGAAACTGTGGAGGATATCATCAAAAATATCCGCGATTCTTAAAAATGGCGGGGCGGTTCTTTTGTGAAAAACCGCCCCGTTTTTTGTGCGCATCGATGTGGAAATTCGCTTTTTGTTGCACCTTTCCACCTCTTTTCAGCCCTCTTCCGCTTTCCACATTTCACCTGTTTCCACGTCGCTTGCATCCCGTCCTCTCTCTCCTCTCCTTTTTGCCCCAATCGCTCAACTTGTTTTTAACATTTTCCACGAGGTTTTCAACTGTTTTCCGCATCCTGTTTTCTTCTCTCCACTTTTTCACAAAAAATATCGCGGCTTTTCCAAGGGTCTATTTTCGCTTTTTTCCCTTCATCCTGCGCATTTTTATCGATTTTAACAAATCCACCGCCCCTACTACTATTACTATTCTTTTGATTCTTTCTTTCCTTCCCTTTCCATCATTGGAAGGCATGGTTTGAAAATCAAATTGCTAAAACATTTTGCAGCCAGAAGATAAAAGACTTGCAGCCGGGATAAGGGTTGGTGGAACTTTTGTTCTATATCCATACTCGCCTCTGTTTTTCCCGTGCGCACAGTCCTTACAAGAAATCTTTTGTCAGGCCTTTTTTTAAGGGCGGAAATATGTTATAATTGTTTTTACAAATGCCCTCCCGGCTCTGATTGCCAAGGCTGAGGGATAGAATGGTTCGCTTTTTTAGTTTTAAGGAGGAACTCCCCATCATGAAAATTATCTGCGAAAAGGACCTTTTGGTCGAAGCAGTTTCCAATGTGGCGCGCGCTGCCTGCGCCAAATCGCCGGTTCCGGCGCTGGAAGGCATCCTGCTCAAGGCGCAGGATGGCCAGCTGCAGCTGACCGGCTACGATCTGGAGCTGGGCATCGTCACCACCATCGAGGCCAAAACCGAGCAGCCCGGCCAGCTGATCCTGTCAGCTAGACTGCTGCTGGACATCATTCGCCGCATCCCGGCGCAGACGGTCAGCATCCTCTCGGATGAGCGGGATCTGGCGACCATCCGCGGCGGTGCTTCGGAATTTACCATCCCGGGACTCAACGCGGAGGAATATCCGGAGCTGCCAAACTTTGAGCAGCAGTCGGATCTGGTGCTCAAACAGGGCGTGCTCAAGTCGATGATCGACCAGACGCTGTTTGCCATCGCGACCACCGACTCCAAGCCGGTGCACACCGGTTCGCTGTTCGACGTCAAGGACTCCTGCGTCACCCTGGTTTCGGTGGACGGCTACCGGCTGGCGCTGCGCAGGGAGCCGATTGTCTCCGACCTGACCACCCGCTTTATTGTGCCGGGCAAAACGCTGGCGGAGATCTCCAAGCTGCTCAAAGAGGAGGACGAGGAGGCCTATCTTGCGCTGTCGCAGAAGCACATCGTCTTCCGCATCGGCGGTTACTACGTTGTCTCCCGCCTGCTGGAGGGCGAATTCCTCGACTACAATGCGGCCATCCCGAAGGTCAGCAAGACAACGGTTAAAATCAATACCCGCAGCCTGACCGACGCGGTGGAGAGGACTTCTCTGCTGATCTCCGACCGGCTGCGCAGCCCCATCCGCCTGTCCGCGATGGACCAGAAGGTGCAGCTGAACTGCTCGACCTCGATGGGCAAGGCGCACGACGAGGTGGACTGCGAGATGAGCGGCGAGGCGGTCAGCATGGGCTTTAACAACAAGTATCTGATGGACGCGCTCAAGGCTTCCGACTGCGATATGGTCAAGCTGGAGATTAACGGCGCGCTCTCTCCAATGCGGATTCTGCCGCTGGAGGGGGAGAGCTTCCTGTTCCTGGTGCTGCCAGTGAGGGTGAAAAACGATGACTAATACCGAGAAAGTTTTGATTACAACCGAGTTTATCAAGCTCGATTCTTTTTTAAAGTACGCGGGTTTGACCGATACTGGCGGACAGGCCAAGGAGATGGTGCTGGAAGGAATGGTGAAGGTCAACGGGGAAGTCTGCACCATGCGGGGGAAAAAAATCCGCCCCGGCGACGTGGTGGAGGCGGACGGCCGGTGCTTTGAGGCGGCTGCAGAGTAAAGCAGGAGGGAAAAACGGGTGAGGCTTGCAAGCATTGAGCTGAACAATTTTCGCAATATTGCTGCGATGCAGCTGAATGCGGTGCCGGGGGTCAATGTCATCCACGGGGAAAACGCCCAGGGAAAGACCAACATCATCGAGGCGATCTGGCTGTTCACCGGCGCCAAGAGCTTCCGCGGCGCCAAGGACAAGGAGATGCTCCGCTTTGGGCAGAAGAAATGCAGTGTCCACACCGTTTTTGCCACCGCCATGCGGGAACAGACCGCCTCGATCGAGCTGTTTGCTTCCAGCCAGTCGCTGCTGGAGAAAAAGTCGAAGTCGGTCCACCTCAACGGTGTCCCGCTGGAAAGCGCGGCGGAGCTTGCCGGGCAGTTTTACGCGGTGGTCTTTTCGCCGGCGCACCTGTCGCTGGTGCGGGAGGGTCCGGCCTTCCGCCGCAAATTCCTGGACACCGCCATCGGCCAGCTCATGCCAAAGTACAGCCATTACCTGCGCGAGTATCAGCGCATCCTGCTGCAGCGCAACACCCTGCTCAAGGACGTTGCCCAGTTTCCGCAGCTGCAGGACACGATGGATGTCTGGGAGGAAAACCTGGCCAAAGCGGCCGCTTCGGTCGCTTTTTGCAGGGCGCGGTATGTGGAGCGCATCCGCCCGAAGGCCGCGCAGGTCTATGAGGGGATCTCCTCCGGGCGAGAAAGAATGGATCTGAGCTATCAGTGCGGCCTCAAGGACGCCCATCTGTGCACCCGGGAGGAGCTGCGCGCCTTTTACCGGGAGGAGCTGCTGCACGACCGCAAGGAGGATATCCAGCGGGGAAGCACCCGCAGCGGCCCGCAGCGGGACGATCTGGAGATTCTGGTCAACGAGGTTCCCGCGCGCCTGTACGGCTCACAGGGGCAGCAGCGCAGCAGTGTGCTGGCTTTAAAGATGGCCGAGTGCAGCATGGTGGAGGAGACCACCAGCGAGGCTCCCATCGTTCTGCTGGACGATGTGATGAGCGAGCTGGACGCGGGCAGGCGGGATTACCTGCTCAACCATCTGGACAACTGGCAGGTGTTTGTCACCTGCTGTGACGACGAGAGCTTTCGGGAACTGCGCAACGGCCGCAGCTTTTTGATCGATGCCGGTCAGCTGCAGCGGACCGAGGATTTTTAAAGGAGGCGGAAAGGATGTATCTGCATCTGGGACAGGATGTGGTGGTGCGCAGCCGCGACATTATCGGCATCTTCGACATTGAAAACACCTCCGTCTCCAAGATCACCAAGGAGTATCTGGGCGGCAAGGAGAAGGAGCATCGGGTGGTGAACGTCTCGACCGAGCTGCCAAAATCCTTCATCGTCTGCAGCAGTGGAGACGGACGGGAAAAGGGGGAGATCACCGTCTACATTTCGCAGATTTCCTGCTCCACCCTCAAAAAAAGAAGCGGCTTTGTGCAGCGGCTGGGAATCCTATAGCAAAAGCGCTGCCAAGAGATAAAAAGGGGCTGTTGACCAAGCGCGGTCGGCGGCCTTTTTGTTTTGCGTTTATCTGTGAAATTACCGGTGTGAAAAGGCGAAAAAGGCGGGATTAAAAGGAGCGGAGCGGCTTTCTCTCAACCCGCTTTTGACCTTTTTCAAAAAAGCCTATTAAGAAGAAAGAAATCCGCCAAAAAACATTGTAAAGACAGCGTGTTTTATGGTATAATAAAAAGGTATTCGGAAAAGAAAAATCCCTGTTTTGCCGCGCTTTTTTCGCCGTTCTCCCGCAGGGGAACAGGGGCAGAAAAGGAAAGGGAAAATCGCCTGGCAAACAAGGGCTTTGAAACGATAAATATGATGGAGGGAATCACTTTGGAAAATACACCTGAAAAAAATCCGGCAGTGACCGAAAAGTATGATGCCAGTGATATCCAGGTCCTGGAGGGACTGGACGCGGTGCGCAAGCGCCCTGGCATGTACATCGGTTCCACCGGGCCGCAGGGTCTTCATCACCTGGTCTATGAGATTGTGGACAACGCCATCGACGAGGTTATGGCCGGGTACTGCACCAAGATCCTGGTCGACCTGCTGCCGGGGGACATTGTGCGCGTCAAGGATAACGGCCGCGGCATCCCGGTTGGCATCCAGCCAAAGCTGGGCATCCCGGCGGTGACGGTTGTCTTTACCGTGCTGCACGCCGGCGGCAAATTTGGCGGCGGCGGATACAAGGTGTCCGGCGGACTGCACGGCGTAGGCGCTTCGGTCGTCAACGCCCTGTCCGAGTGGCTGGAGGTGGAGGTCTGCGACGGGCACTACCGCTATTACCAGCGCTTTGAGTACGGCAAGCCGGTCTGCGACCTGCAAAGAATGGAGCCGACCACCGAGACCGGTTCCCAGATCGCCTTTAAGGCTGATCCGCAGATCTTCACCGAAACCACCACCTACGACTATGAGGTGCTGTTAAAGCGGCTGCGGGAGCAGGCGTTCCTCAACGGCGGTGTCAACATCACCTTCACCGACCAGCGCGGCGAGCAGCCGGTGGGCGAGGTGCTGCACTATCAGGGCGGCATCCGCAGCTTTGTCACCTACCTGCACGAGCGCAAGAAAAATATCTGGGATGTGCTGCACGAAGACGTCATCTATTTTTCCGGCGAGGGCGACCGCTCCACCGTCGAGGTGGCGCTGCAGTACAACGACAGCTACAACACCACCCTGCTCTCCTTTGCCAACGACATCCACACCGGGGACGGCGGCACCCACGAGATCGGTTTCCGCACAGCCCTCCTGAAGGCGTTTAACGACTACGCCAAAAAGACCGGTGTCTTTAAAAAGGAGAGCGACAAATACAGCGTGGAGGACGTCCTGGAGGGCCTGACGGCGATTATCTCGGTCAAGCTGGAGGAAGCGCAGTTTGAAGGACAGACCAAAACAAAGCTCGGCAACACCGAGATCCGGTCGCTGGTCTACCGCATCACCTATGACAAGATGAGCACCTACTTTGAGGAGAACCCGGCCACGGCCAAGGTCATCATGGAAAAGGCGCTGACCGCCGCCCAGGCGCGCGAGGCCGCCCGCCTGGCCCGCGACCGCACCCGCGAGCGCAAATCCGCCCTGGAGGGCGTCAGCCTGCCGGGCAAGCTGGCCGACTGCTCCGACCACGACAATGTCCGCACCGAAATCTATATCGTCGAGGGAGACTCGGCGGGCGGTTCGGCAAAGCAGGGCAGGGACAGCTCCTTCCAGGCCATCCTGCCGCTGTGGGGCAAGATGCTCAACGTCGAGCGCGTCAAGCTGGATAAGGTCTATACCAACGAGAAGCTGCTGCCGGTCATCACCGCGCTGGGCTGCGGGGTTGGCGACGAGATCGACCTGGAAAAGCTGCGCTACGGCAAGGTCATCGTCATGGCCGATGCCGATGTCGACGGTTCGCACATCCGCACGCTGCTGCTGACCTTCTTCTTCCGCTTCATGCGCCCGCTGATCGAGCAGGGACACATCTATCTGGCACAGCCGCCGCTGTTTAAGCTCTCCCGCGGCAAAAAGGTGCGCTACGCCTATTCGGACGCGCAGCGCGACCAGTACATCGCGGAGCTTGGCGCCGATGGCGGCAAGGTGGATATCCAGCGCTACAAAGGTCTTGGCGAGATGGACGCCGAGCAGCTTTGGGAGACCACCATGGACCCGGAGCACCGCACCATGATCCAGGTGACCATGGCCGACGCCGAGCGGGCTGACGAGATCTTTACCATCCTGATGGGCGACAAGGTTGCCCCCAGAAGGGAGTTTATCGAGCAGAACGCCAAATTTGTCAACAATCTGGATATCTAGGAGAGCCCGGTTATGAAAAAAGAAAACGTACAGAACACATCCGAGAAGCGCTCGGTCAACGATTTTGAGCACCGCATGACCATCCAGCTGACCGAGCAGCACTACATCGACTATGCCATGGCCCATTCGCAGGATCAGATCAAAAAGGGCCGTCAGCGGGCCATCCTGTGGGCGGTGCTGTTCACCGTTGTGGGCTGTGTAGCCATCTACCGCGGCGCCTTTATGGAGGGATGGATGTCGGAAATCTACCTGGTGGCCGGCGTGCTGATGATCGTCTTTCAGCTCTTTAACCTGTTTTATAACTTTGTCATGTTTCCCATCGCGCTGCGGCATTCGGTTTCCAAGGAGCTCAAAAAGGATACGAGCCTGCTGGAACCGATGGAATACGCCTTCGAGCCGGATAAGATCGTCTGCTTTTTAAATGGCAGGCACCGCAGCACCACCTTGTGCAGCGAAATCTTTGAGGTGGAAAAAAACGATCAGACGCTGGTGCTCAAGATCAAAAACGGCAAGAGAATCATCATCCCAAAAACCGCGCTGGAGCAGGCGGACCCGGTGATCCGCGAGCAGGTGGCAGCGCTGGGAAAATAGAGAGGGACCCCCAAAACATCAAAAAGAAAAGAGGGCTAAATCATGCAACCGCTTGAAAAGAAGATGGAACAGCAGCAGGAACAGCTGGAACAAAACGAGGAGATGGAGCAGGCACAGGAACAGGAGCAGCTGGAGGAGACCCCGCAGGACGACGCTCCGGAAGGCTACCGCATCGACTTTGCGGTGCGCTATGTCGATATTTTTGAGGGGCTGGAGGCCACCGACAAGGCTGACGGCACCAACAAAAAGCCAAAGCGCCTGTTTGTGATCCTGACGCTGCTGATGTGCGCGCAGGTCATCTGGTACGCCTACAGCGGCAACGGCTTTGCGCTGGTCTTTGCCATTGTGCTGGGCGCCATGGCGCTGGTGCTGCGAAACAGTTACCAGAAGGCCAACCGCGCGATTGCAAAGGCCTTTGAGGAGGAGGGCGACCAGCGTGTCATTGTGGGGGAGGAGAAGCTCTACCTGAACGAAAAAGAGGTCGCCTACAGCGAGATTGCCCATTGCTATCAGCTCAAGCACTGCTTCTCGATTGTCTATCAGGGCAACCACGTCTATGTCATCCCCAAAAGTGTGCTGAATGTGGAGCAGGCGCAGGAGCTTGCCAGCCTGATGCAGCAGAAGGCGCCGCAGGCTTATCACGATTTGACCCAGAAATAGTCTTGCCGGCTTGTGTGGAAAGGAATGAGAACAGATGAATACATCGGGTGAAAACCTGACATCGGGTGAGAACCTGATCCAAAAAGATATTGAGCAGGAGATGAAGGATGCCTATCTGGATTACTCCATGTCGGTCATTGCCAGCCGCGCTCTGCCGGACGTGCGGGACGGTCTGAAACCGGTTCACCGCCGCATCCTGTACACCATGTACGGCAACGGCCTGTACCCGGAGCGCGCCTTCCGCAAGTGCGCGGACACCGTCGGCAACGTGCTGGGCCAATACCACCCGCACGGCGACGCCTCGGTTTATGACGCGCTGGTGCGCCTGGCGCAGGACTTTTCACTGCGCTATCCGCTGGTGCACGGCCACGGCAACTTCGGTTCGATCGACGGCGACCCGCCGGCGGCTTACCGATACACCGAGGCCAAGATGAGCAAAATCTCGATGCGGATGCTCACCGACATCGATAAAGAGACGGTTGATTTCCGGCCAAACTATGACGACCGCCTGCAGGAGCCGGTGGTTCTGCCCAGCCGCTTCCCGAACCTTTTGGTCAACGGCTCGACCGGCATCGCGGTCGGCATGGCGACCAACATCCCGCCGCACAACCTGGGCGAGGTCATCGACGGCGTCTGCTGCCTGCTGGATAATCCCAACGCCAGCCTGGAGCAGCTGATGACCCACATCAAGGGCCCGGACTTCCCGACCGGCGGCATCATCATGGGGCGCTCCGGTGTGCGCGCGGCCTACGCGACCGGCCGCGGCAAGATCACCCTGCGCGCCAAGACCCACATTGAGGAGATGAAGAACGGCCGCGAGCGGATTGTCGTCACCGAGATCCCCTACATGGTCAACAAGGCACGCTTAATCGAGCGCATCGCGGAGCTGGTCAAGGAGAAGAAGATCGATCAGATCAGCTATATCCGCGACGAGTCCAGCCGCAAGGGCATGAAGATCGTCATCGAGTTAAAGCGGGACGCCAACGCACAGATTGTCTTAAATCAGCTGTTCTCCTACACCCAGCTGCAGGACACCGTCGGCGTCATCATGCTGGCGCTGGTGGGCGGCGAGCCAAAGACGCTCACCCTGCACCAGATGCTGGACGAATACATCAAGTTCCAGGAAGAGATCATCACCCGCAGGACCATCTTTGACCTGAAAAAGGCCAAGGAGCGCGCCCACATTTTGGAGGGCTTGATGACCGCGCTGGACTACATCGACGAGGTCATCTCGATTATCCGCTCCCACTACACCGTGCAGGAAGGCAAGGCTGCCTTGATGGAGCGGTTTGGTCTGGACGACGTGCAGGCGCAGGCCATTGTGCAGATGCCGCTGGGCCGTCTGGCAGGGCTGGAGCGCGAGAAGATCCAGGCCGAGGTGGATGAGCTGCACGCCAAGATCGCCGAGTACAACGCCATCCTGGCCGACGAGAAGAAGGTCCGCACCATCGTCAAGGAGGAGCTGCTGGAAATCAAGGAGAAGTTCAACGACCCACGCCGCACCGAGCTTGCCGCGGTGGAGGGCGAGGTCGACATCGAGGACCTGATTCCGCAGGAGGAGTGCGTGGTCACCCTGACCCACTTTGGCTACCTCAAGCGCCAGCCGCTGGATGTCTACAAGACCCAGCGCCGCGGCGGACGCGGCATCAGCGGCATGAGCCGCCGGGACGAGGACTTTGTCAGCGAGATCTACACCTGTTCCACCCACGATTACCTGATGTTCTTCACCAACAAGGGCAAGGTTTACCGCATCAAGGGATATGAGATTCCGGAAGGCTCCCGCAGCTCGCGCGGAACCAATGTGGTCAACATTCTGCCGCTTGAGCAGGAGGAGAAGATCACCTGCGTCATCAAGACCGGCGACATCGCGGCGGAGGATAAGTACTACGTCATGGTTACCCGCCACGGCGTCATCAAGCGCACCGAATACAACGCCTACATGAACGTGCGCAAGAGCGGCCTGATCGCCATCAACCTCGACGAGGGCGACGAGCTGGCGTGGGTGAAGATCACCGGCGGCAGCGACGACATCATCCTGGCGACCGAAAACGGCATGAGCATCCGCTTTAACGAGCAGGATGCCCGCTCGATGGGCAGAACTGCCCGCGGCGTCAAGGCCATCACCCTGGAGGAGGGCGATGAGGTAATCGGCATGGTGGTCGCCGAAGCGGGCAAGGACATCCTCACCGTCTCCAGGTCCGGCCTGGGACGCCGCACCGACCTCTCCGAGTACCGCCTGCAGTCCAGAGGCGGCAAGGGCCTGCGCAACTACTACTGCGACAAGAATGGTCCGGTAGCGGGCTTTGAGAAGGTGGACGACAACAACGACATCATGCTGATTACCGACAGCGGCGTCATCATCCGCATCCCGGCCGATCAGATTTCCCAGCAGTCCCGTTACGCCGGCGGCGTCAAGGTGATGAAGGTCGACAATGAGACCAGCATCATCGGCATCGCGGCGGTGGAAAAAGACGATGAATCTGAAGGTTCAGCGTCGCCAAATGCTGACGCATTTGCGGAAGGGAAGGCAGAAGCAGAATCTGACGCTTTAGCTGCCGAAGCGGTGCTGCCGCAGGGCACCGAGCAGGAGCGCGAGCAGATCGACCGCCTGCTGGACGCAGCCACCCGCGAGGATGAGGAATAAAAATCAATTGATCTCTTTGTTCCAGTACAGCTATCCAAAGCAGAGGAAAGTTTTGAGAAACTTTCCTCTGCTTTTTTCTTACCTTTTCGGTACAAAACAAAACCGGCTGCCGCGCATTGTTTGCGCGGCAGCCGGTTCTTTTATAGTCTGGAATGGTCGGGGGTTGCTTTCTTCTGGGAGCCTTTTTTCTTTTTGCCGGTGAACTTTTCGATCAGCAAATCGGCTATATCTCCCAGAAACTCAATGCACAGATCCAGCAGGACAGACACAAAAGGCACCTCCCTGCTTTAATAGTTGCGCCGGTTATCCTCCGCCCTGGCGGCGGCGATCATCTTCATCTCGATCCAGCGCTCCTTGGTGATGAGCACCTGGCGGGGCTTGCTGCCCTCGAACGGGCCGATGATGCCCTTTTCCTCCATGGCGTCCATCAGGCGGGCGGCACGGGCATAGCCGAGCTTTAAGCGCCGCTGCAGCATCGAGGTGGAGGCCTGTCCGGTCTCGACCACAATCTCGATGGCGCTGGGCAGCATCTCGTCCTCGTCCGAGAAGCCGCCGCCGTCGTCCTTGTCCTTGCCCTTTTTTTTGTCGGCGACAGCGTGGCGGTCGATCTCCTGCAGAATCTGCTCGTCATAGGTCATCTTCTGGCCGGACTGCTTGATGAATTCGACAATCCGCTCTACCTCCCCGTCGGTGACAAAGCAGCCCTGCACGCGGGTCGGCTTGGAGGCGCCGATGGGGGAGAAGAGCATGTCGCCGCGGCCCAACAGCTTTTCCGCGCCGCTGGCGTCCAAGATGGTGCGGGAGTCGATCTGCGAGGAGACCGCAAAGGCGATGCGGGAAGGGATGTTGGCCTTGATGACGCCGGTGATGACGTCGACCGAGGGGCGCTGGGTGGCGATGACCAGGTGCATGCCGGCGGCGCGGGCCATCTGCGCCAGGCGGCAGATCGAGTCCTCCACCTCGCCGGGGGCAGCCATCATCAGGTCGGCCAGCTCGTCGATGATGATGACAATCTGCGGCATCGGCTTCAGGCCGTTTTTCTCGGCGGCGCGGTTAAAGCCGGCCATATCGCGCACGCTGTAATCCTTAAAGAGCTGGTAGCGGTTCAGCATCTCGTTGACTGCCCAGGAGAGGGCGCCCGCGGCCTTTTTAGGGTCGGTGACGACCGGAATTAAGAGGTGCGGGATGCCGTTGTAGATGCCAAGCTCGACCATCTTGGGGTCGATAAGCACCAGCTTGACCTGCTGCGGGGTGGAGTGGTAGAGCATGCTGACGATCAGCGAGTTGATGCACACCGACTTACCGGAACCGGTGGAGCCGGCGATCAGGGTGTGCGGCATCTTGGCCAGATCCGCGATGGTCACCTTGCCGGCGATGTCCCGGCCCAGGGCGACCGCCAGCGGGCTTTTGGCCTGCTGGAACTCGGGGGAGTCGATGATCTCCCGGATTGAGACGGTGCTGACCACCTTGTTGGGCACCTCGATGCCGACGGCGGGCTTGTTGGGGATGGGGGCCTCGATGCGCACGCCGGAGGCGGCGAGGTTTAAGGCAATGTCGTCGGCGAGGTTGGTGATCTTGCTGATCTTGACGCCGGCCGACGGCTGCAGCTCATAGCGGGTGACGGCAGGGCCGCGGGCGATGTCGATGATGCGGGTCTGCACGCCAAAGCTCTGCAGGGTGGTGACCAGCTTCTCGGCGTTGGAGCGCAGCTCCTCCTGCAGGTTTTCCTCGTTGGGCTTTTCGATCTCGTTGAGGATATCGATCGGGGGCGGGATGTACGGGGGTTCTTCCGGCTCCTCCGGCTCGGGTTGGTCTGCCGAGTGGGAGACGCCCTCCAGGCTCATGCCCTGGGCTCTGATTTCGTCGGGGGAGACCTCGATGATTTCATGGGTTGTCTGCCTGCGCTCAGGGGTGGGGAGCAGGTCCTCTACCTCCGGCTCCTCCTCCAGATGGATATTGTCCGGGTCAAAGGAGGCGGCTGGCTCTTCCGGCAGTTCCTCTGGAAGTTCCTCTGGAGCGGAAGCCTGCGGCAGCGGGATTTCTTCGACCGGCGGCTGCGGCTCAGGCTGCTCGAAGTGCTCGCCAAAGTGGAAATCCTCCGGGGCGATCAGGCCGTCGTCCTCCACATCGGGGCTGTCCTCCCAGGAAAGGCCGGTCTGCTGCACGTCGCCGAGGTTTTCCTCAAACAGCTTCATGGTGCGCTGCGCCTGCTGTGAGTCCGCCACCGGGCGCACCGGCGGGATGGGCATGTTCGATTTTAAGGTGTGCAGCACCGTCTGATCCTCCTTGGCAAGGGAGGGCTTGCCGGAGGCCACGCGGTTGATTAAATCGTCCAGATAGGGGGAGCTGACCGGCTCGTCGGTGTCGGCTGCTGCCGGGGAGACGGAAGCTGTCTCGTCCAGGGATTCCTCAGAGGGCGGGTTCCAGAAGGCTTCGGTTCCCACCGCCTCCTGCAGCTCGTCGCGCTGCTGGGCGATCTGGCGGGCGCGCTCCTCTTCCTGGCGCTTCTGCTCGGCGCGCTCCTGGGCGAGTCTCTCCTTGATGGCGGCGCGGCCCTTGCGGGTGTCCTCCTGCTGGGCCTGCTGCATCTGCTGCAGCTCCTGCTCCTTTTTGCGCTTGGCGTTAAAGAAGCTGCTGGGGTTAAAGCCGCCATCGGTCAGAAGGGGCGGCTCGTCGTCGGGCGATTCCTGCCCGGCAACGGGGATGTTGATGTTAAAGTGCGGCTTGTTCTGTTCCTGCTCCATCTGTTCCTGCCGCAGCTGGCGCTGCTGCTCACGGATCTCGGAGTGGGCGACATAGACCTCCTCCATCTTTTTCATCGGCTTTTTGGCCGACTGGTACAGGCCGATCAGCGTCCCGCCGGTCAGCACCATGATGACCACAAAGATCAGCAGCACCATCGTCACCTTGGCGCCGGTGGGGCCGAACCAGTACAGCAGCGGCAGTCCGAAGATGCCGGACACCGCGCCGCCCCCGTGCCCGTCGATGCCGTTTTGGAACAGGGTGAGAAACTTTTCAATCAGGTTGCCGTTGGGGATGCCGCTGCCGAACACCTGGGTGGCGCCGCTGAGCAGGCAGATGAGCAGCATGGTCTGCCAGACCTTGTGCCCGACCAGGCCGATGGGCTTGTCCAGGGTGGTCATGATCGAGATATAAAAGAGCAGCGGGGCGATGAGGTAGGCGCTCCAGCCAAACATCCCGAGAAAGAAGTTATGTATCCAGTTCCAGACGTTCTGCCCCTCGATCAGGGTGGTGGCCATGATGAACACCGCCACGGCGAAGACGACGATTGCCCAGAACTGCTGGCGGGAGTGCGCCTCGCGGTTCTTTCGCTCCTTTTCGCTTGCGGCGGCGCTTTTGCCGCGGGAAGAAGTTTTTTTGCTTGCCATATCATCTCTCCTTAAAACGGGGGCAGCGTGGCGCTGCGCCTTTTTGGTCGTTTTTTTATCAAAGGCAGCGCAGGAAAAAACGCTGCCGGAAAGGGCGATTGAGTGACTGCCGGAGGCTTTCCCACAAGGCTCCGGCTTTTTTTTATGTAAGCGCGCAGGGGAAGCGCGCAATTTTTTAGGGGAAGGGGTAGGTTCTGGGCAGCCAGGAAAGGGAGACGGGAGCTGTCGGATACAGCTCTTTGCCCAGGAAATCGGCGGGGTTGGTGGAGAAGATGCGCTCGACGGTCAGCTGTCCGTCGAGCACCGTGCCCTCCACCGCGCAGGTGGCGGAGAGAAAGAAGGTCTGCCGGGCGGGCTGCTGCATCCCCTGCGCCTGCCAGTCGGCTACCATCTGCTGCATGGCCTCGACGGGGACAATGGAGTGGAGGATCATTTCTGCTTGCCCCCTTTTGCCTTGGCGGTGCGGCGGCCTTTGGCTGCTTTTTTGGCTGCCTTTTTGCCGCTGTCCCCGCTCTCAATCATCTCATAGAGGCAGGCGATGGCCTCGCTCAAGCCGCCCAGATGGTCGATGAGCCCCTCCTCCACCGCCTTTTCGCCGTCCAGTACGGTGCCGACGTCCATCACCAGCTCCCCGGTGTTCATCATCAGCCGCCGGAAGTCCTTGGAGGAGATCTTGGAATTGTCGGTGACAAACCGCACGATGCGCTCCTGCATCCGGTCAAAGTAGGACAGCGTCTGCGGCACGCCCAGTACCAGGCCGTTCATCCGCACCGGGTGGACGGTCATGGTGGCCGACGGCGCGATGAACGACTGCCGCGCGCTGCAGGCCAGCGGCACGCCGATCGAGTGCCCGCCGCCCAGCACCAGCGAGACGGTCGGCTTTTTCATCCCGGAAATCAGCTCCGCGATGGCCAGCCCCGCCTCCACGTCTCCGCCGACGGTGTTCAGGATAATCATCAGCCCCTCGATGGAGGGGTCCTGCTCGATGGCGACCAGCTGGGGGATGACGTGTTCATACTTGGTGGTTTTGTTCTGCGGGGGCAGGATGTAGTGCCCCTCGATCTGCCCGACGATGGTCAGGCAGTGGATGACGTGTTTTGCCTTGGTCACGGTGACCGAACCGGTCTGCATGATCTGTTCGGACTGGTCGGACATCTCCTCATATTCCGCAGAATCGCCGTCCTCCGGGGTCTCGTTGACGGGGTTTTGTTTCAGGCTTTCCTGCTGCTGTTCCTTTTTCTTTCGGCCCATACGCCGCACCTCCGTAGAAAGATTTCTTCCGGAATAGTGTGCGCGCGGGGCGTCGGATTATACCCTTTGCAAACTGCTCTTTTTATTATAAACGGATTTGGCGGATGAATCAACCGAAGAAGAGCGGATGATGTCGCCATTTTTGTAAAGAAAATAAAAAAGTTTTTTTGCCGCAATCTTCTTCTAAAAAAGGAAGGAGGGAAATGATTTTCCCTCCCTGCGCGGATTTTCGTTTAACATTCGCTTTTCGAGTAGACCGTCATGCTGACCCCGCAGTCCCTGACGGCGATGTCCTTTGGCAGCCGGGCAAACCGGACGGTCACAAACAGGTCGCCGGCGGCGCCGGAAAGGTTGATGACCTGCAAAAGATAGACGACCCAAAACCACCCCTGCGGAACAAGCGGGAGGATGGCGGCAAACAGAACGCCAAAGGTCAGAATTGGGGCCAGGGCAACGGTCAGGTAGCCGCTTTTGTCGTAATAGTCGTCGCTGCCTGCAAAGGCGTACAGGCCGGTGAAGCCGTACCGTACCTTTTTGGTGCCCAGCGCCTTCATGACAATGCCGTGGACCAGCTCGTGCAAAAACAGATAAGCGAAGATGAAGACGCCCAGCACCAAAAACCGCAGGCCGACGGTCAGGTTGTCCGACCCGGTGAACAGTGAGGCGATTGGGACAAACAGATTTGCACCCAGAATCATCGCCGCGCCGATCAGCAGGGCGAGGGCATTGACGGTGAGGGCGGCTTTTTTGTCCTTCTGCAGGTCGATCGAGTCGATTTGACGGTAGCCGGCGGGCAAATGGGAGATTGCTTTCATCGGTTCCTCCTTTGGATATAGTCCCCAAATTGCTGCGGCTTAGAGGACCTTGACCATCAAGAGCTCCCGCAGGCGGGTGCCGTCTTTCAGATGGATGGCGTTTGGGCGGACGCCGAACCGCTCGAAGCCGAACTTCTCATACAGCCGGATGGCGCGGTCGTTGCCCTCCATGACCTCCAGCTCAAGCTGCTCGATGCCGCGCTCTTTGGCGATGTGGATCATCTCCTCAAACATGGCGGAGCCGATCCCAAGGCCCCAGTACTTCTGAATCAGGGCGATGGCCACATCGGAGCGGTGGCGGGTCTTGGGTTTGTTGTGGAAGGAGAGCTGGCAGTTGCCGGCGATCTCCCCGTCGATTTCGCAGACGATCATCAGGTCGTACTCCGATTGCAGCACCTTTTCGAGGAATGCCGCTTCCCGCTCCTCTGTCATCTGAAAATCTTCGGGGGAGTGCAGCAGGTAAGGGGTCTGGGCGTAGCAGGTTTTCATGTACTGGACCATCCCGGCAGCGTCCTGCGGCGTGGGTTGGCGGAACAGCGCCTGAGAGCCGTCCCGCAGGCGGATGGTTTTGGGCTGGTATTGCATCCTGACACCTCCTTGTGACAGAAAGCGGGAGAAGGAAGCGCCCTTCTCCCGCAAAAAGATTTGTCCAAAAGATAATTTTTAGGCCTTGTCGATCGAGCCGAACAGCTCCATCTTCTCCTTGACCTTTGCCTTGATGGCCTCGAAGCCCGGCTTGAGGACCTTTCTTGGGTCGAAGCCCTTTGGCTGCTGGTCCTTGTTCTCCTCAAAATATTTGCGGGTCGCTTCGGTGAAGACGATCTGGCACTCGGTGTTGACGTTGATCTTGGAAACGCCCTTGCTGATGGCGTCCTTGACCATCTCGTCCGGGATGCCGGTGCCGCCGTGCAGAACCAGCGGCATGGTGCCGGTCTTTTCCTGGATCTTTGCCAGCACGTCCAGGCGCAGGCCGGGCCAGTTTTCCGGATAGACGCCGTGGATGTTGCCGATGCCGGCAGCCAGCATGTCGACGCCCAGCTCACAGATGCTGGCGCACTCGTCCGGGTCCGCGATCTCGCCGCCGCCCAGCACGCCGTCCTCTTCGCCGCCGATGGCGCCTACCTCGGCCTCAACCGAGACGCCTTTGGCGTGTGCCAGCGCGACGATCTCCTTGGTCTTGGCGACGTTTTCTTCGATGTCATACTTGGAACCGTCGAACATAACCGAGGAGAAGCCCTTCTCGATGCACTCTTTGGCTGCCTCATAGCTGCCGTGGTCGAGGTGCAGCGCAACCGGAACGGTGATGCCGAGCTCCTTGATCATGCCGTTGACCATGCCGACGACGGTGGTGTAGCCGCCCATGTACTTGCCGGCGCCTTCGGATACGCCCAGGATAACCGGGGAGTTATTCTCCTGCGCGGTGAGCAGGATCGCCTTGGTCCACTCCAGGTTGTTGATGTTGAAGTGTCCAACCGCGTACTTGCCGGCCTTTGCCTTGTCCAGCATTTCTTTTGCAGAAACTAACATAGAAAAATTCCTCCTTAATCTGAAAGCCTCGTCCCTGTGGATGCCATCTGTCTGGAACGTCTTTTTCTGTCTTTTATTATAAACAATTGCGGCTGGAAAATCAATCCGTTTTCGCTTGCCGCCGCGCGGGTTGTACAGGCGGAAAGGGAGGAAAGCGGTCGATTTTCTGTTGGCTGTGTGAATAAACGGAAAATTTTCCTGAAAAGGCCGGGGTTTTCGACCGGTTTTTGTTGACTTTTTAATAAAAAAGTCATAGAATAAAAATGGGATATATTTAATTTGCACATAATCTTGTGCGAAAAACCACATGGGAAATGACGAACATTAGAAAGGATGATTGGGATGAACTATCTTGACACATACAACATTTGGAAGTCCAAGCATCTGGAAGATCCGGATCTGATTGCAGAGATGGTGGACATCGAGGGCAACGACCACGAGATCAAGGAGCGCTTTGTCAAGATGCTGGAGTTCGGCACCGCCGGACTGCGCGGTATTCTGGGCGTGGGCACCAACCGGATGAATATTTATACCGTCGCGCTTGCCACCCAGGGCATGGCCGACTATGTCAAGGAGAAATTTGAGAATCCGTCGGTGGCCATCGCCTATGACAGCCGCATCAAGAGCGATCTGTTTGCCAACGTCACCGCGCGGGTCTTTGCGGCCAACGGCGTCAAGGCGTACCTGTTTAAGGAACTGATGCCGACCCCGACCCTTTCCTTTGCGGTTCGTCAGCTGCACTGCAGCGCCGGCATCGTCATCACCGCCAGCCACAACCCCTCCAAGTATAACGGCTACAAGGCCTACGGCGAGGACGGCTGCCAGCTCAACCCGCAGGCTGCCGCCAAGGTGCTGGAGCTTGCCAGCAAGACCGACATCTTTGACGGGGTCAAAAAGATCTCGCTGGAGGAGGGGCTGCGCACCGGCATGATCGAGTACATCTCCGACGAGCTGGTGGACCAGTATCTGGACCGCGTCTTTGCGCTGCGGGTCAGCAAGGCGCCGGTGGAGAAGAGCGACCTGAAGGTGGTCTACACCCCGCTCAACGGCACCGGAAACAAGCTGGTCCGCCGCATTCTGCAGCGCATCGGCATTGAGAACATTGCGGTGGTGCGGGAACAGGAGCTGCCGAACGGCCACTTCCCGACCTGCCCATATCCAAACCCGGAGGAAAAATCCACTCTGGAGCTGGGCATCGAGCTGTGCAAGAAGATTGACGGCGACCTGGTGCTGGCCACCGACCCGGATGCGGACCGTGTCGGCATCGCGGTCAACCACCACGGTGAGTACATCCTGCCGACCGGCAACGAGGTGGGTGTGCTGATGCTGGACTATATCGCCAAGCAGCGCATCGCGCAGGGCACCATGCCAAAGAACCCGGTAGCGGTCAAGTCGATTGTCTCCACCCCTTTAGCTGACGTGGTCGCCAAGAGCTACGGCATCCAGATGATCAACGTCCTCACCGGCTTCAAGTACATCGGTGAGCAGATCACCCTGCTGGAGCAGAAGGGCGAGGAAAACCGCTTCCTGCTTGGCTTTGAGGAGAGCTACGGCTACATGACCGGCGGCCATGTGCGCGACAAGGATGCGGTCAACGGCTCGATGATTATCTGCGAGATGGCGCAGTACTATAAGAGACAGGGCAAGACACTGATCGACGCTCTGAACGACATCTTCGCCCGCTTTGGCGTCTACGCCTCCAAGGTCAAAGGCTACACCTACGAGGGAACCGAGGGCATGGAGACGATGGCAGGCATCATGAAGCGGCTGCGCGAGAACCCGCCAAAGAGCTTCTCCGGCTACAAGGTGCTGGCCTGCGCGGACTACCAGATTTCCAAGCGCAAGGATTTCCGCAGCGGCGGCGAGGCGGACATTTCGCTGCCGACCTCCAACGTGCTGGAGTACGATCTGGAAAACAATCTGAAGGTGATTGTCCGTCCGTCCGGAACCGAACCGAAGATCAAGGTCTACCTGACCATCGTCACTAACGACAAACAGCAGATTCCAATCATCGAACAGCGCCTGTTTGACGCTGCCGACATGCTCATGCGATAAATTTTCATGGAGAAAAAGTCCGGAACAGTATGTTCCGGACTTTTTTTGTATGGCCCCTTTGGGGAGTGGCGGGGCAGCATTGTAAAGCGTGTGTTAATTAACGGTAAAATTTTCTGTGTTTTTATGCCCGAGAGTGTGCAACTTCACTATTGCATTTCGGGCGGACCTTGCCTATAATAAACAATATTGGAAGGTTCCGGCCCCGGGCAGAATCAATTTGAGGGACGGGCGAGAGTAATCTTGATGTAGAAAAGGATGTGTGTCATGAAGAAATCATACGAAATGGATATGTGCAGCGGTCCGCTTTTGAGCAAGATCCTGATCTTTTCCATCCCGCTGATGATCTCCGGCATTTTGCAGCTTCTGTTCAACGCGGCGGACATCGTGGTTGTCGGACGCTTTACCGGCAGCGAGGCGATGGCGGCGGTCGGCTCTACCAGCGCGCTGATCAACCTGATTATCAACCTGTTTGTCGGCATCTCGGTCGGCGCGAACGTTGTGGTTGCGCGCAACTACGGCGCGCGGGACTATGACGGCGTGCATGGCGCGGTACATACCTCGGTTCTGACCGCCTTGATCGGCGGCGTCTTTCTGATCTTTGTCGGTATTGCTTTGGCGCGCCCGCTGCTGGAGCTGATGGGCACCCCGGACAATGTCATTGATCAGTCGGTGCTGTACATGCGCATTTACTTTGTGGGGATGCCTTCCTTCATGCTTTACAACTTTGGCTCGGCCATCCTCAGGGCGATCGGCGACACCAAGCGCCCGCTTTACTTTTTGACCCTGGCCGGCGTCATCAACGTCTTTTTGAACCTGTTCTTTGTCATCGTATTCCACATGGGCGTTGCGGGCGTCGCGCTGGCGACCATCATTTCCCAGACCGTTTCGGCGATTCTGGTTCTGCTGTGCCTGATGAAGATGGAGGGCCCCTGCCATCTGGACTTTAAGCACCTGAAATTCCACCTCAACCAGCTCGGCCAGATGCTGCGCATCGGCCTGCCGGCGGGCCTGCAGGGTATCGTATTCAGCCTTTCCAACGTGCTGATTCAGTCCTCGGTCAACTCCTTTGGTTCGCAGGTCATGGCGGGCAACACCGCTGCCAGCAACATCGAGGGCTTTGTCTACAACGCGATGAACGCGGTCTACCAGACCTCTCTGAGCTTCACCAGCCAGAACATGGGCGCCAAGCAGTTTGGCCGTGTCAACAAAATTCTGTTCGAGTGCCTGTGCGTCGTGTCGGCGGTCGGCATCCTGCTGGGCGGCGGCGCTTACCTGCTGGGCGAGCAGCTGCTGAGCATCTACACCACCGACCCGGAGGTTATTGCCTACGGCATCACCCGTATGAGCTATGTCTGCGCGACCTATTTCCTGTGCGGCCTGATGGACGTCATGGTGGGCAGCATCCGCGGCATGGGTTATTCGATCATGCCGATGCTGGTATCGCTGACCGGCGCCTGCGCGTTCCGTATTATCTGGATCTTCACCATCTTCCAGGTGGAGCACACGCTGGACTGCCTGTACATCTCCTACCCGATTTCCTGGATTCTGACAGCGGGCGTTCATCTGCTCTGCTTCTTCCTGGTCCGCAAAAAAGCCTTTGCCCGCGCCCAGGCTGAGCCTGGACCCGATTCGCGTGTTGGCTGAGTGGGTAGCCTGGCTTTTTACCTCGCGGCATCGGGTTCCGGAAAATAAAAGTTTTGGTCAAGCTTTTTTAAAAGCTTGTGGTTTCCAAAGGCAAAGCCTTTGGTCGCCAAGTCACGCTTGTAGCTGGCAGGGAAAATAGATTATGCGTTGCGTGACTCGAAGTTGAACTGCGTTCAACTTCCCAGGTTTGCAGAGAAACGGCGAAATGCCTTTATCGTTTAAGCGCCAAGTCACGCTTATAGCCAGCTGAAAATTTGGCTTGGTGTAGCGTGACCTGAAGCTGAACACAGTTCAGCTTCCCGAGCTTGAGATGGGCTTTTGTAAGAGAAAAAGTTCCCAGCAAATTCACTATATCGTACAACCCAGAAAAACCTCCCACCGGGAGGTTTTTCTATTTTAGGCCACAAGCCCCAGCCCCTGAAACGAAACTTTTCACCCCACCAAAATAAAATCCATCCCCATCCATTTCCCTTTGACATTCCCCGACAATTGTTCTATAATAGCTTTTACATGATTTTTACATGCCCTTGATTTTTTGACGAAAATCGACCGCCTTTCCCGTTTGGATAAGGGAAGGACGACCGCTTTCATTTTTTGTGTTAGAAAGGAATCCATCCGATCATGAATCGTGTAAAAGAATTTGTGCGCCGGCATTTTTCGCGGCAGGAGACGTTTCTTGCCCTGCTGATGCTGCTCACCCCCATCACCGCCTTTTATCTGATGCAGTTTGCCTACTGCGGCAACCTGCCCTGGGATTATTCGCTCAGTGTTTTGCTTGCCAACTACCTGTGCATCGGGGTGGTGCACTTCACCCTGTGCGCCCTGACCAACTACATCGTTCTGTGCAGTGTGATTACCCACGTCCTGTGCTTTGTGTGGGGGATCGCCAACTACTACGTTTCGCTGTTTCGCGGTACCCCCATCCTGCCGTGGGACTTCACCGCCCTGGGGACAGCGGCGGCGGTGGCGGACAGCTACCGCTTCTCGCTCAATTTGCAGATGGTGGTCTGCCTCCTGCTGCTGGCGGGGATGATCTTTCTGCTGCGCAAGCAGCTGCTGCGCGGGAGGTTTCGCCCCTCCAAAAACCGGCTGCGCCTCCGGGCAGGTTACCTGTGCGCCATCGCGGCCTGCGCTTACCCGGTGCTGCATCCCGCCGCGCTGGAAACCTTCGGCATCCAGACCGATGTCTGGGACCAGTCCGGCTCCTACTCGCAGGACGGGGCACTGGCGGTCTTTCTGCGCAACACCCAGTTCATGTCGGTGGAGGAACCGCAGGACCCCTCCGCTGAAAACATTGAGCGCATCGCTGCCGGCGTCACCGAAAAGGAACCGGCCGTTTCGACCGACACCCGCCCCAACATCGTCGCCATTATGAACGAGTCCTGGGCGGACTTTGAGGATTTCGGAAACCTTTCGCTGAGCGAGAGCGTCACCGACTACATCGACTCGCTGGACAACCTCATCTTTGGCCACACCTACACCTCGGTGTTCGGCGCGGGCACCAGCGCCAGCGAGTTTGAGTTTTTGACCGGCAACTCGATGGCCTTTCTGCCGTCGGGCAGCATCCCCTATCAGCAGTACATTCTGGAGCCGTCGGCTTCGCTGGCCTCGCTGCTCAGGGAAAACGGCTACCGTACCCTGGCCTTCCACCCCGGCGAGCGCACTTCCTGGCAGCGCAACCAGGCCTACCCGCTGCTCGGCTTCGACGAGTTTAAGTGTGTGGAGGACATGGACGTGCCGGTCACCGAGGAGCACGGATATGTCAGCGACCAGTCTTCCTTTAGTCAGATCATCTATGAGTTTGAGCACAAGGACCCGGAGGAGCGGCTGTTCCTCTTTAACGTCACCATCCAGAACCACGGCAGCTACACGGTGGAGGATTACCCCGCCGAGGTGCAGCTCACCGACGAGCCGGGCAAGTACCCGATGGCCGAGCAGTACCTGACCCTCGCCAACAAGACCGACGAGGCCTTCCGGCTGCTGGTGGACTACTTCAGCCAGCAGGAGGAGCCGACCATCATCCTGATGTTCGGAGACCACCAGCCTTCGGTGGAGCAGGAATTTCTGGACAAAGCCTACGGCGTCACCCAGGATCAGATGACGATGGAGCAGTACATGGGCAAGTACAAGACCCCGTTTTTGATCTGGGCAAACTACGACCTGCCGGACGACGAGATCCCCACCACCAGCTTAAATTTCCTGGGACAATATCTGCTCTCCTACGCGGGGATTGAAAATTCGCTGTACGAAAACTACCTGCAAAATTTTCAGGAGGTCCTGCCGGCCATGACCTTTGTGGGCTACATCGACCAAAACGGCAAGGCCTACAGCCATCTGGAGCAGAACGAGTACACCGCGCTGATCGAGGACTACCGCACGCTTGCCTATGACAACCTCTTTGGCGGCCAGAGCCGCCACGCGCAGTATTATCAGGCCCCGCAGTAGGGCAAATAAAAAGGCTTTTCCGATACGGAAAAGCCTTTTTTTACGGTTTATTTTGCAAGTGCTTACCGGACGGTGGTGCCGGTGTAGTAGTGGGTGAGGATGTCCACATAGTCCCAGCCCTGCATGGCGTAATAGTCCGCGCCCTGCTGGCTCATGCCGACGCCGTGGCCGTAACCGTAGGTGGTGAAGGTAAAGACGCCGTCCGCATAGTCCACCTCAAAGGCGGCGGAGTTGATCTTTGCTTCCAGCAGGTTTTCCCGCACCTCGCGGCCGCTGAGCTGCTGGCCGCAGACCAGGATGCTGTCGACATAGTGGCCGTTGATGTATTCCGGATCGGAGAACCAGTCCTCCGGGTCGCCGTAGCTGTAGGGGTTGACGCCGCAGTAGTCGGCGATGTAGTCGGCAATCTCCTCCTCCGAAAAGCTCTCGGTCGCGCCGTAAGCCTTCAGGGTGGTGTCGCCGGGGCTTTCTACGCTGACCAGATACGGCAGATAGCCGCCCCAGACGTGCTCGGCGTCCATCGACTGCCCCGCATTGGAGGCGCAGAAGGTGGCGTTGATGTACTCGCCGTCATAGTAGATCGCTTCGCCGATGACCTGGTCGACCGCGTCCTGCACCTCATCCGAAACGGTATCCTTGGCGACAACGGAAGGGGAGGTTCCGCGCTGATTGTGGTAGCGCACATAGGTGTACGCCGCGACGGCCTGTGCCTTGAGTGCCTCCTCCTGGAAGGTCGGCCCCATCTCCGCTTCCACCATGCGTCCGATAATCTCCGACGCGGAGCCGCGGATAACCTCGCCGTTTACCTGGATGGAGAGTGTTCCGGAGCTGGTTGCGCTGCTCTCTTCCTCCTGCTGGCGGCTGCTCTTTTTCTTGATGACCCGGCGGGTTGTCTTTTGCTGGGAATCTTCCTTGCCGATGTCCGACTCCAGCCTTCCCAGCGCCAGATAGTCCTCCAGCTGGCTGTAGAGCTCAGCGGTTACGCCCTGTGGCGGCTGCTGTACGTTTTGCGCTTGTATCATTTGTCAGTTCCTCCTTTGGTGCTTTTGTTTATTTACTGCCCTGCGTGCAGCGCGGCTTTGAGCTGCGCCTCGTCCGGTTTGGTGCCGCCGAACAGCTGGTACCAGATATCCGGATAGAGCGGGCTGGGGTTCATCGTTGCCTGAGAGGTGTCCACCGTCTCGCTTTCCCCATCGCGAACCTTGCGTGCCACGATGACAAAGCGGGCCTCGTGGAACTCATAGGTGCAGGTGGAGAGGGTCAGCAGCTCGTCGGACGGGAGCACATCCACGCCGGTGTTGATGATGCTGCGGATGAGCACGTCGTCGATGTATTCCTGCGTCTCCTGCTCGCTGGCAGCGTCGATAAATTCATGGTAGGGGAAGATCTCCCCGTGCTCGGAGAGGGTGTTGGTGTAGAAAATTGAAATAATCTTATATTTGCCCTCGCGGTAGACGCTGTCGAACTGGATGACCGGGTGCTGCTGGTAGTATTCCAGGCTGGTATAGCCCTTGAGGATGTTGAACATCTGGCCGTCGGTGCGGATGTTGTGGCCATAGATGATGGTGTTGGTGCTGGGTTTGGAGAGATCGACCGCCGCGTCGACAAACGGGACGGCGTGCTCGCTGTATTCGCCCTCAAAGTTTGTCCGGTAATAGGTGGTGTTGTCGGTGGTCTGCACGACCGGATAGTCCAGGTCGGTGCCGTCGATGCTGATCCAGCCCACGATGTCGGGGTTGATCTCCCACAGCGCCGCAAAGGACTTGTCATAGTCGGACGGGTAGCCGGCCGGAGCGATCAGGGTGGGGCTGTCGTACACCTCGCGCAGCGTCTGATAGTTGGCGCGGTTCTGGGCCGACTTCCAGTAGTAGTAGCCGAGGTAGCCGACCGAGCCGATAAAGATAAGGATAAAGACAACCAAAAGCACCTTGACAAGCGGCGAGCGCCGGCGCGGCTGGTCGTCCTCTTCACGTTGTTTTTTGCGCTGTTTGCGGACGAGCTTCTGTTCCTTTTTCTGCTGGCGGCGGGAGATGGGCTGCTCGTCGAAGTCGTCCTCATCCTCGTACCCGTCGTCCTCGTCCTCATATTCCTGCACCGCGTACAGATCATCCTCATCGTCCAGAGCGAGAGAGGATGCTTTTGCTGTCACTGCCGCCGCAGGGGCGGTAGATGCAGCTGTTGTGTTTGCGGCAAAGGCGGCGACCGGTTCGTGCTGGCGGCCCAGCTTTTTTTCCACCGCGCGCAGGCCGCGGGTTCCCAGGCCGGGGATGGTGCTGACCTTGCCGCATTCGCTGGTGAGGTCCTCCAAAAAGCTGTCGCAGCACTGGCGGGAGGTTCTTTCGTCCTCCTGAATGGCGATCAGCCGCAGAACAGGGCTGGAGGCGCTGCCGCCCAGAATGGGCAGAAAGCCGCTGACCCGGCGGCAGGAGGTGCGGTCGATGTAGTCCTCCACCTCCTCCACCCGGTCGTCGCGCAGCGGGATGTCCGCTGTCACCGCGCCCGGATAGAGCTGCCGCAGCAGCAGCGGGAACAGCTGGTTGGCCACCAGCCGCAGCACATCCTTGGCGGAACCGGAGACAAGCGCCACGCAGGTCTGCGGGAAAAACAGGGCGAATCCAGCCTGTCCGCAGCCGGGGTCGCTTAAGGGAACCGCGTCCTGCGGAATCATGGCGTTCTGCAGGCGGGCGTTTGCCATCCGCCCGTTTTGGCTTAAATATTCCCGGATATCCTGTAGGGCCTTTTCATCCTGATGCAGGGGCTTATTGAAGCCCTGCGCCAGAATCTCCCGGGCGCGCAGCTCGGGAGCGTTGTCGACCAGCAGCAGCAGGCGGCAGTTTTTGACCGACTGGCTGATCTGTCCGATCAGCTGCTGGCGGTCGTTCACCATGACCTCGTTGCCGAAGTTGAGCCCCAGCAGCGCAAACTGCTGTTTGAGCGTGGGGTTTTGCTGGATCAGGCCATACAGGGAAAAGCCGGCGTTCAACAATAAAACTTTATGGTTCACCGATCCATTCCTTCCTATGGTTGTTTTTTCTCCGAGAAAGGAAGAAAAAACATCAGGTTGCATATCAATCCGATTTTATTATAGAGGAATCGCGGAAAATGTGCAAGGCGAAGGGCGCAATTTTTACAAAATATGCGGTAAATGGAGGGGAGCAACTTTTTATTTTCTGCGGCTTGACCCTCCCGTTGGGGGAGGGTTTATACTGAAAGGGAGCTCAGCAAAACGTTTGACAGGAGGTACCTTCTATGTTTCGAATCGGAGAATTTTCAAAGCTAGCCCGGGTCAGCATCCGCACACTGCGCCACTACGACGAGATTGGCCTGCTGGTTCCCGATCAGGTGGGGCCGGAAAACGGTTACCGGTATTACAGCGCGCAGCAGCTGAGCCAGATTGCCCGCATCCAGCTGCTGCGGGAGATGGGCATTGGCCTGCAGACAATCGGCCAAATGCTGCAGCAGCTGCAAAATCCGCACGAGCTGGAGCGGTTTCTGGTCCTCCAGCAGCTGCAGCTGAAAGACCAGCAGCAGGAACTGCAGCATCGGGCCGCTCTGGTGCAGTCGGCAATCGACCGGCTAAGAAAGGAGCAGAATATGTCTTTGTTTCATGTGGAAAAGAAAACCTTTCCCGCCATGCAGGTGGCAGCTCTGCGCAGAGTGATCCCCTGCTATGAGCAGGAGGGAGAGCTATGGAAGGAAATGCGGCAGGCCCTCCGACAGTTGGGCGCGGAGGGCCAGATGTCGGAGAAGAAGGGCCTGATGACTGTCTATTACGACGAGGGCTTTTGTGAGAGGGAGGTCGACATTGAGATCCGCAGCGCCGTCTCCGGCAGCTTTTCCGATTGCCAAAACGTGCAGTTTAAAACCATCCCCTCCATCACCGCCGCCACCGCGATGCTGAATGGCAGGCACGACCAGGTTGGTCAGGTCTATGCCGAGATCGCCCGCTGGGTGGAGCAGAACGGCTGCCGCATAAAGGGGCCGATGTTCAATATCTACCACGTCTCCCCGGCCATGGACCCCAACCCCGACCACTGGGTCACCGAGGTCTGTGTGCCGCTGGCAGAATGAGCAGGGAGGGGAAACAATGCCGTTCGATTTTAAAAAGGAACCGCTGTATCGGGCCGGCCGGCAGCCGCAGATTGTGCAGGTGCCGCCCTGCAGCTATCTGGCTGTCCGTGGGCAGGGCGATCCCAACCAGCCGAAGGGAAGCTATCAGCAGGCTGTCTCCATCCTTTACGCCGTGGCCTACACGCTGAAAATGAGTCCCAGAAACGGGCATTTCATCGCGGGCTTTTTCGACTATGTCGTCCCTCCTCTGGAGGGTTTCTGGTGGCAGGAGGCAGCGAAAATTTCCCTCAGGGACAAGTCGGCCTTTCACTGGATTTCGGTGCTGCGTCTGCCCGATTTTGTCCGGCGGGAGGATTTTGAGTGGGCTGTCCGGACAGCGGAGCGCAAGAAGAAGCTCGACTGCTTCCCGGCAGAATTTTTGCGGGTGGAGGAGGGGCTGTGCGCGCAGATTCTGCACACCGGCAGCTTTGACAACGAGCAGGAATCCATCGACCGGATGAGCGCTTTTGTCAGCGAGCAGGGGTATCAGACCGACCTGAGCCGCACCCGACTTCACCACGAGATCTACCTTTCGGATGCCCGCAAGGTGGCTCCGGAGAAAAGACGGACCATCATTCGCCAGCCGATCCGGTTGAGTGAACGGTGAAAACAGGAAAGTTTTTAGGGTTATAAAAAAGACCTCCCGTCGGGAGGTCTTTTTTGAATGTTATGCGCTTTAGCCCTGTTCACTGCGGCTGAGAGGATTAGAGGCAGTTGGTTCTTTCCTTGATTTCCTTCTGGATGTGAGCGGTGAACTCATCCAGTGCCATCGCGCCGTGATCCTCGCCGTTGCGGGTGCGGACCGAGACGGTGCCCGCCTGGGCCTCCTTCTCACCGACAACCAGCATGTAAGGAATCTTCTGCAGCTGGGCCTCGCGGATCTTGTAGCCCATCTTCTCCGGGCGCAGGTCGTTTTCAACGCGGACACCGGCTGCGTCGAGCTTCTCGGTGACCTGTTTGGCGTAGTCGGCAACCTTCTCGGAGATTGGGATGACCTTGACCTGAACCGGGGACAGCCAGGTCGGGAAGGCGCCTGCATAGTGCTCGGTGATGACGCCGATGAAGCGCTCGATCGAGCCAAGCAGCGCGCGGTGAATCATAACCGGGCGGTGTTTCTGGCCGTCCTCGCCGGTGTATTCCAGCTCAAAGCGCTCCGGCATCTGGAAGTCGAGCTGGATGGTGCCGCACTGCCAGGTTCTGCCCAGCGAGTCGGCAAGGTGGAAGTCCAGCTTCGGGCCGTAGAAGGCGCCGTCGCCCTCATTGATGACAAAGTCCTTGCCCATCTCGGTGATGGCTGCCTGCAGGGTAGCCTCCGCAAAGTGCCAGATCTCCTCGTCGCCCATGTGGTCCTCCGGCATGGTGGACAGCTCGATCTGGTAGGTCAGGCCGAAGGTGGAGTAGATTTCGTCGAACAGTTTGACGACGTTTTTGATCTCCTCCTTCATCTGGTCGCGGGTCATGAAGATGTGCGCGTCGTCCTGGGTGAAGCAGCGGACGCGGAACAGGCCGTGCAGCGCGCCGGAGAGCTCGTGGCGGTGAACCAGACCCAGCTCGGCCATGCGCAGCGGCAGGTCGCGGTAGGAATGTGGCTCGTTCTTATAGACCAGCATGCCGCCCGGGCAGTTCATCGGCTTGATGGCGTAGTCCTCGCCGTCGATAACGGTGGTGTACATGTTGTTCTTATAGTGATCCCAGTGGCCGGAGCGGTGCCACAGCTCCTGGTTGAGGATGATCGGGGTGGAGATCTCCACATAGCCGTAACGCTTGTGGCACTCTCTCCAGTATTCCAGCAGGGTGTTCTTGAGCACCATGCCCTTTGGCAGGAAGAACGGGAATCCCGGGCCCTCGTCTGCCATCATGAACAGGCCAAGCTCCTTGCCCAGTCTGCGGTGGTCGCGCTTTTTGGCCTCCTCAATGGCTGCCAGGTGCGCTTCCAGCTCGCTTGCCTTCGGGAAGGAAATTGCGTACAGGCGGCACAGGGTCGCCTTGCTGCTGTCGCCTCTCCAGTAAGCGCCGGTGGCGGAGGTGATTTTGAAGGCCTTGATGGGGGAGACGTCCATCAGGTGCGGGCCGGCGCACAGGTCGGTGAACTCGCCCTGCTTAAAGAAGCTGATCTTTTCGCCCTTGCCTGCGTGCTCCTCGATCAGCTCGACCTTGTAAGGCTCGTCCTTCATCAGTTCCAGCGCCTGAGGAACGTCCAGCTCAAAGCGCTCCAGCGGCAGCTTTTCCTTGACGATCTTCTTCATCTCGGCCTCGATCTTCTCGATGTCCTCCGGGGTGAAGGGCTTTTCCACGTCGAAGTCGTAGTAGAAGCCTTCCTTAATGGCCGGACCGATGGCGAATTTAGCCTGCGGGTACAGGCGTTTGACCGCCTGCGCCATCACATGGGAGGAGGTGTGCCAGAAGGTTTTTTTGCCGTCCTCGTCGTCGAAGGTGCAGATTTCCAGGTGGCAGTCCTCGGTGATGGGGGTGCGCAGGTCGGCGACCTTGCCGTTGATTCTGCCGCAGCAGGCCGCTTTGGCAAGGCCCGCGCCCAGGGATTTGGCCACGTCGATGACCGAAACGCCCGCTTCAAATTCCTTGACGCTTCCGTCTTTGAGAGTGATATGGATCATAGATAATTTCCTCCTTTAGGGTCTATCAAAAGGTTTTGTGTTTCTTTTTCGTTTCCTGCGCTCCTCCAGAAACCGAACTACGTCGAAAAATTCGGGGTAGCGGTAAAATTCCCGGCGGCTCGCCATCTGCTTCAGCTGCGGCACCGTCACCCACTTGACCTGGCTGACCTCCTCGAGCTGCAGGACAGCGTCGGCGAGGTCAAAGTCCTGCTCCACCACAAAATTTTCGGAGAGCAGCTTGCCCTTTAGTTTGCGGTTGAGCTTGTGAATCTGGGAAGGGAGGATGTGGATGCCGATTTCCTCGAGCGGCTCGCGGATGCAGGCCTGCAGGGAGCTTTCCCCGGCCAGGACGCAGCCGCTGTGGGTGGCCCAGGTGCCGGGCAGGTCCTTTTTCTGCTCGGAACGCTTTTGGATGAGAATTTCATCCCGGCTGTTGACAATCCAGACATCCACCACCATGACATACTGCCCGTTGGAGAGCGGTTCCCCGCGCACAAAGGTCTTGCCGGTGCGGTTGCCGTAGACGTCATAGATGTCGCAGATCTCTTTGGTTTGTGAAGTGTCGTCCTTTTCCATCCGCCTTCCCCCCTTCTGAAAAAAGCCAAGGATTCAAATAAAAAAGCTCCATCCCAAAATCTGGGATGAAGCTCAAAAATTTGCAAAGCTCCACGGTTCCACCCGCATTACGCCCGCCAAAAAAGGGGACGTCACTTGTCCGGCCTGTAACGCTGCCGCTGCGTCGCGCTTAAAAAAATTTTCACGCGCTCTCCGGGGCGGTACCGGGCTGCTTTTTGCCGCGGGCGCTTCCAGCCGCACCCTCAGGTGCTGCGCCCGTTCTCTGTCCGGCAAAAGTGTTGCTGTCCAGCTTCCCCTTCGACGATTTTGGGATATTCCTTTTTTACTTTGTTTTCATGTTACCACCCAAACTCTGAAATGTCAACACAATTTTCTTGACAAGTCCTACCGTAACAGATAAAATAAAGATGTACCAAACACATTTTCGGTAAAAAATTGTGGCGGTAAGGTTATTCTCAAAGCGCCCGGCGCATCCTCTCCACCGGTTAGGGAGGCGTTTTTTTAAGACGCGGCGCCGCGCTTTTTTGGTTGCACGCCTGTGGCGGCAGCAAAATAGATGGCTTTTCAGAGCATATTCTCGGATGAGTTGAGATCGAATAAGATTTTCGAAACGACCCCTTTTGATGGAGGACAGTTGCGCGCTTTGCGCAATGCAGTCGTTTTGGGTTCAAGGTGTAAAGGCAAAACAGATATTTTCATACCAACATCCTGATTAAATTGCAATCCTCTTTGGAGTTTATTTTACTTTTATTACAGATAGTAAAAAAACAATATCGAAAAACAGGTCACTTCGCTTCTTTCTCCTGTCTTTGAGAATGGACTCTGAACGTGCATTTTGCAAAAAGGTGCGCGGTTCGGAAGTTTTGTCATGTCCGGAAAAAATGCAGGCGGGCAGCGGCCCTTTTTTAATTTTCACAGGCGGAAAGTGTTCCGCGCTGAAACTCTTGGACAGATTGATAAAGGAGGAAGAACATTTTCATGGGTTCTATGATCAGTTATCTGGCCTGCATCCTCATTTCGCTGGCAGCAGGCATCGCGGTGGCGTTCCCGTTGGGAATCCAGTACCGCAAAAAGGTGGCGGAGGCCGAGCTTGGCACCGCCGAGGAAGAGGCAAAACGCATCATCAGCGACGCCATCAAGGACGCTGAGGTCAAGAAAAAAGAGGCGCTGGTGGAGGCAAAGGACGAGATCCACAAGCAGCGCAACGAGGTAGAAAAGGAAGTCAAGGAGCGCCGCAACGAGGTGCAGCGCCTGGAAAGACGCATTCAGCAGAAGGAAGAATCCATCGACCGCAAGATGGATAACCTGGAGAAGAAGGAAGACACCCTGCAGAACCGCATCAAGGAGGCGGAGGCCAAGCTGCGCGAGGCCAACGAGATCAAGGCCCAGCAGTTTGAGGCGCTGGAAAAGATCTCCGGCTACACCGCCGAGCAGGCCAAGGAGTACCTGCTTTCCAACCTGGAAAACGAGCTGGTGCACGAGAAGGCGGTCAAGATCAACGCCTACGAGCAGAAATTTAAGGACGAATCCGAGCAGAAGGCCAAGGAGATCATCGCCACCGCCATTCAGAAGTGCGCTTCCGATTATGTCGGCGAGATGACCGTCTCGGTTGTTCCGCTGCCAAACGACGAGATGAAGGGACGCATCATCGGCCGCGAGGGACGCAACATCCGCACCCTGGAGACGCTGACTGGCGTCGACCTGATTATCGACGACACCCCAGAGGCGATTACCCTTTCCAGCCACGACGCGGTTAAGCGCGAGATTGCCCGCATCTCGCTGGAGCGCCTGATTCAGGACGGCAGAATCCACCCGGCCAGAATCGAGGAGACGGTTGAGAAGGCGCAGCGTGAGATTGAAAACAAGATCAAGCAGGACGGCGAGCGCGCCGTTCTGGAGGCCAACGTGCACGGCATGCATCCGGATCTGGTCAAGCTGCTGGGCCGCATGCGCTACCGTTCCAGCTACGGCCAGAACGTGCTGCAGCACTCGATTGAGGTTGCACAGCTTGCCGGCGTGATGGCGGCGGAGCTGGGCGCTGACGTCGCTACCGCCAAACGCGCGGGCTTAATCCACGACATCGGCAAGGCGCTGACCCACGAGATTGAGGGAAGCCACGTCAAGATCGGTGTCGATCTGGCTAGAAAATACAAGGAAAGCCCGGCAGTCATCCACGCCATCGAGGCGCACCACGGCGACGTGGAGCCAAAGACACTGGTTGCCTGCATTGTCCAGGCCGCTGACGCCATCAGCGCGGCGCGCCCGGGAGCAAGACGGGAGAACCTGGAAAACTACATCAAGCGCTTGGAGAAGCTGGAGGAGATTGCGAACTCCTTTGACGGCGTAGAGAAGTGCTATGCGGTTCAGGCGGGCCGCGAGATCCGTATCATGGTCCGTCCGGAGGTGATCGGTGACGACAAGATGATTATTCTGGCACGCGACATCGTCAACAAGATCGAGTCGGAGCTGGAGTATCCGGGACAGATCAAGGTCAACATCATCCGCGAAAGCCGCGCCGTCGACTACGCCAAATAGGCAGGCTGAGCCTGCACCCGATTCATGTATTGGTTTGGCGTGGGGGCTAGGTTTCTACCTCGCGGGACCGGGGCTGCGTGTGGACTAAATTCACGGCGGACTGAGCCTGCACCCAATTCATGTATTGGTTTGGCGTGGGGGCTAGGTTTCTACCTCGCGGGACCGGGGCTGTGTGTGGACTAAATTCACGGCGGACTGAGCCTGCACCCAATACGCGACTGGGATCCCAAAGTTCTACCTCGCGGGACCGAATTTGTGCAGATGGAGTTTCGCTTCCTTTTCAAAAGGAAGCGGGTGTCCAGCGGGCAGCGCCTGCTTTTCGAGCTCCGCAGAACTCGAAAAACTTTGTTGTACGCTTGCGGCCAGCTAGAAAAATAGGCTGTGCGTTGCGTAGGGCTTTTGCAAGAAAAAGATTCTTAAAAATGACCATATTGTACAATCCGGAAAAACCTCCCACCGGGAGGTTTTTCTGCTGAAAGAAGAAGGCAAGGCGGAAGGCTTTCTGCGAAAAAACGCCTGTTGTTGAGGAGGAAACGATGGAAAAGATTTTAGCCTGCGTTTTAGCGATTGCTCTTTTGCTTACCATGAGCAGCTGCCGCCCGAATGAGGAAAGCGCAACTGAAAAAACGACGCTGATTCCTGCGGCTGTGGAAGAAGATGCAGAAGAAACTTCCGGCGAACAGGAAGAGGCCGCGGAGCGGAGCGACCCTGACAAAGCGGGCGAAACAGCAATGTCCGAAACACAGGTTAAACCATCTGTTCCCGGCGACCAGGGTTTGACAGAGCAGTCGGAGACCGCTGTTCCTGAGGAGCAGCAAAACGAGGAGGAGGAGGTTCAACAGGCCTCCTTTACACAGCAGCATTTTACGCTGCGCAACGGCCGCGTGATCGGCTACTGGCTTTATACGCCGGCGGGAGCGGTGGAAAATATGCCGCTTATTCTTTACCTGCACGGCGGCAGCGGCAAGGGGGACGACCTGGAACTGGTCACCCAGGCTGACAGCCTGCCGCAGTATCTGCAGAACGGACAGCTTGCCCCGGAGGCCTATGTCCTGATCCCACAGCTGCCCGCTGCCCGCAGGGGCTGGGAAGATGTGCAGGAGGCCTTGATGCAGCTGCTCAGCGCGGTGCAGGAAAGCTGCCAAACCGACCCGGAACGGGTGAGCCTCACCGGGCACAGCATGGGCGGCACCGGCGTGTGGCAGCTGGCGCTTCGGTATCCGGACAGCTTTTGTGCGATTGCGCCGCTGAGCGGCAGCGTACAGGCCAGCGCAGAAAATGTCTCCAAGCTGCGCAGTCTGCCTGTATGGGCGGTGGTTGGCAGCGAGGACGCGGTTGCCGATCCCTTCCTTTCGGTGCAGATGGTCGAGGCCCTGTCCGAACAAAATGCCCAAGCATACATTACCGTTATAGAAGGAGCCGACCACTTTGCGGTTCCGGAGGAGGCCTATCTTTCGGGGAGGCTTGATATAATCGGCTGGCTGACAGGCGGCGCTTCTCTCCCGCAGGAGGATTTCCTTCACTGACAGACATAAAGCGCAAAACAAAAGACCTCCCCGCCGGGAGGTCTTTTGTTTTGGTTTAGGTTTTATTCTTCCTTGAGGTGATACTGCTCGATCAGCTGCTGCATATGTTCCGGGCTGTTGACCGGGATGACCTCGTCGTCGATAACGATGCAGGGGATGCCGGCGCGATGCTGCTCGCGAATCTCCTTGCAGGCGTCCGCGGTGTCGCGAATTTTGAGGAACTGTTTTAATTTGCCGACGCTCTCGCAGATGTCGACGTACATATATTTGATGTTATTCTCTGAAAGAACCTCTTTCACTGGTGGGCAGCCGCCTCATGTGCCGGTTCCGTACAAAACGATCTTTCTCATAAGAAGTCTCCTTTCCTTGCAACAAGATAGAAAAAATGAATTGCTTTACTATAATTATATCGATTTTATCAATCGATGTCAAACCCTTTTCCACCGTTTTGTGGGAAGGAATCTTTTGAGGGAGGGCGAAAAATTGACCATCTTTACTCGACAGCGACCCCGCGAACGTGTATAATGAAAAAAGAATTTTGAATCTTCCTGCCTGAACCAAAACAAGGGGGTTATCGATATGAACGACAAACTGGAATTATTTTATCGCGGCCTAAAGGATCAAAAGGTTTCCTTCATCGGACTGGGCCGCAGCCATCGGGAATTGCTGCCGATGTTTGCATCGAAGGGCGCGCGGGTCAGTCTGCGGGACAAGCGCACCCGGGAGCAGATCGGCGAGGAGGCCGGGCAGCTGGAGGCGCTCGGCATCCGGCTCATTCTGGGGGAAGGGTATCTGGACAACCTGTGTGAGGAGGACATGATTCTGCGCACGCCGGGCATGTACTACTATCACCCGGCCCTGCAGGAGGCGCAGCGCAGCGGCGTGGCGGTGGTCAGCGAGATGGAGCTGTTTTTCGACCTGTGCCCCTGCAAGATCTATGCGGTCACCGGCTCGGACGGCAAGACGACCACCACCTCGGTGATTGCGGAATTTTTAAAGGCGCAGGGCTTCAACGTCTTTTTGGGCGGCAACATCGGCTTTCCGCTGCTGCCTCGCATCGAGCAGATCGGCCCGGAGGACCGCGCGGTGGTGGAGCTGTCCAGCTTCCAGATGATTTCGATGCGCAAGTCCCCCGACGTGGCGATCATCACCAACATCTCGCCCAACCACCTCGACGTCCACAAGGACATGCAGGAGTACATCGACGCCAAGCGCAACATTTATCTGCACCAGGGGGGCCTGAGCCGCACCGTGCTCAACGCCGACAACGAGATCACCGCCTCCTTTGTGCCTCAGGTGCGCGGTATGGCGTTGCAGTTTAGCCGCAGGACAAAGCCGGCGCTCGGCGCCTATCTCGGCGAGGATGGCGTTCTTTACATGAACGACCGCAAAGGCACCACCGCCATCCTGCCGATGGATCAGATTCGTATCCCCGGCATCCACAATGTCGAAAATTATTTGGCGGCCATCAGCGCGGTGTGGGGGGAGGTTTCCCGGGAGAACATCGTCTCGGTGGCAAAATCCTTCCCCGGCGTCGAGCACCGCATCGAGTTTGTGCGGGAGCTGGGCGGGGTCAAATGGTACAACGATTCGATTGCCTCCAGCCCGACCAGGACGATTGCGGGGCTCAATTCCTTCCACCAGAAGATCATCCTGCTTGCGGGCGGCTACGACAAGAAGATTCCGTTCGAGCCGCTGGCCCCCAAGATTGTGGAAAAGGTCAAGGCGCTGATTCTGATGGGCGTCACCGCTCCCAAGATTGAGGCGGCGGTGCGGGCCTGCGCGGATTTTGACGAGCAGGCGCTGCCCATCTACCACGTCTCCAACATGCAGCAGGCGGTGGAGAAGGCGCGGGAAATCGCGCGGGAAGGCGACATCGTCTCGCTCTCCCCGGCCTGCGCGAGCTTTGACCTCTACCCGGATTTTGAGGCGCGGGGACGGCACTTTAAAGAGCTGGTAAACAAGCTGTAGGAAGGACGGAGGAGCGAAGATGAAGATCGAGCTGCGCGAGCGCACCGCCGGGCATGTGCGCGTCTACTTTGAGCAGACGCAGGATGAGCAGATTGAGCGGATGCTGCCGCGAAGCGTGGAGAGCCTGGAGCAGGCGCTGGCGAACTTTGAGGCGACCCTGCTGCCGGGTGCTGCGAGCTTTGGAAGGATCATTTACGCGGATGGGCGCTACATCGGGGACGTGTGGTGCTACTGCATCGACCGAGAGCAGTCCCCCAACGCGATGCTCAGCTACTGCATCTTCGACAAGGCCCTTTGGGGAAAGGGTGCTGCCACCGAAGCGGTCGGGCTGTTTTTGCAGCAGGCAGTGGAGCGCTTTTCGCTGCGCTCGGTCGGGGCCTTCACCTTTGCGGACAACAAAGCCTCGATTCGGGTGCTGGAAAAGAACGGCTTTGCCGTGCAGGAATCCTTTGTGGAGGACGGCAGGGAGTCGGTCTATCTGGAGCGCGGCTGTTAAGGGGGCGGCGGGATGATTTACGAAATGGATGAGAAGATCACCATCCGCTCCCTGCGGCCCGAGGACGCACAGGTGATTGCCCGCGAGGAAGTCGCACAGGGCTGGGTCAACGCCAGCCCGAAAAAGTATGAGCAGCGGCTCCGGGACCAGCAGGAGGGAAAGGCAATTGCCCTGGCAGCTGAGTACTGCGGGCAGGTCGCCGGATACATCAACGTCTATCTTGCCCCGGAGCAGGGGGCGTTTGCCGGGCAGGGCATCCCGGAGATTGTCGATTTTGGGGTGCTGGCAAAGTACCGCAACCGCGGCATCGGCAGCAGGCTGATGGATGCGGCCGAGCGGATTGCGGCGGAGCATGCCGACACCGTCTTTCTGGGGGTTGGACTGCACAGCGGGTATGGAAGCGCGCAGCGGATGTACATCAAGCGCGGGTATATCCCGGACGGAAGCGGCGTCTGGTACCGGGACGCGGTCTGCGCGCCCTATGCCGGCTGCCGCAACGATGACGACCTGGTGCTGTATCTTTCCAAAAAGCTGCGGTGAGCGGCAAAGCGATGAGAGGAGGTTTTTGCAACCGATGACCAATCTGGAACATTACGATTTTTGCAAGCCGTACATCATGGACGATGAATACATTCTGTGGGAAGGCGCGCCGGAGAAGGGGTTAAGCCTGACCAGTAGGGACATTGTGCTGCTCCCGTTCAGCGTCATTTGGCTGGGCTTTGCCCTGTTTTGGGAATATTTGGCGGTCACCACCTCGAGGTCACCCCTGATGGTGGTGTGGGGGCTGCCGTTTGTCGCAGTCGGCATCTACCTGCTGTTTGGACGGTATTTGCAGACGCTTTTTCTGCGAGATAAGACCTTCTACATCATCACCAACAAAAAGCTGATTATCCGTTCGGGCAGCAAGGTCAGGATTTATCGGGCGGAAGATCTGCCGCCGATGGACATTCATCTGCACAAAAACGGCACCGGAACCATCCTGTTTTCAGAGATTAGCTATGGCAGAAACGGGCGGCGGTACGGCAGTTACTTTGCGCTGGAAAATATCGCCGATGTGGCGGGCGCACAGAACGCGCTGGGCCGGATGGAGCGGTAGAGAGGAAAAACAGGATGAACAGGATACAGATTCGGCAAGCTGCAATTGGCGACGAAAAAATATTGGCGCAGATTCAGGTGGAGTCCTGGAGGGCGGCCTATGCGGACATCCTGCCGAGGGAAGAGCTGGAGAAACATCTGGAGCGGGAACGCATTGAGCAGATGTACCGCCGGGTGCTGACCGGGCAGCAGCTGAGAGGCTCGCTGCTGTTGCTGAACGACTGCCCTCACTGCATGGCTTTCTGGGGCGGCTTCCGGGCGGAACAGCGTCCGGGCTGGGCGGAGCTTGTCTGCATCCACAGCCTTCCCCAAAACTGGGGCAGGGGGTACGGCTCGATGATGATGGAGCATCTTTTGCAGCAGATGCGGGCGGCAGGATATGGCCGGGCGGCCCTGTGGGTCTTTGAGCAGAACGGCAGGGCCAGGCACTTTTATGAAAAGAACGGCTTTTTACTGGCATCGGAAAGCAAAGATGTCTTCGGTGCGCAGGAGGTTTTGTATACAAGATTCCTGGAAGGAAAGGGAGACACGCAATCAGAGGGGAGGAACGCGTGATGTCCAACATTACAAAGCAGGCGCTGGAAGCGTCGCTGAAACGGCTGCTGCTGCAAAAGCCGCTGACCAAAATCACAATTGCCGACATCACCGAGGACTGCGGGGTCAGCCGCATGACCTTTTACTATCACTTTCAGGACATCTATGACTTAGTAGAGTGGGCCTGTTTTGAGGACGCTTCCAGGGCGCTGGATGGAAAAAAGACCTATGCCACCTGGCAGGAGGGATTTCTGAATATCTTTGAGGCGGTGCTGGAAAACAAGCCCTTTATTCAAAACGTCTATCACGCAGTCAGCCGGGAACAGGTGGAGCGGTATCTTTACCGGATGGTGCAGCAGCTGGTGTTTGCGGTGGTGGAGGAACAGGCCGCGGGGATTCCGGTGGCGGAGCGGGACAAGCGATTCATCGCCGATTTTTATAAGTACGCCTTTGTCGGGATCATGCTGGATTGGGTTCGGGACGGGATGCAGGAGGACCCGAAGCGGATTGTGGAGCGCATCAGCCTTCTGATCGAGGGGGATATCGTCCGCGCGCTGGAAAAAATGAGAACCGACAGAGAATGAGCTGTAAACAGAGTATGAAGGTTTGGGCAGATTGGCCCCGATGATGAATTTTTCATCATCGGGGCCAATCTGTTTATGGTTTCCTGCGGGAAGATTGTTTATGATAGAGGCAGAAAATAAAAAAAACGGAGGTATCGTTTATGTATTATTCCAGCGGAAACTATGAAGCCTTTGCCCGCCCGCAAAAGCCAAAGGATGTTGAGCACAAGTCGGCCTACATCATCGGCACCGGCCTGGCGGCCCTGACCGCCGCCTGCTATCTGGTGCGCGACGGGCAGATGCCGGGCAGCCATATCCACATCTTTGAGAAGGATCCGATTCCGGGCGGCGCCTGCGACGGATACGAATTCCCGGGGCTTGGTTATGTCATGCGCGGCGGCCGCGAGATGGACAACCACTTTGAGGTGATGTGGGATCTGTACCGCTCCATCCCCTCCATCGAGACGGAAGGGGTCAGCGTGCTGGATGAGTATTACTGGCTCAACAAGAAAGACCCCAACTACTCGCTGATGCGCGCGACCCAGAACCGCGGCGAAAGCGCTCACACAGATAACAAGTTCGGCCTCTCCGACGAGGCGGCAAAGGAGATCATGCGGCTGTTTTTTACTCCGGACGAGGCGCTGTATGACAAACGAATCAACGAGTTTTTTGACGACGAGGTCTTTGAGTCCAACTTCTGGATGTACTGGCGCACCATGTTTGCCTTTGAAAACTGGCACAGCGCGCTGGAGGTGAAACGGTATATCCAGCGGTACATCCACCACGTCGGCGGACTGCCGGATTTTTCGGCGCTGCGCTTCACCCGCTATAATCAGTACGAGTCGATGATCCTGCCGATGGTCCGCTATCTGGAGGGGCACGGCGTGCAGTTCCACTACAACACCAAGGTCAGCGACATCCGATTTGACATCCAGCCGGAGCGAAAGCTGGCCAAGCATATCGAATTGCTGGTGGGTCCGGAGCAGGCGGCGGAGGGGATCGACCTGAGCGAAAACGATCTGCTCTTTATCACCAACGGCGGTTGTGTGGAGAACGCGGCTCTTGGCTCCCAGAACACGCCGGCGGCTTACAACACGGCGCTTGGACAGGGAGGCGGCTGGGACCTCTGGCGGCGGATTGCCGAGCAGGACGAGAGCTTTGGCAACCCGGACAAATTCTGCTATGACCCGGAGCAGACCAACTGGATGAGCGCAACCGTCACGACGCTGGACGGACGCATTCCGCCTTATGTGCAGAAAATCTGCCGCCGAGACCCCTTCAGCGGCAAGGTGGTGACCGGAGGGATTGTCACCGTCAAGGATTCCAACTGGCTGCTCAGCTGGACCTTCAACCGTCAGCCGCAGTTCCGCGAACAGCCCAAAGGCCAGCTGGTCGGCTGGATCTACGGCCTGTTCAGCGACCGCCCCGGCAACTATATCAAAAAACCGATGCGCGCGTGCACCGGCAAGGAGATCTGCATGGAATGGCTGTACCATCTGGGTGTGCCGGAGGCGGAAATTGAGGAGATGGCCGAACACAGCGCCAACACCATCCCCTGCATGATGCCGTATATCACCGCTTTCTTTATGCCGCGCACAGCGGGCGACCGGCCGGATGTGGTGCCGGAAGGCGCGGTCAACTTTGCCTTTATCGGACAGTTTGCCGAGACGCCGCGCGACACCATCTTCACCACCGAATACTCGATGCGCACCGGCATGGAGGCGGTGTACACCCTGCTCGATATCGACCGCGGTGTGCCGGAGGTGTGGGGCAGCGCCTTTGATATCCGGGAGCTGCTCAAGGCGACCGTCGAGCTGCGCGATGGCAGGAAAATTACCGATATGGACCTTGGCATGATGGAGCGGATGGTCCTCAAGGAAGCGCTCAAGAAGATTTCCGGGACCGAAATCGAAAAGCTGCTGCTGGCCTACCACGTGATCTGATAAACGACATTTTTGAAAGCCGATTTTTGCGGCACAATTCATTCACTCCCCTTTGCAGGAGGGCGAAGACACCTGCTGTCTTCGCCCTCCTCCTGCTTGGCCGGACGCAACCGAAAAAAATTCTTTTAAAAGGGATGCAAAATGTGTTATACTGATAACGACCTATGACTCCAGAAAGAAAGGCGGTGAGCAGGTGGCGGGAAAAAGCAAATACACCTTTGACAGCAAGATTCACATCTACCGGGCAACCAGGCGGATGACCCAGCAGGAGCTGGCAGACCTGGTCGGCGTGTCCCGCCAGACCATCATGCAGCTGGAGCGAAACCGCTATAACCCGTCGATGCTGCTGGCGTACAGCATCGCCAGGGTATTTGATGTGACGATTGAGGAACTGTTTGATTTTCGGGAGGATGAATGATGGAGCAGTGGATGGTTGCCCTGATAGACAGCGATGTGGCCCTGAAGGTAAACGGCCTGCTGGGATTTGTGTGGCTGGGGCTTTTCTTTGTGTACTACTTTTCCAGGGAGGGGCGGGACGAGCGCGGGCGCAAGGTGATCGCCATCGCCGCTCTGTGTGCCTTTATCATGCTGTTTATTGTGATGAACGTGCTGGGCTATGTGTTCGGCTCCGGCTGGGGAGGCCAGAACGTCACGCGGACGATGAACTGTCTGCAGACCGCCTACAGCGCGGTGCTGCTGACGGTGGATGTGGTCATCCTGATTGCGCGCAGGCTGCCGGTGCGGTAGGAGGAGGGAGAAGATGGGAGAGATGATCCTTGCTTTTTTAAACAGCACCACCACCGTCTATGTCCTGTGGGGGCTGTGCCTGCTGTCCTTTCTCTTTTTTGTGGGGTACGCGGTATCCCGGGAAGGACGGGACGAGCACGGACGGGCGATTTTGGGGTCGGCGTGCTTTTACGGTGCGATCGCTCTTTTTATTGCGATGAATATTTTTACCCAGTTCACCTACACCGTCACCAGCAACGTCATCATCTTCACCAATTCCATCCGGCTGGTGTTCCTCGCCTTCTTTTTGCTGGTGGACATCGTGGTGCTGATTTTGCGAAAGATACGGTAAAACTTCCGCTTGAAAAGCATTTGTGAAGGGCGTTTTGCAATATTTTTTTTTTGAAAAGTATGAAATATATTGCTTTTTCTGAAAAAAGTGCTATACTGTGGGTAGTTCCTCCGATGGGAGGAAGAAACGATGAACACAGGAGGAGATTTTGCATGGCGTCTGAGAAAAAAGTTTGGGAAATTATCCGGGACGCGGGCTTTGACCCGCTGGAGGACAGGGGGATCATTGTCAAATATGCCCCCGAAAACCTGAGCGGGAAGATTGCGGACTTTTTCAGCATGGAGTTTTATGTGCTGCAGCTGTGCCGGGAGGAGCTGGTGCTGGTGCCGTTCAGCACGCTGACAGCAGGGCTGAAAAAGGAAGTGACCCTGCAGATTCCCTATGCCGATATCCGCTCAGTAGAGGTCAGGGAGGATCTGCTCAACTACCAGATTCTGATTCAGACCGGCGGAGACAGTATCCGCTTCACCACCCAGCAGAAGGAGCTCAGCGAGTTTCGCACTTCCGGCGCTCTCTCGGGGGCGATGAACTGGCACCGCAAAAATCTGGACGCGACGCTAAAGAGCCTGCGGGAAATGCCGGGCAGGCGCACCGCCTAAATCAATTTGGAGGAGAGGAGCAAAGACGGATGGAACAAAAACAGGCCGTACAGGCAATTCAAAAGAAGAAGGAATCGGGCATTTTTCAGGCAATCACCCTGATTGCCCTGGCGCTTTTCTGGGTGGGGTATGCGTTCGCTCTATACCAGGCGAATGAGCGCAACATCTCCAGCTATTTTAGCCTGATTATGATCTTTTCGCTGATCAACGCCGACCTGCTCTTTACCACAAAGCAGGCGCAGAACCGGGCGCTCAACATCCTGGCAAAGGTGCAGGGACTTCTGCTTTTTGCGCTGGCGGTGTGGGAGCTGATCTCGGTTTTGCTGAGCTGACGGTATGAGAAGGAGATGACTGCAGATGCCCAAGAAACCAAAGAAGGATAAACAGCAGCTGTTTGAGGAGACCTGCCGCCGGATGGAGGGCGAAGGCTACCGCCGCACCGACCTTACCATCTCCGCGAAGAAGCTCAACCTGATTGCGCTGCTGGTCATCGTCCCAATCATCGGCATCCCCTGCGTCCTGTTCATCCTGCGGTGGAACCTGCTGGCGGAGAGCGGCGTCGCCATCGAGGTTTCGGCCTGGACGCTGGTTGCTTTCTTTGCTGGCGTTGTTGTCCACGAGCTGATTCATGGCCTTGTCTGGAGCTTTTTCTGCAAGGACGGGTTGCACAGCATTCACTTTGGGTTTCAGCTAAAAACCCTCACCCCCTACTGCCACTGCGCGCAGCCGCTGGACAAAGGGGGATACATCGCCGGCACGCTGGCGCCGGGGCTGGTGCTGGGGCTGCTGCCCATCCTGCTTTCGCTGGTGTTGCCGAACGTCAACCTGATGCTGTTCGGCGCGATGAGCCTGGCAGTGGCGGTGGGGGACTTTGCCATCGTGCTGCTGCTGGCGCCGCAGCGGGAGGTACTGGTGGTCGACCACCCCACCGACCCGGGGCTGGCCGCCTTTTCAAAGGAATAAAGAAAGGGAGGCAGACGCCTCCCTTTTTTGCTTGTGGTTTAATTGGCTAGTGCCCGCGCGGCAGGGTGTTGAGCAGGTCCTTTTCGGTGGTGAGGTCGGCCCGCAGCAGGTCGATGAACAAAAACAGCATCGGCAGCGCGGCAAACCAGATGGCCCGTCCCGCAAAGGCGTTGCAGCAGAACACACCGATCACGCCGCCGAGCACGAACATCGCCAGCATCCCCAGGTGCTTGAGCGACCGGCGCAGAAACGGGGAGTCCTTTTTGGAAAGGAAGTGGTACAGGTGGATGCCCACCTGCCGGACGTGGTTAGTGCAGAAGGTGGTGGCCATCGGGACGCCCTCCGCCTGCCGGAAGGTATTGTACTGCATCGAGCAGATAAAGTTGATCGCCACCTGGGAGATCTGGAAGGGGGCGGAATCGGGCACAAAACCCAGCGCCGCGATGAAGAGAATCTCGATGCCGACCAGGATGGTCTCCCAGCGCAGGAACTTGATGCGGGTCAGCTTGAGGGAGATTGCCTCCGAGACAAACGCGCCCATCATGTAGGCGGTCATCGGAATCAGGTAATAGGCCGCACGCGCCCAGCGGAAGTTGCCAAGCTCGATGGCGAACAGCACAAAGTTTGCCGTCTGGGCGTTGCAGAAAACGCCGCCCCGCAGCAGGTAGGTGTAGGAGCCGTAAAAGCCGCCCACAAAGATCAGCAGCGCGAACACCCATTGGCGCTCGCACTCCAGGTAGGTTCTGTTTTTAGAATCCATTCGATCACCTCTCATCTTTTTTCATATTATACTACCTCTCCCCGCATTTGGCAAAATAAAATTTAAGGGGTGCATTTCCGTGCTTTTCTGAGCGCGGTCGATCTGAAAATACACTTTTTTGGTGGAATTTTCGGATTGGACATGGATTATACGAAGATCGGACACAGATGGATGCTATCATAGAAGTATCAACAGGCCGTCAGAATCAGCCTGAGAGAAAGGAACGGATGTCAAATGAAACTTTGTGAAAACAAGATCGCGCTGGTCACCTCCTCCACCAGAGGCATCGGCCTGGCCTGCGCCAAAAAGCTGGCGGAACACGGCGCCAAGGTCTATCTGGCGGTCCGCAACCTGGAAGCGGGGAAGAAGGCAGCGGGGGAAATCATCGCGGCCGGCGGCCAGGCGGACGTGGTTTACTTCGACGCGGGCAAGGAGGAAACCTTCGGCTCGATGGTGGACGAGGTTGTCGCCAAGGAAGGGCGCATCGATATCCTGGTCAACAACTACGGCTCCACCGACGTCAAGGTGGATTTTGACCTGCTCAACGGCGACACCGACAGCTTCTTTAAGATTGTCGAAAACAATCTTAAGAGCGTTTATATCCCGAGCAAGCACGCGGTCAAATCGATGATCCAGACCGGAGGCGGCTCGATTGTCAACATTTCCTCGGTCGGCGGCAGATATCCGGACCTGTCCCGCACGGCCTATGGCATTGCCAAGGCGGCTATCAACTACCTGACCGAGAACATCGCGGTGCAGTATGCGCGGCAGGGCGTGCGCTGCAACGCGGTGATGCCGGGCTTTGTGGCGACCGACGCCGCCATGCAGAACATGTCCCCGGAATTTCTGAACATGTTCCTGAAGAATGTCCCGCTCAACCGTCCGGCTGTGCCGGAGGACATCGCCAACGCGGTGCTGTTCTTCGCTAGCGATATGTCCTCCTTTGTCACCGGCGAGACCATGCCGGTTGCGGGCGGCTTTGGCCTGCCGTCCCCGATGTATGCGATGTATCAGGACATGAAGAGCAAAGGATAAAAATAAAGATGGCAAGCCCCTCCCCACCGTTGTGGAGAGGGGCTTTTTTCTGTGCGCGGTCCCTGCCGGCTGGCCGGCGGCAAGAAGGCGGACGTCAAGGCTGAATTTTCAAATTTATTTTGCATTTCCTATCGACAAGCGGGTCCGATTATGCTATATATTATAGGACGGATTTTTTATGAGAGGAGCATATTCATGAAGGAAGCAGTATCGAAGGAAAACCAGATCACCCATGGCGTCATCTGGAAGCAGCTGCTGGTTTTCTTCTTCCCGATTTTGCTGGGGACCTTTTTCCAGCAGATTTACAACACCGCGGACACGGTGGTTGTGGGACGATTTGTGGGAACCCAGGCGCTGGCAGCGGTTGGCGGGTCAACCAGCCAGATCATCAACCTGATCGTCGGCTTTTTCACCGGCTTGGCCTCCGGCGCAACAGTTGTTATCTCGCAGCACTACGGGGCAAAGGACCAGGAGGGCGTGCAGAGGGGACTGCGCACCGCCTACGCCTTTTCGATTGTCGGCGGCGTCATCGTCTCGGTTTTGTCCATCCTGCTGACCCGGCCCCTGCTGGAGCTGCTCAACACGCCGGAGGATATCATCGATATGTCGGCGACCTACCTGTGCATCTATTTTGCGGGGCTTATCTTTGTCTTTATCTATAATGTGGGCGCGGGCATTCTGCGTGCGGTCGGCGACAGCCGCAGACCGCTGTATTTTTTGATTGTCTGCTGCTTTATCAATATTGTGCTGGACATTGTGCTGGTTGTTTTTTTCCATATGGGCGTAGCGGGCGCGGCCATCGCGACCACCTTTTCCCAGGGCGTCAGCGCGGTGCTGGTTACCATCACCCTGTGCCGCTCGACCGATATGTTCAAGCTGCACCTGCGCAAGATCCGGTTTTACGCGCAGCCGATGGCCATGATCCTCAAAATCGGCCTGCCAGCCGGCCTGCAGTCGGCAATGTACAGTATCTCCAACGTCATCATCCAGAGCTCGCTGAACACCTTTGGCACCAACACGGTGGCGGCGTGGACGGCGTTCAGCAAGATTGACTCACTGTACTGGATGATCAGCGGCGCGTTCGGCATCGCGATCACCACCTTTGTTGGACAGAACTACGGCGCAAGAAAATTTGGCCGCATGAAAAAGAGCATCAACATCAGCCTGGCGATGGATTTTGGAAGCTCGGTGGCCATCAGCGTGCTGCTGCTGATTTTTGGCGGATTTGTTTTCCGGCTGTTTACCACCGATGCGCAGGTTATCGATATCGGCATGGGAATCCTGCGGCTGATGGCTCCCGGATATGCGGCGTTTGCTTTTGTCGAGATTTATTCCGGCGCGCTGCGTGGCACAGGAGACGTCATTCTGCCGATGCTGATGACCTGCGGCGGCATCTGCATCTTCCGTGTCGTCTGGATTTTCTTCATTCTGCCGCTGAACAACACGCTGGACATGATCGTTTACAGCTACCCGATTTCCTGGGTGCTGACCGGCCTTCTGTACATTATTTACTATTTTAAGAAAAGACAGCAGTTCCCGGATACCGACGAGCCGGACGAGGCGCAGGCATAGGTGGGCGCGGGAAGCTGAGAAACAAAACAAAAAACCTCCGCAGCGGCGGAGGTTTTTTTGTCGCGAGGCACCCTTTATTTTCAATATTGGAGCGAAAAAAACGGGATGAAGTGTGACAAAAAATGTGACACTTTTTATTTAGAAAACGAGCCTTTCGCAAGGATTCGATCTCTTGAAATCGTTTCGAAGCTGGTGCTATACTAGGGGCAGAATCGCTTCGATTCAAAAAAAGCCTAGGCTTTTTTGGGTTCTCTTATTAAACAGAAGAGAACCAAAATCGTTGCCTGACAGGGCGATACTGGCCGAGGCAAAGCGCTATTTACAAGGAGGAAGAATCCATGCGAAAAGGATGGAAGAAAGCAGTTTCGACGATGCTGTGCGCAGCGATGATTCTGAGCATGAGCAGCTTTATGGTTTCGGCGGATGGAGAGCCAACTATCCCGGAGACACCAGCAGGAGATGCTACAACAGAAGTTCCTGGTGACGAGAAAGACCCGGAAGAACAGCCTCCGGTCAATGAGGAGAAGGATCCAGCCGACGAGGAGAAGGATCCGGCCGATGAGGAGAAAGACCCAGCTGACGAGGAGAAGGATCCAGCTGACGAAGAGAAAGACCCAGCTGACGAAGAGAAAGACCCAGCTGACGAAGAGAAAGACCCAGCCGATGAGGAGAAAGACCCAGCTGACGAAGAAAAGGACCCTTCTGAAGTTCCAGGCGGCCCAGAGCAGCCAAGCAATTCCTTGCCGATGGCAGGTCTGACCCCAGCGACCCCGGCGGCGGAGAATGGAATTATGACGCTGGATTTGCAAGGGGATGGAACAGTAGATAATCCATTTCTTGTTTCGACAGTAGATGATTTAAGGAGTGCTGTAGAAAAAGATGGCTATATCAAATTGCAGGAAGATATTGATATAACTGAGGCTAACATCTCAAGCACAAAAAATGTCACTTTAGACTTAAATGGTCAAAAAATAACTGCTGAAAATACAGTAGCGGGTCGAATCAATATTACCGAGGGAACTTTTACTCTCCAAGATAGTGCAGGAAATGGATCAATTGTAGCAGAAGAAAACGACGGGGGAACAGGTGTAATTCGGGTAGACGGAAAAGCGTCTTTTGTTATGGAAAATGGTACAATTGATACAACTGCAGGAACTTATGGCATCGTCGTGTTTGGAAATGCTAGCGTAACTGTTCGCGGAGGAACAATTAAATCGAAAGCCTTTGCTATTAGCGGTAATGGAACTAATAAAGGAACTACAAATATCACTGTTGCAGGGGGAATGTTAGAATCAGAAGATTATGCTATTTATCATCCTCAACAGGGAACGCTGACAATTAGTAATGGAAATATTAAAGGTGCAGGTGCAATTGCAATCAACCAAGGTACCTTAGAGATTTCGGGAGGAAATTTTACCTCTACAAGTAGTGCAGATTTAGGAGATACTCCAAGTGGTGATGGTACAGCAAATATGTACGGTGCTGTCATCAATTTGGGTGCTGAGTATGGAGCCGTCAACGCTACTATTACAGGTGGTATATTTACGGCAGCAAAAAACGGTAGCGCAATCACTGTAGACCAAGCTGCTAAAAATAAGATTACGGTGACTGTTGGCGAGGCTAAAATCAACGGTAATGTCGACCTTCAGAATAGTCCAGATGGTTCCAGTTTTGAATTTACGGAAGTAGAAATAAATGGAAATGTGACAGCGGACACGACAACAGTAAAGATTAAAGATTCCACAGTAACCGGCGATATTACCGGCAACAATGTCACCATCGACGATAGCACCAGCAATAACTATGTTGCTACTGTTGACGGAAAAGGGTATACCAGCCTGATCGATGCGCTGAATGCGGCAGTAAGTGCAACCCCTAAAACCGTCACCTTGCAGAAAAATGTAGAACTTGACAGTATGTTGAACATTACCCAAGAGGACGTGACGCTGGATTTGAATGGAAAGACGATCACGTCATCGAACAATTTCGATAATGCCAACACAAATGAATCCCATGTGATCAACGTCTCTGCCGATGGGGTGACTGTCAAGAACGGTACTATCAAGGCGACCGGCAAAAACAAACATACCCTGCAGGCGTATATGGCAGAGGGTGTTACTTTCGAAAATCTGACTGTCGATCACTCCGGTGCGGGCGCAGGAGCACCTATCATTATAAACGGTTCTACTGTAACGATGAACGGGAACAATACGCTGGTGTTAAATCCACAATCTTGGTATGGTATCAATATTGATCCGAATGGACAGGATAAAGCATCTCTGACTTTTGGAAAAGGTAGCTTGACAGTTAAAAATAATACTACAGATGTACCGATTATTAAAGAAGATGGTGATAATGCAGCAGAACTTGAGAAGATCACCATTTCTGGCCTTAATAATGTAGGATTGGAAGAAAGAGAAAATGGGGAATATTACCAGAAACCAGTTCCAACTCCTAACCCTGATGAGGATGACGACGACACCACCCCGAGCCGCCCATCCGGCAGCCACAGCACCGGCAGCAGCTCCAACTCCAACGTCTCCTACACCCGCGACCCGGAGCAGGACAAGCGTGAAGCCGAGGAAAACATGTGGAAGCGCGCGATCAACAAGATCAACTCCGCCCGCGACGGCAGCAGCCTGAAAATCTACACCGGCATTGTCGATGAGATTCCGGACTATGTCCTCGACGCGCTGCGTGAGCACAATGTCACCGTCACCTTCTACAACCAGGACGGCGACGAGGTGACCATCCCGGCAGGCATGGCGCCAAAATCGCTGCGCGACAGCTGGACCTTCAAACAGCTGGGCAACTATGTCCTGAGCCTGGACGAGGTTGTCACCGAGGTGGAGGAGACCACCGAGACCACCGAGGCAACTCAGCCGGCTGCTGAGCAGAATGCTCCGGCAACCGAAACGGCAAAACCAAACCCGGAGACCGGCGACGCCTCCTCCTCGATGATGGCGATCGCGGCGGCGGCAGCTTCGCTGTGCGGCGTGGTTCTCCTGAGCAAAAAGAACAAGTAAGTCCGTTTAAAAAAATCCCCGCCAGGTGGCGGGGATTTTTTCTGCGCGTTATTCGACCAGCAGGCGCTTTTCGAGTTCCAAGTCGGGGGTGACATAGGCGGTCTGATAGCTGACATAGATGACCATGCCGGGCTTGGCGCCGCGGGGCTTTTTGACATTTTTAATCAGGGTGTAATCGACCGGCACCTGGGAGGAGTCGGCGGCTTTGGAGTTGACCGCAGCCAGAATCGCCGCCTGATGCAGGGTGGAATCCGGTACCTCCCTGCCCTCGCTGAGCACGACGGTGTGGGAGCCGGGGATATTTTTGGTGTGGAACCAGACGTCGCGGCCGTGCGCTTCCTTGAGGGTAAGCTGGTCGTTCTGGACGTTGTTGCGGCCCACCAGGATGGTGAAGCCGTCGTCCGAGCGGTAACGTTTGGGGCTGAGTTTAGGTTCCTTGCCCTTTTTGGCGGCGGGGCCTTTGCGGCGCAGGTAGCCCTGCTCCACCAGCTCAGCGCGGATGGCGGTGAGCTCGTCGTTGGTCTGGGCGCGGGTGAGCGCGTCGAACACCGAGTCGATGTATTCGGCTTCCTGCTGGCCTTGTGCGATCAGTTCGCGCAGCTTCTTCTCGGCGGTGTCGGCCTTGCGGTACTCGCCGTAGTATTTCTGCGCGTTCTGGGAAGGGGTCTTGCGCGGGTCGAGCGGGATGGTGATTTCGGCCTGGTTTTCGTCGTAGAAGTTGACAAGTGTCGCGGAGCGGTCGCCCTTCTGCAGCGAATAGAGGTTGGCATTGATGAGGTCGCCATAAATTTTCCACTTTTCCCGGTCGGAGCAGTCGGCCAGCTCCTTCTGCTGCAGGCTGAGTTTGCGCGCGATGCGGTCGGAGGTGTTGGCGAGGATCTTGAGCAGGTCGGCGCTGCGGTGACGCATCCGCTGGATGCTGTCCCGCTGGGTGTAGAAGTCGTCCAGCAGGTGGCTGTAGGTGTCGTATGTACGGGTGAACATCATGCCGCCGTACTGGTGGATATCCATGAAGGAGAAGTCGACTGGCTTCTTGCGGGCATCGATGACGCTGGTAGGGGTGCCGGTGTAGTTTTTGGCCATGTCGATGACCCGCGCCGTAAAGAAGCGCAGGCGGTCGAAGTGGTTGGGAGTCATCTGGGAGACAACGCAGTCGTCGCCGTTAAAGACGTAGTTAGCGATCTCGCGGCAGACGATGGGGGAGACTCCCTGGATGGCGGAGAGCAGCGCCTTGGACAGGGGGGTGTCCTTGCCGGAGCGCAGCCGCTGCTCGATCTGCTCGGGGGTGGATTCGATGAGGTTGAGCTTATCCTGCGCTGGCGGCAGAGTGTAGTGCACGCCGGGGAGAATGGGGCGCACCGAGGACATGGTGTCGTCGATGCGTTTGATCGAGTCGATGACCCGGCCGTCCTCGTCGATGAGGATGATGTTGGAGTGACGGCCCATGATCTCGATGGCCAGTGTCAGCTGAACCAGGTCGCCCATTTCGTTGCGGGTTTCAAAGATCAGGTGCAGGATGCGGTCCAGCCCGATCTGCCGCAGCGCAACGAGCTTGGCGCTGCCCAGGTGCTTGCGCAGCAGCATACAGAACATGGGCGGTGCTTTGGGGTTTTCGAAGGAGGCGCTGGTCAGGTGGATGCGGGGGCTGTCCGCGCCGGCGGAGAGATAGAGCTTTACGGTGCGAGCTCCGTCCGGAGAGGGCTGCGGCAGGCGGAGGATGAAGACCATCTCCTCCCGGGAAATTTGATGGATCTTGTCGACCCGCGCGTTGAGCAGGCAGCCTTCCAGTTCGTGCTTAATCTGGCGCAGCAGGGTTCCGTCAAGTGCCATGGCAATTCTCCTTTCTGAATTAGAATCACAAAAAAAGATAACAATTACTTCATAATATTATACCATAAAGGCGGGCAAAAAGCGATAAAGAAGAATTTTAAAAGTAAAAAATGAAAAAATGTAAAGCAAATCCTGCAAATTTTGTGGACGCACAAGCGGGCTAAATTCACGAGGGAAGAAATTTTTTCGCATTGACAAAAGGAAAAACACAGTGTATAATATAAGAAACAGACAGAAAAGTCAAGTGGTTATGCAAAAATATTTTTCATAAATTGCAAAAACTTTTTTGCCAATTTCTTTCTGACATCATCTACAATCAACATAATCCTTCCAAATATCCTGCAGGGATCGTCTCTGCAGGGAACAAAACGCCCTCTGTGTTTTGCAGAGGGCGTTTTGTTTTTGGTGTTTTTATTTGGTCAGGGTGCCATTAGGGGTTTGCAGCAGGATCAGCAGCTGTTCCTCGGCGCCGGTCTGGGAGTTGATATAGGTTAAGATCCGGTCTCCGGTGGCGGAAGAGCAGAGAAATTCGTAGGTGGCCACTTCGTTTTGTCCGGAGGAGGGAATCAGAGCCGGACGCACACTGTCGACGGTGAGGGCGTCGCTGAGCGATTCCTGCGCCTGCTCGACGGTGAGGGCAGGTTCCGCGATGGTTCGGTCGTGGTGGTTGACCAGATAGCCGCGCGCATCCATCCCAAGGATGGAGCCGTCCTGCAGCGAGACTTCCACTTTGATGAGGTCAGTGTAGCAGATGGTTTGGGAAGCGGAGTCGTAGTAGGCAAAGTTGAGGGTCATCACGCCGTTGTCGGTCTCATAGTAGGTGTCCTTCATCGAGTCATAGCCGTGGGCGGAGAGGTACTGCTGCGCCTTATTCACCGCTTCCTCGTAGGAGAGCTTGGCGGTGAGATTATCCGGCTTTTCGGTGATGAGGTAGCAGAGATAGCCGCCATTTTTGGTGATGGCGACCGAGGTGCTCAGTGCGTCGTGGAAGACGTAGGAGGGGAGGATGGAATCCTCCTCCCGCATTTCGGTCAGCTCTTTACCGGCGGCGTTGGCGGCGGTGATGCGGGCCTGTTCAGCGGAAACTTCCGGTTGGCCCTCGGTCATCAGCGGGGTTCGTTCCAGGATATGATCCGAAAAGGGGCCGTCGTAAATTAAGGTTGGGTATCCCATAAAGCCGTCCTCAATCTGCTGCAGGTGGGAAGTTTCAGCCTCCTCGGAAGCGGGGGCCTCTGCGGGGCTGTCCGTCTGCGGCTGGGTGGAGACAGAGACGGTCTGTCCGCTGTTCTGGCTGTTGTCGGTAGTGGTTGGGTTGGAGGTGAATTCCTCCTCCATCAATTCCTCGATGGTCAATTCCCCGTTCTGCAAAGCGCAGGCGATCGCGTCCATCTGCTCGCTTAAACGGTCGGCGTATTCACGCAGCGAGGCAAATTGGTTGCGCTCCTCGTCGGTCAGTTCAGCGCCGCTGGCGGTTTTGCGGGAGAGATACATTGCGTAGTCACCGGCCTGGGAGAGAAAACGGTTGGTATTTTCCAGCGTCGAGCCGGAGATGGGCAGCGAGGAAAGGGCAGATTTAGCCGCGGCAGATTCCTTCCACATCTTGGAGGAGATCATCGAGAGCTGCGGGGAGGTGCCGGCGTACATCCCCTTCACCAGATCGGAGGAGAGGTTGGAAAGGTTGTCTGCGGCAAGGTCGGCGGCGCGGTAGTAGGTGTTCTGCAAAGCGGTGCGGTAGGCGTTGACCTGCAGGTGATTGTAGCCGGCCCAGACCGCCAGCCCGGTGGCCAGTACCAGCAGGATGGCGAAAAGGATCTTGTAATAGGTAGGGGAAATGGGAGTCTCTTTGGCGTTCATAAAGCTTCCTGCCTTTCTGATTTCAGTTTGATTTTACTGGGAAATCTGGAAGTAGTTTTTGCAAAAAGGCAGAATTTATGCGTTGAATAAGGCGCAAAATCCCCGCGCTCAAAAGAAGCGCAGGGATTTACAGGATTCGACAAAGATGATATAATAGGAGAATCAGAGGGCGGGCGGTCAACTCCGAAAGGGGGTGGCCGTATGGTGTTCAGCGATGTTTGCAATTTGCTTCTCGTTGTATTGCAGGCTATCAATCTTGGGATTGTTATCGCTACAATCAAAAGAAAATAGCCCCTTCTCCCTAAGCTAAAAGAAGCGGCCAATTTTCAAATACATCAATTTATTAAGTTGACCGTTTCCTGCGGCAACAGGAAACCGCCCTTCTGATTTGCATTATAGCACGAAGCCCACGGTTCGTCAAGGGGCTTCGTTTTTTGTTTTACCATGGTATTTACAATTTTCGACCAGCATGGTATAATAGGTGCACGCTATAAGGGTGGCACGGTTATACCCCTAACCTCGAAAAGAGGGGAGGTGGCCGGAATGACATTGACGGAAGTGTTGATGCTTCTTACTTTGTTGTCCTCGGTTGTCTTTGGTGTTCTCAATTTGACACTAAAGAAATAACCACCCAATGAAATGGATGGTCTTTCTCACGTTACATTACACACAGGGGAGACCGCCCGTTCCAGCGGGAGCCACCCTTATAGCAAAGATTATACCACGAAGCCCGTTGCGCGTCAAGGGCTTCGTTTTTTGTTGAGGTATATTTACAAGGTTCGACAAAGATGATATAATAGGAGAATCAGAGGGCGGGCGGTCAACTCCGAAAGGGGGTGGCCGTATGAGTACGAACGATGTCTTGACATTAGGATTACTCATTGTGGCGGTCATTGACTTGGTCTACAAAATCGTAGCTAAGAAATAACCGCCCCCTAGTTTAAGCGCAGGAGCGGCCAATTTCAAGTACCATAAATATTTAGGTTGACCGCTTCCTGTTGCAGCAGGAAACCGCCCTTCTGATTTGCATTATAGCACGAAGCCCACGCTTAGTCAAGGGGCTTCGTTTTTTATTTTACCTGCTTATTGTACAACTTCCACAAAAGAAAAAAATATTTTAGTCCAAAGTCTAAAAAGTACTAAATGTACGTTGACAAACATGGCATCGTTAATTATAATAAAAATGCACATTTTTGGCGCTATATTTTGTACGTTTTGAACATATAGTCGTTAAAATGTGTGATAATCAACAAAAAGAGAGGGAGTTGTACATGAACAAGAACGGTTTCGAGGACCGCAGCGAGGACCGCCGCGTGCGCAAGAGCAAGAAGGCGCTGGAGGAGGCGCTGATTCGCCTGCTGGCCAAAAAGACCATCACCGAGATCACCGTCACCGAGCTGACCGAGGAGGCGGACATCCACCGGGGCACCTTTTACAACCACTACAAGGACACGATGGATTTAAAAATTCAGACCGACCGCGACATTGCCGCCCAGCTGACCGAGCTGCTCAGCTCTGTGCCGGAAAGCGCGCTGAAGGACGGCCCCTATCCGCTGCTCAACAAGGTGCTGCAGTATTTTGAGGACCATCGGGACATCGCCAGGATGCTGGTCAGCGAGAGCGGCTCGCCCCATCTGTTAAAGGAGCTTTGTGCCAGCATCAGCGAGCGCTGCATGGGCGAGGCTTTTCGGGATCAGTCGCGCTACAGCAGCCGGTACGCCACAGCGGGGATGCAGGGGATGATTGTCACCTGGGTGGAGGACGGCATGCGGATGCCCGCGGGAGAGATGGCGCAGATGATTGAGCGGATGATGGGCAGCAGCCAGCCGCAGGCAGCATATAACCCCCTATATAAATAGGAAGAAAACAGAATCAAAAGGGCAGAGGGAAGCAGGCTGAAGGGCCTGTATTTATTTTTGCATATCAATGCATAAAAATACAGGAAAAATGTATATTAAATCACATAAAATGGAGAAAGAATTTTATTAAACGACACTTTACCCGGCTCAATGTCGGGTAATAGTTTGGACAAAAAGCAAAAAGGGCGCGGCTGAGACAATTGGCGGACAGGTAACAAAACTGTCATTTTTGGACCGGCAGGCGGGAGAGAAAAGGGCTTGAAAAAGCCCTATTTTTTATGATTTTGTAATTTTCTTCGAGATATACGACACTTAACAAAAATGTTGTCCACTAACTGGTATTGCGGCTTTTACCATTTTGAGATATACTAGTGTCAGACAAAGGAAATGTGTGGAGCATTTCCCAAGTCAGAAAAAACCGGTTTTGGAAAAATGTATATTTATCCAAAATCCAAAATTATTTTAGGAGGAAGAAAGACTATGAAAAAAGTACTTTCCGTAGCATTGGCTTCTGCTATGGTACTTGGCATGGGCGCGAACGCTTTCGCCATTTCCTATAGCACTGGCTCTAAGGACGAAGCAGACTGGCCGTCCAACTTCCAGTTCGATGGCGAGCTGTTTGTAACCGACAAAGATGGCAACATCATTGAGGAAGCTTCTACCGCTCTGAACGACAGCGAGTCTGTTGACTTCGAGCCAGGCGACACCATCTGGATGCCTCTGTATGCTGACGATCAGTATGTATGGCACAACACCTACGAAAAAGGTGAAGATGGCGCTGACGCTGTAAGCAGCATCAGACTGGACGAGTCCTACTTCATCCCAGGCGATGAGGAAAAAACCCCATCTGCTGGACATGATGTAGATGTTGTAGAAGACCTTGGCACAGTTGTTTTTACCTTGAACAATAGCTATGATAAGGCGGACGACGTAAAATCTTTCAAGGTTGGTCCGGAAAAAATTAGTTCCGATACTAACCTCAAAAAGGATGGCGATTCTGCTGTTGCACTTCTTAAAATTCCAGCAGATAAGTATGCTTCTATCTTCGGTACTACAGCACCAAATCCATACAATCCAGTTACCATCGAGATTCCTTTTGACAAAGATGATGTTGATGAGAACAACAAGGTTTCTGTACCAGTTAACAATGTAGTAGTAGCTACTACTGTAGAGGATGCTCAGGCAGGTCAGAAACAGAAAGCAGCTCAGCTGGATTACATCCCAACTACCATTGAGGTAGAGGACGAGGATGGCAACCTGGTTGAGAGAACCGTTGAGTCTGCTAAAGCTGTCGTAAACGGCAAGACCTTCACTGAGAGAGCGAAGAATTTTGATGATCTGGTTGCTGACGTTAATAAAGAGCTGACCAAGATGGCTGAAGCTGGCAAATCTGCTCAGATCAAAGACGTAACCGTTACCATCAACCTGGCTGAGAAAGAAGCTACCGACGATGTTGTTAACAAACCACACATCGAAGTTGCTGACGACGACAAAGTTATGGTTGACTACGGTCACTACACCGGCAACATTGACAAGAACTGGTCCATCAACCTCATCGAGAAATCCGAGGGCGTTGCTGAGCTGATCGAGAAGGCTGAGCTGTACAAAGCTACCGCTAACGACTATGCTTCCTACGAGAAATACACCGATGAGATCATGCCAAACGCTGTATACCTCAAGGTTGAGCTGAAAGACACCTGGAAGACTGTTGACAAAGAGACCCTGACCTACTACGTATACGTAGCTGACAACGCTGGCGACCACAAGACCAACGAAGTTTGGGTATCTGGTACCTACGCTAACAACAACGTTAAGACCGTAGACTTCACCTGGACCAACAACGCTTCTACCCCGGCTATCTGGGAAGTTGCTAAGGGCGAGAACGGCACCGCTGTTTTCGATTTCGCTGACAAAGCATTCTTCACCGTTAAGATGTACTCCGGCGAGTCCATGTGGCTTGATCTGTCCACCGCTTACGACAAAGCGATCGCTGGCGAGATGGATGCTGAGGCTGACTCCTTCTACAAATTCGACAACGACAACGCTAACTTCTCCAGAACTGGCGAACTCATCATCGTTACCGACGACTCCTCTCTGGTTCCTTACGAAATCGACGAGGACGGCAACTTTGTAGAGGTTGACGCTAAATACGTTGAGGACTACGCTATCGCTCACACCAACAAGAAGGTTGACGGTTTCGTATTCTCCACCAAGACCCTGGGCAACTACGTTCTGTCCACCGAGAAACTCGGCCAGGAAGAGCAGCCTGCAGAAGAGACTCCTGCTAAGCCTGTAACTCCTTCCGAGCCAACTCAGGAGACCCCTTCCACCAGCAAACCAAACCCGGCAACCGGCGCTGAGGACTTTGTAGGTCTGGCTGTTTCCCTGGCAGTTGTTTCTGTAGCTGCTGCTGGCGCTCTGGCTCTGAAGAAGTAATTTCGCTGACGCGAAATAACTTCAGCAAGTTCTGACGAACTTGCCAACGGGCAGTTTCCTGACTTTCCTTTGGTAGGGCCTGTGCCCTTCCGGGAAGAAAGAAAAATGCAATTCAGCGAAAGCTGGCAGAATGGCATCGGGCCCGCCCGGTGCCATTCTTTTATCAGGCAACGCGGGGACCCCTCCGCCGCACCTGTCCTAAAAATTTTTTCTTTGCCCCAAAAGGGCAGCCCCTCTCCCTTTTCGCTCCACCGAAAGGGAGACAACAAAAAAGCCTGCTTGACGCAGGCTTTTTTGTGTGGTATAATAAAGCCAAAAGGTGGCCACCCTGCGCGAACAGGGCGGTCTCCCCTCGAAAAAAAGCTTGAGAAAGACCGCGACTATTCTACTGGGTTGCGGTTATTTCTTTAGGTACATTAAAGTCCCAAAGACAACCGAGCACAACAAATTGAGAAGCATAAGTACTTCTGTCAATGTCATACTGGCCACCTCCTCTCGCGAGGATTGTGGGAATAACCGTTTGGCCACCTTTTGACATGGAACCATTATACCACCTTTGGCGAAAAATGTAAATGATAGTCGAACAAAAAAGCCTGCTTGACGCAGGCTTTTTTGTGTGGTATAATAAAGCCAAAAGGTGGCCACCCTGCGCGAACAGGGCGGTCTCCCCTCGAAAAAAAGCTTGAGAAAGACCGCGACTATTCTACTGGGTTGCGGTTATTTCTTTAGGTACATTAAAGTCCCAAAGACAACCGAGCACAACAAATTGAGAAGCATAAGTACTTCTGTCAATGTCATACTGGCCACCTCCTCTCGCGAGGATTGTGGGAATAACCGTTTGGCCACCTTTTGACATGGAACCATTATACCACCTTTGGCGAAAAATGTAAATGATAGTCGAACAAAAAAGCCTGCTTGACGCAAGTCTTTTTGTGTGGTATAATGACCACAATGGGCGGCTTCCTACTTGCACTAGGAGACGGCCAACCTAAATTCAATTTTTAGTTGAAGATCAGCCGCTCTTATTGCATTATGTAAGGGTGGCTATTTTCTTGACTGAATAGCCATGCCAAGAAGAATAGCTTCGATGATAACGAGCAAAATGTTACACAAATTGTCGATCGTCAGCATGCACGGCCACCCCCTTTTGGAGTTGACCGTCCCGCCAAGGGATGCTTACAGTTTATACAAAAACAGGGATTTGTGTTGCATCCCACGAGAATCGGCGGAGCCGATTCTCACCGGGCCAGATATCGAAAAAAGTAAATATTGGTCGAACAGCAGCGCGCCCGGCTTGGCGGGCGCTTTTTTTATGCGCAGATACTTGACCGATAGAAGAGGAACGGGTAAAATAAATGTAATAGATGTTGCAAAGGGAGGAAGAAAAATGGCAGAGCAACTTCGTTGGTTGGCGCTGGGCTACAGCGTACCGGTCAATCCGTCCAAGAATCGCGTCTATGTCTGGAGGAAACTCAAAGAGTACGGCGCGGAATATTTCAAACAGGGTGTGGCGGTCCTGCCCTACAACCGCCAAAGCTATACCCGCTTCAAGTATCTTTCCGCGAAGATTTTGGAGATGGGGGGCGAGGCCTCGATTGTAGAGATGAAGTTTATGGACCCACGCGATGAAAAGGATATGGTGGCGCGTTTCCGTGCGCAGGCGCTGGAGGAGCTTTCCCAGCTCAAGGACGACTGCGCCGAGGTATTGCGCCAGCTGGCTGCCGGCGGCTTTACCGAGGATCAAAGCGAGCAGGTCAAGCGGATGATCCGGCGCTACTCCAAGGCCCGCAGCCGCAATCACTTTGGCCTGAGCGCGGCGCAGGATGTGGAAAAGGGACTGTACTCGATTATCTCAGTGGCGCGGCAGGCCTCCATCGAGCTGTCATCCCAGCTGGCAAAAGCGATGGACAAAGCGGTAAAATAAGGAGAATTGCCTATGTACGAAAACAAACAGCAGCAGCAGACCGCGGTGCTGGCGGCGGTGGACACCGGAGAATACGATGTACAGCGCTCGGTCGATGAGCTGGAGGAGCTGGCAAAATCCGCAGGGGCCGAGGTGTTGGGCCGGATGATCCAGCGAAAAGACCGCCCCGACCCAGCCACCCTGATGGGTGCTGGGCGCCTGGAGGAGCTGGCGGATTTTGTGCGCAGCAGCGAGGCGGAGCTGGTCATCTTCGATCACGAGCTGGCGCCGGCCCAGCAAAAGAACATTGAAAAGGTGGTGGATGTTCCGGTCATCGACCGCACCACCTTGATTTTGGACATCTTTGCCCAGCGCGCCAAAACCAGCGCCGGACGCCTGCAGGTGGAGCTGGCACAACTCAAATACCGGCTGCCGCGCCTGAGCGGACTCGGCACCAGCCTGTCTCGACTGGGCGGCGGCATCGGAACCCGCGGCCCCGGTGAAAGCAAGCTGGAAAGCGACCGCCGGCATATCCGCAGACGCATCCATGCGCTGGAGCAGGAGCTGGAAGCTTTGGAAAAGCACCGCGACCTGCTGCGGCAGCGTCGGAAAAAGGACGACGTTATCACAGTGGCGATTGTCGGATACACCAACGTCGGCAAATCGACCCTGCTCAATACTTTAACCGATGCCGGTGTGCTGGCAAAGGATATGCTCTTTGCTACGCTCGACCCGACCTCCCGGGCGCTGAGCCTGCCGGATGGCCGCAAGGTGATGCTGATCGACACGGTTGGACTGGTCAGCCGCCTGCCGCACCAGCTGGTACAGGCTTTCCATTCGACGCTGGAGGAGGCGGTGGACGCGGATTTGATCCTCAACGTCTGCGATGTCTCATCGCCGGAATTTGACGAACAACTGCGCATCACCACCGAACTGCTCAAGGAGCTGGGTGCGGAAAACGTGCCGGTTCTGACGGTGCTCAACAAGTGCGACAAGCTGCCGGAGCTGCCGCTGACACTGGACAAAAAGACGGCAGCCATCTCCGCCAAGACCGGAATGGGATTGGAGAAGCTACTGGAGAAGATCGCGCTCAACCTGCCTGAGACCCACCGTCACCTGCATCTGCTGATTCCATATGATAAGAGTGGGTTGATCGGGGAGATCCGGCAGAGCGGCAAAGTCTACGCGGAGGAGTACCGCGAGGACGGAACCTATGTGGATGCCAACGTCGATTTAAAGCTGTGCCATCGGGTGCAGGAGTATCTCCTTTTCAACGAAGAATAACGGCGGGGAGGAAGACGCATGGATTTTGCAGGCCGAAGGAAAACTCGACTGCAGCAAAAAAGACTCCAAAAGTTGGAGAAGAAGGAAGCGAAGCTGCTGGAGCCCAAAGCCCCCTCTTTTCTTTCGCGCAAGGCCGAAGAGCTGGTGAGCCCGCTGAAGGAAAAGGTGGAGGAGAAGATTCCACAGAAGGCAGTCGACAAATCGGTTGAAATGCTGCAGGCTGCTTTTGAGAAAAGCTTTGATTTGGTGCTGGAAAAGGGCAGCGATCTGATTGGCAAGACCTGCAGCGAACAAAAATTGTTGGAACAGTACGAGGCGTTTGCGAACAAACCGCTCTCCAATTGGGAGCTTTCCAAGCTGGGCGCCAAGGCCGCCGCGCGGGCATCGGCCAACATGGTTTTTTCCACGGTACAGGGCGGGCTGATGGGCGTGCTGGGCATCGGTCTGCCCGATGTGCCAATCTTCCTGGCGGCGGTATTCAAGACGCTGTTTGAAATCTCGCTGCGGTTTGGATATCCGTACAACACAAGGCAGGAGCAGCTTTATCAGATGTTGGTGATCTGTGCGGCGGTGGGGGAACCCGCTGACCGCCGGCGCGCGGCGGCGGATTTGAACCTGCTGGCGCACGAGCTCCAGATTGGAGCTGGCGTCTCCTTTTCCTGGGAAGAGACCAAGCGGCGCGCGGCCAAAGCTCTGTGCAGCGCGGCGCTGACCGGCAAGGTGGTGCAGGGTGTGCTGATTGTCGGGGTGTACGGAGGCTTTCGCAACGGCGTTTTGCTGCGCCGGATCGGTTCGATGGCCGCCGTCAAGTATCAGCAGCGTCTTCTTTCCTTTTAAAAAGCGGCATGATGCCGCGCCCGATTCACGTATCGGTTTGTGGTGATGGCTGACCTTTTACCTCGCGGGACCGAGTTGGGCTGGAACCCGATTTGTCAAAAATACCATTTTTGACGGGCCATCGATTGTGTCCTCCCAGATGCGAACAGCTTATTCGATACAGGACGAATCAAAGACGACAACAAAAATCATTTGCATAGGGAGCAGGCGAAAGCCTGCTCCCCTCTTTTTGCGCCTTTTTTGAGCAAGATGCTGTGGTAATGCAGAATATATTTGTAAGCAATATATATTGCAATAAAGAATAATAAGTGCTATGATATATACAACGAAGCAAGATAGGAAGGGAGGAAAGAAAATGAACACACAGTTTAAGAAAGGCGCGCTGGAACTGTGCGTGCTGTCCCAGCTTCGAAATGCAGACAAATATGGCTACGAGTTGACCGAGACCATTTCCCAGGAAATGGAGCTTGCGACCGGAACGCTGTACCTGATTCTCAAGCGGCTCAAGGACGAGGAGTATGTCGAGACCTACTCGGTGGAATCGGAAGGGCGGCCGGCCCGAAAGTATTATCACCTCACCCAGAAGGGCCTGGAATATCAGCAGGCGCTGTGCGGGGAATGGAAAGAATTTACGGCGGCGGTGGACCGCTTGATCGGTTAAGGAGGAATGAAAAATGACAAAGTTAGAATATATGCAGTATGTAAGGGAGAAACTGCAGGGATACGACCGCGAGTTTGTGGAGGAAATCCTGGAAAATTATGAGGAGCACTTTGAGGCGGGCTTAAAGAACGGCCGCAGCGAGGAAGAAATCTGCGAGGAGCTCGGCAACATCGAAAACCTGCTGGGCGACATCCAGGATGTGATGGGTGACAAGGATTTAAAAACCCACGAAATCGACCAGTTTACTGCCATCGAACAGCCGCAGGAGAGCTACAGCGGCATCGAGGAGATCGATCTGAGCCTGCTCTCGATGGACGTCCAGATTCTGCCTTCGCGGGACGGCCAGCTGCACGTTTACCTGGCGGAGGGCAAGGAGAAGGCGAAATATCTGGAGGAGAGCATCTCCGGCAACCGGTATTTTGCGCGGGAGAAAAATCGCAGCCAGGGCAAGAAGTTCTTGGGGATCGCTTTCCTGATCGGCATGAACCGCGACGAAGATTTGAAGCTGATTGTCGAGGTGCCGCAGCAGATGAAGGCGGTAACTGTTAAGACGATGAGCGGTGACCTGCAGGTGCGGGGAATCACAGCCGAGGCGACGGTGCTGGAAACGATGAGCGGCGACGCTACCCTGCGGGAAGCAAGCGGAGAGAAGCTGACCATCAAGACAGCCAGCGGCGACATCAGCCTGCTGAACGCCGGCGGCAGCAATATGGTTGTCCAGAGCACCAGCGGCGATGTGGACTGGCGCGGGGCTGGCAGCGAGAACACACAGATCACCACCACCAGCGGCGACGTCGACCTGATGGAGATCGACGCGCGGCAGATGAAGATCAAGACGATCAGCGGCGAGACAGAGATCCGCACCTCCCAGTTCGATAACCTCAATATCAGCAGTACCAGCGGCGATGTGGAGGGCAGCTTCTTTGCGCAGAACAGCTATGTGCAGACGGTCAGCGGCGACATCGAGATCGCGCTGGACCGCAGAGGCAAACAGCTCTGCGCGCGGGCCAAGACCGTCTCGGGCGAGAGCAACGTCTACGGCAACAACCGGTGCGATGCGCCGGACGCCGAGCACTACCTGACCGCCTACTTCTCCACCGTCTCGGGAGACATCGAAATCCGCTAGGACAAAAAAGACAACACACACCACAACCACGACCACAGGTTGTTCTTGTATCGCTTATTGGAAAGCAGGAGGAAGAAAGGAACCCTTTCTTCCTCCTGCTTTTTGCGCTCTCATGGCAGCAAGATAGGCGCTTTTGATCGAAGCCTGTCCATCCCCCCCTATATAATAAGGAAGAAAGCGCAAAAAATCCGCTTCAAAATGCCCGCGAGAGCAAAATTTTGATTTCAGCAAATTACATAATTCTAGCAGAAAAATAACAGAAATAATAGTCATAAATAACGGCGACAAAATATTACAAAAATAATTTCACTCCTTTTATGTTGTTCATATCGGCTGATTTTTAGAAGATAAAAAAGCAAAATATCATACAAAATAACAAAACAAAAGCAGACGAGCAGCAAAGAAACAAAAGTTTCTTTTTGCGCCCGGACGCAGTACAATAAGGTGCAGAAAAACAAGTGGAGGGATGAAGATGGCAATCCCAAAGGTGGCGGCAATCCATGACCTTTCCGGATTGGGAAAATGTTCTTTGACGGCGGCGATTCCAATTCTGTCGGTCTGCGGTGTGCAGGCGGTGCCGCTGGCGACGGCGGTGCTGAGCAACCAGACCGCCTTTGAAAGCTATACCGGGGTGGACCTGTCCGAGTACCTGCCGATGATTGCGGCGGAGTGGAAGAAGCGCAAGCTCTCCCTGGATGGAATCTTCACCGGCTACCTCAGCAACGAGCAGCAGGTCGAGTGGGTCGGCGGATTTATCGACAGCTTTGCCAAAGACGACACCCTGATTCTGGTCGACCCGGTGCTGGGGGATGAGGGCGTCTACTACCGCGGCTTTGGGGAGCAGATGCGCCTGGCCATGAGGCGGCTGTGCGGCAAGGCGGACGTCATCACCCCCAACCTGACCGAGGCGCTCCTGCTGCTGGGCGAGGATGCTTCCCGGGCAAAGCAGCCCTTTGGGCAGGAGGAGATCCGACAGTTTGCCCGCCGCCTCTCTGCGCTGGGGCCTAAGACGGTCATTGTGACCGGCATCGAGGAGGAGGAGAAAATCTGGAACATCGGCTTCGATGCGGGGACGCAGCAGTTTTTTGCGGTGAGCACCCAGCGGCGCGGCGCGGGCTATTCGGGGACAGGGGATATCCTGTCCTCGGTGATCTGCGGCTGCATGGTGCGCGGCGAGAGCGCACAGGCCGCGCTGGAAAGGGCAGCGAAGCTGCTGGAAATTTCGATTGCGGAAGCGGTGGCGGACGGCACCGACCCCAACGAGGGAATTGCGTTTGAACACCATCTGCGGCTGCTGATGGATTAAAGGAGGAAATCACGATGAGAGACCAAGCCCATGAAAAGATGAAAAACCTGACCTTGAGCGCGATGTTCGCGGCGGTCATTATGCTGATGATTCTGTACCTGTTCCACATTCCGGTGGGCAGCAGCGGCGGCTATGTTCATTTTGGCGACGCCTTTATCTATCTGGCAGCCTGCTTTTTGCCGATGCCGTATGCCTGCGGCGCGGCGGCAATCGGCGCGGGACTGGCCGATGTGCTGTCTGGCTCGGCAATCTGGGCCATTCCGACCATGATGATCAAGCCCCTGACCGCCCTGTGGTTCACCAACAAACAGGAGAAGCTGTTTAACCGCCACAACCTGATCGGCGTGCTGATCGCCGGTGCGGTTTCGATTGTCGGCTATTACCTGGCCGAAGTCATTCTGGTGGGAAGCTGGACCGCTCCGCTGCTGACCATCTGGGGCAACGTGGTGCAGGCGGTGGGAAGCGGCATCCTGTTTGTGGTGATGTCCTTCGCCATCGACCGCGTCTCGCTCAAGAAAAAGCTGGAGAGCCGGTAACGCGTAGCCAGACAGAAAGAAGGAAACAAGATGGAGGATATTTTATACACCTATCATGGGCAGCTCTATGTCAACCTGACCAACCAGTGTCCCTGCGCCTGCACCTTCTGCATCCGCTCGCAGACCAGGGCCATCGGTTCGGCGCAGGACCTGTGGCTGAAGCATGACCCCAGCGTGGAGGAGGTCAAGGCGGAGCTGGACCGGTACGATCTGAGCCAGTTTCAGGAGGTTGTTTTCTGCGGATACGGGGAGCCAATCTGTGCGCTGGACCGCCTGATTGCGGTGGCAGACTACATCCACAGCCAGGCGGACATTTCAATCCGGGTCAACACCAACGGCCTGGGGGACCTGATCCACGGCAAAAAGGTAGCGCCGCTGCTCAAGGGCCATGTGGATGTGGTTTCTATCAGCCTGAACGCGCCCAACGCCGAGGAGTACAACGCGGTGACAAGACCGAAATTTGGAATCAAATCCTTCGATGCGATGCTGCAGTTTGCAAAGGACTGCAAGCAGGAGGGGATCGACACCCGCCTGACGGTGGTGGATGTGATCGGCAAGGAGGCTGTGGAGCAGTCGCAGAAGCTGGCTGACAGCATTGGAATCCCGCTGCGGGTTCGCGTCTACGAGGAGTAAAACAGAAAAGAGAAACAATTCGATGCGGGCGCCGTAAGAAAAAACCGGCGCTCGCATTTTGTCGTTTTCACAACAGGATTAGAATAAATGTTGAAAAGAAGGGCGACAACTTCAATAAATAACAAAGATAAAAGAAAATAAAATTTATGTAAACTGCAAGATTTCGAGAAAAGCTGGAAATTTAAGGCAATTTGTACATAATTTTTTAAAAATAAGCGGTCTTAAAAGGAAATGTGCACAATCTTTTACAGAAACTTTTTTCAAAAGGCAAAATTCCGACAGATTTTTTACGGGGGTGATTTTCTTGACACCCGCTGGCAGGATGAATATAATGACAACAATCCTGCTAAAATACAGGGTGTGAGGGGCGATGAAGGACCGGCAGGCCGGATTTTGGCGCTGTTCCGGATGCCTCTCAAATCAGAACAAAGGAGAACGTTATGCAAAACTTCAGAACAAAAGCCCGCGCCTTATCGGGATTTTTTTCCGGGAAAAAGGTTGCGGCCTGTATGCTTTCTGTAGCGGTGGCAGCGGTCATCTTTTGGGGTATTACCCTTACAGGCAATACAGAACACAGCGACGAACAGATGACGGTGGCGCAGGCGCTGCGCGCGGCAGGGGATACCTTTTCCGCCAACGCTGATCCCACCAAATTTACAGGAGGAATCTCCAGCCGGGTCAAGATGATGGAGCTGGAGGAACAGGGGCAGGCGTCCAGCGACGATGAGGCCGAACAGGAGGCCGAGGACGTGCAGGCGCTGCTCAAGGAAGACGAGGAAATTGTGACCGGAAAGTTTTTGGGGGCGTCGCAGCGAGGCGGCAGCACCCTGGAAACCAAGACGGTTGTGGAGGAGGAGGTCATCGCCTATCCGGTGCAGCAGCGCGAGACCTCCCTGCTGGACCCGGGCGAACAGAAGCTGATCCAGAGCGGCGTCAACGGCAAAAAGACGGTGACCTATGAGCAGCGGATTGTCAACGGCGAGCTGCGCAGCCAGAAGGCTGTGGAGGAGACGGTCACCCAGCAGCCGGTGCCGGAGATTGTGCTGGTCGGCGTGGCCGGCAAGGCGGTCTCCCCGCTGGATTTTGACGTGGAGCTGGATGAGCAGGGCATCCCCACCCAGTACACCCAGCTGCTGACCAACCAGGTGGCCACCGGCTACAATGTCGGCAGCAGCGCGATGGGCGCTTCCGGTCAAGGGCTTTCGGCGGGTTACGTAGCGGTGCATCCGGGAGAAATCCCCTACGGCACCCGGATGTATATCACCAGCGCGGACAACAGCTTTGTGTATGGATTTGCCATCGCGGCGGATACCGGGCTGGGCCTGCTGGGGGATGTGATCGATGTTGACCTGTATTACGACACCTATCTGGAGAGCTGCCTGAACGGCAAGCGAAATGTCAACATCTATCTTTTAGATTAAGCAATCAAAAAATAAAATGAGGCGCAGGCGCTTTTCCTGAAACGGAAAGGCGCCTGCTTTTTTATGTGGCGGTAAACCAGAACAGGATAGAACAATGAAAGGGGCAGGAGCGTTTTGGAGGCGCTTCCGTCCTTTTTGAATGTAAAAAGAAAGGGATAGAATAAGAAAAAAGCTCTTTTTTTCAGAAAATTTTTGAAAATCCCAAAAAAGTTGCACGTTTGCGTGCAACTTTTGGGCCAAAACGGGGTATAGGTGAAAGGCAGTGACAGGGCCTTATCCAAAACAGAAGGAGGAGATGGACTTTATTGAACTAGGAGAAGAACAGGCAAAGGTGTTTGCCTACTGGTACTTCCTGCTGCGGCAGCCCGAGCAGGCGGCCCAAAAGGCCGGCGTGCAGGACGGCGTTCTGCTGCTGGGGGACCGCAGGGTCCGCAGGGAGCTGAGAAGGCTGCGCCGGGAGTTTGCAAAGCAGGGCGCGGAGGAGCTGGCAAAGCTGGGACTGTACCGCATTCTCTTTGCCCAGGCGGAGCGCGACGAGGAGGGGAATCCGGTGTTTGACGGATTTTCGGCCGAGCGCTTTGGCACGGGCAAAGGGATGGAGTACAAGGCCTGGGACAAGCTGAAGGCCTGCGAGCTGCTGCTGCGCCTGGCCGAGCGGGAAAACCAGGGCGGGTCGGAGTTTGGAGAGGTGCTGCAGGCGCTGCAGGAAGGCGCGCGGCAGCTGGACGACTGGAAGGAAGCGGATGAGCCATGATCAAGGGGTTCAGCAAAAAGCAGCTGGAGCTGATGAGCTGGTGGTGCCCACAGAGCAGCCTGAGCGGATGCGACGGCATCATCTGCGACGGGGCGGTGCGCAGCGGCAAGACGCTGTGCATGGCGCTCTCCTTCTTTTCGTGGAGCATGGCGCGCTTTGGCGGGGAAAACTTTGCCATCTGCGGCAAGACCATCGGTGCGGTGCGGCGCAACCTGCTGATTCCGGTGCGGCGCCAGCTGGAGCAGATGGGCTTTCTCTACAAAGAAAAGCTCTCCCAAAATTATCTGGAATTAAGCTGTGAGGGCCACACCAACAGGTACTACCTCTTTTCCGGGCGGGATGCGGGCAGCGCCGCGCTGATTCAGGGCATGACCCTGGCGGGCGTGCTGTTTGACGAGGTGGCGCTGCAGGACCGCGGCTTTGTGGAGCAGGCGGTGGCGCGGTGCTCGGTGGAGGGAAGTAAGTTCTGGTTTAATTGCAATCCCGAGTACCCGGGGCACTGGTTTTACACCGACTGGATTCAAAAGCGTCAGGAGAAAAACCTGGCCTACCTGCACTTTCGGATGGAGGACAACCCCTCGCTCTCCCAAGCGATGCGCAGGCGGTATGAATCGCTGTACAGCGGCGGATTTTACCGGCGGTTTGTGCTGGGGGAGTGGGCCGACCTGCAGGGTTTGGTCTACCCGATGTTCAGTCAGGAGAAGCACGTGGTGCAGAGCCCGCCGGCCTGCACGCGGTTTTGGGTTTCCTGCGACTACGGCACCCGCAACCCCTGTTCGATGGGGCTGTGGGGGGAGAGAGGCGGCAGGTGGTACCGCCTGCGGGAGTATTACTACGATTCCCGCCGGGAGGGCCGCTGCCGCACCGACGAGGAGCACTACCGGGCGCTGGAACAGCTCTGTGCGGACAGCAGGATTGAGGGGGTGATCGTCGACCCCAGCGCCGCCAGCTTCATCGAGTGCGTGCGCAGGCACGGAAAGTACCGGGTGTTCCCGGCCGACAACCGGGTGCTGGCGGGCATCCAGAAGGTCTCCGCGCTGCTGCAGGAGGGGAAACTGCTCTTTAGTCAGGATTGCGCGGACAGCATCCGGGAGTTTTCGCTCTATCGCTGGAGCGAGGAGGGCGGCGGGGAAAAGCCGGTCAAGGAAAACGACCACGCGATGGACGAGATCCGCTATTTTGCCATGCAGGTGTGCGGGGAAAAGCGCGGCGGATTTTTCGCCATCGCCCAGCAGAGAGGGACAGCAGGAGCCCAAAGCACAAACAAAGGAGGAAGATAAGGGATGCCGATATGGCAGAAAAAACGAAAACAGCAGACGCCCCCGCCGGCCTTCTGCGTGCAGAGCGTGCAGACCGGGCAGGTACAGAATCCGTTTGCCGGGCAGCTGCATTCCGGCATGATCGACCAGAACGCCAACCGTCTGTTTGAGCAGATTCGGCAGGCGGTGCCGGTGGTGGACGCGGCAATCGGCAAGATCATCCGCCTGGTGGGCGGCTTTACGGTTGTCTGCGATGACAGCCGGGTGCAGCGGGAGCTGGACGAGTTCTGCGCCCGGGTGCAGGTGGGGCCGTCCGGGATAGGATTGCCGCAGTTTTTGTACGGGTATCTGGACGACTTGCTGACCTACGGCAATGCGGCGGGCGAGATGGTGCCGCTGCAGAGCGGGGAAGGGCTTGGCGCACTGTACAACGTGCCGCTGGACGACCTTGCGGTGGAGCGCGGGGAAAGCCCGCTGCAGCTGTGCTTTTCCAGCTTTCCGGACGGGGTGACGCCCCAGCCGGTGCCGCACCCGGAGCGGATTCTGTTCAGCGCCCTGAACCCGGCGGCGGGGCAGATTCGCGGGCGGTCGCTGCTGAGCGGCCTGCCGTTTGTCTCGTCGATTTTGCTGAGCATCTTTCAGGCGACGGGGCAGAACTTTGAGCGGATGGGCAACCTGCGCTTTGCGGTGACCTATCAGCCGCAGGGCGGGGTGGACGGCAGCTATGCCCGGGAGATCGCGCAGGATATGGCGCGGCAGTGGGCCGACACGATGCGCGACGGCGGCCAGGTCAAGGACTTTATCGCGGTGGGCGACGTGAACATCCGGGTCATCGGCGCGGACAATCAGGTGCTGGACACCCAGGTGCCGGTGCGCCAGATGCTGGAACAGATTGTGGCAAAGCTGGGCCTGCCGCCGTTTATCCTGGGGTTAAGCTGGTCGACCACCGAGCGGATGAGCCAGCAGCAGGCGGAGATTCTGGCAAGCGAGCTGGAAAGCTACCGCGAGCTTTTAAACGCGGTGATTCTGCGCATCTGCCGGTATCACCTCAACCTCAAGGGCATGGGCGGCGCGCTTTCGGTCAAGTGGAAGCACGTCAGCATGAGCGACGAGGTGGAGCAGGCCAGGGCCGAACTGCTGCACATGCAGGCCAAACAAATCGAGCAGGGCCTTGCACAGGAGGGCAAGGCTCAGGAGGAGGAAGATGAGGATGAACTATCAAAAAGCGGGGAGCCTGCTCTGTAAGGGGCTGGAGCTCACAGCGGAGGAGCTGGAAAAGATCAACCGCATGACCAGGAGAGAATTTTCCGCCGAGGAGCTGTACTGCTTCCGGGTGGTGCTGTGCGACAATGAGGTCGACCGCGATCTGGAACAGTTTGACCCGGCTACGCTGGAGCAGCTGGCGGGATTGTTTGTGGGCAAGACCGGCATCCGCGACCACCAGCCGAGCAGCCAGAACCAGCAGGCCAGAATCTATGAGGCGGCGGTGGAGCAGTTTCCGGGGAAATACAACTCGCTGGGCGAGCCGTACTGCGCGCTGGTGGCCAGGGCTTACATGGTGCGCACCGAATCCAACCGCGACCTGATTCTGGAAATCGAGGCGGGCATCAAAAAGGAGGTCAGCGTGGGATGCAGCGTCCGGGAGAGCGTCTGCTCGATCTGCGGCGCCAACCGCACCCTATGCGACTGCGGCCACCACAAGGGAGAGACCTATGACGGCCGATTGTGCTACACCATCCTGCGGGATGCACAGGACGCCTATGAGTGGTCCTTTGTGGCGGTGCCGGCCCAGCGGCAGGCGGGCATCATCAAGGGCATGCAGCTGGAACAGCAGCAGGGAACGGTGCAGAAGCTGTGGCAGGCCGCCGAAAGCGGCCAGGGCGTGTGGCTGGATAAGGAGCAGGTCTGCCAGCTCAAGCGGATGATGCGCAACCTCCTGGAGGACTGCGAGGAGGCGCGCAGGGGCGCCCGCAGGCAGATTACCCGCCTTTGCGCGAGCAAGGGAATGTGGGACGAGCAGGCAAGCAGCGACCTTTATGAGGTGCTGGATCTGCTTTCGATTAAACAGATGAAACTGCTAGGGCATCTGCTGGACACTGAAGAAAAGAGGATAGAGCAGCTGCAGACAGCGCGCAAAAAGGCGCAGGGCGCTGCGGACGGACAATTTATCATTTAACAGTTTTAGAAAGGATGGATGGAATGAAGGACATTTGTTTGCAGGGGTATAACAGCAGGTACATCACCATGCAGGCCGACGGCAAGATGGAGCCGGGGGACCTGGTGGTAATGAGCGGCAACAACACCGTCAAAAAGGCGGCAGCGGGCAAGTTTGTGGGAGTTGCCCACGCGGTCAGAGGGGAGTATGTGCTGGTGCAGACCGGCGGCTTTGCGGTGCTGCCCTATTCCGGCACAGCGCCAACCGTCGGCTTTGCCACCCTGGCGGCGGACAGCAACGCAGACGCCACCGCCAGCGCTTCCGGCAGGGAGGTGCTGGTGACCGAGGTGGACGCCACCGCCAAGACGGTCGGTGTGCTGTTTTAACAGGGACGTATTGGACGAAAGGAGCAGTTGACAATGAAGTATAACTATCAGAACATTTCCATTTCCAAGGATTTTTACAAGAGCGCGGAGGGCTTCAGCAAGACGCTGGAGCGCCTGGACCCTTCGGAGCAGTACCGCGGCACCGAGCTTGCCGGGTACGACGCCTTCCAGCGCCAGCTCAAGCGATTTGACATCAAGGTGGCGGGCGCGGACAGCGACCGGCTGCAGAAATTCTTCGCGACCAGCGACAGCGCCGCGCTGTTCCCGGAATATGTGTCCCGAGCGGTCAAGCAGGGTGTGGATGACAACCATATTTTAGAGGAGATCTGCGCGGCGCACACCCAGGTGGAGGGGATGGACTACCGCGCCGTGGCCTCCGACCCGGACTGGGAGACCCAGTCGCCGTCGGTGATTGAGGAGGGCGGCTTTATCCCCGAGACCACCATCCACCTCAAGGACAGCCTGATCCGCCTGCGCAAGCGCGGCCGCATGATGGTGGCCTCCTATGAGGCGATCAAGTTCCAGCGGCTGGATCTGTTCACCGTGGCGCTCAAGCAGATCGGCGCCTGCATCGGCAAGGCGCAGCTGCAGGACGCGGTGGATGTGCTGATCAACGGCGACGGCAACAATAACCCCGCGGGCAAGGTGGACCTGGCCACCAAGGACACCCTGACCTACACCGACCTGCTCAACCTGTGGAACAGCTTTGGCGAATACCAGATGAACGTGATGCTGGCCTCGCCGGACATGATGCTCAAGCTCCTGCAGGTCAAGGAGCTGCAGGACCCGCAGACCGGGCTGAACTTCCAGGCGACCGGCTCGCTCTCCACCCCGCTGGGCGCCAAGCTGTTTGTCTCTTCGGCGGTGCCGGCAGGGACCATCATCGGCCTGGACAAGCGCTACGCGCTGGAGATGGTGAGCGCGGGCGGCGTCAATGTCGAGTACGACAAGCTGATCGACTGCCAGCTGGAACGAGCGGCAGTGACCTCCATCGCGGGCTTTTCCAAAATCTTTGTCGACGCAGTCAAGGTGCTGAGCAACCCGGAGGAAACCGAGGATCAGGGGGAATAGAGAATGGACGAAGAACTGCTTATGCAGAACTTCTGCCTCATCAGCGGCATCGCCGCTGATAAGGCAGCCCAGTGGAAGCCGCTGGTGCTCTCCTGCTGGGAGGAGCTCAAAGGCAAGCTGCGCCAGAGCGTGGAGGTGGAAAAGCACCAGAAGCGGCTGGCGCTGGCCTGTGCGGCGCTGGCAAACCACCGCTTCCAGACCATCCAGGGCACGGTCTGCGCCGGGGTGAAGGTGGGGGACATCTCCTTTACTCAGAGCGACGGCGCGCAGGCCCGCAGGGAACTGCTGGAGATGGTGGGCGACCTCATCGACTCGCAGGGCATCTGTCTGAAGGGGGTAGCGGTATGTACTGCAGACAAGTAGTGCGCCGCCTGCTGCGCCAGTGCGGCCGCAAGGTGACGGCGCAGCTGCCGGAAGGGGAAATTTCTCTCACCGCTTACCTCAACCCGCTGCGTGAGCGCGACGACCGGCTGGGTTTTGGCGAATCGGGCATGGTGCAGCAGGGCCGATGGCTGCTGCTGGCCCCCTGGGAGGAGGGGGAGGCACTGTCTGCCGGGATGGTTGTGACGGCGGACGGCGAGGACTTTTTGCTGGAGCGGGTGGAGAAGGTTTACTTTCAGGGCGAGCTGGCCTATGTGTGGGGCCTGGCGGTGCGAGAGCAGGAGGTGGAAGCGGATGGATGATTTTTCGCAGATGCTGGAGCTGGTGGCGCAGCAGCTGAAGGTCAGCGACAGTACGCTGCGGGTGGAGCGGGCCTATCCGGCCAAGCTGCGCGGCAATCCCCAGTGCGAAAAGCTGGCGGTCATCGGCATCCAGAAAGTGAAGCTGGAGCCGGTGGGGCTGCAGAACTTTTACGGCGGGCAGACGCTGCCGCTGGGCCGGCAGGCGACGGTGTGGGTCAAGGTCTCGTTTTGCTGCAAAAGCGGCGAGGACTGCTGGAAGCTGTGGGAGAGCTGCGCGCAGGGGATGCTGTTTTCCCAGCAGCTCAAGCTCAGCCAGATCGAGTGCGGCGAAGCGGCGTGGAACAAGGACTGGGGCGGCGTGGTGCTGCCGGTGCTGCTGTGCTTGAGCTTTGTGGTCAGCGGCAGCGATGAACAGCAGCCGGGCACCCGTTTGGAGGAAATCAAGGTAATCAGGAAAGGAGCGGCTCAATGACAAAGACCTATCGACCGGGGGTTTATTCCCAGTACGACATCATCAGCCAGCGCAGAACCCTGCAGGACCGGTACGCCTTTTACTGCGGCGCGGCCAAGGTACGGGAGGGCAAAAGCATCCCGGCGGGCGGGGTGGTGCAGATTCACTCCCGCCAGGAGCTGGAGGAATATTTTGACGCGCAGGGCGGCACGCTGTTCTGTGCGGTGTGCGGCATCCTGCTGGACAGCGGGGTCAGCGGCGTCTATGCGGTGCCGCTGACCATCGACGGCACCGCGGCGGCGGAAAATCTGTACGAACCGGCCATCCAAAAGCTGTGCGAGGTCAAGCGCAGCGGGGTGATTTTGTGTGACAGCCAGGCGCAGACGGTGCTGCAGAAGCTGGTAGAGCAGGTGCAGCTGGCCTCCCAGAACGAGCGGGAGCGGCTGGCGGTGGGCGGCGTTGCCAAGGCGCAGGCGCAGCAGATTGCCAAGGCGCTCAACTGCGAGCGGCTGGTGCTGTGCTGCCAGGCGGGCAGCGACGGCGAGACAGAGAGCTCGGTCATTTTAACGGCGGCGGCGCTGGCGGCGATGCTTGTGGGCAGCGAACCGATGGACAACCTGCACGGAAAGGTGCTGGAGAGCTTGACAGAGGTCGACGCGCTGGAGGAGCAGGAGGTGGAGTCGCTGTTGGGCAGCGGCGTGACGGTGCTGGAAAGTCTGGACGGGGCGGTCAGCTGCATCCGCTGTGTGACCAGCCGCACGCTGACCGGCGGCGAGGAGGACAGGACCTTTGCCTCGGTGAACACGGTGATGATGATCGACGACATCATCCGTTCGGTGCGGGAGCGGCTGTCCGATCTGCTCAGGGGCAGCACCATCCTCTTTTCGCAGGACAGCGTTGCCTCCCAGGCGGCGGTGGTGCTGGACCAGAAGCAGCAGGAGGGGATGGTCACCTCCTTCGAGCCGCCGGTGGTCTATGTGCAGCCGGACGACCCGTCGGTGTGCGTGGTGGAGCTGGAATTTTATTTGGCTTCGGTCTTTAGCCAGATCTATCTGACCGCGCACATCTCGATTTAACAAAAGGAGGAGGGAAAAAGAATGGCGTTACTATCCATCCCGACCAGCGCGGACATTTCCATCGAGGTCAACGGCCAGAAGGTGGCCGCCGCGCAGAGCTACCGGGTGCAGTCGGCGCGGGAAAGCCGGTACATCGAGGCGTTTGGTAGCCGCGAACCGGTGGGCACTGTAGGCGGCAGGGTGCAGCACAAAATCGAGCTGACGCGCGTCTGTCTGTGCCAGACCGAAGGGATCGATTTTTACAATCTGAGCGGGTTTAATCTGGTGATCGTCCAGCCGGACTGCAAGATCATCTACTCCGGCTGCGAGTGGGCGGACATCACCCAGTCGGCGGCGGTGGGCGAGACCATTTTGGAAAAGGTGAGCGTGGTCGCCAGCAGGCGAATCAAGATTTAAAGGAGGAGGAAAGCGGTGAAACGAAAGATGAAAAAACTGACAGCAGTGGGTGAACTGCGCCTGCACACCATGGCGCGCGAGGGCTGGCGCTACCTGCAGTCGGTGTGCGGGGAGAGCGACGACCGGGAGTGGGAGCAGCAGCTGTGGGCGGTGGCCAACAATGCGGCGCTGGTGGCGCTGTCGACCAGCTATCTGGGCAGCCCGATCTTTACCAGCGCACGGCAGGTGCTGGACGAGCTGGACCTGACACAGATTGTGCGGCTGGTGCAGGAGTATCAGCGCCGCTTTGAGGAGGTGGCGAGATGACACTGGGAGAAAGGCTGTGGATCAATAAGAGCGTGTTCGAGCAGAGCCTTTACTACGAGGAGATGCCGGGCGGCAGGGAACCGGCACCGGTGCGGCAGGCTGCGGAACCCGCTGTCCAGCAGGAGCGCCAAAGCGCGCCGGCGCAGGCGGACGAGCCTGCACGAACCGACAGCAGCCCTTCCCGCCGCCAGGACCAGCGGCAGGCAGTGGTGACCCGGGAGATTGTGCGGGAGCAGCAGGTGGTAACGGTGCAGCCGCAGCTGCAGCAGAAGGGCGGCAGCGTGCGAGAGCTTTCGGACGAGCTGGAACGCCTTTCGCAGCGGTACGGCAGCTCGATGGAGGACTGGCTGTATGACCAATCTGCGCTTTAAGGAATACACCTTCCGCCATAACCCGCGTTCCCTTACGGTGCGCAGCCGGCGGCTGACGGTGCAGGTCAGCTGCTTTGGCCTGGGACAGGCCCTGCAGGAGCTGGGGCCGGGCCTGACCGAGGTGGAGGGCGAGGGCGAACTGTTTGGAACCGACGCGATGGAGCAGTTTCTGGCACTGCGGCAGCTGCAGGAGCAGGGCGGCAGCGGCATTTTAAGCGGCGCGGGGCTGGAGCCGATGCGGGCGGTATTCGACAGCCTGGAGATGACCGGGACCGGCGGCGATGGGGCCATCGGCTACCGCGTCCACTTTATCGAGGACAGGGGGTAAGGCAGAATGGAGCTGCACTTTTTTCTGGAGCAGCTGGACGGGCAGCGGCGGGAGCTTGTCCATCCGGTATCCTTCTCGCTGGTTCGCTCGGCGGACACCCCGGCGGACAGCCTGAAGGCGGAGTTCATGGTCCCCGACGCGCAGGATTGGGAGCAGGAAATTGCCCGCATCGAGCTGCAGGCGGACGGAAGGCGGCTGTTCCGCGGCATCTGCGACCGGCAGATTGTGGGGCTTGACAGCGCGGGCTGCCGCCTGACGGTCTGGGCGCGGTCGGACGCGGCGGTGCTGCTGGACAACGAGGCGATTCCGCAGGAATACAGCTGCGTGACGCTGGACGAGATGTTTGCAAAGCACCTGGCCCCCTACGGCTTTCAGAGCGATTTGGAGGGGGAGGGCAGCCTGCTGGGCTATCAGGTCGGCAAGGGGGTGAGCGAGTGGGAGGCCTTCTCCACCTTCTGCCAGCGGGCGCTGGGCAGGAGTCCGCACGTCCACCTCTCCCGCGTCTCCTTCCGGCTGCCGGGCAGGGCGCGCAGAACCCTTCCGGCAGGGCAGGCGGTCAGCGCGGTGAGCAGGACGGTGCGGCGCAGCGAGGTCATCTCGCAGGTGCTGCTGCGCGACGGGCTGGGGCGGTACAGCACCGCGCTGGAAAACGAGGCGGCGCGCGGGCTGCAGATTCTGCGGCGGCGCTGCATGATTCCAGGCGCCCAGTGGGACAACACCGCTCAGGACGCGCGGCTGAAGATGCAGCAGTCGATGCAGGAGCGGATTCAGTGGGAGATCGAGCTGCCGCGGCTGGTGGACTGGGAGCTGGGCGACCAGGTGAGCGGGGAGCTGGCGGGCCTTGCTTTCCGGGGAAATATCGTCTATCAGGAGCTGCGGTTTTCCGGGCAGGGAGAGAGCAGCCTGCTGATTTTGGAGTAGGAGGGAAGATAAAATGTGGTTGATTCGAAAGACAGCCGGAGGGCAGCAGGACCGCTCCGGAGCCTTTACTAGGCTGACCAGCGCCACAAGCGGAGAGGAGTACATCGTCGGGGCGTATGAGGCCCGGCAGCTGCCGGTTTGTGCGCCCTATGGCGTCTATGCGAGGCCGGTACAGGGGCAGGAGACGGTGGTGCTCTCGGCGCAGGGCGGGGCGCAGCTGTGTCTGGGAAGCGTCACAGAGGGCTGGCCGGAGGGGTTGCAGCCCGGGGAAATTCTGCTGCGCTCGGCAGGGGGCGCGAGTATCAAGCTGTGCAGCGACGGCAAAATCCTGCTCAACGGCAAGGAGTGGAAGGAGGCGTAGCGGAGTTGGACATTTTGCTGCATCATGGGGACCATGAGCGCAACGCGCAGGGATTTTTGCAGCAGGCCGACGGTGCGCGGGAGAGCATCCAGCAGGCGATGATCCGCCTGTCGGTGCCGCAGGGCAGCTTTGCGCTGGACAAGAATCTGGGCAGCAGGCTGCACACCCTGCCGAACGCGCCGAAGGAGCGGCAGGAGGAGCTGGCGCTGGAATACGCGCAGGAGGCCCTGCTGGATCTGCCCGCGGTGCGGGTGGTGTCGGCCAAACGGCAGGGCGGCGAAGAGCTGGAGCTTACCTTCGAGCTTGCGTACAGCGGCGAAGAAGGCGAGCAGCGCTTTGTGACGCTGTGGGAGCTTAATTTTTAAAGGGAGGAGTGAGAGAATGGCGGAAGGATATGAAAGCTTTTTGGAGCAGATGAAGCAGGGCTACCAGCAACGCACCGGTATCCCGGTGGACAGCGCCTCGGATGTGGGCATCCGCTTTGCGGTGCTGGCCGAGCAGCTGGCGCTGTTGCAGCAGGAGCTGGAAACGGCGCAGCAGCAGGCCTTTGCGCAGACGGCGACCGGTCAGGCGCTGGAGATGCACGCCGCCCAGCGGGGCCTCAGCCGCAAGCAGGCGGTCTGTGCCAGCGGGACGGCGGTCTTTTCCCGCGAGGAGGCGGCGCAGGCGGACATCCCCATCCCGCAGGGCTGCTTTTTGACCGAGCCAACCGGCAGCATCCGCTATGCGACCGAGCAGGAGGCGGTGCTCAAGGCCGGGCAGACCCAGGTGGAGGCGCCCATCCGCTGCCAGACGGCGGGCAGCGGCGGCAACGTGGCCGCGGGCAGGCTCAGCGTCATGGTGACGCCGGTGCAGGGGATTGCAGCGGTGAGCAACCCGCAGCCGATCCTCTCCGGCGAGGACGCGGAGAGCGACCAGTCGCTGCGCCAGCGGCTGCTGGACAGCTACAGACAGGTGACCAACGGCACCAACGAGGCCTTTTACTACAATCGGGCGATGAGCTATCCGGGGGTCTCCTCGGTCAGGGTGCTGCCACGGGTCAACGGGGTGAACACCGTCGGGCTGGTGCTGCACGGACCGGGCGTCAATGAGGAGCTGCTCGAGCAGGTGGAGATAGAGCTGGGGCAGATAAAGGAAATCAACGTCGACCTGACGGTGGAGCAGGCGCAGCAGAGTACGGTGAGCATCTCCTTTGCGATTGCGGTGGAGGACGGATACAGCTTTGCGGATGTGAGTCCCAACTGCAAGCAGGCGGTGCAGCAGTGGATGGGCCAGCAGAAGATCGGCCAGCCGCTGTATCTGGCGCAGCTGACCAGGGTGATTCTGGAATGTGAAGGGGTGGCCAACTGCCATGTTTCGCAGCCCGCTCAGGACCAGTACCCGCTGGAAAAGCAGGTGCTGACCTGCTCGAGCTGCACCGTCAGCGAGATGCAGCAGAAAGGGGAGAATTAAGATGCCGGATTCGGACTGCAGAAAGCGGATGTACGGCAGGATGCGCTCGCTGCGGCTGTATCAGCTGGGCGAAGGGTCGCTGGTGCGCGCCGAGCTGGAGAGCTATCTGGATGTGCTGGAGCCGATGCTGGCGGCAATCCGCGCGGTACAGCAGGACGCCCTGCTGCAAAGCTGCAGCAAGCAGCGGCTGATGGCCTTTGAGCGGATGCTGGCAATCCCCATTAACGAGAACATCCCACTGGAGGAGCGCCGGCAGATCGCTGTCAGCAAGATGAGCATCGGACCAAGCGACTTTCACCGGGAGGGGCTGGAGAAGGCGCTCAACGCCATCGGGGTGAACGCCACCGTGCAGGAGACGCCGGGCGGCGGGATGATCACCGTGACCGCCAAAAGCCTGGCGGACAGCCAGATGACGCTGGAGCAGGTAAAGGAAGCCTTTGAGGCGCTGATTCCCGCGCACCTGCAGGCGGAGTTTGTCACCGGCGGCATCACCTTTGCGGAGTTTGACAGCCTGAACAAGACCTTCACCCAGCTGGACGGGATGGACAGGACCTGGTCCCAGCTGGAGATGATGCCAAAGGAAGAATGGGAAGAGGAGGAATGAAATGTCCAGTACCTACAAGACGACCAATCTGGGGCTGAACCAGTTTGTCGGCAGCGACCGGCCCAAGATGGAGGATTTTAATTTTGACAATCAGCAGATCGACCAGAAGTTTCAGGAGCACGTGCTGTCCAATCTGCACCTGACCGAACAGCAGCGGGAACAGCTGGGCAAGGCAAGCTACCAGATCGGCAGCTACAGCGGCGACGGGCAGGCCAGCAGGACCATCACCGTGGAGGGGGAGATTGGGTTCGGGCTGCTCTTTATGGTGGGGGAGGTGTTTAACCAGACCGTCACCAGCTCGGGCGACACCTATGTCTATGCGGCCATCATCACGCCGCAGGGCTGCAGCAAGGGCGTCAGCATCGCTGAGGGCGGCTTCACCGTCCAGCAGAGCGCCACCAGCCCGATGGACGGCAAGCGCAGCATGCTCAACCAGAGCGGTAAGAGCTACCTTTACATCCTCTTCCCGCCGGCGGCTTAGGCTTTTGTGCAACAAAAAAAGGAGGATGCATCTTGCATCCTCCTTTTATCGCTAGGATTCTATCGGATATTTGATAAGGTTAGGCCCAGCTCCACTTCGTCGTCATCGCTTCTGCCGGTTTCGGCAAATCCGATTTGACGATACAGCCTGCAGGCCACCTCGTTTTGTGGATTGCAGGTCAGCAAAACGGTGCCGGAGCTTCCAAAAGGCTTTGAGGCAATATACTTGAGAACCTCCTGCAAGGCGGCCTTGCCATACCCCTTTCCCTGAAAGGCACTGTCAATCATCATGTGCCAGATGTTGTAGGTCTCCTCGTCGTAGTCGTAGATGACCATGACATAGCCGACCATTTTATCCCCGGCATAGATGCCAAATGGCGTGCACTGACTGTAGTAGACATAGGCCTGTGCGAGACTGCGGATTGGGTGGGAGACATACGTCTCCTGCCCCGGCGCGAGCTTCAGGAGAAAGCAATCCAGAAAATTGGACTCGTCGATTTTTCTTAAGGAAATGTTGTTCATCATGATCCTCCATCCTATTGGGAGGGTTAGCGCAGAGCATCCCTCCGGCTTGTGTTGTTTCGAACAGTTTTCATTGTCATAATGAACATCCCCTTTCAAAGTAATCCACCCGATTTTATAGATACCATATCCTGAGGTGTTTGTCAAGAAAAATCTGGCGCAGGGGCTAAGCGGGCCTTATTCCTGCTGCATCTTGGCGTAGACCAGCAGCGCCGCGCACTGGTCGAAAGCGCTGTCCTTATTTCTGGTGGTGAAGCTGCCATTGGAGGTGCTTGCGGTGTCAAAGGTGCGGCAGGTTTCCATCAGCATGACCGACTGGGTGAAGAGGTCCTCCTCGCCGGCCTCCAGCGCGATCAGGGCAGTGAGGGCGTAGAGGGCGGGGGTCTCATAGTTGTAGGTTGCGACCACTTCGCCGTCGGTGGTGTAGCGGGCGCGCAGGCCGTCGCCCTCCACCTGATCGTACAGCCAGTTGATGGTCTGCTTTCTCACCTTGCCGACCTGGGCCAGGTGGTAAACGGTGGTCAGCGCGTCGGCGGTGTCGATGACCTGATGGTTATAGGTGCCCTTGTCCGCGTTGTATTCGCTGTAATAAAGCGGGAACTGCGCGCCGATGAAGCCTTTCTGGATGGCCGACAGCGCCTCATCGTACGGCGCGCCGCGGCCCAGCAGCATCATCGATTCCAGATCCAGGTCGCTCAGCGAAACCTGGCCGTTGAGCTGACCGTCGGCAAAGTAGGTGTTGACGATGGTTTCCCCGAGGGTCGCCGCGTCCCCCTCATAGCCGCGCCAGGAGGAGAGCGCGCCCAGCAGGGCAAGGTCGTCGCCGAGATTGCCGGTGGAGCCGTTGGCAAAGACCCACTGGCGCTGGGTGTCCAGCAGGGACTTGTTGAGCGAATCAACCGCATACTGCGCGAGCAGTCCCTGTGCGGCGGAGCTTGTGGTGGTGGAGCCGGCAGCGCGCTTGACCGATCCGCTTTCATTGAGCAGGTTTGCCTGCACATAGGAGAGGGTTGCGCTGTCCGCGCCGTTGATGGCGTAATCCGGCATGGCGCGCAGCTGGCCGGGGGTGGTGATGACGTTTGGGTTAATCAGCTCCACCTCACCTTCGGGATTCAGCAGGATGGTGGTCGGGATCGAGTTGATGCCCAGCGCGTTGCGGAAGGCAAGCCCCTCGTCGTACAGCGACGGCAGGGTGATGCCCTGCTCCTTCAAATAGGCGGAAGCGGTGGCGATGGTGTCGTCCACACCGTCGGTGCGGTTGACCAGGTACCACTGCACATTTTCATATTCATCCAAAACCGGAAGCAGCTCGGGCAGGTGGGAGAGCTCCTCCTCGCAGTCCGGGCACCAGCTGGCCCAATAGGTGATGAGGGTGTACTGGTTTTCGCCGATCTCAATCTGGGCGGGGTTGCCGTTCTGGTCGGAGAGCTGGTTGTACGGCAGCTCCTCGCCGATGAGGGTCTTGGTGGGATAATAATAGCTCTGGATGTACTTGGTCGAAGCGGCGGACGCAGTGACCGAAAAGATCACCGGCAGCACCATCGCGAGAGCGCAGACGGCACAAAGTACCCGGCAGAGGGTTTTCTTCATTTTCATGGCGGTTCCTCCTTTTTTTTATCTTGCTTTTTTAATATACCTGTTTCCCCGGCAGGTGTCAAGCGGCGGTTACCGGTCGATTTTCATAACGCGATAGGCTCCGCAGCCCTCGATTGCCTGCCGGATGGTTTCTTCCGGAAGGTCGTGCTCGAGGTAGATTTCGGCGTAGTGCTCTCGGAAAATAATTTCCTGCACCGAGGGGATTTCCTGTAATGCGTCGGCGATGCGCAGGTCGTCCTCGCGGCTGCGGTTGCCCTCGAGGTAAGCCGCGCAGTAGTCCAGCCGCTCAAGCTTGACGATGACCGGGCGGGTGCCGTCCGAGCAGCAGGCGATCATCACCCGCTCGTCCTTCATCCAGCCGCGCATAATGCTGCCGCCCTGCAGGGCGGTGTAGATGTAGCGGCTGACCGCGTCCCACAGCTCGGAGCAGTGCGGCCGGCCCGGGCCGCCGGCGACGCCATCGGTGCCGTGGGTGGCCTTGATGAGGGTGCCGGCCCCCATCTTCCAGAAGTCGTCCGCGCCGTCGTACCGCTCAAAGAGGTACTGGTCCCCCACATGGTAGCAGGGGCAGGGGCCGGACTGTGGGTCGGCGCAGTAGGCTTCCTGCAGCTCGGGGTAGAGCTTTTTGTCCAGGATGGTCATTTTGCATTTGTGCAGCATGCGTGTTGCCTCCCTTAAACGCTTTGTTCAAAAAGGACAGCGCCCCGCAAAAGCCGGGGCGCTGTTTAAAAGCTAATATCCGATCTGTTCCATCGAGGCGTCCTGGTTGACCCAGCTTTCCCAAACGTCGATGGTGCGGTAGGAGGTGGCGGTGTCGCGGACCACCACCGTCTCGATGCCGGCGTTGATAATCATCCGCTTGCACATGGCGCAGGGGTTGGCGTTTTGAACATAGCTGCCGTCCTTGTACTCGAGCCCCACCAGGTACAGGGTGCTGCCGATCATCTCGGAGCGGGGCGCGCTGATGATGGCGTTGGCCTCGGCGTGCACCGAGCGGCACAGCTCATAGCGCTCGCCGCGGGGGACGTTGAGTTTTTCGCGGGTGCAGTAGCCCAGGTCGCAGCAGTTTTGCCTTCCTCTGGGCGCGCCGACATAGCCGGTGGAGATGATCTCGTCATTTTTGACGATGATCGCGCCGAAGTTGCGGCGCAGGCAGGTGCCCCTTGCCGCCACCGTCTGGGCGATGTCCAGATAATAGTTTGTTTTGTCAACTCGTTTTGCAGTTTCCATTTTTTGTTTCCTCCTTTCAAGAGGCGGGGATTGCGGGGATTACGCTTATCCTTTCTGGCGCAAAAAGCCGATACCCAGCATCTTTGGCCCGCTGTTGATGCTCACGGCGCACCCGACGTCCTGCACCATGTCCGGCTTGCGGTTCAGCTTTTTCTGCAGCAGGTCGCGCATCTCCTCGTTCATGTCCGGCAGGGTGCCGTCCAGCATCAGCAGGGGGGAATCTTTGGCGATGTTGTCCTGTGCAATCTGGGCGATGCGCTGCAGCACGATGTTGTTGCCGCGGGCCTTGGAGAAGATGGTGATCTCCCCCTGGTACAGCCGGATGACCGGCCGGATGCCCAGCGCCTCGCCGACGATGCTGGCCGCGCAGCTGATGCGGCCCGACTTTTTGATGAATTCAAAGGAGAAGGCGGTGATGTACAGGTCGATGCGCTCGACCCAGTCGGTCAGGTAGGCAAGGATTTCTTCAGCAGTTTTTCCGTCCTGGATCATCTGGGCGGCCTGGGTCAGCGGGTAGCCGTAGCCCAAAGAGAAGGTCTTGGAATCGATGATGTGGATTCGAAAGGATTCCTTTGCCTGCGGGCAGTTTTCAAAGAACAGATCTGCCGCGTCCTTGGAGCGCAGGTAGGTGGCCGACGCGGTGGACGAGATGCCCATCAGGATGACGTCGGTGTAGCCCTGCTGATAAGCGGCGTGATACCGCTCGCAGTAGGTGACCGGCGAGATCTGCGAGGTGGTGGGGATCTGCTTTGCCTGCTGCAGGATGGTGTAGAACTCGCGCGGGGTAAAATCGACGCCCTCCAGATACCCCTTGCCGTCCACTGCGATGGGGATGGGGATTACTTCGATGCCAAGCTGCCGGGCAAGACTGCCGGGCAGGTCGCACGCGGAATCGGTCATCAGTTTAATACGTTGCATAAATCGGTTCCTCCTTTTTCTCTCTCCCTTTTTGGTTTTCTCTTTTTTGACTGCCGAAAAACGGCAACAGATCGGAGAAATATTAAGTCCATATACAACGCCTATAAATAATAGTTTACCGAATTGTAAGGACAGCTTCAACCTTTTTTTGAAATTTTATAGTTTGTTCATTCGCGTTCGTCCGCTTTTGGGCAAAGCGCCCTTTTCTTTTTGGGCGTTTTAGCGTATAATAAAGGCAGATTCATAAAAAAGAAAGGGTGGTTTTATGTCCGTTCCTACTCCTCACAACAGCGCCCTTCTGGGCGACATCGCCAAGACGGTGCTGATGCCGGGCGACCCGCTGCGCGCAAAGCTGCTGGCCGAGACCTATCTGAAGGACCCGGTCTGCTATAACCAGGTGCGCGGGATGCTGGGCTTTACCGGCAGCTACAACGGCAAGCCTGTCTCGGTGCAGGGCAGCGGCATGGGTATGCCGTCGATGGGCATCTACTCCCACGAGCTGTTCTCGTTTTATGGGGTGGACACCATCATCCGCATCGGCTCGGCCGGCGCCATCGACCCCTCTTTGAAGATAGGTGACATTGTGGTGGCGGTCTCCTCCTGCACCACCTCCAGCTACGGCGCCCAGTACCATCTGCCGGGCAGCTTTGCACCGACGGCGGACTTTGACCTGGCGCGCCGCGCCGTCGAGCTGTGCGAGCAGAAAGGCTTCCGGCACAAGGCAGGGACGGTGCTGTGCTCCGACTGGTTTTATGACGAGTCGCAGGGCCTGCCGGAGTGGCAGAAGATGGGCGTTCTGGCCGTCGAGATGGAGTCCGCCGCCCTGTATATGGAGGCGGTCCGCGCGGGCAAAAAGGCGCTGTGCCTCTTGACCATCTCGGACAACCCCTTCACCGGAGAAGCGGTGAGCGCCGAGGTGCGCCAAAACGCCTTCACCCAGATGATGGAGGTCGCGCTGGGGCTGGTTTAAGCAAAGGAAGCGAGCAACAAGGAAAGGAGAAGGGAAGATGTATGAAAAGAGACTGATCGAGCTGGCGCTCAAAGCGCGGGAAAAGGCGTACTGCCCCTACTCCAACTTTGCCGTCGGGGCGGCGCTGCTCTGCCAGGACGGCACCATCTACACCGGCTGCAACATCGAGTCCTCGGCCTATACCCCCACCATCTGCGCCGAGCGCACCGCTTTCTTTAAAGCGGTGTCGGAGGGCAAGCGGGAATTTATCTGCATCGCGGTGACGGGCGGCCGCGTCGATGCGGACGTGCTTCCCATCACCACCCCCTGTGGGGTCTGCCGGCAGGTGATGATGGAGTTCTGCGACCCGCGCAGCTTTCTTATTTTCTGCGCGTCCTCGCCGGAAAATTACAAGGCCTACACCCTGGCGCAGCTGCTGCCAAAGGGCTTTGGCCCGTCCAATTTGGGAATCTAGAACAACACAGGAGGAATGTTAAAGATGAAAAATTATGAGTATAAATTTGTGGAAGTGCCGGTTGCGCCGGACAAAAAGGAGGACGCCAAGGGATTTTCTCCATATAAAATCTGCGCGCGGGTGATTGGAACCGAATCGCAGGCCGGCTGGCGGTTAAAGCAGATCATGGAGCCGAAGATGAGCGTCATCGGCGCAAACGCTTACCTGGTTATCTTAGAAAGAGAAAAAGAGTAACTTACTTTCTTTTTAGTAAAAAAAGAAAGTAAGCAAAGAAAAAACTTCACGCTTCGCGACGCATGAACGTGAGGTACTGCAAAATAAAGTTTTCGCCAGCCTTTTTCAAAAGGCTGTGGTTTCCAAAGGCAAAGCCTTTGGTCGAGCTCCGCAGAGCTCGAAAAGCCCTTATCGTTCAAGCGCCTTTTGAAGGGAAAATCGGCAAGAGAAGATTCTCTTGCCGATTGGGGAACTTTTTGTAAGAGAAAAAGTTCCCAGGAAATTTACGTTTCGCACAACCCAAGCAAAACCTTCCGGTGGACGGTTTTGCGCCGATCAACACACAGGGCCGCTTCCAAAAGCAGGTATCGAGCAAGGAAGCGTGCCCACTCAAAAACCAGAGCAATCCTCTTTTTTGCTGAAAGGAGCATTTCATGGAAAACCTGTCCAACATCTCGGTGATTCGGGATGTGCTTTCCCGCCACGGCTTTTCTTTTTCCAAGGGGCTGGGACAAAATTTTCTGATTAACCCCACCGTCTGCCCCCGCATGGCCGAGATGGGCAACGCAAAACCCGGCTGGGGCATCATCGAGATCGGCGCGGGGGTCGGGGTGCTGACCGCCGAGCTTGCCCGCCGCGCGGACAAGGTGGTCTGCATCGAGATCGACAGCCGCCTGCTGCCGGTGCTGGACGAGACGCTGGCAGAGTTTGACAACATCAAGATCGTCAACGAGGATGTGCTCAAGGTCGATCTGCACAAGCTGATCGAGCAGGAGTTTGCGGGAATGCCGGTGGCGGTCTGCGCCAATCTTCCCTACTACATCACCTCGCCCATCATCATGAATCTGCTGGAAGCGCACCTGCCCATCGCCTCGCTGACGGTGATGGTGCAGAAGGAGGCCGCCGCGCGTCTGTGCGCCGAGCCGGGCAGCCGGGAGGTAGGGGCGGTGTCCATCGCGGTGCGCTACTACAGCGATCCGAAGATTCTGTTCCAGGTTTCGCGCGGGTCTTTTCTGCCCGCGCCGGATGTGGACTCCACCGTCATCCGCCTGGATGTGCGCGACCGTCCGCCGGTGGAGGTGGGCAGTGAGGAGCAGTTTTTTAAGGTGGTGCGCGCGGCCTTCTCGCAGCGAAGAAAGACGCTGCCGAACACCCTTTCGGCGGGGTTAGGCATCCCGAAGGCGCAGGCCATCGAGATGCTGGAGAAGGCGGGTATTCCCACAAACCTGCGCGCCGAACAGCTCACCCTCGACCAATTCGCCTTACTTTCTTTTTAGTAAAAAAAGAAAGTAAGCAAAGAAAAAACTTCACGCTTCGCGGTGCTTGGACGAGAGTCCCTACAAAATAAAGTTTTGGTCAAGCTTTTTCAAAAGCTTGTGGTTTCCAAAGGCAAAGCCTTTGGTCGCCATGTCACGCTTGCAGCTGGCTTGGGAAATAGGCTATGCGTTGCGTGACCCGAAGTTGAACTGCGTTCAACTTCCCGGGCTTAGAGAAAAAATGGCGAAAGCCTTTGCGTTGGAAGCGCCAAGTCGCGCTTAAACTTTCTGTTGCATTTTACTTTTTCGTTGCGCGACATGAAATTGAACAAAGTTCAATTTCCCTAGTTTCTGCAAGGGCTTTTGGAAGAGAAAAAGTTCCCGGGAAATTTACGTTTCGCACAACCCAAGCAAAACCTTCCGGTGGACGGTTTTGCGCCGATGAACAGATATTTGTTTAGCTCTGCCCGCATTTCATCTCAAAGAAAGGAACAAACCTGCTATGATTCGAACCTATCAGCCCGCCGATCTGGACCGCTTGATGCAGCTTTGGCTGCAGGGAAACCTGCAGGCGCACCCCTTTGTCCCGGCAAGCTACTGGGAGGAAAACGCCGCCGACGTGCGCCGGCAGCTGCTGCAGGCGCAGCTTTTTCTCTATGAGGATGCGGAGGGCGTGCAGGGTTTTCTGGGGCTGGTGGACGGCTACATCGCGGGGATCTTTGTCGATGCCGCTGCGCGCTCGAAAGGAATCGGCCACGCGCTGATCGAGCGAGCTAAGCAAACCGAGCAGAAGCTGACCCTGCAGGTCTATCTGCAAAACGAGCGGGCCTGCCGCTTTTACCGACGGGAAGGCTTTGTGGAAGCAGAGCGGGGAACCGACCCTGCCACCGGACAGATGGAGCTGCAGATGATTTGGACAAGAGAAAAAAATCCCGCGTGATGTCACGCGGGATTTTTCAGATGGTTTACAGATAAAATTCCGGTTCCTTGCGGGGCTCCTTGAAGGTGGAGAGGCACCACGCGACCGAACCTTTGTAGGCGTCCGAGGTGAACTGCTTGGAGTGGATCGGGCACAGGCGCACGCAGGCCAGGCACCGCAGGCACTTGCTGGCGTCCACCTTGCCGGGGTCCTCGGCATCGATGGCGCCGGCCGGGCAGTTGCGCACGCACAGTCCACAGTGGGTGCAGCCGTTGACATTTTCCGGGCCCATTGGGTTGGAAGCGCCGCGCTCCCTGTAGGGGCGGTTGCCGGGGATGGTTCCCTTGGGCAGGGGAGAGACGCCCTTCTGGAGCTTCTCTGCGAGCTGCTTGCCGAAAGCTTTGGCCTTGGCAAGGTCGCTCTCGTCCGGGCGGCCGGTGGCGATCTCGCTGGTCAGCGAATGTTCGCCGATGCAGGCTGCTGCCGCGATGACGGCAAAGCCCTTTTCGGTCATCAGGTCCTCCATCTCGACCAGGCAGTCGTCATAGGCGCGGTTGCCGTAGACGGCAACGACGACGCACGGGGTGTTCTGGCCGCTGACATGCTGCTCCAGATACTCCCGCTCCAGCAGCGGCATCACGCCGCCATAGACCGGCGCGCCGGCCAGGACCAGCTCGTCCGGGCCAAAGGTAATGTCCGCGCTGCGGTTCTGCGGCAGGGTGAAGTCATATTCCTTCACCGGCAGGCCGATGCCCTCGGCGATGGTGCGCAGGTTTTTCTGGGTGGTTTTGGTGGCGCTGAAATAGACAAGAGAAACACAGTTTACCATTTTTTGTACCTCCTTCGCTGTTGATTGAATTATAACACCGAAGAGGCCGGTTTGCAACGCTGTGCAGGGGTAGCATGGGAAAAATGGGAAGGCTCAGCGCATCGAGACGGCGTTGCGGAAGATGACCTTGCCGCCGTAGGGGTAGTAGTCGATGCCGGTGGTGCCTTCGCCGAGCACAAAGTAGCTGGTTTCCACCAGCAGCGGGAAGGCGGTGGCGTCGTCCATCAGCATCGTTTCAGCCGCGGCGTACTGGCTTAAAATCTGCTGGCTGTCGTGGGAATTTTCCAGGCCGGACAGGGTGCTGTCGTAGCTTGCGCTCTGGTAGTAGGTGAAGTTGGAGCTGGAGGTGGAGAGGAAGCGGCTGAGGATGTCTGCCGGAGTGTTGGCGGAGGCCTGCAGCGGCACCAAGGCAACCTGATAGTCCCCAAGACTCAGTCGGGAGGAAAGCTCGTCGCGGGAGACCTCCACAATATTGACCGAAACTGCCAGCGTCTGCTGCCAGGCCTGCTGCAGCAGGCCGCACATCTCGGGAATCTGGCTGTCCGAGGGCACCAGCAGCTGGATGCTGCGAAGCGTGTCGGCCTCCAGCTCGTCCATGCCCGCGCGGTAGGCCTCATAGGCGGCCTGCGGGTCGTAGGTGTTGACGGTATTGACGGTGGTCTGCTCGGTGTAGGACTGGGTGAACAGGGTGATGGCCGGCGGGATCAGCCGGTCATAGGTGTGCAGGTTGTCCTGCTGGTTGGCGCGCAGGAAATCTTCCAGCGTGCTGCGGTCGATGGCGCGGATAAAGCCCTGCTGCACCTGCTGATTGGAAAAGGCGCTGTGGGTCTGGTTAAAGACCAGTGCCCAGACGGTACCCTGCGTTTCCTCGCAGGAAAGTCCCGCCTGCTGGGCCTGCAGGTACTGTGAATAGTCGGCCAGGCAGCCGTCCGACCTGCCCTCCATCAGCAGCGAGAAGAAGGTGGGAGGCTCCTCGCCGCGCTCGGCCTGTGCGGATGTCTGGACATCGCGGTCCATATAGAGGTAGACGCCCGGCGTCTGCACCGCCTGCGCGTCGTAGTAGCTGCTGTTCTTTTTCAGGTAGATGCGGTTGCCGTTTTCCCACTGCATCAGCGTGAACGGGCCGTTGGAGAAGGTCTGCGAAATAGAGGTGCCGTACCGCCCGCCCGCCGCCTCAAACAGCTTCTGGCTGCAGGGCATCGCCGAGGAGTGGGCCAGGCTTTCCAAGAAGGAGGGGTCGGCGTAGCTCAGGGTAAAGACGACGGTGAGGTCGTCGGTGGCCTGCACGCCAAGCTCGCTTGCCTGCAGCTCGCCGGAGAGCACCTGCTGGCTGTTCCGGATGGCGCTGTAGAGCGAGGCGAAGGGGGAGGGGTAGATGCTGTTGAAGATGCGCTGGAAGGCAAAGACAAAGTCGTGGGCGGTGACCGGTGTGCTGTCGGCGTCGTCCCAGACCATGCCGTCGCGCAGATGAAAGGTATAGGTGAGCTGGTCGGCGGACACATCGTACCCTTCGATGACGCCGTTGGTCAGCTCCCCGGAGGGCAGCTGGCACATCAGCCCCTCCATGATGTTGTAGATCACCAGCTGTTCGTTTTCCTCATCGGCAAACTGCGGGTCCAAACTTTCCACATCGCCGGAGATGTCGTAGCGCACCAGCGACGAGCTGGCGCCGCACCCGCCCAGCAGCACCGGCAAAAGAAGCAGCAGGCAGACAATTCTATAAATTCCCATTTTCCAAGACAAAAGATGTACGCTCCTTTTATAGATACAGGCGGGCGCAGCCCGCTGTTGTTGTTCGAAAATCTTTTATGCAAACAGAGTATCTTCAGTGTATCATGCGCGCGGGGCAATTTCAATTCCAATATTATGAAACTTTGCTTTATTTTTCGCAAAGAGGGGACAGATGGGAAATTTTGCGCAGCAAAAGGGAAGAAGGTTGCAATCCGGGGCAATCGATGGTAGGATAGTATCATTGTTATGCGCTAAAGCGCAGGGCGTTTGGCGCGGCAAATTGTGTAATAAAAAATGATGAGACCAAATGACGAGATGAAGAGAGGGAGCGAGCAGATGAACATTGAAGAAATCTTCGGCGTGCGCGTGTTTGACGACGCAGCCATGAAAAAACGCCTGCCCAAGAAAGCCTATGAGAGCCTTTCCCGCACCCGCCGTCTGGGGGAAGCTTTGGACCCGGAGATCGCGGATGTGGTGGCCTGCGCCATGAAGGACTGGGCCATCGAGCAGGGAGCCACCCATTACTCCCACTGGTTCCAGCCGATGAACAACTTTACCGCCGGCAAACACGACGCCTTTCTTTCCACAACCGGAAAGGACGGCAGCATTTCGCTGGACTTTTCCAGCAAGGCGCTGATTCAGGGCGAGGCGGATTCCTCCTCCTTCCCGTCCGGCGGCCTGCGGGCAACCTTTGAGGCCAGGGGCTACACCACCTGGGACCCGACCTCCCCGGCCTTTGTGCGGGACGGGACGCTGTTTATCCCCACCGCCTTCTGCTCCTACAACGGCGAGGCGCTGGACGCCAAGACCCCGCTGCTGCGCTCGATGCAGGCGGTGTCCAAGCAGGGCGTGCGCCTGCTGCGCGCTTTGGGGAACGAGACGGTCAGCCGCATCATTCCGATGGTCGGCGCGGAGCAGGAGTATTTTCTGGTCGACTACAAGCTCTATGACCAGCGGCTGGATTTAAAGATCTGCGGCCGCACCCTGTTTGGTGCAAAGCCCTCCAAGGGGCAGGAGCTGGACGACCACTACTGCGGGCGCATCCGCATCCGGGTCGGCGAATTTATGCAGGATCTGGACAAGAACCTCTGGGAGATGGGCGTCGCCAGCAAGACCAAGCACAACGAGGCCGCCCCGGCCCAGCACGAGCTGGCGCCGGAATACTCCACCGCCAACATCGCCTGCGACCACAACCAGCTGATTATGGAGACGATGCGCACCATCAGCAAAAAGCACGGCCTGGCCTGCCTGCTGCACGAGAAGCCGTTTGCCAACGTCAACGGCTCGGGCAAGCACAACAACTTTTCGCTGTGCACCGACACCGGCGAGAATCTGCTCTCCCCCGGCAAGAACCCGGAGAGCAACCTGCAGTTTTTGCTGATGCTCTGCGCCTTCATCCGGGCGGTGGACCTGTACGCGGATCTGCTGCGGATGAGCGCGGCCTGCGCGGGCAACGACCAGCGCCTGGGCGGCTGTGAGGCGCCGCCGCCGATCATCTCGATTTTCCTGGGAAATCATCTGACCGGCATCCTCAACCACATCGCCGAGGGCGGCAGTCCCAACAAAGTTGCGCGCGAACAGATGGACATCGGCGTGGAGGCGATCCCCTCGGTGACCAAGGACGAGACCGACCGCAACCGCACCTCGCCCTTTGCCTTCACCGGCAACAAGTTTGAGTTCCGCATGGTCGGCTCCTCCCAGTCGCTGGCCTATTCGGAGGTGGTGCTCGACACCATCCTGGCCGACTCCTTCGACGCCTTTGCCACCCGTCTGGAGAGTGCGCAGGACAAGCAGGAGGAGATCCGCCATATCATCGCCGACACGATGCACCAGCACGGCCGCGTCATCTACAATGGCAACAACTATTCGGAGGACTGGGTGCGGGAGGCCCAGCATCGCGGTCTGCCGGTGCTGCGCACCTCGGTGGAGGCGTTCCACACCCTGACCGACCCGAAGAACATCGAGCTGTTTGACCGCTATCGCGTCTTTTCGCCCAAGGAGACGGCGGCGCGGTACGAGATTCAGCTGGACAACTACATCCACGTCATCCAGATCGAGGCGGCGACCATGCTGGAGATTGCAAAGCGGCAGATCATCCCCAGCTGCATCCAGTACAGCGGCAAGATTGCCGGCAGCCTGCGTCAGATGCAGGAGTGCGGACTTTCCGCCAGGCGGCTACAGAACCATGTGGAGATGGTGGCCGAGTCGCTGGAGAGTATCATGGCGCTGACCGAGGAGCTGGAGCGGACGGTCAACCTAGCGTCCAGCTTTGAGGACCTGTACGCCCGGGCGCGGTACATGGCGGAGGACGTCTGCGGCGCGATGGACCGGCTGCGCACCCGCTGCGACGCGCTGGAGACGGTGGTGGACCGCCGCGACTGGCCGATGCCGACCTACACCGACCTCCTTCATAGAATCTAAGCGGCATGATGCCGCGTCCAATTCGCGTATTGGTGGGGTGAGTGGCCTTGGATTCTACCTCGCGGGGCCGAGTTTTAGCAAAGTAAAGTTTTCGCCAGCCTTTTTCAAAAGGCTGTGGTTTCCAAAGGCAAAGCCTTTGGTCGCCATGTCACGCTTGTAGTTGGCTTGGGAAATAAGTTATGCGTTGCGTGACCCGAAGTTGAACGGAGTTCAACTTCCCGGGCTTTATCGTTCAAGCGCCAAGTCACGCTTGTAGTTGGTTTGGGAAATAAGTTATGCGTTGCGTGACCCGAAGTTGAACGGAGTTCAACTTCCCGGGCTTTATCGTTCAGGTGCCAAGTCGTGCTTAAATATTCTGCTGTATTTTGCTTTTGTCTTGCGCGACATGAAATTGAACAAAGTTCAATTTCCCTGGTTTGTGCGGGGCTTTTGTAAGAGAAAAGCCCCCTGCTCGACTGCCGATTCGCACAACCCAGCCCAACCTTCCGGTGGACGGTTGGGCTGCTTTAGAGAACACCTCCCAGTTTGCAAAAAGGAAACTGCTGATATGCAGAGCCCAGAAAAACCTCCCGCCGGGAGGTTTTTCCTTTTTGGAGCGCCTCGTTCCTGCCGCATAGAAAAAGCGTAG
>NBJMC04203__coassemble_120_pt1 | contig 130845 bp, 120 predicted proteins | sample NBJMC04203__metabat2_low_PE_031 | metagenome-assembled genome bin NBJMC04203 | reverse complement strand
GCAGGATGACCGACAGCCGACCCATGAGCAGCTCAGCGGCGCAGCCGACCGCTTGCAGCAGCTGCTGGACAAGATGTAAAAGAAAAGGGAGCGCAAATCCCGTCTGCTTGGAATTTGCGCTCCCTTTTTGTCTGTGCTATTTTGCGGCCTGTTGGGTGAGCAGGCAGGCCTGGATGGCGTCCTCTTGAGTGTCGGCGGAGATTAAGAAGCGGTTGTTGTGGCAAAAGCGCAGAGTGGCGATGCCGCTGAGTCGCTGCAGCTCCTCAGCAGGCTGCCCGGCCCAGCTTTCCGGGAAGGGTAGGCGCAGGGTGTTGTCCTGCTGGCTTACCGGGACGCCCTGTGCGCTGAACCCGCCGCGCTGGGAAGGATAGACCACAAACTGCGCGTCCGATTCGACAGCAAACTGCTTCCACGGGGCGTAGCGGTCAAGGACGACGATGTGCTTCTGCATCCGGGAGATGGCGGCGCGCACAAGGGAACCGGCGCGGCGAATGCCGTTGACCTCCGCAATCTTTCTTGTCAGGATGGCGTGCGCGACCTGCACCGCCTTTTCAAAGTTCTGGTCCGGGTCCTCGTCCGAGTCCCAGCAGGGATTGAAGGCGGCGATGGCCGCAGCAAGCGGGTGGCCGCAGCCGGTATTGTCCTCCAGGTCGAGCGGCTGGATAAAATGTTCGTCAAAATTGTCCGCTTCCTCTCCCAGCAGTGTTTGGCCAAACTCCCGCCACAGAAGACCGAAGGCGGCGTATGGGACGCCGTTTTCGCGCACAGGCGCGTCCTTCTGGTGGTGGTCAAACCGGCCCCAGCCGATGTCAAAAGCAAAACCCTCAAAGCCCTCCGGCAATCCCATGGCCCGCACAAAGCGGATGTCGGGGCGCAGGATCCGCAGCAGGGCGGCAGAAAAAACGTCGTCAGCGTGGAATTTTCCCGCATGGGTATAGGCAACCTCCGGAATTTGAGTCATCAAAATCATTCCCCTTTCTGGTGTGAACAAAGAAAATTCTTATGTGAGCGCAAAAATCTTCTATCCTTTTTAAAAAGTATACCATAAAACGGACAGAATGACAAAAAATGATTGCGGTCACTGGAAGAGAGGAAAAAAGAATGGTATAATAGAGCATAAGCAGTAAGAAAGGAATGATTGATATGGCACTTTATAAAGATACACGCCGCTGCCGGAACTGCGGTAAAAATTTCACCTGGTACTATCAGTCCGCGCAGGAAGGGGAATATGTACACCGCCCGCTGTCCGATGAGGACACCTGCGTTCAGGTCAGCGGGATGATGCTGGTCGCCGACCAGATCTATGAAGTGGTGGTCGACTGCCCGTTCTGCGGCGCGCAGAACGAGTTTAATTGCAAGATTGAACAGGAACTGCCGGGCCTTAAAAGCCGCATCCAGTAAAGTTTTTATTGGAGGACGACAGGAGTGCCGACCTTGAAGGCGGTCAGGCTTCCCTGAACCGGGACGCCCCGCAGCGCACTGGTGTGGAAAATAAGCTCAAGCGAAAGAGGCTGCTGCTGGCCGGCAGTGCTGAGCAAAAAGCTGGAGCAAAGTCCCGCCGTTCCCGACTGGGAGGAGGTGCTGGCGTAGGCGGCGTATTCGCGGCGCAGCGCCCCTGCAATCTGCGGGATGATCTCGCCAAAGCCGGATATGCCGACCTGGGCGCTCAGCAGCAGCGAGATAAAGTAAAGGCCGTTCGGTGCAAAGGTGAGCTGCTGCCCGGTGAAGCGGATATCGTTTCCGGAAACAACCTGCGGCTGCAGCGATAAAGCTGCGGCGTTTTGTGCCTGCGAATCCCGCAGTAAAAACTGGGCCGCGCTGCCGAAGGCACTGTTCGGGACTGCCTGCTCAAACGGCATGGAAGGGGCTGCCTGCAAAGACGTTGCCTCTGGGGTCACCTCGGTGGCGGCTTCGGGCGATGGGACGCTCTCATTTTCCATCGAAGGGCTCTCCTCAGAGGCAGCAGGCACCGTTGGTTCTGCGGCAATCGCGGCGTTGTCCGCAGCAGGCGCGGTTGTCAGAGAGTCGCCGGCAGGACTGCTTTGCACCAGGCTATGGCTGGCGGAGCTGTCCAGCGGATAGGAGGCGCTCAGCGGGAAAATTCCCGGGTAATCGCTGTCCTGCGTGGATGCAGCGGTCTGCAGGGAGTAGCAGGAGGGAAAGACGGTGGGGATGGTGGGAACCATCCCGCCGGAAGAACATTGAAAAACTTTCATGACGGCACCTCCGTTCTTTTATTCGCTGACTGTAACATAGTGGGCGTATACATAGCCGGTCGCGTTTTGATAGCGCACGGCATACCAGTCCCCGCTCTGGGAATAGATGGTAAGCTGGGCTCCGTTCGGTGCGACCGCCACAATGGTCGAGGCGGTGGTGGGCATGCTGCGGATGTTGAGGTTGGCTCCACCGGTGTTGACCGTTCCCTGCCGCACCGGCTGCGGCTCGGCAAAGGGGATGCCAAAATAGGTGCACAGCGCCTGCACGATGGCTCGGGCGATCGCCTCCACATTCTGCTGAATCCATTCGGCGTCCTGCAGGTTGTCGTGGTAGGCCACCTCAATCAGGACGGCGGGAGAATAGGTCTGCAGGACCTCGGCCAGATAGTTGGTGGGGCGGGCGTTGACCCGCTGCGGCAGCGGGTAGATCTTCTTCATCTCCTCGACCACGATGTTGGCGAAGCGTTGGCTGAGCAGGGCGTTCTGACTGTCGCCGGGGCGGTAGTAGACATCGACGCCGCGCAGCAGCCCCTCCATCCCCTCGGGAGACGCGTTGGAGTGCAGGGCAACGTGCATGCCGTAGCGGGCCGTGTTGGAGAGGTTGATCGAGTCCACCACTGTACCGTCCGGGTCGTTGCGCACAAACTCGATCCCGCTGGCCTGCAGATAGGGTTCCATGGCATCGGCGATGCGATTCATCCAGTATTCCTCGTTGCCGTTGTTGACATAAAGATTGTATTGCTGCGTGGAGGGACTTAAAAAAATTTTGGGCAAGATGAGCACCTCGTTTCCTTTTTGTTTCCTTCCATGCTATGAAAAAGAAGGGTAAAATGTGCTAGAGAAGGGGAGAAAAACGGATGAAAATAACCTGTCAATCCTGCGGAAAGCAGTATGACACCGATCGGGACGAGCTGTGCCCGCGCTGCGGCAGCTATAATTCTTTTACCAGGGGCTACGACGACGCGGAAAAATTGGATGGGGACCGCTCCTACCACGATATCCAAAAATATCGCGAAGTAAGTACAGAGCAGCGTGTTGAGCTGGAACAGCCAAAACTGAGCCAGGAGCGACCGCCCAGAACAGGCTATCGCGCTAGACAGCACAGCGACAAGGAGCAGAAAAAGGGAAGCAGGTTGGGGACGGCCCTGCTGCAGTACCTGATTATCTTTGTCCTGGTGGTTGTCCTTGTGTCCTTTACAGCGCAGAAATTATTTGAACTGATGGGAAGGGCTGTCGAGCAGGAGCTGTTGGAAATGCGGGTGGAGACGCAGGAGGCTGGTTCTGTCTTTAAGACCAAGGACAGTATGCAGTATCGGGTCCGGGGAGCACAGACCATTGCCCTAGATGAAGAAAAGATTGGCATCATCGAGGACTACGGTGTCGACGTCCCGGAAGGGATGGAGCTGACCATGGTGCTTTTGAAGCAGGAGACGAACGGAAGGTTCTTTGACTATGACGAGCTGGACTGCTATTTGAAGAAGGACGGCTGCATCTACTACCCGCTGGACAACTGGAATTTAAACGATGTGGTCTCCCAGGAGACGGGAATCACCGTACCCTACCAGGGAAGCAGCGAATTGCCTGGGGAGAAAGGCGTGCTGTTTATGACACCGCAGCAGGAAAGCTCGTCGATGTTTTTCTGCATCCAGCAGCTCGATCAGACCGAGTGGGCTGATGTGGAAAAAGTTTCTTCGCTGATTCAGGTCGAGATCACAGAGGAGGCGATGGCGGAATGAAGGTATTGAAGACGGTGTTTTGGACAGTGACGGTCATTATCTGCCTGACGATTGTCGCGGGAAATTTTGCGGAATTTCAGCTGAACAGCTATGAAGACGTCACCCCCACAGAGCTGTTGGTGCTGCAGAAGCTGGAGGGGGAGGAGCTGGACATCTGCACCGGCGATTACAGTCTGGTGGACACCGATCGGTACGATTATTACCTGGTGGCGGGAACTTTTTACAACAACTATGCAACAAACAGTTTCTTCAACCCCAATGGTACTTTTTATACCGATGTGGAGTACGGCGACTGCGAGGTGATCGACAGCATCTTTTCAGCCTGGCAGCAGTACGATCCGTATTATGCAGAGATTCCGGCAGGGGAGACGATGTCCATAATGATGGTGATGGAAGTGGAACCGGAAGCCACCGCCATCCTGTCCTGGGATAATGATTCCCTGCGGGCGGACTTGACAAAATAAAGAACCAGTAAAAAAGGACTTGCCAACAAAATTGGCAAGTCCTTTTTGCTGTTTTGTTTTAAGATTGCATCCTCTTTGCTTTGTTAAACCCGATGACCGCTGCGCCGATCGCGCCCGCGTACTGGGAAAGCGGGGAGGTGCTGACCGGGATTTTTAAGTAGCTCTCCAGGGTGGAGCGGAAGATCTCAAAGCGAGCCAGTCCGCCGCTGAAAAAGATCTCACCAGTCAGGTTGAGCTTTTGGGCGAAGAAGGAGGTCCTGCGGCAGATCGAATTGATGATGCCCAGCGCGATATCCCCCTTGTCGGCACCCTTGGCCAGCAGGCTCACAATCTCGCTTTCGGCAAAGACGGTGCACATGCTGGTGATGTTGATGGGCTGGTGACCCTGCACAAACTGGTCGATGTTGTTGATGTCCTCTTCCAGAATGCGCATCATCACCTCGATAAAGCGGCCGGTGCCGGCTGCGCACTTATCGTTCATGATGAAGTCCACGACGTTTAACCCGTTGTCCAGCAGGATGGCCTTGCAGTCCTGTCCGCCGATGTCCACGACCGCCCGGACATTGGGGTTTAAAAAGGCTGCGCCTCTTGCATGGCAGGTGATTTCAGTGATTTGTTTGTCGGCCTGATCCAACAGTTCGCGCCCGTATCCGGTGGATACGGTGTAGGCCACATCCTGATTGTACAGCATCTGATAAAGCCGCCCGATGCTTTCCTTCGGATTGGCCGAGGTGGGGAGGATGGCGGTGCGAACGACCTTTTCCCCATCAAACAGCGCGCCCTTGGTGGTGGTGGAGCCGGAGTCGATTCCTAATGTCAGCATGGCTACAACATCTCGATGAAGGCGGCCATTCTGGTGTTGAGCTGACCGATGTCAGCGGTGGAGTAGTCGGTCTCAACCGCCATGTAGGGGATGCCCTTGACCTCGTTGACGAAGCGCTTGATACCCAGCGTCTCGACATTGTAGGTGTGGCAGGCCTGCAGGGTGATTTCGACCACGGCATCGACGCGATACTCGTCTATCAGACGGCCCAGCAGCTCCAAGCGATTTGGATTGGGGGTCATGACCGAGCAGCCGATGCTCAGGTACCGCTCGGCGATGGCGCGGTAGATGTCCGGTGCGTCCTCGTCCACCAGCTTGTCAAAGGACTTGGCGCCGGAGCAGTTTTCAAAGACAACGACGTGTCCGCCGTTATCTTCAATCGCCTTCACGCACTTGGAAGCGCCGCCGCCGATCGGGCAGCCGGTGACCAGGATGCGGGGAGCTTTTGGATATTTGTTTGGGTTTTCCGCGTATTCCGCCTTGACCTTGGCGACGACCGCGCGGATCTCGTCCGGCAGCTTGACCTTATTAAAGCGGAAGGAAGAACCGTACAGAACGCTGAACAGGTTCTGGCCCAGAATCGGAACAGGCTCAACCTTGGTCAGCGCGTAAAATTCCTTCATCGCGCGGCGAACCTCGTTCATGATCTTGACCTGTTCGCGGACCGCCTCGTCGGTGATGGTGGTCTCAAAGTGGGATTCCAGCTTTTCCTTGAGCTTGATAATCTCCTTGGTCCACAGTTCCAGGCCCTCGGGGCTCTGGGAGTTTGGCAGCTCCATGGTGTACACTGGCTTGAACTGGCCGAGGTATTCGTACATCTTCTTCTTGCCGTCGCAGGTGGTCTCGCCGACAATCAGGTCGGAGAAGTAGAAGTAAGGGCATTTGTCGGTCTTGGCAAAGCCGTAGCTGGATTTGATCAGCGGGCAGAGGTTGCGCGGCAGGTCCTTTTCCGCGTCCGGGATGGTTTCATCCGAGGTGGAGCACAGGCCTACGACGCAGGCTCCCATCGCCATCGCAATCTCCTGCGGGAAGTAGGTGCAGAAGGTGCCGACGAAGGGAATATTTTTCTGCTTCAACTCGTAGGCAGCCATGAAGGATTTCTGACGCATCTCGCTGAATTCGCTGAAAACTTCGGGAAGGTCTTTTTTTAATTCCATTCTTGTTTCTCTCTTTTCTCTTACAAAATGCCTTGGTGGAGGCTTGATTTTCTTAACAAAATAAGAGTAAGGAAAAATCCAGCCAAAGTCAAGCGAACGTCAATTGATATTTTTAATGCCATCGGGCGCTGCTATCGATTTTTCTGATAGCTTGTGAAATGCTCATAACAGAAAGGGGGGAGCAAAAGATTTCTTTAGTTGATTTGCTGGACATGAAAAAGCGCTTCTTTTGAGCACAAAGTGGGGCGGAACTGTTTTCATCTGTATAAAACAGGTAGCCCCAAAAGAGAAAAGGAACCTTCAGGTGGGGAGAGCAATACAGGCTGAAACTTTACATTTATCATGTGGGAATTTGCCTTTGTGGATAAAAATACTTTTTCAAACAGAAGGAAAATGCTGGAAAATATACAGAAATTGTGGCAAAAACGCGCTTTTTGTCGCGAAATTATTGCGCTGCAAATTGCAAAAAGACTTGCTTTTTTTTGTAAACAAAGATATAATAATTACAAAGTGGAGAGAAGTGGGGAAAAGTAGTGAGTTTCGGTGCGCAAAGGGGGAGCATTCCCCTCACGTCCCAGCCCGGTGGGAGGGGACGCATGGCCTGCCGAAAGGATGTTCGCTGAGGTGGTGTAGCAATGCTGATCGGGGAATACCAGCACAGCCTGGATACCAAAGGAAGGGTCAACTTCCCGGCAAAGCTGCGCGAGGACCTGGGCGAAAGCTTTATCCTCTCGAAAGGTTTGGGCGATGAATGCCTCTTTGTTTACTCCAATGAGGAGTGGGACAAGCTGACCCAGAAGCTCAACAACCTCCCGCTCTCCAAAGCGCGAGCCCTGCAGCGGTTTCTGTTTGCCGGCGCCACCCAGGTGCAGCCGGACAAGCAGGGGAGAATTCTCATCCCCCAAAATCTGCGCCAGTACGCAAAGCTGCAGAAGGACCTTGTCATCGTGGGCGCTTCCAACCGCGCGGAAATCTGGGATCAGGAGAAGTGGGAACAGATGTGCGGAGAGGTCACCTCCGAGATGATTGCCCAGACGATGGACGAGCTTGATTTTTAACCTTGCAAATTTCTTCATTTTTTTATTTTGATAAAATTGGTCAAAACGCTGGAGGCGATCAGATGGAATTTCAGCATGTGTCGGTGCTGCTGCAGGAGTCAATAGAGGGCCTGAACATAAAACCAAACGGCATTTATGTCGACGGCACGGCAGGTGGGGCGGGACACTCCTCCCAGATTGCCAGGAGACTCGACCCGCAGCAGGGCGGAAGGCTCATCTCCATCGACAAGGATCCGGATGCGATCCAGACAGCCACCCAGCGCCTGTCGCCCTACCCGGCCGCGCAGGTGGTGCGGGGAGATTTTAAGGATATTCCGCAGATCCTCGACACCCTTGGCATCGACCGGGTGGATGGAATTTTATTGGACCTCGGCGTTTCCTCCCGCCAGTTGGATACGGCGCAGCGGGGATTTTCCTACCATTTTGATTCCCGCCTGGATATGCGCATGAGTCAGCAGGGGCTGAGCGCCTACGATGTGGTCAACACCTATTCGAAGGAGGAGCTCATCCGCATCCTGCGCGACTACGGCGAAGAAAAATTTGCCCCGCGCATCGCCGCCGCCATCGTGCAGGCCAGGGAAGAAAAGCCGGTGGAAACAACCTTTGAGCTGGTCGACCTGATTAAGCAGGCACTGCCAATGGCCGCGAAGCGCGGAAAAGGACATCCGGCAAAGCAGACCTTTCAGGCAATCCGCATCGAGGTCAACCACGAGCTGGATTACCTCAAAGAGTGCATCGAGGGCAGTTTTGAGCGGCTGAACCCGGGCGGCAGGTTCTGCATCATCACCTTCCACTCGCTGGAAGACCGAATTGTCAAGCAGATGTTCCATTCCTACACGATTGGCTGCACCTGCCCGCCAGAGTTTCCGGTCTGTGTCTGCGGCAAAAAGCCGCGGGCAAAGCTGGTTCCCAAAAAGCCGATTGAGCCAACGCCGGAAGAAATCGAACAAAACAATCGCAGCAGAAGTGCAAAACTGCGGGTCTTGGAAAAATTGGAGAGCTGAGATTCGCTTTCAATATGAAGAAAAAGGTGGTCGGTTGCCATGGCAATGCAAAGCAATTTAGCGTACGATTTTGAGCGGTTTGAAACCCAGCGCCGCGCTCCGGAACAAAAACCGAAGCTGCGCGTCGTCGAGAAAAAACGGCAGGCCAGACAGACAAGATATTTTGTGATGAAAGCAGCGGCCTGCATCACCGTTTTTTTTGCGGGGATATTGGGCATCATCTTCAGCCAGGTCGCGATCACCGAGGTGACCATGCAGATCACCAGCAGCACCCAGGAACTCGAGCTGCTGCAGTCCGATTACCGGACTTTAAGTGCGGAGCTGGAAAGCTCGACGGCACTGAGCAACATCGAGACAGTGGCTACCAGAGAGATGGGAATGTCCAAGCTGCGCGAGGATCAGGTGACCTATGTCAGCTTTTCCGATGGAGACAGTGTGGATGAGGTGGAAAATCTCAACCCCTCCCTGCTGGATCAGCTGAAGGCGGCCGTTTCCTCCTTGATGGAATATATCAACCCGTCGGAAAATACAATGGAATAAACACCCTGGGGTCGGATTAATTCGACAGATGACAGGATTGGCCTCGGGCCGCAGACAGGAGTTAAGAAGTGGTGATGACGTCTTAGCTCTTGTTTTGTTTCAGAGGGGAAAATTTTTGGCAGAAGTAAGGGATGGTAACAAAAGATGGCAAATTTCTCCAAAAACGTCACAAAACTGAAGATCGCTGTGGTGGCCATGGTGCTCAGCGTGGTGTGCAGCGCGGTGCTGATCGGCCGGCTGTTCTATCTGCAGATTATTGATGGGGACTACTATAAGCAGATGGCGCTCAACCAGCAGCTCAAGGATACCATTATCGAGCCGCACCGCGGGTCCATCTACGACACCAACATGAAGACGATGGCCACCAGCAAGACGGTGTGGGACGTTGTTTTTGAACCGGCGAATTTAAGCTCCAACGCAGAGACGCGCGAGGAGGAACTGCAGGTACTGTGCAACCCGGAAACAGGTCTGCCTTCGCTGATCGATACCGACGAGGCTACCATCCGCGAACGCGCCGAAAACACCGGCTCTTATTGGGAGGTGCTGGAATACGGCGTGGAGAAGGAGACGGCGGATGCCATCGAGCTGTTCATGCAGGAAAATAATGTCAACTGCATCACGCTCAGCCAGGGAACCCAGAGGGTTTACCCCTTCGATGACCTGGCAGCATCGGTGCTCGGTTTTGTCAATTCCTATGACAATCGCGGCGCCTACGGCCTGGAATCGTACTACAACAAGATTCTGACCGGCACCGAAGGCAGAATCGTTTCGGCCAAAAATGGACAGAACGGAGAAATGCCGTTCCAGTATGAAAAACTGTATGAGTCGCAGGACGGCAACTCGCTGGTGCTGACCATCGATGAGGTTATCCAGCACTTTGTGGAGAAGCATCTGGAAATCGCCGTCAGCGAGCACGAGGTCAAGGAGCGTGCCTTTGGCATCGTGATGGACGTCAATACCGGTGAGATTCTGGCGATGGCCAGCAAGCCGGACTTTGACCCCAACAATCCCCGACAACTGACCGACAAACAGGCGGTCATCCGTCTGGAGGAGGAGATTCAAAAGAAGCGGGAAAGCAGCATCGGTACCACTGCCCAGACCGAGCAGACACAAAACCAGGAAGGCGTCAACCAGTCGGGCGCGACCGAGAACACCGAGGAAACGACCGAAACGGATACCCAGACTGTTTCGACTTCAACCCAGCCGGAGGAGGAGCTGGAAGTGTCGGACATCACCGCCAACGACCTGCTGACCGAAAACCTGCGCGCCCGCGCCCTCAACGGCGGCCTGACCGAGGAGGAATTCAGCGATTGGCTGCTCGACGAGCAGAACCGCCAGTGGAGAAACAAGGTCATCTCCGACCCCTATGAGCCGGGTTCGGTATTTAAGATCATCACCGCATCGGCAGCCTTGGACACCGGCAGCGTACCGATGGACGTCCCGATGTTCTACTGCATGGGATATAAAGAGGTAGCGGGAAACCGAATTCATTGCTGGAAGCGTACTAACGGCGGTCACGATATGCAGACACTGGTAGAGGCTATGAAGCATTCTTGCAACCCTGCGTTTATCGAAGTCGGCCAGCAGACCGGTGCAGAAAACTTTACCACCTACTTTGACCGCTTTGGTCTGGGCGACCTGACCGGCATTGACCTGCCGGGTGAAGCGGATAATGAAGGAATGTACTACACACTGGACGATATGGGCATCGCGGAATTGAGCTCCAGCTCGTTCGGCCAGACCTTCAAGGTCTCGGGTATCCAGTTGATCACGGCGCTGTCCGCGGCGCTCAACGGCGGCGACCTGATGCAGCCTTACATCGTCAAACAGATCATCGATTCGGACCACAATATCGTCGAGACTACCGAGCCAACCGTTCGCCGCCAGGTCATTTCGGAGGAGACCTCCGCCAAGATCTGCTATATGGGCGAGCAGGTTGTCTCGGGTGGTTCGGACGCGACCGGACGAAACGCCGCCATCCCGGGCTACCGCATCGGCGGCAAGACCGGTACCTCCGAAAAGCTGGATAACTTCGACGAAGACGGAAACCAGTACGGCAACGTGCTCTCCTTCCTGGGCTTTGCCCCGGCGGATGACCCGCAGATCGCCATTCTGGTCGCGCTGGATGAGCCGGTTGTCGGCGACGCGCAGTCCTCAACCATCGCGGCCCCGGTTGTCGGCGCCATGCTGGAGGACATTCTGCCTTACCTCGGCTACGAGCCGAGCTTCACCGAAGAGGAGGAGGCAGAGCAGGGCGACGTCACCGTCGGCACCTATGTCACCGCCAAGCCGCACGAGGCGCAGGCTGAAATCCGCAAGGCGGGCTTAAAGACCGAGATTGTCGGTCAGGGCGTGTCGGTTATCAAGCAGGTTCCGGAGCCGGGTAAGACCCTGCCGTACGGCGGCACGGTTATCCTCTACACCGATGAGAGCGAAGCCAACAGCAACGGCACTGTGCCGGACGTTGTGGGACGCAGCGTTTCGGATGCAAACCAGCTGATCACCAACGCCGGATTCAACATCAATATCGTCGGCTCGGTTCCGGACGGCGAGGAAGAAATCATCGTTACTCAGGAGCCACCGGCTGGTTCCAGCGCGGAAATCGGCTCGATCGTCACGGTCAATATCGACCCGGATGCCCTGCAGCAGCAGGAGGAAGCCGAGCAGGCGGAGCAGACAGGGGAAGCAGAGCAGACCACCGAGCAAACACAGTAAATCGACCGGCCATGCCGGGAAAGGGTGAACGTGGATGGACCTACAGCAGCTCTTTGAGGAGATCTTGCCGGGCAACCGGCTTCCCGCCCAGCAGGTGACTTCGGTCACCTGCGACTCGCGGCAGGTGCGGCGCGGCAGCGTCTTTGTGTGCATTGCTGGCAGCCTGACCGACGGGCACAACTATGTTGTCCAGGCGCTGCAGCGCGGCGCAATTTTAGTGGTGGCACAGCGGGACTGCGGGGTGCCTAACCAGCTCCTGTTCCCGGATACGCGAATCGTTTACGCCCGGCTGTGTGCGGCCTTCTTTGGCTACCCGGCAAGAAAGCTCAAGCTGCTGGGCGTCACCGGCACCAACGGCAAGACCACCACGGCCTGGCTCACGCACCACGCGCTGATCCAGCTGGGGGTCAAGGCGGGGCTGATCGGCACCATCTGCAACCGGGTGGGAGAGCAGTCCATCCCCGCGCGCTATACCACCCCCGACGCCTGGGAGCTGCAGGAGCTGCTGGCCCAGATGCTTCAATGCGGCTGCACCCATGTGGTGATGGAGGCCTCCTCCCAGGCGCTGGAACAAAAGCGGCTGTATGGGTGCTTCTTTGCCTGTGCCGCCTTTACCAATCTTACACCGGAACATCTGGATTACCACGGCGACGTCGAAAGCTACTTTCAGGCCAAACGGGAACTGTTTTCCCAGTGCGGCGCAGCGGCGGTCAACACCGCAGATGCTTACGGCCAGCGCCTTTACCGGGAGCTGACCGAGCGGGGAGACTATCCGGTTACCGCTTTTGGTCCGGCAGATGCAGAACTTTATGCAGAGAATATCTCTCTGCAGGCCGACCGCTGCAGCTGCACCGTCTGCTACAATGGGAAACGGTGCGAGGCGATCCTCGGACTCCCTGGCAGCTTCTCGGTGGAAAATATGCTGACGGCGGTAGGACTGCTGCTGCACTGCGGTTACTCACTGCAGGAGAGCGTGGCGGCGCTGTGCAGCTGCAAAGGGGTCCCCGGCAGGACGGAGGTCTGCTTGAGCCAGGACGGTATCACCGTCATCCGCGACTACGCCCACACGCCGGACAGCCTGACAAAGGTCTTGCAGATGCTGCGCGGTTTCTGCAAGGGCAGGCTGCTGACAGTCTTCGGCTGTCCAGGACGCAGGGACCGCACCAAGCGCCCCCTGATGCTTAAGGCGGTGTGCCAGGGTGCTGACCTTGTGGTGATGACGGCGGACAATCCGCGGGAGGAGCCGCTGGAGCAGATTTTCGAGGACGCCCTGGCCGGATTTTGCGACGACAAACATCGTATGCGGGTGATTCCGGACCGGCGCGAAGCGATTTTGTGGACGCTGCAAAACTGCCGCGGCGGGGACATCCTGCTGCTGGCCGGCAAGGGACACGAGGATTATCAGGTTCTGGCGGACCGGACGGTTTATTTTGATGAGCGCCAGATTGTGCAGGAAGGCTATGCGGTTTTGCAGTCCGCACAAAGAGAAGGGAAAAACGGCGGCAGAATTTTACAGAAAAAGGATTTCATTTAAGCTATAATGTGTTATAATGGTTCCTTGCAGGGGTTTGCTTGTCAGGAAGCCCCCAGGCAAAAAGTTTTACGGAGGGTGTAGACACAATGAGGCCAATGACATTGGGCGAAGTGGCAAAAGCCGTCGGATGCACAGAGGAATATTTTTTAAATCATAAGGGAAAAATCACTTCGGTTTCGACCGATTCCCGCCCTCAGCCGGAGGACGAGGATAGGGACAGCTGTCTGTTCGTCGCGCTGCGCGGCGAAATTTTTGACGGGCATCAGTATGTCGGCGCCGCGCTGCGCAACAAGGCGCGTTATGCGCTGGTCGACAAAAAAGGCGTGGAGGAATTTTGCGCGGATATCCCAAAGGAGCAGCTGATTGTCTGCCAGGATACCGAGCGCGGGTTTCTGGATCTGGCGGCCTACTACCGCAGCAAGTTCCAGTTCCGCATGGTGGCGGTCACCGGAAGCGCGGGCAAAACGACCACCAAGGAGATGATCGCGCAGGTGCTCAGCGCCCAGTACGAGACGATGAAGACGCAGGGCAACTTAAACAACCGCGTCGGCCTGCCCAAGACGCTGCTGACCCTGGACGAGACCGTTCAGGCGGCGGTCGTCGAGATGGGCATGAACCATTTTGGAGAAATTTCCGACCTGACCCGCTGTGCCAAGCCCGATGCAGCCGTCATCACCAATATCGGGGAGGCGCACATCGAATATCTTGGCAGCCGGGAAGGCATTTTAAAGGCAAAGATGGAAATAATAGAGGGAATGAAGCCGGGTTCGCCGCTCATTCTCAACGGGGACGACGACCTGCTTGCCGGTCTGGACTGCCCGCAGATGAAAAAGATCTACTACGGCATCGACAGCGAAAGCTGCGAGGTCAGGGGAAAGGAAATCTACGAGGAGAACGGCCGTACCACCTTCACCATCGTCAGCGAGGGACAGGAGTACCCGGCGATGATCCCCACCTTTGGCCGCCACAACGTGCTGGACGCCCTGGCAGCCTTTGCGGTGGGCAGGGAGTTTGGAATGCAGCCGCCGGTTATTCTGGACGCGCTGACCCGTTATAAACCCTCCGGCATGCGCCAGCGGGTGGTTCACCGCAAGGATATCTGCGTGGTGGAGGACTGCTACAACGCCGGTCCGGACTCGATGAAGGCCGCTATCCACGCCTTCGGCTCAATGCAGCGCCCGGCAAAAGGGGCCTGCAGAAAGATTTTCATCATGGGCGACATGCTGGAGTTGGGCGATTACGCGCCGCAGGCCCACTATGAGGCCGGCCAGTGCGCGGTCCGGGAGGATATCGATATCGTCATCTGCTGCGGCAAACACAGCGTGGACGCGGCCAAGGGCGCGCGGGAAGCGTGCGGCCGCAAAAAAGTATACTATTTTGAGACCAAAGAGGAGATGGCCAACTTCCTGCTGTCGATGATCAAAAAAGGCGATATCCTCTGGCTGAAAGCCAGCAGGGGAATGAAGCTGGAAGAGGTGCTCTCGCGCCTGTACGAACATTTTTAATGCGGGATTTTGTGAGCATCAAAGGAAAGGATTGACACACAACAATGAATTTTATCGCACTTTTGGTGACGGTGGTCAGCGCGTTTCTGATTACCTCGGTGATCGGCATGTGGCTGATTCCCTTTCTGCGCAGGCTGCATTTCGGACAGACCATTTTGGATATCGGCCCGGCCTGGCATAAATCCAAGCAGGGCACGCCGACCATGGGCGGCATCATGTTCATCGCCGGCATCACCATCGCCATTTTGGCGGGATGGCTTACCCTCGAGCTTTCGGAGCAGGGGGTGGCGGACGCCTCCGCCGCGGGCAGCTTTTACCTGTGGGGCGGGCTGCTGATGGCGCTGGCCTTCGGCCTGATCGGCTTTTTGGACGACTACATTTCGGTTGTGAAAAAGCAGAACCTTGGCCTGAAGGCCGGGCAGAAGTCGCTGGCGCAGCTGCTGGTGGCGGTGGTTTACCTGGCGGCGCAGCAGATCTTTGCGCCCACCACCAGCTTCTGGCTGCCCTTTATCGGGGATTTGGACATCGGGATTTTCTATTATCCCCTGATGCTCTTTATCATCGTCGGCACAGTCAACGCGGTCAATCTGACCGACGGCATCGACGGACTGGACGCCTCGGTGACAATGGTGGCCGCGATGGGCTTTATGGTGATCGCCTCTATCACCGGCTTCTCTCAGATGAATCTGCTGGCCGCGGCGCTGGCCGGCGGCTGTCTGGGATTCCTGGTGTGGAATTTTCACCCGGCAAAGGTGTTCATGGGGGACACCGGGTCCCTGTTTTTGGGCGGCATGGTGGTCGCGCTGGCCTTTGGCCTGCGCCGTCCGTTGCTGCTGGTATTCATCGGCATTGTGTATGTGGTGGAGACCCTCTCGGATATCATCCAGATCGGCAGCGTCAAGCTGACCGGCAAGCGCGTCTTTAAGATGGCGCCGATTCACCACCATTTTGAGATGTCCGGCTGGAGCGAGGTGAAGATCGTCGCGGTCTTCTCCGCTGTGACAGCGGTGGGATGTCTGATAGCCGTTTTGTTGGTATTATAAGCATTGCAAAAAAAGAAAGGCGGCGAAGTGGTTGAGAGAAAACAGAAGCAATCCCGCTTTAAACAGAAGGCGCATCTCCAGCGCGAGCAGAGCTAATGCGGGGGACAACGTAGTTGCCTACCCGGGCAGGAGCTCCTCTGCCGGAAAAAAGAAGGAATCCAGATATCGCAGCAGTAAGAGCAGCTTGCGGACAAAGGAAGCCCCCCTCTATATCTGGGGCGACTTTGATATGCCGTTTTTGCTGCTGGTGCTGGCGCTGTTGGGTTTTGGATTGGTCATGCTGTTTTCGGCAAGCTATGCCCGCGCCTATTACTATGTGGGCAGCAGCTTTTACTACATCGGCCGTCAGATCCGATGGTCGATCATCGGTGTCGCCGGCATGATCGCTGCATCCTTTGTCAACTATCACTGGCTGCGCAAATTTGTGTGGCCGCTGTATTTTGCGTCGGTCGGCCTGTGTATGATGGCCTACCTGTTTGAGGCCGAGGGCGGCGCGAGAAGGTGGGTCAGTATCGGCCCGGTCAACTTCCAGCCGTCCGAGATCGGCAAATTCGCGCTGATCCTGCTGTTTGCCCACCTGATGAGCAAGGACCAGGACAAGATGAACAATCTGTGGATGGGCACGCTGCGCTACCTGGCGCTGTTCGGCGCTTTGGCGGTGGTCGTTGTATTCCAGCCGCACCTGTCGGCCACCATCCTTCTGGCCGGCATCACTGTCGCGATGCTTTTTGTCGGCGGCGCAAAGATTCAGCACCTCATCGGCGTCGGCGTGACCGGACTTGCCGGCATCGCGGCGATGGTCTTTACCATGTGGAGCTTTTTCTCCGACCGATTTGCCCACGTTCTGGTCCGCCTGACCTACTGGCTGGACCCCTTTTCCACCAGCGACGCGGGCGCTTACCAGACCAAGCAGTCGCTGATGGCCATCGGTTCGGGTGGCCTGTTGGGCGTTGGCCTGGGCGAGTCCCGCCAGAAGCAGCTCTATCTGCCGGAGGTGCAGAACGACTTTATCTTCGCGGTCGTCTGTGAGGAATTGGGCTTTGTCGGTGCGACGCTGATTATCATCCTGTTCGCCCTGCTGATCTGGCGCGGCTACACCATCGCTCTGCACGCAAAGGACCGCTTCGGCATGCTGATTGCGGTGGGCATCACTACCCAGATTGGCATGCAGGCGATGCTGAACATCGCCGTTGTCACCAACACCATCCCCAACACCGGCATCAGCCTGCCGATGTTTTCCTACGGAGGCACCTCGCTGTGTATGATTTTGGGCGAGCTGGGGATTCTGCTGGCGGTGTCGCGGCAGGGCAACTATGAAAAAGAGTGACGGCGGCCAGTCGTCCACGCGAAAAAATACATTCTGAAAGGAATGGTCAGAGGATGAAAATACTGTTTGCCTGTGGGGGAACCGGCGGCCACATCAATCCAGCCATCGCCATCGCCTCTACTATCCGGGCAAAGCAGCCGGAGGCGCAGATCCTGTTTGCCGGCAATCCCAAGGGGATGGAGGCCAAACTGGTGCCGCAGGCGGGGTTTGATTTTGCGCCGATCACCATCAAGGGTTTTCAGCGCAGGCTGACCTGGTTCAATGTCAAATACAACATCTCCTCGGTCTTTTACCTGACCACCGCTTCGGCGCGGTCCAAAAGGCTGATTCAAAAATTTGGTCCCGACCTTGTGGTGGGGACGGGCGGATATGTCAGCGGGCCGATCCTGCGCAAGGCGGCCCAACTGGGCATCAGGACCGTCTCCCATGAGTCCAACGCCTTCCCCGGGGTGACCACCAAGCTGCTCTCACGCTATGTCGACGAGATTTTACTGGCGGTGCCGGAGGCAAAGAAGTATCTGCACCCCAACTGCAAGGAGGTCGTGGTTGGCAACCCGGTGCGGGAGTCGATTGTCTACGCCGACCGGGAAAAGGCCAGAAAGAAGCTCGGGGTGGCAGACAAGCTGTGCATCGTCTCCTTTGGCGGCAGCCAGGGAGCACACCGCTTAAACCAGGCGATGGCCGACCTGATCGCCTGGCACACCAAACCCGGAAATCCCTTTACCGGCAAAATCCACCAGATTCACGCCACCGGCAAGTACGGGGTGGAGGACTTCCCTGAGATGCTCAGGGAGCGTGGGGCCAACTTTCAGAACAATCCCGACGTCGATATACGGGAATACATCCACGATATGGACGACTGCTTGGCGGCGGCGGACCTGGTTATCTGCCGGGCCGGCGCATCCACCCTTTCGGAGCTGGAGGCGGCCGGCAGGGCGTCCATCCTGATTCCCTCGCCCAATGTGGCGGAAAATCACCAGTACCACAACGGTATGGTGCTGGTCAAAAACGAGGCCGCGCTGCTGATTGAGGAGAAGGACCTGACCGGCGAAAAGCTGTGCGGCGCCGTCGAGGAGCTTGCCCGCGACCCGCAGCGGCTGCGGCGGCTGGGACAAAACGCCCAGAAGCTTGCGATGATCGACGCAAACGAGCGCATCTATGAAGAACTGATGCGCCTGCTGCGATCTGCAAAATAAAAAATGAAAAAACGCCCGGATCGCCCGGGCAAATCGATCCGAAAGGGACCAAACCCGCCTGGAAAGCATAGGATAGCTTTGTAGAGGCCACATCGGAATCTGTGGTCGAACTTGGAATCAAGCAAAAACCTGTGGAAAGGGCGGGTGAATCGATGGATACAGATCGGTACATAGTGGACGGCATGCACAAGCTGGAGGGAGAGGTCTGGGTGCACGGCGCCAAAAACGCGGCGCTGCCCATCCTGGCGGCATCCCTGCTGTGCGATGAATGCGAAATTGAAAATTGCCCCGACCTGTCGGATATCCGTGCCGCGCAGAACATTCTGCGGCATCTGGGCTGCAAAACCTGGTGGGAGAGCGACAGCAGCGGGCGCAGGGTCCTTTCGGTCAAGGCAGAAGGTCCCTTTGTCTGGGACATCCCGGACTCGCTGATGCGGGAGATGCGCTCCTCCATCGTCTTTTTGGGGGCGATCATCTCCCGGTGCAAACAGGCAAAAATCACCTATCCAGGCGGCTGTGAGCTGGGCCCGCGCCCCATTGACCTGCACCTGTCCTCGCTGAAAAAGCTGGGCGTGCAGATTCAGGAGGACGGCGGAAGCCTTGCGTGCAGCGTGCCGGATGGACTTTATGGAGCGCAGATCACCCTGCCCTTCCCAAGCGTCGGCGCCACCGAGAACATCATGCTGGCAGCCTGCATGGCCAGGGGAGAGACGGTGATCCGCAACGCGGCCAGGGAGCCGGAGATTATCGACCTGGCGGGCTTCCTCAACGCCTGCGGGGCCAGGATTCGCATCCTGCCCGACGGCACGGTCGCCATCGAGGGTGTGAAACATCTGAACAGCTGCCGGTACCGGGTTATCCCGGACCGCATCGTCGCGGTCACCTATCTGTGCTGCTGCGCCATCGCAAAGGGCGAGGTGCTGCTGCGCGGCGTCTGTCCGGAGCATTTGAGCGCGGTGCTGCCGGTGCTTGAGGAGATGGGCTGCTCGCTGCAGGTCGAGAAGGAGAGCATCCTGCTGCGCTGCGACAAGCCCCTGCGGACGGTCAGCAGCATCTCGACCATGCCGTACCCCGGTTTCCCGACCGACGCGCTGGCGCCGGTGATGGCGGCGGCCTGCACGGCGCAGGGCACCACCATTTTTATCGAGAATATCTTTCAGGACCGCTTTAAACATGCCTGGGAGCTGTGCCGCATGGGCGCGGACATCAAGGCAGAGGGCAGAGTGGCGGTGGTGCGGGGCGTTCCCAAGCTGCACCGCGCCCGGGTACGCTGCACCGACCTGCGCGGCGGGGCCGCACTGGTGGCGGCTGCGCTGGGCGCACAGGGCAAAACGGTGATCGAAGAAATTCGCCATGTGCTGCGCGGCTATGAGGATTTGGACGGAACGCTCAATACCTTAGGCGCGCGGATCACCCGCATCGAAAACAAATAAAACGGAATATCATGCGCGGACAAAGCCTTCCAGTAAAGGAAAACTTCCCAAGAGCTTGAGTCCGCGCTGGCAATAGAAGGAATTGGAAAAGGATGGGAAGGAGGTTTTGGAATGCCGGAAGTAAAATCCCGTAGCTCGCCAAAGGGCAAAAAGCTGCGCAAACTGCGCAAGTATCTGTTCCACTACATTTTGCTTGCGGCATTCTGCCTGGCCATCGTCTTTGTGATGTGCTACACCGTCTTTTTTAAACTGGATAAGATCCAGGTGACCGGCTGCAGTGTTTACAGCGAGCAGCAGATCATCGATGAAATCGGCGCCGAGGAAGGGGAAAGCCTCTTTCGTATCAATATCTCGAACGCGGAAAAAACGCTGCGCGGCAAATTGCCGTACATCCGTTCGGTCAAGATATCCCGGCAGTTTCCAACAACCCTGAAGGTGGAGATTGAGGAGGAGGAGGTCCTGGGAGCGGTTTACACCCTTGAAGGCTTCACCCTTCTCTCTACCACCGGCAAGGTGCTGGAAACCGGCGTGCTGGCACTGCCGGAGTCGACGCCGCGCATCGTTGGGCTGCCGACGGGGCTTGTCTACAGCACAGGCAGCTATCTGCGAGAGGAGGTAGGCAGCGAGGCGCTGATGGAGGAGCTGCAGGCTTTGAAGATCGTTTATGAAGAGCTCAATGCAAACGGTTTCACCGACATCACCTACTACGATGTCAGCGATACGCTGAACATTGAGGTGATGATCGAGGACAGGCTGCTGTTGATGTTGGGCTCGGAAAACGATATGGCCTATAAAGTAGGCTTTATCCGCAAGGTTCTGGATGCAAAGGAGAGCGGCGACGAGGAATTCGAGAATGTCCCGGAGGAGGGAACGCTCGATTTCAGCAACCCGCCCGCGCTGCACACCATGTCGATCAGTGTGGATAAGATCAAAAATGAGGATGCTTATCTAGACTTCGGTGCCAACCTGCCGCAGCAGAGCGACAACACCGCTGGCGGACAGCAGTCCGAGCCGCTGCAGGCTCCAGCCACCGAGCAGACAGAAGGAGAGGAGCAGGCGCAGCAGGACTCCACAGCCGGTCAGACTGGCCAGGACCAGGGGCAGACTGATGAGACTTCCCCGGAAACGGCAGGCGCGGCAGAAACGCCCGAGCAGGCGCAGCAGGAGCCATCCCAGACTCAGCAAACGCAGGGAGCAGGCGAGGAGACTGTTCAACCTGAAACTGCAGTTGGTACACAGCAGGCAGCGCCCTCCCAGGATGGGGCTGGAATGAATGAGAGCCCAGCAGCTCTGGGTGGACAGGCTGCTACTGCTGAGCCGCAGGCCGAAGGGGAGGAACAGGCGGCTGACGACGGTGATCAGACCGGACAGTCTTCGTCATCCGGCGCGTACAATGCGCCGAGCCGAGCCCCGATTGTCAATGAGTGAGCAAAGGAATTTGGTCAAAGCGTACAGCCAAAGAGGCGACAGCGTTTGTTATTTTTAGAATTTGCCTTTTTTTCTCGCAGAATGTATTGAAAAATTTACAGAAATCTGATAATTTATATATGGAGAGTTTTTATTTTTCTTATCTTAGATCATGCGACGCTTTGGATAAAGTCAAATTTTAAAGATAGCTTGCATCTTGTATGCTGGAGATAAAACATAGGAGGAACGAAAAGATGATGGCGAATTTTGAACTCGACAACGATTATGATGGCGTAGAAGTGACCATAAAGGTCATAGGTGTTGGCGGCGGTGGCGGCAACGCCGTCAACAGAATGATTGAAGGCGGCATGCAGGGCGTGGAATTTATCTCCATCAATACCGATGCACAGGCGCTGAAAAACTCCAAGGCCAGCCAGAAAATTGTCATTGGCGACCGGCTGACCAGAGGACGCGGTGCGGGAGGCGTTCCAGAAAGAGGCCAGAAAGCCGCTGAGGAGAGCCGCGACGAGATTGCTGCAGCGATCAAGGGCTGCCAGATGATCTTCATCACCGCCGGCATGGGCGGCGGCACCGGCACCGGAGCTGCCCCAGTCGTCGCGCAGGTGGCCAAGGAAATGAACATCCTGACCGTCGGCGTCGTTACAAAGCCTTTTGAGTTTGAGGGCAAAAAGAGAATGGAGCAGGCAGAGCGCGGCATCGCCACCCTCAAAGAGATTGTGGACGCGCTGGTTGTCATCCAGAACGAGCGTCTGCGTCTGGTCTCGGAGACCAAGATCACCCTGCTCAACGCCTTTGTGGAGGCGGACAACGTTCTCAAGCACGCGGTACAGAGCATCTCCGACCTGATCTACACCCCGGGTCTTATCAACCTGGACTTCGAGGACGTCTGCCAGATCATGCGCGGCGCCGGTTCCGCCCACATGGGTATGGGACGCGCCAGCGGCAAGGACAAGGCGGAGATTGCGGCCAAAGCGGCGATCTCTTCTCCGCTGCTGGAATCCTCTATCGACGGTGCAGAGAGGGTTATCCTCAACATCACTGCTCCTTCGGATATCGAGCTGGACGAGGTCAACCTGGCTGCCGATATGATCCGCGCCTGCGCGCATCCTGACGTCAACCTCATCTTCGGCGTTACCTTCGACGATACGCTGGATGACGAGATGGTTGTCACCGTCATCGCGACCGGATTCGAGCTGGATAAAAACTTTGACATCCCGGACTACCGTTTCAAGGCGGCTTCCTCCTCCGATGCACCAAAGCAGGATCAGAAGGACAGCCACAATGACCAGGAGGACGAGGACGACGACGATATGCCGTTCGACATCATGTCTATTTTTGGTCAGAGAAGATAACTGCAATCGAAAAGCGCCCGCATATATGCGGGCGCTTGCTTTTTTAACATCAAAAATGGAGGACAGCCTCAACGCTGTCCTCCATTTTGTATTTCATATTTTCTTTGCGGATTACATCATGCCGCCCATGCCGGCAGGAGCGCCAGCAGGCTCGTTGTCTTCCTTCTGGTCAGCAACCAGCGACTCGGTGGTCAGAACCATCGCAGCAACCGAAGCGGCGTTCTGCAGAGCGGAACGGGTAACCTTGGTTGGGTCAACGATGCCGGCCGGAATCATGTCGACATAGGTCTCGTTGTAAGCGTCGTAGCCGTAGCCGATTTTGCCGGAAGTGAGCAGGGTGTTGACGATGACCGAACCGTCTACGCCAGCGTTGATGGCGATCTGACGAACAGGCTCTTCCAGCGCTTTCAGAACGATCTTTGCGCCGGTTCTCTCGTCGCCGTCCAGGCTGTCAACCAGCTTCTGAACCTCTGGGATTGCGTTGATCAGAGCGGTGCCGCCACCTGCAACGATGCCTTCCTCAACAGCAGCTTTGGTTGCGGACAAAGCATCCTCAATGCGCAGTTTCTTCTCTTTCATCTCGATCTCGGTCGCAGCGCCAACCTTGATGACTGCTACGCCGCCAGCCAGTTTGGCCAGTCTTTCCTGCAGCTTTTCGGTGTCGAACTCGGAAGTGCTGTTTGCAATCTGAGATCTGATCTGTGCAACGCGCTCTGCAATCGCTTCTTTAGAACCAGCGCCGCCGACGATGATGGTGTTCTCTTTCTGAACCTTAACCTGAGAAGCGCGGCCGAGCTGTGCCATGGTGGTGTCTTTGAGCTCCAGGCCCAGATCGGAGGAGATAACCTCGCCGCCGGTCAGGATGGCGATATCGCGGAGCATCTCTTTTCTTCTGTCGCCGAAGCCAGGAGCTTTGACAGCAACGCAGGTGAAGGTGCCGCGCAACTTGTTCAGCAGCAGGGTGGTCAGAGCCTCGCCCTCGATGTCCTCAGCGATGATCAACAGCTTCTTGCCGGACTGTACAATCTGCTCCAGCAGAGGCAGGATCTCCTGGATGTTGGAAATCTTCTTGTCGGTGATCAGCAGCAGGGCGTCGTCCAGAACCGCTTCCATCTTGTCGGTGTCGGTGACCATGTATGGGGAGATATAGCCGCGGTCGAACTGCATGCCTTCTACAACCTCGGTGTAGGTCTCGGCGGTTTTGGATTCTTCCAGGGTGATGACGCCGTCGGCGGAAACTTTTTCCATCGCTTCTGCGATCAATTTGCCGATTACCTCGTCGCCGCAGGAAACGGTTGCGACTCTTGCGATGTCGTCCGAGCCATTTACCTTCTGGGAGTGGGAGATAACGGCGTTGACAGCGGTCTCAACGGCCTTCTGGATGCCTTTTTTCAGGACCATCGGGTTTGCGCCCGCAGTGACGTTCTTCATGCCCTCGCGAACCAGAGCCTGTGCCAGCAGGGTCGCGGTAGTGGTGCCGTCGCCGGCAGCGTCGTTGGTCTTGGTGGCAACTTCTTTAACCAACTGTGCACCCATGTTCTCGAATGGGTCGTCCAGCTCGATTTCCTTTGCGATGGTGACGCCGTCGTTGGTGATCAGCGGAGCGCCAAATTTTTTGTCCAGAACGACGTTGCGTCCTTTTGGACCAAGGGTGATTTTAACGGTATCCGCCAGCTGGTCAATACCTTTCTGCAGGGATTTTCTTGCATCTTCGCCGTATGCAATGATCTTGGACATGATAACATAACCTCCAGTATACTCAAATCATCAATTCATCAATGAACGAAAAAATTACTCAACGATAGCCAGCAGATCGGACTGACGCAGGATGGTGTATTCCTCGCCGTCAACCTTGACCTGTGTGCCGGCATATTTGCTGACCAGAACCTTCTGGCCAACCTGGACGTACATCTTTTCCTCGTGGCCGTCTACGATGCCGCCAGGACCTACTGCAACGATCTCGGCGATCTGCGGTTTTTCCTGTGCAGCAGCGGCAAGGATGATGCCGCTCTTGGTGGTCTCTTCAGCTTCTACCATTTTCAGTACGACTCTGTCAAGTAATGGTTTAATGCTCATAGCTTGTATTCCTCCATATCGATTCAGATAAAATAGGTAACAGATTTTGCTCAAAGCAGCTGTGTTTTTTGGCACTCTCTTACTTCAAGTGCTAACTGTATTGTACCTCATTTCCAGAAAAAATCAAGAGCTTCCGGGAGAAATTCATAAACAAAAGCAATTCTTTACATTTTGTTCAAAAATATCCGGCTTTTTTGGCCAAAAGGACCGGGGAAATTCCCCAAAAGCAGGGAAGACAGCCAAGTTTACAAAAAAATTACCACCTATCCGTAGTAAGAAGGTGCTTTTTTTCGTATTTTATGGTAGGATAACATCAACGGCAATGATCCTTATGCGTCCTCCCGGGAGGATATGCAGCGGGAGAACAAAAAGGAAGAGGAAAATGAATGCAAAGCAATTGACGGGAAAACAAAAGTCGTTTTTATGCGCGGCTTTTTTGCTGGTTCTGATGGGGCTGTCTGGCCTGCTGGTGGGGGTCTGGAACGTCGGTTCCACGCTGCTGCTGGCCGGTGCGGCCTTTTTGGCGGGAATAGTTGCCCTGGAAAAAAAGATGGGGAGGAGACAGATTTTGCTGACCGGATTGGGAATTTTGCTGCTCGCGGTGCTCATTGTACACGCGGCGATTTGGAATTACTTTGCCTATTGCCGGCAGCCCGCGGCGCAGGGGGAGGCGACGGTGATTGTGCTGGGCTGTAAGGTCAATGGGGAAGAACCATCGCTGATGCTGCGGCGCAGGCTGCAGCGCGCCCTTTTGTATCTGCAGCAGAACCCGCAGGCCAACTGCGTCGTTTCCGGCGGGATGGGCGAAAATGAAAGCTACACCGAGGCGCATGTGATGAAAAAATACCTGGTGGAAAACGGCATCGACCCCAGCCGCATCTATGAGGAAAACCGCTCCACCAACACCGACACCAACATCCAAAACTCCCTGGCCCTGATAGAGCAGGAGGGTTTGAGCGACAACCTCATCATCTGCACCGACGGCTTTCACCAGCTGCGGGCCTGGCTGTATGTCCGGCGGTACGGCGCGCAGGCCACGGCCATCTCCGGAAAGACCCCGCTGCTGGTCGTTCCCTCCTACGCCGTGCGGGAACTGTGCGGGATTCTAAAAATGCTGTTGATCGGTTAGGACGGCCGTTTTTGATGAAATGCACACAAAAGAAAAGACCCCGTCGGATAAAATTAATAAGAAACCCTCTACAATTTTTTCTTTTGATTTGTTATAATGGTGGGTAAGAGTAAAAGGGCATTCCTGCAAAACGGCTTTCAGGGGTGCCCGCAATATGCAAGATGGAGGGATCATCAACATGGCAAAGGTGACATTGATCGCCCATACCCCCGATCCGGAACGGCTGATTGCGGCTTCCGCAAAGCTGTGCTACAGCCCGGCTTCCATTTCCGATTTGATGGATGGACTGGACGAGGAAAAGACCACCAGCTTTTTAAATATGCTTTCTGATTTTGGGCACCAGAGCCCGATCGAACACATCAGCTTTACCTTTGGAATCGAGGAGGTTTCCCGCACGCTGCTCGCGCAGATCACCCGCCACCGCATCGCGTCCTTTTCGGTGCAGAGCCAGCGGTATGTCAAGGAAAAGCAGTTTTCCTTTGTCACCCCGCCGGAGATCGCAGTGGACGAGCAGGCAAGCGCGCTCTACCAGCAGGCGATGAAGTCGGCACACGACAGCTACCTGCAGCTGGCCGACATCCTGCAGCAGAAGCACTACCGCCAGATGGTCGAGCAGGGGATGGACGAAAAGAAGGCGAAAAGCGCCGCGGAGAAGAAGGCGATAGAGGACGCCCGCTTTGTGCTGCCCAACGCCTGCGACACCAAGATGATGCTGACAATGAACGCGCGCAGCCTGCTCAACTTCTTCCGGCTGCGCTGCTGCAACCGCGCCCAGTGGGAGATCCGCGACGTGGCCACCCAGATGCTGGCGCTGGTCAAGCCCATCGCCCCCACCATCTTTGCCAAGGCCGGGCCGGGATGCCTTTCCGGCCCCTGCCCGGAGGGCAAGATGACCTGCGGCCGGATGGCTGAGGTGCGGGAGCAATTTTTGGGGAAGGATAATTCCCGGTAAACTGTCAAAAATGAAGAAGAGAGGAATGACCCTGAGATGAAGGGGAAACTGATCATCATCGAGGGCCTGGACGGCAGCGGAAAAAGCACCCAGATTGAGCAGCTGGCCAACCGGGCAAAGCAGCTGGGCAAGGCGGTGCGGCAGATAAAATTTCCAAACTACGCGGAGGATTCCTCCGCGCTGGTCAAGGCCTACCTGCGCGGCGAGCTGGGAGGCCTGCACGAGATCAATGCCTATGCGGCGTCGGTGCTCTACAGCGTGGACCGCTACGCCACCTGGCGGCGGCACATGCACGCCGACTATGAGGCGGGCTGCACCTTTTTGCTCGACCGCTACACCACAGCCAACATGTACCACCAGGCCACCAAGCTGCCCAAAGAGGAGTGGGACAGCTTTTTGAGCTGGCTGGAGGATTTGGAATATGAGAAGATGGGCCTGCCCCGTCCCGACCTGGTGCTCTATCTGGACATGCAGCCTCAGACAGCAAAGAAGCTGCTGGAGGCGCGCTATCACGGCGACGAGAGCAAGAAGGACCTGCACGAGGCCGATTTTCAGTACCTGCTCTCCTGCCGGGAAGCGGCGCTGTACGCGGCAGAGCGCAGCGGCTGGCAGGTGCTCTCCTGCTGCGACGGCGAAAAGCCGCTGCCCATCCGGCAGATTGCCCAGATGATCTGGGAGCGGGTGTCGCCGCTTTTAAACGAATAGCAGGAGGGAAATGGTATGTATCACGTGGTACCGATGAGTGAAGCGTACGCCCGGGAAATTGCCTGCTGGCAGTATCCGGGCGCATATGCGATTTACAGTTTACAGCCAAGCGAGGAGCTGCTGACGGAGTTGCTGGATGGCAGCTACTACGCCTGCCTGGATGGGGCGGGGACGCTGATGGGCTATTTCTGCTTTGGGCAGTCGGCCCGCATCCCGTTAAGCCAGGAGCAGCAGGCGCTGTATCAGCAGGACTGCCTGGACTTTGGCCTTGGGATGGAGCCCCGGCGCTGCGGCAAAGGGGAGGGAACCGCCTTCATGCAGGCGGGCCTTGCGTTTGCCGCTGAGACCTTCCCTCCTAAGCAGCTGCGGCTGGTGGTGGCCTCCTTTAACCGGCGGGCGATTCACCTGTATCAAAAGCTTGGCTTTGTCCGCCGGGCACAGGTTGTCCACCTGCGCTCCGGACAGCCGTTTGAGCTGATGGTTCGCCCGTCAACGGGAAACAATTCCTCTTTGTAGATTTCCCATCTGTCCGCTCAAAACAAGAGAAGAAAGGATTGTTTGTTTGGATTTTCACAGAGTTACGCTGCAGGATCGCGAATGGATCGAACAGTTGCTGCGCTATTCCGATTACAACAGCTGCGAGTACAGCTTCAGCTCGATCTTCGACTGGAGCCAGGTTCATCAGACCGAGGTGGCCCGGGTGGAGGATTTCGGCGTTATCCGCAGCAATTTTAAGGAGCTTTCCTACCTGTACCCGTTTGGACGAGGGGACGTCGCGCCGGTGATCGAACAGATTGTAGAGGACGCGCGGCAAAAACAGGCGCCGCTGAATCTTTCGCTGGTTCTGGAGCCGATGAAGGCCCAGCTGGAGACGCTGTTCCCCGGCCGGTTTGTCTATCAGGAGGAGAGGGACTACTTTGACTACCTCTACACCCAGGAGTCGCTGGCAACCTTAAAGGGAAGAAACCTCAGCGGCAAGCGCAACCACATCAATGCCTTTAAAAAGAGCTGGCCGGATTGGACCTTTGAAACGATCAGCCAGCAGAATATCGACGAGTGCTGGAAGATGAACGAACAGTGGGAACAGGAAAACGAGGCCTTTTTAAACGGCAGCCTGCTGCGGGAAAAGGCGGCGATCCGCTGCGCGTTCGACCACTTCGTTGAGGAAGGATTGACCGGCGGCCTGATCCGTGCGGGTGGCAGAGTGATCGCCTACACGATGGGCCGGCCGCTCAACAGCGAGACCTTTGTGGTCCATTATGAAAAGGCGCTGGACGGCTACCGCGGGGCCTATCAGATGATTAACCAGCAGTTTGCGCAGCATTGCTGCGAGGGTTTTACCTATATCAATCGCGAGGACGACACCGGAAAAGAGGGTCTGCGCAAAGCCAAGCTCTCCTACTATCCAGTTGAGCTGGTGAAAAAGTACGAGGTGTGCCTGGCACAGGAACTTTTGTAAGGGGAGAGAGCGATGCAGTCGATCGGTTTTGTTTCTCAGCGCCAGCCGGACGCTGTCGAACAGCTCAAAGCCATCTGGCGGGCCTGCTTTGACGCGGAGGAGGAATATCTTCACCTTTACTTTTCCACCCGCTACCGCCCCGACCAGACGCTGGTTTTAGAGGAGGACGGACAGATTCTGGGGATGCTCACCCTGCTGCCCTGCACCCTCCGGGTGTTCTGCCAGGGGGAATGGCGCCTTTACCGGGCAAGCTACCTCTTTGCGGTGGGCACCCTGCCGCAGGCGCAGGGCCGGCAGATTGCCACCCGGCTTTTGCAGTTTGCCGACAAATACCTGCAGGAGCAGGGGATCGAGGCAGCGGTCCTGTACCCCGCCGAGCCGAGCCTGTACCGCTTTTATGAAAAGCGCGGGTATGAGGTCTGGTTCTCCCGCAGCATTCTCTCCTTCCCGCCGCTGATGCAAAAGGGGACAGACTGGGAGCTGCAGCCTCTTTCAGCCGGGCAGTACCACCGCGAGCAGCTGCGCCTTCTGCCGCAGGAGACGGTTCTCTGGCCGCGGGACGCCCTCTTGTTTGTGAAGGGGGAGAGCAGGCTGTACTGCGGCGATCTGTACGCCCTGTGCAAAGGCGGCCAGCAGCGGGCCTTATGCAACCTCTACCGCTACACGCCGGACGAGGTGATTGTCAAGGAGCTGCTGGCAGAGCCGGGACAGCCGCAGGAGGAGCTTGTGCAGGCGCTGCGGGGGTTTTTCCCGCGGGCGGCGCTTTTAGTGCGGCTGCCCGCAGAGGATAATTTTGACAAATGGGGGCAAGAGCCGGTTCCCGCCGGGATGGTCCGCTGGTATCTGCCAACGGACAGCCGGCCGGAAAAAACAGGGCTGGCTTATCTGCCGTTTATTTTAGATTGAGACAAACGACACCAAGTGATCAGGACAAAAGGAGCTGAGACATATGGTAACGGTATTTCTGGCAAATGGATTTGAGGAGATGGAGGCGCTGGCGCCGGTCGATCTGCTGCGCCGGGCCGGCATCGCGGTGCAGACCGCGGCGGTAAGCGAGGACGGCAGCCGGTGGATCACCGGTTCGCACGGCATCACCGTTCAGTGCGACGTCACCGCAAAGGAAGTATCCGAGCAGGAGATGGAGATGCTGGTGCTGCCGGGCGGCCTTCCGGGCACCACCTATCTGGACGCCTCCCCGGAGGTGGACCACTGGCTGCGCTACGCCAGCGAGAAGGAAATTTTTGTCGGCGCAATCTGCGCAGCGCCGTCGGTGCTGGGCAACCGCGGGCTGCTGGATGGCCGCAGGGCGGTTTCCTTCCCCGGCTTTGAGCCAAAGGGAGCCCTCATCTGCCAGGATCAGGGCGTTGTCCGGGACGGCCAGTACATCACCGCAAAGGGCGCGGGCGTCTGCCTGGAATTTGGCCTTGAGCTGATTTCCTGCCTGAAAGGCCCCGAGGCGGCGCAGCGGATAAAGGAAGGTATTCAATGTCAAAGATAGACCTGCGAGAATACAAAAAGGAGATCCGCGCCCAGATGCGCAAGATCCGCCGGGAGATGCCGCCGGACGTGATCCGGGAAAAAAACGACCAGATTTTCAGACGCCTGGTCGCGACCCAGCAGTACCGCCGGGCAAAGACGGTGGTGCTGTATGTTTCCAAGGAGCTGGAGGTGGATACCCGCCGGCTGATCAAACGGGCCTGGAAGGACGGCAAGCGGGTGGCGGCTCCGCGCTGTGTGGAGAACACCCGCCTGATGAACATGCACCTCATCCGCAGCATGGACGATCTGCAGGAGGGGGCTTTTGGAATTCTCGAGCCAAACGAGAACCTGCCCATCCTGCACGACACGCGCGACGCCATCTGCATTGTCCCAGCCTTCTGCAACGACTTTCGGGGCTACCGCGTGGGCTATGGCGGGGGCTACTATGACCGCTATCTTTCCAGCTTTTCGGGGGCAAAGATCGGGGTCAACTTCAGCGACTGTGTCCGCCCGCGGCTGATCAGCGGGCGCTATGACGTGCCGGTGGACCTGCTGGTGACCGACCGGTATATCCGCCGGTGCACCCAGCAAAAAAGCGGCTCCAGGCACAGAAGGACTTCCAAATAGGGGACGAAAGGAGACGGAACATGAGGAACGAAAAGGACCGTCAGGAGAAATATCTCAACTATTTTGATCAGAACCAGCAGAACAGCCAGAGAAATCAATCCCGCCGCCAGCAGGAGCAGACCCAGTGGTTTTCGCCGGAGGACGACGAGGACATGAAGCTGGCGGACGATTCCTTCGACGAGGAGGACGATTTTGACCCGGCGCCGCCGCGCAAAAGACGCCGCCAGTCCAAGCTCAGCCGCTTTGCGCAGAGCTTTGTGCTGATCTGCGTCTTTGTCGGCGTGGCTGTCTTTCTGGCTTACTTTGCGCTGGTGACCGCCAGCGACCTGCTGGGACTGGGACAGACCGATCAGCAGATTGAGGTGACCTTGACCGAGGAGGACGCGGCCTCCTTAAGCCGCACGGCGGATGTGTTGGAACAAAACGGCGTCATCTCCAGCAAGCTGGTCTTTGAGCTGTACGCCCGGCTCAAGGACATGGAGGGCACCTTCCAGGCCAAGACCTTTGTGCTCAACAACAAGTGGGGCTACGACCAGATCATGAACCACCTGGCCTATGACAGCGAGGAGTCGGACATCGTCACCGTCACCTTCCGCGAGGGTATGACCCAACAGCAGATCGGCGAACTGCTGGAGGAGAACAATGTCTGCACCGCGGAGGACTTCTATGACGCGCTGGAAAACGGCGATTACAGCGACTATAACTTTGCGGGGCTGGTGCCGGATGAGGACCTGCGCTTCCGCAAGTATGAGGGCTACATCTTCCCAGATACCTACGAGTTCTACACCAACATGAACGCCGAGGAGGTTGTGCGCCGGTTCTTCGACAACTTTGACACCAAGGTTGACAGCGAGGTAATGCAGCGCATCCGCAACCTCTCCAATGGACTGGGTGAGCTGGACAACCTGATTACCCTGGCGTCGATCATCCAGCGCGAGGCGACCGACCTGGAAAACATGAGGATGGTATCCTCCGTATTCCACAATCGTCTCAACAACAGCTCAACCTACCCTTACCTGCAGTCGGACGCGACCACCAACTATATCCAGGACGATATCCGGCCGTTTATGACCGAGGATAACCAGGAGATGTACGACGCCTACGACACCACCAAGGTGGTCGGCCTGCCGGTAGGCCCGATCTGCAACCCCGGTATGGACGCCATCGAAGCAGCCATCGACCCGGCGGAAACCGATTACTACTACTTTGTATCGGACGACGCGGGCAACTACTACTTCGCAACCACCCTGGAGGAGCACGAAGCCAACATCCGCACCGCCAACCAGGTCAACGCACAGCTGGAGCAGTCGGCAGCGGTGGAGGAAACCGGCGAATAAAGCAAACGAAATGAAAAAAGTCTCTCTGGCCTGCCGTCGTTTGAGGGCGGGCCAGGAGCATTTACTGAGAAAAACAAGATGAGATGGAGGAGCAGTATGGCGGACAACAACGCAGTATGGACAAAGGCGCACTACCCGGAGGTGCTGGCGCCGGTGGGCGACTTTGAGCGGCTGACCTTTGCGGTGAACTACGGGGCGGACGCGGTGTATCTGGGCGGTACAGCCTTCGGGATGCGCGCGGCCTCGGCCAATTTTGATTTTGACACGATGAAAAAGGCGGTGGAATACGCCCACGCCCGGGACGTCAAGGTCTATCTGACCTGCAACACCCTGCCGCTCAACAGTGAGGTCGAGCAGCTGCCGGACTATCTGCGCGCGGCGCAGGCGGCGGGGGTGGATGCCGTCATCGTGGCGGACATCGGCGTGCTGATGGAGGCTAAGCGCGTGATCCCGGAGGTGGACGTCCACATCTCCACCCAGACCGGCATCGTCAACTACCTGACAGCCACCGAGCTGTACAAGATGGGTGCCAAGCGGGTGGTGCTGGCGCGGGAGCTGCCGCTGGAGGAGATCAAGCGCATCCGTGACAAGACCCCGCCCGAGCTGGAGATCGAGACCTTTGTGCACGGGGCGATGTGCATGTCCTTTTCCGGGCGGTGCCTGCTGTCCAACTACATGATTGGCCGCGACGCCAACCGCGGCGAGTGCGCCCAGCCCTGCCGCTGGGGCTACTACCTGATGGAGGAGAAGCGCCCGGGGCAGTATTTCCCCATCTATGAGGACGAGAAGGGCAGCTATATCCTCAACGCCAAGGACCTGTGCATGATCGAGTACATCGACAAGGTGATCGAGGCGGGGGTGACCTCGCTGAAGATTGAGGGCAGGGCCAAGTCCTTCTACTATGTAGCGGTGGTGACCAACGCCTACCGCCAGGCGGTCGACCTGTACAAAAAGGACCCGGCGCACTTCCAGCTGCCGGCCTGGATTGAGGAGGAGACCCGCAAGGTCAGCCACCGGCAGTACTCCACCGGCTTTTACTTTGGCCGCCCCGAGCAGGGCCAGTACTACGAAAACGGCGGTTATGTGCGCCAGTGGGACGTGGTAGCGGTGGTGGACAAGACCGAGAACGACATCCTCTACTGCACCCAGCGCAACAAATTCTCGTTGGGGGAGACGGTGGAGATTCTTTGCCCGGGCGGCGCACCGGAGCAGCAACCGGTTTCCTACGCCGTTACCGCCATCACCGACGCCGAGGGCAACGCCCGCCAGACGGCCAACAACGCGATGATGAAGCTGACCATGCCCGCCAAGGGGCTGCGCCTGCCGGCAGGGGCAATTATTCGACGCGCGGCAGAGGCTTAATTTGTTGCAGGGAGGACCCTGCGACCCCTGGTGCGGGCGCTCCGCCCCACGGCCCTGCTGATCGATGCGAGGGGGCTGGCGCCCCCTCTGCGCTCCTCCATGGGTGGGCCTACCCGGCCCACACCCGGGGAATTTATGCGGGACGGTAGTCCCAGCACCCACCATGCGGGCGCTCCGCCCCGCGGCCCCGGGTGACTTTCTTACGAAAAGAAAGTCACCAAAGATTCGCCAGGGGAGCACCCCTGGACCCCCTAGGGGGACGCTTCGCTCCCCCTGCGGCGGTGCCGCAACCCCCTCGATAGGGTTTCTGCCACTAACCCAGACGGATTTGCCACTTTGGGTTGGCGGGCAAATCGGTCTTTTTTCTCCCCGAACTATACCGGGGGTCACACCTTCAGCTGTTAATCCGTGGCGCGGCAGTTAGATTTAGTTTCTGGGTGCTGCCCGGAGTTGCAGCCCTTTCTGGGGGGAGCGGCGAAGCCGCTGGGGGGATGATAATGCCCCCCACGGGGGTTCAGGGGGCAAGCCCCCTGACACGCCTTTGGTGACTTTCGTCGTGAAACGAAAGTCACCCGGGTGCAGGGCGGAGCGCCTGCATCGGTGAGGGCAGGGGCTACCAGCTCCGCATAAACTCCCCCGGGGCATGGGGCGAAGGCCCATACAAAAAGGCCAGGTGCACAAACAGCACAGACTGCACACTCATTTCCTAACTCCCTCTCTCTATATCTATTATATAAATCTCTTTTATAATAAATACTGTGTACTTTGTGCAGATGGGGCAACAAACGGCGTTATCATGCGGTTTGTTGGGTGCACAGAGGCTGCACAAAACTGCACAGACTGTACGAAGGAGGTGCTGGATATGTCCCAAATCGTTCGGAGGTGCATCCTCATCAACGGCACGATGGGCGCTGGCAAGACCACTGTCTGCAAGGAGCTGATGCGCCTGCTGCCACATAGCGCCTTTCTGGACGGTGACTGGTGCTGGTACAGCGACCCTTTCACCGTCAATGACCGCACCAGGGAGATGGTGCTGCAAAATATCGGCTTTGTGCTCTCCAACTTCCTGCGCTGTCCGGATTATCAGAACATTCTGTTCTGCTGGGTGATGGACCGGCAGGAAATCCTGGACGAGGTTATCCGCCGCATCCGCCCCGCGCTCGACGACTCGCAGGCGCAGCTTTTCTGCGTCACCCTCTCAGTCACCTCGCAGGCGCTGCGCCAGAGGCTGCAGAGGGACATCGACGCCGGTCTGCGCCAGCCGGATATTGTGGAGCGCAGCCTTGCGCGGCTGCCGCTGTACCGGGAGCTGTCCACCCGGAAGGTGGATGTCTCCGACCTTTCCCCCGAGCAGGCGGCGCAAGAAGTTCTTCGCCTGTTGGAATAGCCCTTCACCTATACCCCGTTTTGAGGGAAAAGTTGCATCCAAACGTGCAACTTTTCCTGGAAGAATACAAAATGAGAAAAATAAAAAGACCGATTTCCCGTTTTGTGAGTGACAGGAAATCGGTCTTTTTTTGCGGAGACAAAATGGAAGCTCAGCGGATTTGTTTTTTGCTAACGAGCGCAGCCGGAGGCAAGCGACCTGCGCGAGAACGTTAACGCCCGATTCGCAGAAACCAACAACGCGATTGGGAGCGGCATCATGCCGCCGGCGGGCTGAGCCCACAAGCAATCCGCGCTTCGGATTGTGCTCAAATAAAAATTAAGCCCGCGGCGGGTTGAACCCGCAAACAAATCGCGCTTCGGATTGTGCTGAAATAAAAATTAAGCCCGCGGCGGGTTGAACCCGCAAACAAATCGCGCTTTGGATTGTATTGAAATAAAAATTAAGCCCGCGCCAGCAGGTCTGTTCTATTCAGAACAAAACCCCCGACGCGGGCTTAAAACTATTTTAACTGCATAACTCCCGTGCGCGAATTGGGTGCGGCATCATGCCGCCGGTGGGCTGAGCCCACAAGCAAATCGCGTTTTGGCTTTTACTGAGACAAAATCTATACTCGCGTCAGTAGGCTTGTTTTCCACTGCCGAGCGCAGCCGGAGGCAAGCGACCTGCGCGAGAACGTTAACCCCCGATTTGCAGAGGCCAACAACGCGATTGGGCGCGGCATCATGCCGCCGCGAATTGGGTGCAGGCTCAGCCTGCCTAGTCGCCGACGGCGCCGAGGGAGATTTCCTGACCGATGTTCAGGATGTGGTCGCCGATACGCTCAAAGTCGGTGAGCATCTCGGAGTAGAGCACACAGCCTTCGTCCGAGCAGGCGCCGGTCTGCATCCGGTCGATCTGTCTCTTGCGGAAATCTTCGGTCATGTCGTCGATCTTCTGCTCGATCTGCTCGATTTCCTTGATGTCGCCGCCGTTCTGCTCGATACCCAGCACCATATCCAGCGCCTGATTGCAGACCTCCTTCATCTGGCCGATCTGCTTGATGACCTCGGCGGAAAAGCTGATCTGCTTCTCCTGAATCATGTTGGTGTATTCGCAGATGTTCATTGCGTGGTCGCCGATGCGCTCCAGGTTGCCGCAGACCTTAAACAGCACGCTCATGTACTGCGAATCCTTCGGGTTGCGCTCCTTGACCAGCATGCGGGAAATGTATTTGGAAATTTCCTTGTTCAAAAAGTCGATGTATTCCTCGCGGTTGCGCACCTCCTCCAGCAGGCCGGTGTTGCCTTCGCGGACGGCATCGAAGCTGAGCGCGACGTTTTCTTTTGCCATCTTGGTCATGCGGGTCAGCTCGTTGCGGATTGCGTTGACGGCAATGGCGGAGATACCGATCTTGGTTTCGCCTCTGGTCTCAATCGGAATCATGGGCTGGATGTACTCCAGATGCATGGTGTCTTCCTTCTCCTCCGCGCGGTCAGGAAGGATCTTGGTCGCCATTTTTGCCAGCTGTGTGCCGAATGGCAGCAGCAGCAGGGTGGTGGTGATGTTGAAGATGGTGTGGGTGTTCGCAATCTGAGCCGATACGTTTGGCGTCAGGCCCTCCATCAGCGAAACAAATGGCGTTACCATGCAGATGATGGTGAAGACAATGGTGCCGATGATGTTAAAGGAAAGGTGGATGATGGTGGTGCGCTTGGCGTTGCGGCTGGTGCCGATGGCCGCCAGCACTGCCGTGATGCAGGTACCGATGTTCTGGCCGAACAGGACATAAACCGCCTGCGGAAGGCCGATAACGCCGCTGGAAGCCAGCGCCTGCAGGATACCGACCGAAGCGGAAGAAGACTGGATGATCGCGGTGAAGATTGCGCCTGCCAGGATGCCCAGAACCGGATTGGAGAACTGGGTCATCAGCGAGATGAAGGCTTCGGACTCACGCAGCGGCATCATCGCGGCGCTCATCATGTCCATGCCGATGAACAGGATGCCCAGACCGGCAATGATCTTGCCGAAGTGGTGCAGCTTCTCCTTCTTGAGAAAAACAATCATCGCCACACCGATAAAGGCGAACAGCGGGGCGATGGCGCCGATGTCCAGCGCAATCAGCTGACCGGTGATGGTGGTACCGATGTTGGCGCCCATGATGATCCACACCGCCTGCTGCAGGGTCATCATGCCCGAGTTTACAAAGCCGACAACCATGACGGTGGTGGCCGACGAGGACTGAATGACGGCGGTGATACCGGCTCCCACCAGTACGCCCAGGATGCGGTTTGCGGTCAGACGTTCCAGAATGCGTTTCATCTTGTTGCCGGCGGCGGCTTCCAGGCCGTTGCTCATCATCTGCATGCCGTACAGGAAAAGGCTCAGACCGCCCAGCAAACTAATTAGATCGGTTGCTTTCACAAAATCTTCCTCCATGCTTTACAAAAATTTATTCTCCACTTAACTTTATACACAAAAATCCGACCTAATGCAAGAAGAAACACGAAGATTTAACACGACTTTACATAGATTTAACATCGGCGACAATTAACAACCGTCAAAAGAGTAAAAGGATGTGTAAAAAGCAAATACCAGGCTGAACATCTCAGCCTGGTATTGTAGAACAAGAGGGAACTATTCCTCCATCTGCTTGCCCAAAAATCCTGCGGCGGCCTGCAGCAGCTTCTCCTCGGCCTCGGTTGGGACGGTGGGCTCGCCGTCGGCCAGAAAGAGAATCGAACCGCACACATCCCCCGCGGAGATGATGGGGTACTCCACCAGCGCCGGGCGCTCGATGCCCTCCACCGGGTAGAGCAGCGCCCCGCCCTGCTGGCCGTAGATATAGCTTTTGCGCTCCTCGATCAGCTCCTCCAGCGCCGGGGAGATGCGCCGCTCCAGCAGCTCCTTTTTGGGGAGGCCGGAGGCGGAGACCACATGGTCGCGGTCGCAGACGATGACCGGGCGGGAGCTGGTCTTGTGTAAAATTTCGGCATACTGCCCGGCAAAGGCGGAGAGCTCGCCGATGGGGGAATACTTTTTAAAGATGACCTCGCCGTCGTTGCTGGTAAAGATCTCCAGCGGGTCGCCCTCGCGGATGCGCAGGGTGCGCCGGATTTCCTTAGGAATCACCACGCGGCCCAGGTCATCGATTCTTCTAACAATTCCTGTAGCTTTCATATCAAAAATTCTCCTTGTCTTTTCCTGAGATTTTGCTGTGCTGTTATTGTTTGCAGGATGCGCCAAAATATACAAGCAAAACAAGAAGCGATTCCGTCAGGCGGCAGCTCAAGCGCCTGCTAAAATTTTCCAAACAAATTGACCGAAAACAGACGAAAACGTCCCACTTTTCCTTGACAGAGCAAAGCCCTTACCGCTATAATAAAGCTGAAAGAAGGGGCGCCGCTGCACCGTCAGGCGGCGCCTTTAGCATGGGATGAAACGGAGGAACAGGACGATGGTGCCAAAGCGGGAATGGGTGCGCCGCTGGGTGCAGCTGCGGGAGCAGCTGTCGGCCCAGGTGGATTTTGATCGCTACTTTGCAGAAGGGGAGGTCGGCGGACATGCGGTCAGCGTGCTGCGGGCGGGGCTTTGCCCGGTGCCCAGCGGAGAGCTGCTGGTGGGTGACCCGTTTGGCGGGCTGCAAAACCGCGGCGAGCTGCCCTATTTTGTCACAGCGCCGGTCGGCGACTATCCGCTGGAGCTGTCGGTGGCGCAGACAGACGATGGCCGCCCGGTCTACGCCGCGGCCCGGCTGCGCTTTAACTACCGCCGGGCGGTTTCGTTTGAGCAGGCGCTGACCGGTAAGGAGGATCTGGGCAGCTTTGACGGCGGCTACTACGGCTTCTGGGCGGATAGCGGCTGGGCGTGCCTGTGCGACGAAAAGGCCCACCGCGCCTTCTGCGATTTTGCGCAGAGCTGGCAGGAGCGCAACCCGCAGGGGAATCTGTACGCCGATTATTTTGCCCCGCTGCTCTCCCAAAATGCGCGCCGCTTTCCGCAGCATCAGCCCCCGGAGGGCGGCTGGCTCAACTGGCCCATCCCGGGCAGCAGGCAGCGGGCGGTGCTGTTCCGCACCGGTTGGGGGGAAGGAAACTACCCGGCCTTCTGGGGCCTGGACGAGGAGGGCCGCATCTGCCAGCTGGTGGTCTGGATGATCGATCTGGAGCATCAGGAACAGCAGGAGGAAGCCTTCCCGTGGGAGGAGGACTTTCAGCGGCTGCAGGACGCGCTGGTATGGGACGGCAAGCAGTATCAGGGTACCGTTTGCCTGCAGGAATGGGAAGGCTACTTTCAAAGGCAGGAGCTGTACCCGCTGCTGGTGCGGGTCGGGGAGCTGACCGACCTGCAGGTGGTGCAGGGTTGCCGGGCCTTTTTGGAGCGGCAGTACCAGATTCTGGATGTGATGATGACGGCACTGACTGACCGTTACCCGCTGATGCAGCTCGAGTACGGGCACCTGATGTCCGAGAACGCCCCGGAGATGCCCAACATTCTGGACAAAAACGATTTTGCAGAGCTGCTCTATCCCCAAAGGCTGATTCTGGACCTGGAGAAGGGCTGCGTCCTCGCGGCCTTCGACTGCACCTGGGACCGGGAGAAGGGCTTTGGCATTGTGGTGCGCGGGGAGGAGGTCCTGCAGATGGACACAGCGGAAATCGTGCCGGAGTGGGAGCCTTTTGAGCGGGAGGAACCCCTGCAGGGCGAACAGGACAGCGCAGAGCAGGACGAGCAGGAGCAAGAAGGACAATCTTCACAAACCGCAGCGGAAGAGACAGCAGGAGGCGAGCAATGATGAAGGACCAAGGATGGAAAAAAACAATCGGCAATCTGCACCGGTCGGCGGCGGCGTTCATCAAATGGGTGATGCTGGGTTCGGCGGTCGGCAGCATTGTGGGCGTGATGGGGGTGCTGTTCCACTTTTCGGTGGAGTGGGCCACCGAGATGCGCCAGCAGCATAGCTGGCTGCTCTTTCTGCTGCCGCTGGGCGGCGTTGCCATCGCGCTGCTGTACAGGCAGACCGGCATGGAGAAGGACATGGGCACCAACACCATTCTGGAGGCGGTGCGGGGAGAGCACCCGCTGCGGCTGCGCACCGCTCCGCTGATCTTTGTCAGCACGGTCATCACCCACCTGTTCGGCGGCTCGTCCGGCAGAGAGGGTGCGGCGCTGCAGATCGGCGGCAGCATGGGCGCGCGGCTGGCCGACTGGATCAACCTGGACCAGAAGGAGCACCAGATGATGATTATGTGCGGCATGAGCAGCTGCTTTGCGGCGCTGTTCGGCACCCCGCTCACCGCTACCATCTTTGCCATCGAGGTCATCAGCGTCGGCGAGATGTACTATGCGGCGCTGCTGCCCTGCATCACCGGGGCGCTGATCGGCTACGGGCTGGCGGCTGTCTTTCACATCCCGCCGACCGCCTTTGTAATCAGCGGTGTGCCGCACCTGGGCCTTGCCTCGGTGGGGCAGGTCATCCTGCTGTCCATCCTGTGCGCGCTGCTCAGCATTATTTTCTGCTGGGCGATGCACGCGGCCGGCAAGGCCTACGCCAAAGTTTTCCCAAACCGCCTGCTGCGCGCAGCGTGCGGCGGCCTGATTGTGGTCGCCATGAGCCTGCTGATCGGGACAGGCGACTTTAACGGCGCAGGCATGCAGGTCATCCAGCGGGCGATGCAGGGGGAGGCGGACTGGTACGCCTTTTGGTTTAAGCTCCTGCTGACCGCCCTGACGCTGGGCGCCGGCTTTAAGGGCGGCGAGATTGTCCCCACCTTCTTTGTGGGCGCCACCTTTGGCTGCGTGGCCGGCCCGCTGCTGGGGATGGACCCGTCCTTTGCGGCGGCGGTGGGACTGGTGGCGCTGTTCTGCGGCGTCATCAACTGCCCGGTGGCCTCCTTTACCTTGAGCGTCGAGCTGTTCGGCGGGGAAGGGGTCATCTTCTTTGGCATCGCCAGCGTCATCGGCTACATGCTCTCCGGCTACAGCGGGCTGTACCACGGGCAGAAGATCATCTACTCCAAGCTCGAGCCGCAGATGATCGACGTCCACTGCGACTAGCCTTGCCGCTGCACGCATTTTTCCCACCGCCGGGGAATACAGTGTACCAATCAGACATCCGGGAGGGGAAGGGTATGCTGTGCCGCATCAACGATTTTAAATACAAGGACGTCGTCAACGCCGGGGACGGGGTGAGGCTCGGCTATGTCGGGGATGTGGAGCTGGACACCGAAAGCGCCGCCCTCACCGCCATCGTCATCCGCGGGCGGTACCGGCTGTTCGGGCTGCTGGGGCGGGAGGAGGACACCGTCATCCCCTGGGAGGATATCCAGGTCATCGGCGAGGACACCATCCTGGTGCGCTGCCCCGCCATCAAAAAGAGCGCCCGGCGGCGCAAGCGGTAAATTTTGTCTGAGCTCACCAAAAAGCCTCCACCGAAGCCCACGCGAGCGGGCAGAACGCAAAAAAATGGCTTCAGCTCCCGCAAATATGCGCAAAACCGCTTGCTTTTTTGCAAAGGCTTTGGTATAATAACCGGGAGCGGCAAAAAGGAAGGCGAAAAAGTTTCCTTTTCCGTATCTTAACAACGCACGTTTCGGATTGACCGGATGGTGCCGATTACAGGGGAACTTTCCCCGGGGCAGGGAGCCTTGCCGGCCCATTGGCGGGCTCCTTCGGAATTCCGGTAAAGCGTCCGAGACGGAGGTTTAACCTTAAGGAGGATTTTAACATGGGCGTAGTATCTATGAAACAGCTGCTGGAAGCAGGCGTACACTTTGGCCACCAGACCCGCAGATGGAACCCGAAGATGGCAAGATACATCTTCACCGAAAGAAACGGCATCTACATCATCGACCTGCAGAAGACCGTTAAAAAGCTGGAAGAGGCTTACATGTTTGTCCGCGATGTAGCGGCTAACGGCGACAGCGTTCTGTTTGTCGGAACCAAGAAACAGGCCGGCGAGTCCATCAAGGAAGAGGCTGAGCGCGCTGGTGCGCACTATGTCAACGCAAGATGGCTGGGCGGTATGCTCACCAACTTCAAGACCATCCGTCAGAGAATCCAGAGACTGGAGCAGCTGCGCAAGATGCAGGAGGATGGCACCTTTGACCGTCTGCCAAAGAAGGAAGTCGGCAAGCTGGAGCTGGAAATCGAGAAACTGGAAAAATATCTGGGCGGTATCAAGACCATGAACAAGCTGCCGGGCGCACTGTTCATCGTTGACCCAAGAAAAGAGAGAATTGCTGTAGCGGAAGCCAAAAAGCTGGGCATTCCGATCGTTGCAATCGTCGATACCAACTGCGATCCGGACGAGATCGACTACGTGATCCCGGGCAACGACGACGCAATCCGCGCTGTTAAGCTGATTGCCAGCACCATGGCTGACGCAATCATCGAAGGCAGACAGGGCGCTCAGAGCGCTGAGGATGTCGAAGAGGAAGAAGCAGCTGCTGAATAATTCCGAACGTCGGACCAGGAAAAGGGAACGGTTCCGACGGGGATTCCTGCCGGGAGTGTCCGGCAGGGATTTCTGTCGGGGCCTTTTTTAAAGAAATAGAGCACATCGAAATTTCAGTTTGGAGGAATGTAACATGGCATTTACAGCTCAGGACGTAAAAACACTGCGTGAAATCACTGGCTGCGGCATGATGGACTGCAAAAAGGCGCTGGCCGAGGCTGACGGCAATCAGGAAAAAGCAATCGAACTGCTGCGTGAAAAGGGCCTGGCAGCTGCTGCCAAAAAGGCTGGCCGCATCGCTGCTGAGGGTATCGTTAAAGCATATGTAGACAATGAAAAGAAGGTTGGCGTTGTTATCGAAGTAAACGCTGAGACCGACTTCGTTGCGAAAAACGCGGACTTCCAGGCGTTTGTTGACACCTGCGCAAAGACCGTTGTTGAGCAGAATCCTGCCGATGTAGAGGCTCTGAACAGCTGCAAGGCTGAGGGCAGCGAGATGACCATCGCTGAGCTGACCACCGAGAAGATTCAGACCATCGGCGAAAACATCAAGATCAGACGCTTCACCCGTTACGAGGGCGACGTTGCAACCTACATCCATGCAGGCGGCAACATCGGCGTTATGGTAAAATTTGACACCGACGTTGCGGACAAAGAAGGTTTCGAGGAGTACGGCAAGGATGTAGCAATGCAGATTGCTGCTGCTAACCCGGGTTACCTCAACGAGGCTGACGTTCCGGCAGAGGTTCTGGAGAAGGAAAAAGAGATCCTCAAGGTTCAGGCCATCAACGAAGGCAAGCCGGAAGCAATCGCCGAGAAGATGGTTCAGGGCAGAATCAAGAAATTCTACAAAGAGAATTGCCTGATCGATCAGGAGTTCATCAAAGACGGCGACCAGACCATCAAATCTTACACCGAAGCCAAAGCCAAAGAGCTGGGCGGCAAGATTGAGATCGTCTCCTTCGTACGTTATGAGAAGGGCGAGGGCCTGGAGAAAAAGGTCGACGACTTTGCAAGCGAAGTTGCCAGCATGGTAAAATAAGAGCGGGTGCCGCTTTTTGAGGGAGGGTACAAGGTGATGCTTGTACCCTCTTTTTTTGCCCCTTTGCTTCGCCCCTTTTTTCACAAAAAAGGGCGGCAGGATTCGAACAAACTGGGAAAAAGAAAAATAGGGGCTTTACATCATGCCCGACTTACGGTAAAATAGGAGATAGTAAAATCTGGGATCGAATGGTCCGGGCAGAAAAAAGATTGGGAGTGAAAATTTATGTATAAGCGTGTGCTTATCAAGCTCAGCGGAGAAGCGCTTGCGGGCGAAAAAAAAACCGGCCTGGATGACAGCACGCTGCAGTCCATCTGTGCCAGCATCAAAAAGATCTATGATCTGGGAACCGAGATTGCCATTGTGGTCGGCGGCGGCAACTTCTGGAGAGGCCGCAGCAGCGGCAACATGGACCGCACCCGCGCAGACCATATCGGCATGCTTGCCACCGCGATGAACGCGCTGGCGCTGGCCGACGCCCTGGAGCGGGTCGGCTGCGATGTGCGTGTGCAGACAGCAATCTCCATGCAGCAGGTGGCGGAGCCTTATATCCGCAACCGTGCGGTGCGTCATCTGCAGAAAAACAGGGTGGTCATCTTCGGCTGCGGAACCGGCAACCCGTTCTTCTCCACCGATACTGCCGCCTCGCTGCGCGCAGCGGAAATTGACGCGCAGGTCATCCTGAAAGCGACGATGGTCGACGGTGTCTATGACAGCGACCCGCACAAAAACCCCAACGCCAAACGCTACAGCACCATCTCCTTCGACCAGATCCTTTCCGAGCAGCTGGGCGTTATGGACATGACCGCCGCTTCGATGTGCCGCGACAATCATATCCCGGTCCTGGTGTTCAGCCTGGAGGACCCGGACAACATTGTCCGTGCGGTCAAGCAGGAAGATATCGGCACGCTTGTAAAATAATCAGAGGATCTTAAAATTTTCAGCTGAGTTTCCTTGGCAGAATGGAGGCAATTATGAAAGCACAGTATAAAGAGATTGAAGAGAAGATGAATAAGACGCTGGATGCGCTGTACCGTGAGTTCGGCACCATCCGCGCAGGCAAAGCATCTCCATCCGTTTTGGACCGTGTGACCGTCGACTACTACGGCGCGGCGACCCCTATCCAGCAGCTGGCTACCATCTCCACTCCCGACCCCAGAACCCTGATGATCCAGCCGTGGGATAAATCTACCCTCAAGCTCATCAACAAGGCAATCCAGGCCTCGGATGTCGGCATCAACCCGACCGACGACGGCTCGGTAATCCGCCTGGTATTCCCGGCTCCAACCGAGGAGCGCCGCAAGGAACTGTGCAAACAGGTTTCCAAAGAGGGCGAATCCTCCAAAGTAGCCATCCGCAACATCCGCCGCGACGCAGTTGACAAGCTCAAAGCGCAGAAGAAGGCCAACGAGCTTTCGGAAGACGATCTGAAGGATGCGGAAAAGGATGTCCAGGAACTGACCGACAAGTATGTCAAGCTGATCGACAAAGCAGTCAAGGAAAAAGAGCAGGAAGTTATGTCGCTGTAGGATTTTTCTTCCTTTGTCATCACAAGGCATCGCAAATGCACAGCGCCAGGCATCGCCATGCGGTGCCTGGCTTTTTAGAAGAATAGGAGAAAACCGGAATGGAGAATACAAATCCCCAGCGCGCCGACCTGCCGCAGCACATCGGCATCATCATGGACGGCAATGGGCGCTGGGCCAAAAAACGCGCCCTTCCGCGCAAATATGGACACCGGGAGGGGGCCAAGACCTTCCGCAGGATTGTGGAATACTGCGACAAAATCGGTCTGCAGTATCTGACCGTCTACGCCTTTTCCACCGAAAACTGGAAGCGCCCCAAGGACGAGGTGGACGCCATCATGGAGCTGCTGGAGCAGTATGTCGATGAGGCGTTTGCACACAAGGAGGATAACCAGAATGTGCGCACCCGCTTTGTCGGGGATCTCAGCGCGCTCAACCCGACCCTGCAGCAGAAGCTGGAACGCATCCAGAAGCTGGGGGAGGACAGAATCGGCCTGATGGTCGATGTGGCCTTCAACTATGGCGGCCGCAACGAGATTGCGCATGCGGCCCGCTGCATCGCGCAGCAGGTTAAGGAAGGAAAGCTGACGCCGGAGCAGATCACCGAGCAGACGGTGGAGCAGAACCTGTATACCGCCGGAGTGCCCGACCCGGATCTGATCATCCGCCCGAGCGGGGAGCAGAGATTGTCCAATTTTCTAATCTGGCAGTCGGCCTATTCCGAGTATGTCTTTATGGATGTGCTGTGGCCGGATTTTACCCCGGAGCATCTGGAACAGGCAATCGCGGCTTTCCATCAGCGGCAGAGACGCTTTGGTGGAATCTGATCCGCTGTTCCCCAAAAGAATATCTTGCTTCTGCAGGACATATCCTGTGGAGGGGAGAATCCCAGTCATTCATTTGGATGAATCAGAGAACGGAGAGGTTTTTGTGAAAACACGCATCATTTCTGCTTTGGTGGGAATTGTTCTGCTGGCTGTCGTGCTCAGTTTCTTTCAGACAATTGTCCTGAACGTGGCGATCATGGTCATCATCCTGATGGCGATGTACGAGTTTTTGACAGCGACCAAAATCAGCCACAATAAGCTGCTTTCGGCGGTGGCCTTTGTGGTCGCGGCGGCTTTTCCCTATATCAGGCTGCAAAGGGAGCTGGATCTGCTGCCGCTGTTTTTGCTGCCCTATATTGCGCTGCTGTTTTTGATCCTGCTGCGCACCCACCAGGATACCCGCGTGGAGGACATCGCGCTGGTGTTTATGATGAGCATCGGGATTCCGCTGTCGCTTTCTTCGGCGATCTATCTGCGGGACAACAACGGCTACACCCTGGGGCTTTATTACCTGCTGCTGGCGCTGTTCTGCGCCTGGTTCAGCGACACCGGAGCCTACTTTACCGGGCGGGCCTTCGGCAAGCACAAGCTGTGCCCTCTGGTTAGCCCGCACAAGACGGTGGAGGGCATGATCGGAGGGCTTGTCACCTGCGTGGTGCTCAACGTCCTGGCGACACTGGGCTTTGAGCGGGGCTGTGCCCAGCTTGGCATTGCGGTGCAGGTCGATATGGTGCGGCTGCTGCTGATTTCGCTGCTGGCATCGCTGATCAGCGTGCTGGGCGATTTGAGCTTCTCGATGATTAAGCGGCAGTTTGACATCAAGGACTTTGGCAACATCATGCCGGGGCATGGAGGGGTGCTGGACCGCTTTGACAGCGTGCTGTTCACCCTGCCGTTTATCTATGCGACAACGCTCTGCTTCCCAATCTGCACGTTGGGATAGCTTTGAGAAAAGAGGGCAAAAGATACAAATGAAGGAGGGCGCTTGCAGGCAGGCGCCTTTTTTCTGGAGAGAAAACGAGGGAGAGGGAAGATTTTCTTCAAAAAAAATTGCCTAAAGGGCACTTTTGAGAGAAATATTAATACTATCGTAAAAAAGACGTGGTATACTATTCCCGACATCTTGATTGAAACGAAAAAGAGGGATGACATTGGAGAAAACCGTTTCGATTTTAGGCTCGACCGGCTCGATTGGAACCCAGAGTTTGACCGTCTGTCAAAAGCAGGGCTACCCGGTCTATGCGCTGACGGCGCACAGCAACTGGAAGCTGCTGGAGCAGCAGATCCGGCAGTACCGTCCCCGCTATGCGGCCTTGACCGACCCGCAGGCGGCAAAGGAGCTCAAAGACCGGGTGCAGGACACCGGCACCGAGGTGCTGAGCGGGATGGAGGGGGTCCTGCAGATTGCGGCGGACCCGCAGCAGGACACGGTTCTCAACGCGATGATGGGCGTGGCGGGGTTGCTGCCGACGGTGACGGCCATCGAGGCGGGCAACAACGTCGCCCTGGCCAATAAAGAGACGCTGGTGGCCGGCGGCAAGCTGGTGATGGGGCTGGCAAAGCAGAAGGGCATCCGCCTGACCCCCATCGACAGCGAGCACTCCGCCATCTTCCAGTGCCTGCAGGGCAACGAAGCAAAGAGTGTCAAGCGGCTGATTATCACCGCCTCCGGCGGGCCGTTTTACGGCAAAACCCGCGAGGAGCTGCGCGGCATCAAAAAGGAGCAGGCGCTCAAACACCCGAACTGGAGCATGGGCGCCAAGATCACCATCGATTCCTCCACCCTGATGAACAAGGGGCTGGAATTTATCGAAGCGATGTGGCTGTTCGCGATGCCGCCGGAAAAAATCGACATCGTGGTGCACCCGCAGAGCATCATCCACTCGATGGTGGAGTATGTGGACGGCTCGGTGATGGCCCAGATGGGCGCGCCGGACATGATGATCCCGATTCAGTACGCGTTGACCTGGCCGCATCGGTATGAATCCCCGGCCAGGACGCTCGACCTGCTGAGCTGCGGCCCGCTGACCTTTTCGCAGCCGGACACCGGGACCTTCACCTGCCTTGCCAGCTGCATCGAGGCGGCAAAGCGCGGCGGCCTGTACCCCTGCGTGGTCAACGGCGCCAACGAGGAGGCGGTGTCGCTGTTCTTGCAGGATAAAATTGGGTATCTCGACCTGTTCGACGCGGTGGAGGCGGCGCTGGATCACTTTGATCTGGGCGACTACACCAGCGTGGAGGAGGTTTTGGAGGCGGACCGGAAGGCCCGCGCTTTCGTCCGGGAGCGGTACGGAAAATAAATCCGCAATTCGATAGAGGACAGGAGGAATTGGATGAACCTGTTTGTGACGATCCTGTTGGCAATCCTGATCTTCGGGGTGATTATCATCATCCACGAGCTGGGACACTTTCTGACAGCCAAGGCGGTGGGCATCGCCGTGCCGGAATTTTCCATCGGCATGGGCCCAAAGCTGCTGCAATGGGAGAAGGGGGAGACTAAGTACACCCTGCGTCTGCTGCCCATCGGCGGCTATGTGGCGATGGAGGGTGAGGACGAGGAGAGCGACAACGAGCGCGCCTTCTGCAACAAAAAGCCGCTGCAGAAGATTCTGGTGGTGGCCGCGGGCGCGACCATGAACCTGATCCTCGGCTTCCTCATCATGCTGGCGATTGTCTGCTCCCGTCCGGTGGTTTCCAGCACCCAGATAAGCTACTTTGACCCGTCGGCTTTGAGCAGCGAAAAGCTGCAGCTGGGCGACGAGATTTTGGAGATCAACGGCTACAGGACAAACACCGCCAACGACCTGGTCTACGCCTTTGTGGACGTGGGCACCGATCCGGTGCAGATGAAGGTGCGCCGGGACGGAGAGGTCATCGAACTGACCGACGTGCCGTTTGCCTATGAGGAGATCGAGGGACAGACCATCGTCAAGCTGGACTTTAAGGTGCAGGGCTTGGAAAAGACGCCGCTGCGGGTGCTGGAGGAATCCTGGCACATGACCACCGGCGTGGTCAAGCAGGTGTGGGTCTCCTTCGGCAAGCTGATCACCGGACAGTTTGAGATGAACCAGCTTTCCGGGCCGGTCGGCGTCACCCAGATGATCGGGGAGGTCGCCTCCACCCGCGACTATTCCAGCATCTTTTTGATGACGGCGTTCATCACCATCAGCATCGGCGTCTTTAACCTGCTGCCGTTGCCGGCGCTGGATGGAGGAAGGCTGCTGTTTTTGGTGCTGGAACTGATCCGCGGCAAACCGGTCGCCCCCAAATATGAGGGCTATGTCCACGCAGCAGGCCTGTTTTTGCTGATGGGCCTGATGCTGGTGGTCACCTTTAACGACATCGTGCGGCTGATCAGCGGCTAAGACAGCAAGCTGAGCGAAGAAGTTCGACAATCAACAAGACAAAAGGAAGGAAAAACGATGGGAGAGCGAAAGAAAACCCGACAGATTCTGGTCGGCAAGGTGAAGATGGGCGGCGGCGCGCCGGTCACCATCCAGTCGATGCTCAACACGCCTGCAGAGGACTTTGCGGCAAGCGTCGAGCAGGCAAAGCGTCTGGAGGCGGCGGGCTGCGAGATCATCCGCGCGGCCATCCCCAATCTGCAGTCGGTGCCGCTGATCGAGCACCTCAAGAATGCGGTCAGCGTGCCGATTGTGGCGGACATCCACTTCGATTACCGGCTTGCGCTGGAAGCGGTGGCGGCCGGCGTGGACAAGGTGCGAATCAACCCCGGCAACATCGGCGACGAGGACCGGGTGCGCCAGGTTGTGCAGTGCTGCAAGCTTCACAATGTCCCCATCCGTGTGGGGGTCAACTCCGGCAGCTTGGAAAAGCACATCCTGGCAAAGTACGGCCACCCCACCGCGCAGGCGATGGTGGACAGTGCGCTGTACCACGTCTCGCTGATTGAAAAGTATGACTACGACCAGATCGCCATCTCGATCAAGTCCTCCAATGTGCAGACGATGATCGAGGCCTACCGCCTGGCCTCCCAACAGTGCGACTACCCGCTGCATCTGGGGGTCACCGAGGCGGGCACGGCGCGCATGGGTTTAATCAAATCCGCGGTCGGCATCGGCTCGCTGCTGTGCGACGGCATCGGCGACACCATCCGCGTCTCACTCACCGACGACCCGGTCAACGAGGTCTACGCCGCGCGCGACATCCTGAAGTCGATCGGCCTGCGGCGCGACGGCATCACCTTTGTTTCCTGCCCCACCTGTGGGCGCACCAGGATCGACCTGATCGGTCTGGCCCGGCAGGTGGAGGAGCGGCTGAAGGACTGCAAGCTGCCGCTGACCGTGGCGGTGATGGGCTGCGCGGTCAACGGCCCGGGGGAGGCGCGCGAGGCCGACATCGGCATCGCCGGCGGAGACGGCTGCGCTATCCTCTTTAAAAAGGGAGAAATCATCCGCAAGATTCCCGAGGACAGGGTTGTGGAGGAGCTTGCGGCTGAAATAGAACAAATGGAATTACATAAGGAAGGTTAAAAACAATGGCTCAGAAAAAAACAAACAGCAAAAAACCGCTCATCATTCTGTGCGTGGTCGTCATCGTGGCCGTGCTGGCCTTTTTGATCTACGACGAGGTGCAGAGCAGCAACTATCTCAACCAGCTCAATGAGGCGATCAGCAATACCGCCGCCCTGGAATCGGGCAGCGCCGTCGGCCACAGCTATCTGTATGCGGAGGGTGCGGACCGCGAGAGCGGCAGCTCCGAGACAAGACACGCCATCTATCTGCGCGGCGATGACGGCATCACCTTCCAGGAGAGTGCCGGCAACGAGGACGGCAGCGAGCTGACCTCCAACTTCTATATCCGTCCGGGCGAATATTTCTACCTGGACACCGAAAACGACCAGTGGGTCCGCACCGACCTGCAGGAGGGCTTGGACGTGCGCCCATACAGCCTGTCGGCGGCGACCAGCTCGGTTTCTTCCTCCCAGATTCGCAGAATCCACAAGACCACCGTTGACGGCAAGGACGCCTTCGAGGTCATCTACAATCGTCAGTGGCTGATGAGCAGCTACCAGGGACAGAGCACCGATGAGCCGCTGACCGGTTCGGTCATCTATATCCTGGCCACCGACGGCGACACCACCTATGTGGAGGAGACCCGCCAGACGCTGAATGTCCGCGTCACCGACAGCGAGGGCAACACCAGCACCCAGATCAGCGAGGACATCAACCAGCTGATCAACGGCACCACCGAGGACGGCGGCGACGTGCAGCAGGCGCTCGACGATTTCTTTGCCCAGAATATCGAGGGCAACTACATCGAGTCCACCGACCTTGAGACCGAGACCGACACCGCCACCGAATCGGGCGAGGAGACCACCATCGGTTCTTCTGATGAGGAGACCACCGTCGGCTCCTCCGATGAAAACAGCGCAGAATAATCACACAGATTGCAGGCTGACCCGCGTTTTGCAGCGTGGGTCAGCTTTGCGGCGTCTTTGCATCGATTTTGGCAGGGGCGCATTGGGAAAGGAGAGCAGAGGGTGAATCGTTTTGAGGACATCTTTCGCCCGTTTTTGCAGGGAAATGTGGCGCGGGAACTGCTGCGCGCGCCGATCCAGCACATCGACGCCCAGCGGGAGCGGCGGCAGATCACCGTCGAGCTGTGTCCGGAGCAGCGCATCCCCCAGAAGGAAATTCACCGTGTAGAACAACAGATCATGGAGACGGCAAACCTGGCCCTGTTCGAGATCATGACCCGTTACCGGCCGGAGCTGTTCTGCTGCGAGTCGATGGAGGACATCCTGCACGAGCTGCGCAAGCGGGGCTACCCGGCCAACGGCATCTTCGAGGGCAGCCAGCAAAAGCTGGAAGGGGACAGGCTGACCATCAGCCTGCAGCACGGCGGCTACAACCTGATTAAGGAGAGCGGCTGCGACCAGGCCATCCGCCGCGCCATCTCGGAGCGGTACGGCATGGCGGTGAACGTCCAGTTTGACGGGGTGCTCTCGCTGGAGGAGAGCGACCCTGCCTACAAGGAGATCATCGGCAAGCCATCGCTTACCCCGGAGATGAAGGCTGCGCTGGAGCGCCCCAGCAACGCGCCAAAGCCCTCGGCCTCGCGGGGAGAAGCGGGCGGCAAAGCGGGAGACAAACCCTCCAAGCCGGGCAGGCTGCTGTTTGACTGCGAGGACCTGCCCTTTGTGCCGGACAGCGGCGTGCTGATTCTGGGCAAGCCGATCAAGGAAAAACCGGTCGCGCTCAAAGAGGTCACCGCCGAGACGGGGCTTACCACCGTCTGGGGAGACATCGTCCGTAAGGAGTCGGTCACCTCCAAGGACGGCAAGTGGGAGATCTACTCGATTGACATCACCGACTACACCAGTTCCAACACGCTGAAAATTATCCAGTCCTCCAGCAAGAAGGAGGCCATCGAGGAGCTCAAGGAAGGCGACACCCTGGTGGTGCGCGGTGACGCCTCCTACGACAAGTATGAGCACGACGTCACCATCCGGCCGCTGGCGGTGATGCTGGTGCAGAAATTGCTCAAGACCGACGACGCTCCGGTCAAGCGGGTGGAGCTGCACCTGCACTCCAACATGTCCACCATGGACGGCATGAACGGCTCGGCGGACCTGGCAAAGCTGGCCCACCGCTGGGGCCACCGCGCCATGGCCATCACCGACCACGGCGTGGTGCAGGGCTTCCCGGACGCGATGTACGCAAGCGAGGGCTGGAAGGACTTCCGCATGATCTATGGCCTGGAGGCCTACTTTGTCAACGACATGGTCGGAGCGGTCAAGGGCGAGGAAAGCCAGAGCTTTGACGGGGAGTTTGTCGTATTTGACCTGGAGACCACCGGCCTGTCGGCGGGCAGCGACCGCATCACCGAGATCGGTGCGGTGAAGGTGAGGGGCGGGGAGATTGTCGATGTCTTTAACACCTTTGTCAACCCCGGCCGCCACATCCCGGAGAAGATCACCCAGCTGACCAGCATCACCGACGCGATGGTCAAGGATGCCCCCGATGAGGCCGAGGCGCTCAAGCTCTGGGAGCAGTTCTGCCCGCCGGACGCCGTGCTGGTGGCGCACAACGCAGACTTTGACTGCTCGTTTATGAGCGCGGCCTATGCGCGGCAGCAAAAGCCGTTCCGCAACACCTACATCGACACGGTCACCATCTCCCGGTCGCTGTATAAGGAGCTGAAGAACCACAAGCTGGACACGGTGGCCGAACACCTGAAGGTGGGCGAGTTCCACCACCACCGCGCCTGCGACGATGCCGAGACGCTGGCCAAAATCTTCCTCCGCATGATGCAGGATATGCGGGATCGAAACCACATCGATTGCATCGAGAAGATCAACACCTCGCTGGTCGGTGCGGACCCGCGGCAGCTCAAATCCCATCACCTGATCCTGCTGGTCAAAAACCAGATGGGGCTCAAAAACCTCTACCAGCTGGTGTCGATGTCCCACCTCAAATACTTTAAAAAGCACCCGCTCATCCCCAAGAGCGAGCTGATCAAGCACCGGGAAGGGCTGCTGGTCGGCAGCGCCTGCGAGGCGGGCGAGCTGTTCCGCGCCATTGTGGCGGGCAAGAGCTGGCAGGAGCTTACCCGCATCGCCAGCTTCTACGACTATCTGGAGGTGCAGCCGATCGGCAACAACGCCTTCATGATGAAAAATGGCACCGTCAAGACGACCGCCGAGCTGCAGGATTTCAACAGGACGGTCATCAAGCTGGGCGACAAGCTCGGCATCCCGGTGGTGGCGACCGGCGACGTCCACTTTATGAACAAGGACGACGCCATCTTCCGCGCCATTTTGATGGCAGGGCAGGGCTTTAAGGATGCGGACGACCAGCCCCCGCTTTACTTCCACACCACCCAGGAGATGCTGGACGAATTTTCCTACCTGCCGCCGGAGAAGGCCTATGAGATTGTGGTCACCAACACCAATCTCATCGCCGACATGATCGAGGAGGTGCGCCCCTTCCCGAACGGCACCTACACCCCGACCATCGACGGGGCGGAGGAGGACCTCAAGCAGCGCGTCTGGCAGCGGGCAAAGGACTGGTACGAGTTTGAGGGCAAGATTCCCGACGTCGTCTCCAAGCGTCTGAGCAAGGAGCTGGACTCGATCATCCACAACGGCTTTGCGGTGCTGTATGTCATCGCGCAGAAGCTGGTTTCCAAGTCCGAGTCGGACGGCTATCTGGTCGGCTCGCGCGGCTCGGTTGGCTCCTCCTTTGTCGCCATCATGGCGGGCATCTCGGAGGTAAACCCGCTGCCGCCGCACTACCGCTGCCCCAAGTGCAACCACACCATCTTTTTCACCGACGGCTCGGTCGGCTCTGGCTTTGACCTGCCGCCCAAAAACTGCGAGCACTGCGGCACGCCCTATCTGCGCGACGGGCACGACATCCCGTTCGAGACCTTTTTGGGCTTCCACGGGGACAAGTCGCCGGATATCGACCTGAACTTCTCTGGCGAATACCAGTCCAAGGCCCACAAATACACCGAGGAACTGTTCGGCGCGGGCCACGTCTTTAAGGCGGGCACCACCGGCGCACTGGCCGACAAGACCGCCTACGGCTACGTCAAAAACTACCTCAACGAGCGCGGCATGACTTTACATAAGGCGGAGGAAAACCGCCTCTCCAAGGGCTGCACCGGCGTCAAGCGCTCGACCGGACAGCACCCGGGCGGCATGGTCGTCGTGCCAAACGACTATGAGGTGTTCGACTTCACCCCCATCCAGCACCCGGCGGACGACGTCAACTCGGACATCATCACCACCCACTTCGACTTTAACTCGCTGCACGACACCATTCTCAAGCTCGACATCCTCGGACACGATGTGCCGACCCTCTACAAGTATATGGAGGACCTGACCGGCACCAAGGTCACCGACGCGGACACCTCCGACGAGCTGATCTATAAGCTGTTCACCTCCCCTCAGGTGCTGGGCGTCACCGCCGAGGAGATCGAGTGCGAGACCGGCACCCTTGCCATCCCGGAGATGGGCACGCCGTTTGTGCGGCAGATGCTGCTCGACTGTAAGCCGAAAAACTTCTCCGACCTGCTGCAGATTTCCGGCCTTTCCCACGGCACCGACGTGTGGCTGGGCAACGCGCAGGACCTGATTAAAAGCGGCACCTGCGACATCAGCCAGGTTATCGGTACCCGAGACAGCATCATGCTGTACCTGATCTACCATGGGCTGGACCCGTCGATGTCCTTTAAAATTATGGAGATTGTGCGAAAGGGCAAGGCGACCAAACAGCTCACCGAGGAGCACGTCAAGGCGATGAAGGAGCACGACGTGCCGCAGTGGTACATCGACTCCTGCTTTAAAATCAAGTACATGTTCCCCAAGGCGCACGCGGCGGCCTATGTCATCGCGGCCATCCGGCTGTGCTGGTACAAGCTGCACTACCCGCTGGCCTTTTACGCGGCGCACTTCACGGTGCGGGGCGAGGACTTTGACGCGGCCACCGTCATTCAGGGCAAGGAGATGGTCAAGCTGCGGATGAAGGAGCTGCGCTCCAAGGGTCTGGACGCCACCGACAAGGAGAAAAAGACCGCCGAGTGCCTGCACATTGCGCTGGAAGCGCTGTGCCGGGGCGTCGAGTTTTTGCCCATCGACCTGTACCGTTCCCACGCGACCAAGTATCAGATCGAGGACGGCAAGATTCGCCTGCCGTTCTGTTCGCTCAAGGGCTGCGGCGACGCGGCGGCGAACAGCCTGTACGAGGCGGCCCAGCAGGGAGAATTTATCTCGATGGACGAGATTGTTTCCCGCTCGGGGGTTTCGCGGACGATTGTGGAGAATCTCAAGGAGTTTGGCGCGCTGGGGGACCTGCCGGAGTCCAGCCAGATGACGTTGTTTTAGGAGGGGCTGCGGCCCCTTCACCCCGGGAGGTTGTGCGGGGCTGGTAGCCCCTGCACCCACAATGTGAGGAGGGGCTACGCCCCTCCGGGAGCAAGTCATCAGACTTGGCTCCTGCTCCCTATGAGCGGGCGCTCCGCCCCGCGCCCCGGCCTACTTTCTCGCGTAGAGAAAGTAGGCAAAGATACGCCAGGGACCTCCTGGTCCCTGGACCCCCGGCGAAGGGGGCCTCGCCCCCTTTGATCCCCCGGCCCTCTGCCCTAGCGGTATTGGTTGAGGGGGTATAGGGCCTGGGGCATCCTCGGAGGGCGGCGCGGCAGCGCGGGGCGATTAGGGGACAGTTCACATTTCCTTCAATCGATGCCCCACAATTCAGTGAAACGAAGGTCTAAACTCTTTTCTCTACTATCTATATACTCTATTCCTTTTCTTATAAAAGTTCGTTTCTTTCGTTTCATACAGCCAACAAACGGCTTAACTAAGCCACTTTTTGATGAAACGAACCTTGAAACGAACGTGAAACCAACTTGAAACGAACCGGCTTTTTTGCCTTTCATCGTGAAGTCTGCGTGAACTTTTGTTCTGCAAATTCCCTCCCACGGACTTCGTTTCATGACTTCGTTTCAATTTCGTTTCATCTCTCCCTTCACCTATACCCCGAATCGCCCTAAAAGTTGCACCCAAACGTGCAACCGAGCCACGGATGAACAGCACAAAGTGTTTCCTCTATGGAGCCAAAGGCAAAAGTAAAGACCGATTCGCCCAAAATCTCAAAGTGGCAAATCGGTCTTTTTCTGTGGTAGAAACCCTTTCTGGGGGGAGCAGCAAGCGCATACATGCGCGCGCTGCTGGGGGATGATAATGCCCCCCAAGGGGAGTACCCAGAGGGGTGCCCCTCTGGGAGATTCTTTGGTGACTTTCTCATCGGGGAGAAAGTCACCCGGGGCACGGGGCTGGAAGCCCCGCCAAGGGGAGGAGTGCAGAGGACGGGGCGCAGCCCCTCCTCGCATCGGTGGGTGCAGGCACTATGTCCTTGCATAAATCCCCGGGGGCCGTAGCCCCCCAAAATTTAAAAAAACTCCTCCGCCAACGCAGTAAACGCCGGCATCGACCGCAGAATCTGCTCCTTGGAAACGCAGTAGGACAGCCGGAAATGCCCCGGCCCGGCAAAGGACGACCCCGGCACCAGCAGGATGTTGTGCTTCTTCGCCGCCTCGCAGAAGGCCTTCTCGTCGGCAATCGGGGACATCGGGAACAGATAAAACGCTCCCTGCGGCTTGACGCAGGAGAAGCCGAGCCTGGTCAGGTGGTTGTAGATCAGGTCGCGGTTCTCGCGGTAGATCTGGACGTCCACCTCGGCCCCCAGCGTGCGCGCGATGACCTTCTGGAACAGCGACGGCGCGTTGACAAAGCCCAGGATGCGGGTGGCTACATTCAGCGAGGAGAGGATGTCCTCGTAGTCGTCCATCCGGTTGTTGACCGCGATGTAGCCGATGCGCTCGCCCGGCAGCGAGAGCGATTTGCTGTAGGAGTAGCCGATGAAGCCGTTGCGGAAAAAGTCCAGCACAAACGGCACCTGCGCCCCGTCATAGACAATCTCGCGGTACGGCTCGTCCGAGATGACATAGATGCTGCTGTTAAACTGCTGCTCCTTGCGGGCAAACAGCGCCGCCATCTCCGAGAGGGTCTGGGCCGAATAGATGACGCCGGTCGGATTGTTCGGGGTGTTGAGGATGACGGCTTTGGTCCTGGCGGTGATGGCCGCTTCCAGACGGTTTAAATCGGGCTGGAAGGTGTCCGGGTCGGTATTCACCACCACCATCCTGCCGTCGTAGTTGGCGATGTAGTTGGCGTACTCGCTGAAGAAGGGGGCCAGCACAATCACCTCGTCGCCCGGGTTGAGCAGCGTCTTGAGGATGACGTTGAGCCCGCCCGCCGCGCCGCAGGTCATCACGATGTCCCGGCAGGAGAGGGCACAGCCGTGCTGGGCGTTCAGGTGTTCGGCGATCGCCCCACGCACCTCCTCATAGCCGGAATTGTTCATGTAGCCGTGCAGCTGCAGCGGGTTTTCCTCCTGGGCGATGTCGATGATGGCCTGACGAATCTGCTCCGGCGGTGCGACGCTGGGGTTGCCGATGCTGAAGTCAAAGACATTTTCCGGGCCGTATATCTTGGCAAGGCGGTTGCCCTCCTCAAACATGGCGCGGATGACCGAGCTGTTTTGGACAAGGCTCTGCATTTTTTGCGAGATCATAAAGATTCCTCCTGACAGAAGATAGTTGCTGACAACAAATACTTTATCGCTTCAAATCGATAATCCTATTATACCGCGCCCGCCGCAGAATGCAAGGGGGTCAAGCTCTGATTTGATAGAGGTGAAAGCGCTCCTGCTTGCCCACCTGCTCGATCAGCTCCAGCCGCCGCAGCACCAGGATGAGGTAGGAGATGCTTCGAGCGTTCAGGCGGATGGATTTTTGCAGGTCGCCGCTGGTGAAGCGCTCGGGCAGGCCGTCCGGCAAAAACTGCAGCAGGTCGCGCGGCGTATGCAGCACAATCTCCCCCAGCATCGCCGAGGGGATCAGCTCCAGCCGCTGCGCGCCCTTTTTGTGCGCAGGCCCCCTGCCGTTGAGCAGGCGGTACTCCTCACACTCCAGCAGCGCGATGGTCACCGAAAATCCGGCGGGCCACAGCAGGTCCAGCACGCTGTACAGCTCCCGGAAGATGCCGTAGGCCGCCGTCTTTTTGGGGGAGCGGTTGCGGGCGACCGTCTCGCCGGTCTGCGGGTCCACCCACACCACCCACTTGACCGCAGCCGCAGGATAGATGACCCGCACCGGGTAGTGCTGCAAAAAGAAGCCCAGCTTTTTGCGCATGCTGCCAAAGCCCCTGGTCTGGATCTCGGTGACGCCCTCCCGGTTGGCGATGTCCGCCACAAAGGGTCCGAGGTTGATCTCCTGCTCGGCGGGGTTAGGGCAGTAGTAGTTTTTGAGGATGGCGTGCTGCGACTTTTCCGCAAGCGAGCCGATGCCGTGCTGCAGAAAGTTTCTCTCAAACACCTGCTCCCGGCAGGAGAGAAAGTCCTCCTGCCGCGCGGGCTGGATGAGCAAGGACATGGTGGTCTCCTCCTTTGTTTCGATACCAAAGAGTATAGCACAGCCCGGGCGAAAAAGCAAAAAGCGCCCTCATGGGCATCTTTGCCAAAAGAGATACCAAAGCAGGCCGGACAGCCCAAAGGCAGCGCCAGGGGGAGCGCATACCGAGTTGGTGGATTTCAATAAAAAAGCAAAAAAATGTTGGCCACAATGAAAGAAAGGCTTGCCTATTTTAGCAAAGAGCGGGATTTTTTCTTCGCTGATTTTGTAAGAAAGATAAAAGAGCAGCTTTTTTCGGCTTTTTTTATGCAAGTATGCTGTGGCTTACAAAGCGGCGCGCAAATTTGCCGAGGGCTTTGTATAGGGTCCACAAGTTCAAATTTCACAAGTTTTTTCCACCAATACCGGGTGATTCTTGGCTTATTTGGTGACCTATCGAAAAAAATAATTGAAATTTCACAACTTTTCTGCGATTTTATATTGCATTTTGATTAAAAATTATGTACACTATAAATAACGAGGTAAACGGAGCCAATTGGAACATTGGCTAAACAGGATAGAAGAGGGGATATGTAATGTCTAACAGATTATTTCAAGGGATCGTTCATCAAATGCGGGACTCCATCGACCGTGTCATCGGCGTAGTGGACAGCTACGCGGTTACCATCTCCTGCAGCGACCTGACCAGAATCGGCGAAACCAACGAATATCTGGTGCTGGACCTCAACGAGAACACCGATATTTTTGTCCGCGACGGCTACACCTACAAGCCGTTCGGCACCAGGCCCAAGCCGGATTACGCGGTCTTTGTGGAGGGAACCGACGAGATCGCAGCCAAGTTCTGCAACATTCTGGCCATCTCCTTCGCCAGCATCAAGCAGTACTACGACGAAAAGTATGACCGCAACAACTTCATCAAAAACGTCATTCTGGAAAACATTCTGCCGGGCGATATCTATGTCAAGGCGCGCGAACTGCACTTTAACACCGACGTCAACCGCGTCGTCCTGCTCATCCGTGTCGTTTCGGCCAACGATATCTCCGCCTTCGACGTCATCCAGAACCTCTTCCCGGACAAGCAGAAGGACTTTGTCTTCAACATCAGCGAGAAGGACATTGTCCTGGTCAAGGAGATCAAGAGCGGCATCAACAGCAAGGATATCGAAAAGCTGGCCCGCTCGATTGTGGACACGCTGGGCAGCGAGTTCTACACCCGCGTCGTCGTCGGCATCGGCACCATCGTCTCCGGCGTCAAGGAACTGTCCAAGTCCTTCAAGGAAGCCCAGGTTTCGCTGGAGGTCGGCAAGGTGTTCGACACCGAAAAGTCGATTGTCAGCTACAACAACCTTGGCATCGCCCGCCTGATCTACCAGCTGCCGACCACCCTGTGCGAGATGTTCCTCAAGGAGGTCTTTAAGAAGGGCTCGATCGACAGCCTCGACCACGAGACGCTGTTCACCATCCAGAAATTCTTTGAAAACAACCTGAACGTTTCGGAAACCTCCCGCAAGCTGTTCGTTCACCGAAACACCCTGGTCTACCGCCTGGAGAAGATCAAAAAGCTCACCGGCCTGGACCTGCGGGAGTTTGACCACGCCATCGTCTTCAAGGTTGCGCTGATGGTCAAGAAGTACCTGACTGCAAACCCGGTCAAATATTAACGGCAAAATTTGGCAAAATGTTACCCGGAGCCAAAAGCTCCGGGTATTTTTTGGCGTACAAAGAGATTTCCTGTAAATTTTTCCTGCAGATCCCTGCTATAAAATGTAAACTTTTTTTAATCTGTTGTGGGAATAAACAGGAAACGGTTGCGAGAAAAGGAAAAATGTATTATAATTGTGAATGTTGAACAGGAAAAAACTGTCGTCATTTGCATAAAAAGAAAGCGTGTGGTCCCAAAAAGGGGAGCACACGAATGAAGATAAAAGGCGGTGTTCAGGTGATTGAGTTTACTAACGTCTCCAAGGTCTATGAAAATGGGACCCGGGCGCTGAGCAATGTCAGCCTGTCGGTGGACAAGGGAGAGTTTGTTTTTGTTGTTGGCCCGTCCGGTGCGGGCAAGAGTACCTTTATCAAGCTGATTTTGCGGGAGGAGACCCCCACCAAGGGAATCGTTAAGGTCAACGGCTACAACCTTAACAAGATTAAAAAGCGTCAGATCCCGCAGTTCCGGCGGTCGCTGGGCGTGGTGTTTCAGGATTTCCGCCTGATCCCGCAGATGACCGTCTATGACAATGTGGCGTTTGCCCTGCGGGTGACCAACGTGGCCAGCCGTTCCATCCGCCAGCGTGTGCCCTATGTGCTGGGCCTGGTGGGCCTTGCCGCCAAGGCGCGCAACTACCCCGACCAGCTCTCCGGCGGCGAGCAGCAGCGTGTGGCGCTTGCCCGCGCGCTGGTCAACAACCCTCCGCTGCTGATTGCGGACGAGCCGACCGGCAACATCGACCCGGAGCTTTCCTTTGAGATTGTGGAGCTGCTCAACGAGATCAACCGCTGCGGCACCACCGTCGTCATGGTCACCCACGAGCATGAACTGGTGTCCCGCTTCAACCGCCGGGTCATCACCATCAACCACGGCAACGTGGTCGGGGACGGCGGCATTGACGATTCGGACGAATGGAGGGACTTTTATGAAGGGTAGCAGCCTGGGCTATCTGCTCAAAACCGGCTTTAAAAATGTGTACATGAACCGGCTGATGTCCTTTGCATCGATCGGTGTTTTGGTCGCCTGCCTGATGCTGATCGGCAGCGCGGTGCTGCTTTCGCTGAATATGCAGGTCATCGTCGGCGCGGTGGAGGACGAAAACGAGATGGTCGCCTTTTTGGATATGGACCTTTCGGACTCCCAGATCCAGCAGATCGGCAACGAGATCAGCCAGATTCCGGAGATTGCAGATTCTTACTTCTACTCCTCCGAGGAGGCGTGGGAAGCGGAAAAGGAAAAGTGGGGCGCTGCCAGCGCGATGGTTGAGACCGACGTGGATGGCAACGACCTCGGGCCAATCCTCCCCGACGCCTATCGCATTAAATTAAAGGATGTCAACGAGTCCACTCTGCAGAGCGTGGAGGACCAGCTGCTGCAGATCGACGGAATCGACCCGGACATCCGTACCCCCAGCCAGGAAGCGACCATCCTCTCGGATATTGAGCGCGCCATCTCCACCATCGGCAGCGTCATTGTCGTTATTCTAGCGATCGTCTCGGTGGTGATTATCGCCAACACCATCAAGATCACCATCTTCTCCCGCCGCAAGGAGATCGGCATCATGCGTCTGGTCGGCGCGACCAACACCTTCATCAAGATGCCGTTCATCATCGAGGGCATGTTAATCGGCCTGATTTCCGCGCTGATCGCCTTCGGACTGCTGTGGGTGCTGTACAACTACGCCACCCAGTTCATCATGACCAATCCTTCCTCCTGGCTGGAGGTCGCGATCGGCAACCTGATTAACTTTAAGGATATTGCTTATTACATGTTGGCGGGCTTTGCCATCGGCGGCGCAGGTTTGGGCGTTATCGGCAGCAACCTCTTTATCCGCCGCCACCTCAAGGTGTAATTTTATCGCTGTATACAGCATTGTTTTGGAAAGGAAGTGCGACGCTCCATGAACAATCAAAGGGAAAAACATCCTGTTCGTTGGCTGCTGGTTGCTCTGTTGGCGGCGCTGGTGCTGGCGATGCCCGCTTCAGCGAGCTGGGGGACCAGCGACGGCACAACCGACAGCACCGATACCGAACTGAGCACCGAAACCAGTACCCAGACGGGCGATTATGTCAGCGTGGAGGAATCGGAGGCGATTCGCCAGCAGGAGATTGCACAGGCCGAGCAGGAAAAAGCGGAGCGTGAGCAGCAGAAGCAGGCGTACCAGAATCAGATTTCCGACCTGCAGAGCGACCTGGATGCGCTCAAACAGGAGCAGGCTGCCCTGCAGGAAAAGCTGGACGGCGTGACCGACCAGCGCCAGCAGGCCGAGGCGGTCAAGGCCTCGCTGGATGCGGATCTGGACAATGTTTTAAACCAGATCAGCACCCTGAACCTGCAGATCAACGCGATGAACGAGTCGATCAAAATCACCGAGGAGGAAATTTCCGAATCCAAGAAGAATATAAATGAACAGATCAACCTGCTGCGCAAGCGCATCCAGACCTCCTATAAGGCTGGATACAGCAACGCGCTCTCGGTTGTGCTGGGCGCGGACAGCTACTATGACAGCCTGGTGCGCACCCGCGTCATCACCGAAATTTCGGAGCGCGATCAGGAAATCATCACTGACCTGACTACGGAGAAGCAGGATCTGGAAGAGAAGGAAGCCCAGCTCAAGGCAGAGCAGGAGCAGCTGGAGCAGGCCAACAGCGAGCTGGAAGATTCCAAGGACTCGCTGAGCAAGAAGATCGATGCGGCAAATGCCGAGATCGAGGATATCAGCGCACTGGAAGCGCAGTATGAGAGCGACGTTGCCGCCAGCCAGCAGAAGGCGGCGGAAATGGAGGAGGAGATCTCCGCGGTCTATGCGGCGATCGAGAACCTCTCCACCTCCGAAAACAGCGAGTATGTTGGCGGCGAGATGCGCTGGCCGCTCCCTAACTACAGCACCATCTCCTCCGGTTACGGCTGGCGCTTTAACGGAACCGACTTCCACACCGGCATCGACATCACCGGCAGCGGGGTCTACGGTTCGACCATCGTGGCGGCCAACAGCGGCACCGTCGTCAAGGCCAACACCACCTATACACCGGGCCGCGGCTACGGCATCTACCTCATCATCGACCACGGCGGCGGCATGAGCACCCTGTACGGACACTGCAGCGCCCTGCTGGTCTCGGAAGGAGAGACCGTTTCCAGAGGACAGGCGATTGCCCAGGTCGGCTCCACCGGCTGGTCCACCGGTCCGCATCTGCACTTTGAGGTGCGTGTCAACGGCGAGCACACCAATCCGCTGCCCTATCTGCAGGGAAATTCATAGGATTAAAAACTCCTTCTCTGACCGGAAGGAGTTTTTTGCTAAAACGAAATGTTAAGAGGAGGTAAAGAGGGATGAAATGGAGTTTGACAGATACAATGTGGGAAGTAACCTCCCTGCTGCTGCGGGAAATCGCTTTGCTGACAGTGGGCAGACTGCTCTTCTTTACCTTCGGCTTTGAGTCGGAACGACCGTGGCAGTTTGTGCTGTTCATGATGGCTTTTTTGCTCCTGAATATCTCCTTGAACTTCTTTGGCAAAAAGATTTTGGGCTGGGTCCAGCAAAATATGGGGATCAGGGAGGAGCAGCACCTGGCATTTCTGGATGCGATGTACGAATTTTTAATCGGGCTGACGCAGATTTTGCTGCTGCGCAATCTGCCCGGCATCCACATCAAGGCGCTGGCGGCCTACGATTTTGCTGTCTTTCGGGGCGGCAGCGAGCTGCTGGTCAAGACGTGGAAACAATGGCATCAAAAAAGCAGGGAATAATTTCCCTACTTTTTTCTTTTATCGGGGAGAAAGTGTGCGCCCCATGCTCAGCTCGGTGACTGGGGAACCGATGACCTGTTCTTTGACCGCGCCGTCTGTCGTAAATCCGCACCGCTCATAAAAGGCGATGGCCTGGCGGTTGGTGGAGAGCACCCAGAGGGTGACTCTTTGCATCCCCATCTGTTGAAGTTCTGTAAGCGCACGCTCCATCAGCGCCCGGCCATATCCCCGGTGCTGGTACGTCTTTAAAAGGTAGATAGACTGCACCTCGCCGCTGGTGCTGTCCGCGTCCGCATCGCGGCTGCGGCAGTAGCTGCAAAAGCCTGCGGGCTCGTCCCCGACGGTGAGCAGCAGAAACTGCCGGTAGTCTCCGCGCTCCATATTCTTCCGGCTGCGCTGCGGGGAAAGCTGATCCAAATAGGCCTGGTCGATCAGGCCAGTGTAGGTCTCAATCCAGCACTGATAATGCAGCTGCGCGATTGTGGGAATGTCTCCCGGGGCGGCAGGGAAGATGCGGAAAGGTGGAAATGCTTTCATTAAAAATCCCTCCTTGTTAAACGTTTGTTTTCAGGATAGCAGAAGCGAGCAAAAAAGGCAAGGTTTTTTGATAATTTGGTGAATTGTTATACATGTCGGTTTTATTGGAAGGTTTATAGATAAAACAGATATGTACTTTGTTCAAAATCGATAATTTCTATCGCAATTGACACAGCAATTTTACCATGCTAGAATAAATATGTTAACCTGGGTTGACATTTTGTTTGCGCATCAATTTGTCAAGGATCGAGAAAAAGAAAGAAAAAAGAAAGGAAGTTTTCAATTTGAAGCAGAAAATTTTGACAGGGGTCTCCATGGTGGCCGCCGTCTTGTTGTGGGTGGGACCATGGAGCCTTTTTGCGACCTGTCCGGTCGGTGAGACCATCATGAAGTGCCACTGGTGCTGCGTGGCGCTGATTCCAATCGCGATTATTCTGCTGGTGCTGGGGGCTCTGCAGCTGCTGGCCAAACAGGAGGAGAGCAGAAAGTTTTTGGCAATTGCCTCGGTTGCAGCTTTTATCTGCGCCATTTTGCTGCCGGCAACGTTGATTGGCGGCTGCGCAAAGCCGGAGATGAGCTGCAATGTCCTGACCTACCCTTGCGTTTACGCGATTAGCGTTATCGGCATCATCGTGCAGGCCATCAACGCCTTCACCAAAAACAGCCAGCGATAAGAAGAGAGGGTATGAGATGAAATTCATTACAGAACAGATGGCGGTCAAAAATCTGCGCCGCCGCCCTGTACGCACCTGGTGTATGATCTTCTTTGTTTTCATGCTTTCGGCGGCGCTGTTTTTGAGCTCGGTTCTGGTGGAGAGCATGCAGGGCAGCCTGCAGAAAACGGTGGACCGGATGGGCGCGGATGTGATTGTGGTGCCCGAGGAATATGAGCGGGAGATGGCCGATTCGCTCTTTTTGGGAGAGCTGTGTGACTTTACCTTTGACAGCAAGTGGGTGGATACGGTGCTCTCGATTGAGGAGATCGAGCAGGCCACGCCGCAGCTGTATATGGCGTCGCTGGCAGCCTCCTGCTGCTCCACCGAGACCCAGCTGATCGCCATCGACCCTGAGACCGACTTTATCATCATCCCCTGGCTGGAGGAGAACGACCTGCCGCCTCTGCAGGAGGGGCAGATGTATCTTGGCTACAATGTGGCCCCCGCAGAACCGGGAAAGATCACCTTCTTCAACGAGGACTATGAGGTGCTCGGCAAGCTGGAGCAGACCGGCACCAGCTATGATACCTGCGTCTTTATGACCTGGGATACCGCCCAGCAGATTATGGACAGCGAGCAGTGGCAGCTGATCTTCCGCGGGGAAAACGACGACGCAGACAGCATGGTTTCCTCGCTGATGATCCGCGTCAAAGAAGGGGAGGACCCGAAAGCGGTCGCCCGCGAGATCAACTACTCGCTGGACGACAGTGCCCCCATCTCGGCCTACACCACTAACGGCATCTTCAGCGGCGTCACCGATTCGGTGCAGAGCATGAGCAGCTACAGCACCGTCCTGCTGGTGGTGATGCTCATCCTGGTGGTGGCCGCGCTGATGTCGGTCTTTACCATCACCATCAATGAGCGCACCGAGGAATTCGGCATCCTGGCTTCGCTGGGCGTCAGCAGCGGCAAGCTGGGCGGCATCGTCCTCACCGAAGGCGCGGTTATCGGCTTGGTCGGCGGCGTTCTGGGCGCGGCCTTTGCGGCGGTGGCCCTGCTGATCTTCGCAGACCCGATCATGGTCAAGCTGCAGATTCCGCAGCTCGACACCTCGCTGCCATATCTGCTTGCGCTGGGCGGCATCTGCCTGGCTCTCTCTGTGGCGGTGTCGCTGCTGACCTCGCTGTATTCGGCGTGGAAGATCAGCCGCACCCGTCTGGACAACCTGATTAAAGGAGAAGAGCTATGATGTTACTTGTGATAAAAGACCTGACCAAGACCTACAGCCGCCAGCAGAAAACCTTCGAGGCGGTCAGCCACGTCGGCTTCTCCTTGCAGAAGGGGGAGATGGCGGTCATCACCGGCCCGTCCGGCTGCGGGAAGAGCACCCTGTTCCACCTGATCTGCGGCATCACCCACCCGGATCAGGGAAGTATCCAGCTGGAAAAGCAGGAGCTGGTAGGCCTTTCCAACAAGGAGCTGGCAAAGGTGCGCGCGCAGAAAATCAGCTATATCCTGCAGGGAAACAGCCTGCTGCCAAACTTCACTGTCCTGGAAAATATCTGCCTGCCGCATCAGCTCGGCGGTTGGCAGGAGGACCTGAAGGAAAAGGCGATGGAACTGCTCAAGGAGTTTGGCCTGGAAAATATGGCCCAGGAGTACCCCGATAACCTTTCGGGCGGCGAGCGCAGGCGCGTCGCTATCGCAAGGGCTTTCGTCCACGACCCGATTCTAGTGGTGGCCGATGAGCCGACCAGCGACCTCGATGTCGAGAACACCGAGATTATCCTTGACTACTTCCAACGCCAGCAGCAGAAGGGTAAGACCATCCTGATCAGCACCCACGACCCGAGCTGCCTGCGCCCCGGTGTCACCCACTACACCATGGAAAAAGGCGTCCTGCAGTGTCAGGGCGTGCTCTCCTGAGTAAAAAATAGAACCCCTGGCAGAGAGCTTTCTCTGTCAGGGGTTTTATGATACCGAATGGGCATGAAAAATCCCGATTCAACCGGAGTCAATAAAAGACACTTTGGTTAATGAAACAGGCTCTAGTGTTAGATGGAACCTAAAGAGAAGCAGGTCATTTTGAAATGCTCAAAAGAGGTTTCGATTCTTTTATCTCCCTCCCCCAAAAACAACAAACAGAGATTGTGAAGCGGCAAAGTTTGTGCTATAATAAGACAGTATGCAAACCAAGACGGGAGGGAAACAGTTGGTTATTTTGGGGATCGACCCGGGCTACGCGATTGTGGGCTGGGGCGTGCTGGACTATCGGGACAGCCGGTTTGCCATCAAAGGCTACGGCTCGATCACGACCCCGGCGGGGATGGATTTTCCCCAGAGGCTGCGGATGATCTATCAGGACATGAACACCATCCTGCAGCGATACCACCCGGATGTCCTGTCGATTGAAAAGCTGTACTTCACCAACAACAAGACCACCGGCATCGATGTGGCGCAGGCCAGGGGCGTCATCCTGCTGGCCTGCGCCCAGAGCGGGATGCAGGTGAGCGAATACACGCCCATGCAGGTCAAGCAGTCGGTGGTGGGCTACGGCAAAGCGGAAAAAAAGCAGGTGATGGAGATGACCCGCATCCTGCTGCGCCTGCCTGCGGTACCCAAGCCGGACGATACGGCCGACGCGCTGGCGCTGGCCATCTGCCACGCCCACTGCGCGGGCAGCGGGTGGAGCGATCGCCTGCGGTATGAACAGGAGCTGAGGAGGACAATCCATGATTTATAGCCTGAGAGGAAAGCTGATCGAGGTTGGGGAGAGCGCCGCGGTGGTCGAATGTGCCGGCGTGGGATACCTGTGCAGCACCACCCGCACTACCTTAAATTCCCTGCCTCCCAAAGGCTCGGAAGTGATGTTGTATACCTATTTAAATATCCGCGAGGGAGCGGTGGACCTGTTCGGCTTTTCCACCCTGGCCGAGCAGCGCTGCTTCCGGCAGCTGACTTCGGTCAGCGGCGTGGGACCAAAGGTGGCGCTGGGGATTTTGTCCGAACTTAAACCCGACCAGCTGATGCTCAGCCTGGTGTCGCAGGACGTCAAGAGCCTGACCCGCGCGCCGGGCGTCGGCAAAAAGCTGGCGGAGCGCATCCTGCTGGAACTGCGGGATAAGGTCAAAAACGAGGAGCTCAGCGAACAGCTGCAGCAGGTCGGCGCGGTCGGTGAGCAGGTCGTTTCCGGCACCGGCAATGTGGCCGAGGCGGTGTCCGCACTGGTGGTTCTGGGCTACAGCCAGAGCGAGGCGGCGCGCGCCGTGGCCGGTCAGCCGCCGGAGGCAAGCGTGCAGGAGCTGATCAAGGTGGGACTGAAAAAACTGTCCGGCGCCAGATAACCGGGAAGGAGGATGACGGACTGTGCTGGAAAATGAAATGGATTTTGAAAACCGCATCATCGCCCCGGAATATGCCTCGATGGAGGACGCCGAGGTGGAGACCTCTCTGCGCCCCAGGACGCTGGGAGAATACATCGGACAGGAAAAGGCCAAGGAAAATCTGTCGATCTTCATGCAGTCGGCCAAGCTGCGCGGCGAGGCGCTGGACCATGTGCTGCTGTACGGCCCTCCGGGTCTGGGCAAGACCACCCTTGCCGGCATCGTGGCCAACGAGATGGGGGTCAACCTGCGGGTCACCTCCGGACCGGCCATCGAAAAACCGGGCGACCTGGCCGCGCTGCTGACCAACTTGAGCCAGGGGGATATCCTGTTCATCGATGAGATCCACCGTCTTTCTCGTGCGGTGGAGGAGATCCTTTACCCTGCGATGGAGGATTACGCGCTGGACATCATCATCGGCAAGGGCCCGTCGGCGCGCTCGATCCGCATCGACCTGCCCAAGTTCACCCTCATCGGCGCCACCACCCGCGCCGGTCAGATGACCTCCCCGCTGCGCGACCGCTTTGGCATGCTGCTTCGCCTCGAGCTTTATAAGCCGGAGGAGCTGTGCCAGATCATTACCCGCAGCGCCAAGATTCTGGGGGTCGAGTGCGAAGACGCGGGCGCGATGGAGCTTGCCCGCCGCAGCCGCGGCACCCCCCGCATCGCCAACCGCCTGCTGAAAAGGGTGCGGGACTACGCGCTGGTGCTGGGGGACGGCAGAATCACCGGCGAGCTTGCCGACGCCGCCCTCGACCGGATGGAGATCGACAAGCTGGGACTGGACTCCAACGACATCCGCATCCTCAAGACGATTATCCGCAACTACGGCGGCGGCCCGGTCGGCGTCGAGACGCTGGCGGCCGCGGTCGGGGAGGAGACGGTCACCATCGAGGATGTCTGCGAGCCGTACCTGATGCAGATCGGCTTTCTGGTGCGCACCCCGCGGGGACGCTGCGTCACACCGCTGGCCTATGAGCACCTGGGGCTTCCATCCCCGACGCGGGACGAGGATCAGCTGCGCTTTGAACAGCTGGAACTGTAAAACAACAATCGGGGCCTGAAAGAATGGCCCAAACGGTGCATATAATCGATTATCAAGAAAAAAGGGAGATGAATCTCATGGGAAGAATTTTTGGAACCGACGGCGCGCGCGGCGTTGCCAACACCGAAATCAGCTGTACCCTGGCGATGGACATCGGCCGCGCCGCAGCGATGGTGGTCGCGCGGGATCATCATAAAAGAAAACCGGTTTTTCTGGTTGGACACGATACCCGCATCTCGCACGATATGCTGGAAAGCGCCATCGCGGCGGGACTTTGTTCGGTCGGCGCAGACGTGGTGACGCTGGGCACCGTGCCGACCCCGGCGGTCGCTTACCTGGTGGCAAACTCCGACGCGGATGCCGCCATCATGCTTTCCGCCTCCCACAATCCATACGAGTTTAACGGTATCAAAATCTTCGGCGCGGAGGGTTTTAAGCTCACCGACGAGGAGGAGATGGAGATCGAGGAGATTGTGCTTGACCACGTCCTGCCGTACGACTTAAAATGGAACGACGAGCTGGGCGTCATCCGCAGCGGTGAGACCTTGGTGGAGCAGTACATCGACCACATCGTCTCCACCGTTGAGGGGGACCTCTCCGGTATCCGGGTGGCGGCGGACTGCGCCAACGGCAGTGCCAGCGCGACGGCGGCAAAGATCTTTGCGAAGCTGGGCGCCGACGTCACCATCTTAAACGATGAGCCCAACGGCGTCAACATCAACGACAACTGCGGATCCACCCACATCGAGGTACTGGGAAAATATGTCCGCGAAAACGGCTTCGACCTCGGCGTTGCCTTTGACGGGGACGCCGACCGCTGCCTTGCGGTGGACGAGAACGGCGAACTGGTCGACGGCGACAAGCTGATCGCCATCTTCTCCTCTCAGATGAAGCGGGAGGGGAAACTTGCCAATGACACCGCCGTCGTCACCGTCATGAGCAACATGGGCTTCTTTAAATTTGCGGAGCAGGCGGGCATCCACGTCGAAAAGACCAGTGTGGGCGACCGCTATGTGCTGCAGAACATGCTGGAGCACGGCCACTGCATCGGCGGCGAGCAGTCGGGACACATCATCTTCCGCGAGTTTATGACCACCGGCGACGGGCAGTTGACCGCGGTGCAGCTGCTGAGGGCGATCAAAAAGAGCGGCAAAAAGCTCTCGGAGCTGGCGCAGCTGATGCAGGTTTATCCACAGGTCATCCTCAACGTCCGCGCCGACAAGGAGATGAAGCGGATGGTCAAGGTGGATGAGGGCGTGCTCAAACGCCAGCAGCAGCTGGAGGAGGGCATGAATGGCAACGGTAGAATTCTGGTTCGCCCCTCCGGCACCGAGCCGGTCATCCGCATCATGGTGGAGGGACTGGACAGGGAAGCCATCATGAACGCGGCCAAGAGTATGGAACAGATCATCATCGAAAGGTTAGGCTACAATGAGGACTGCAAAGGACTGGAAAGAATTTGAGGTAATTGACACCTCCTCCGGGGAGAAGCTGGAGCGCTGGGGCGACGTGATTCTGGCGCGCCCCGACCCGCAGGTCATCTGGAACACCCCGAAGGGGGAGGACTGGAAGCGGGCCAACGCCCATTACCGCCGCTCCACCAGCGGCGGCGGGCACTGGGAAGTAAAGAACATGCCGCGGGAGCAGTGGGTGATCCACTACAAGGAGCTGAGTTTTAAGATCAGTCCCACCGGCTTTAAGCACACCGGCCTGTTCCCGGAGCAGGCGGTTAACTGGGACTTTATGGCGGACAAAATCCGCCGCGCGGGGCGGCCGGTCAAGGTGCTCAACCTCTTTGCCTACACCGGCGGCGCGACCTTAGCCTGCGCGCAGGCGGGTGCGCAGGTCTGCCACGTCGATGCCTCCAAGGGGATGGTGAGCTGGGCGCGGGAGAACGCCCAGCTTTCCGGCCTGCAGGACAAGCCGATCCGCTGGATTGTGGACGACTGCAAAAAGTTTGTGGAGCGGGAGATTCGCCGCGGCAACCGCTATGACGGCGTTGTCATGGACCCGCCCTCCTACGGCCGCGGCCCCGGGGGTGAGGTGTGGAAGCTGGAGGATTCGATCTATGATTTGGTGGAGCTTTGCGCAGGGGTGCTCTCGGACGACCCGCTGTTTTTCCTGCTCAACTCCTACACCACCGGCCTTTCTCCGTCGGTCATGCAGTACATTTTAGGGGTGACGGTGGGGAGACGCTATCCGGGTAAGCTCTCTTCCTCGGAGATCGGCCTGCCGGTGACCAAGAGCGGCTTTGTACTGCCCTGTGGCAGCACCGCTATCTGGGAGCGGCGGCATGATGCCGCCCCCAATTCGCGAACGTAGCTCCTTCATGTCGATACTTAACGTTCTCGCGCAGATCGCGGCATGATGCCGCGCCAATTCGCGAATTTGGCTCCTTCTTAGCGAAGCCTAACGTTCTCGCGCAGATCGCTTGCCTTTGGCTGCGCTCGTTTGTAAAGGCTTTAAGGCGCGGGTACGGGGCAGGTTTGAAAACAAAGTTGGGTGCGAATTGTTTGTGGATTCAGTTCACAGGGCAACAGGGTGCGGGCTCAGCCTGCGCCTTTTGCTTTGCAGGCCTTTTCTCACTGGGAAAAGGGGATATGAATATTTTGTAAATAAGGAGATTTTTTCCGATTTCCTCTTTTCTTTCTCGCTAAAATTGATTATACTAATGGTGGATTTTAACAAATTTGGGCCAGACAAATCCTGCTTTTGACCAAAAGACAGCGGCCAGGAGCGGGGAACCCTAAGGGGAGCGATACCGGCCTGCGGGCTGGATTGCATCTTCTGCAAATCAGAAAAAGGTGGTTACAAAACGGATGAACGATTTTATCCAAGCGCAGTCGATCAGCTTCAGCTATCACGTTGAGGAGGGACAGGCTCCCGTCAACGTCTTTGAAAATTTGAGTGTTGACATCCATCAGGGTGAGATGACCGCGGTGCTCGGACACAACGGCTCGGGCAAGAGCACCTTTGCCAAGCACCTCAACGCCATCCTGCTGCCCTCAGGCGGCAAGGTTTATGTGGACGGCATCGACACCGCCGACGAGGAGCGGCTGTACGACATCCGCCAGGAGGTGGGGATGGTGTTCCAGAACCCGGACAACCAGATCGTCGCCACCGTGGTGGAGGAGGACGTCGCCTTCGGCCTGGAGAACATCGGCGTCCCGCCCAAGGAGATCCGGGAGCGTGTGGACCGCGCACTGATGGACGTCGGCATCTATGAGTACAAAAAGCACGCGCCACACCGCCTTTCCGGCGGGCAGAAGCAGCGCGTTGCCATCGCCGGCATCATCGCCATGCGGCCAAAGTGCATTGTCCTCGACGAGCCGACGGCCATGCTTGACCCGCGAGGCCGCCGCGAGGTCATGGAGACCATCCAGAAGCTCAACCGCGAATACGGCATCACGGTTGTCCTCATCACCCACTACATGGACGAGGCTGCGCAGTGCGACCGGGTCATCGTGATGGATTCCGGCAAGGTCATTCTGGACGACACCCCCAAAAAGGTCTTTTCCCACGTGCGGGAGTTAAAGACGGTGGGCCTGGATGTGCCGCAGACCAGCGAGCTGATCTATGAATTTTTAAAGGAAGGCTACAACCTCCCCAACGACGTCCTGACCGAGGACGAGTGCATCAAGGCGATCACCACCCTGTTCCGCCGCAAGGGGATCAAGCCCAAAAAGGAAGCTGCCCAGCCACAGCAGGACGGGCAGCAAATCGTGTAGACGGCATCCCGTTCAGTAAAAAAGAAGGCAGCTGTACCTTCCGCCTTTGGCGGCACGATGAAAGGAATGAAGTAAGAAGAAAATGGCAGTCATCAAGACAGAGCATTTGAGTCATGTATATTCGGAGGGGACGCCCTTTGTCAAAATGGCCATCCAGGACGTCAACCTCTCCATTGAGGAAGGAGAGATGGTCGGCGTCATCGGCCACACTGGTTCGGGAAAATCGACGCTGATCCAGCACCTCAACGGTCTGCTCAAACCAACCTCCGGCAAAATCTATATCGACGGGCAGGACATGTGGGAGGACAAAACCAAGCTGCGGGACATCCGCTTCAAGGTGGGGCTGGTGTTCCAGTACCCGGAGTACCAGCTTTTCGAGGAGACGGTGTACAAGGACATCTCCTTTGGCCCGCGCAACATGGGCTTGAGCGAGGAAGAGGTCGACCGCCGCGTGCGCGAAGCGGCCGCCTTTGTCAGTATCACCGAGGACCTGCTGCAAAAATCTCCCTTTGAGCTTTCGGGTGGACAGAAGCGCAGGGTAGCTATCGCCGGCGTGCTGGCCATGCAGCCGAAGGTGCTGATTCTCGACGAGCCGACCGCGGGACTGGACCCCAAGGGCCGCGACCGCATCCTCGGCCAGATTCAGGAGTACCAGCAGGACCAGAAGAACACCGTGCTGATTGTCTCCCACAGCATGGAGGATGTGGCAAAATTTGCCCAAAAGGTGCTGGTGATGAACCAGGCCAGGGTGTTTATGTACGACGACACCGAAAAGGTATTTGCCCACGCTTCCGAAATTGAGCAGATGGGCCTTGCGGTGCCGCAGGTTACCCGTGTCTTTATGCGCCTGGCGGAGATGGGCTACCCGGTCAACCCCCACACCTACACCATCAAGGCGGCCAAGGAGCAGATTTTGGACCTGTTTGACCAAAAAGAAAAGGAGGACCGCAGAAATGCTTAGAGATATCACCATTGGTCAGTATTTCCCGGGCCATTCCTTCATCCATAAGATGGACCCCCGCATGAAGATCATCGCGGCAGTGCTGTACATCGTGGTGCTGTTTGTGGCTTCCCGCCCCTTAGGGCTGGCGCTCGGCATCGCGATTGTGGTGCTGATGTACGCGGTTTCCAAAATCTCGCCCAAGATGGTTGTCAAGAGCCTCAAGCCGGTGGTGCCGATTATCATCTTCACCGCGGTGCTCAACCTCTTTTTCCTCACCGGCCAGGGCGACCCGCTGCTGCACGTCGGTTTTATCCGCATCTACCGAGAGGGCGTGGCGATGGCGATTATGATGGCGGTGCGCATCATGTGCCTGATTGCCGGCACCTCGCTGCTGACCTACACCACCTCCCCGATCGAGCTGACCGACGCCATCGAGGTGCTGATGGGGCCGCTGAAAAAAATCAAGGTGCCGGTACATGAGATCGCGATGATGATGACCATCGCGCTGCGCTTTATCCCGACCCTGATTGAGGAGACCGACAAGATTATGAACGCGCAGAAGGCGCGCGGCGCGGATATGGAAACGGGCAGCCTGACCCAGCGGGCCAAGGCGCTGATCCCGATCCTGATTCCGCTGTTTGTCTCCGCCTTTCGCCGGGCCGACGAACTGGCGCTGGCGATGGAGTGCCGCTGCTACCGCGGAAGCGTCGGCAGAACCAGAATGAAGCAGCTGGAATATGAAAGCCGCGACTTTGTGGCGCTGGGTTTCATGCTGCTGTGCCTGGCGGCGGTCATCGTCATCAACATCTATTTTCCGCCAATGATCTAAGTCCATTATCATCTCCGGGAGGCATCCTGCTCTCCTGGAGATTTTTGTCGAATGGGAAAGGTTTTTCCCGGACCTGAAAAAGAATTTACCGTTTATTTGGCGCCGCAATAATGACAAATGGCGGGAATTCTGCTATAATAAAAGAATGTCAGAGAAACAAAAGCAGCAGATCAAAGGAGCCAGTATGCAGGATCAACGCAATCTTCTCCTGACCATACGCTATCAGGGGACAAACTATCATGGATTTCAGGTGCAAAAAAATGCCCTCACCGTCTCGCAGGTGCTGCAGGACGCGCTGGAGGCAGTGTTGGGCCGCCGCGAGGACATCAAGGGCTGCTCTCGCACCGACAGCGGCGTGCACGCAAACATGTTCTGTGTCAGTGTCCGCACCCAGAGCCGCATCCCCTGCCAGAGCCTGGTGCGCGCGCTCAACGTCAAGCTCCCGCACGACATCGCGGTGACCGGCTGCCGGCAGGTGCCGCTCGACTTCCATGCGCGCTACGACTGCAGGGGCAAGCGTTACCTTTATCAAATCAACAACAGCGAGGTGAAGGATCCCTTTGCCTGGCGTCTGGTCTACGATTACCGCTACCCCATCGATGTCGCGCTCTGCAACCGCCAGTGTCAGGATTTTGTGGGGACCCACGATTTTTCGGCTTTCTGTTCGGCGGGTTCCTCGGTCGAGGACCGGGTGCGCACCATCACCGCCTGCGGCATGCGACGGGAAGGGGAGCGGGTGACCTTCTTTGTGGAGGGCGACGGCTTTTTGTACAACATGGTGCGGATTATGGTCGGGACGGTGCTGGAGATTGCGGCGGGTATCAAGGCCCCCGGCTGCATCCCACAGATCATCGAAAGCCGCGACCGCGCGATGGCCGGCTTTACCGCACCGGCATGGGGGCTTTACCTGGATCAGGTCTTTTATGACAACGAGCGCTTAGAGCAGCGGACAGAGAGGTGAGAGCATGGCAAAGGTGACCGATTTTAAAACGCTCAAAAAACGGCAGGCCAGAAGGCGCAGCGTCAAGCTGCTGGTTCTGGTCGCCTTGATTTTGCTGGCGGCCTATCTGTTTTCCAGCATCGTCAATACCCCCAGCTTTGCGGGACTGTCCTCGGTGCTGGACATGATTAAGGGCGGACCGGGATACCCGATCGACGCCCCCGGCGGCAAAGTAAAGGGCATGTACCAAAACGGGAGCAGCGTCGTGCTTCTCAACGAGACGACCATCTATTTTTATAATACCAGCGGCAGCGAGGTCTACAGCGAGCTTCACCGGATGAGCAACCCGCAGGTGGAGACCAGCGGCAACATGCTGCTCAACTATGACCGCGGCTCCAAGAGCTACGCAGCCTACAGCCGCAACAATCTGTTTTACAGCGCAACCACCGACGACGCCATCCGCTGTGGGGACATCTCCAGCAACGGCTGCATCGCCATCGCCACCCAAACCGACAACGCACAGTCCCGCGTGACGGTGCTGGATTCCCATCAGCGGGAGCAGTATACCTGGAAAAGCGACAATGTGGTGACGGCGATGACCATCTCGGACAACGGCTCCAGCATTGCAATCGGTTCCTCCTACGTCGAGGAAGGGGAGCTGAAAAACGTGGTGACGGTGCTGCGCAACGGACAGGAGCAGGGAAGGTACGAGCTTGCAAATCAGCTGGTTCTGGACATTGAGTTTGACGGCAGCAATGTGCGATGCGTCACCGACAAGAGCGCCATCCTGCTGGCAAGCGACGGCAGCGTGCTGGGCCAGTTTGATTATAACGGCCGCTCGCTGGCCGGTTACGCGCTGCACGATGACGGCATCGCGCTGGTGTTCGGTGACTATGAACAGGATCGAAAATATACCCTGGCTTCGGTAGCGGATGATTTTGTCACCCTCAACGGCACGGCAACGCTGGAGGACACGCTGCAGAAGATCAAGTGCTATGAGGGGACCATCCTGATTCTGGGCGGCTCCACCTTTCAGGAATACAGCGTTTACGACTGCTCGCTGCTGCAGGAGGTGGATGGGGAGTCCTACTACGACATCCAGCCGCTGGGCAACTCGGTCTACGCAATGACTACCACTGAGATTGTCCGCCTGACGCTTGAAACACCGAACCGCCTGTCTTTCTTCTCCAATAAGGAGCAGGTGCAGCTTCCGGAGGATGCACAGCAGGAACAGCAGACGCAGGAGGAGCTGGATCTGCTGCAGAGCATCCTGGATGGGATGGAGCAGCAGAGCGATGAGCTGACGGTGGGTGAGTCCGGCGAACAGCAGCTAGAGCAAACGCAGACAGAGGAGCAGCAAACGCAGGAAGAGCAAACTCAGAGTGAGCTGCCTGTGGAAGAGGAGCAGCAGGAACAAAGCGAACCGTCAACGGACAGCGAACAGCAGGCGCAGGAGGAATCGCCTGCAGAAGAAACGGAGCCATCGAACCAGGAGCCTTCCCATGTGACGGTGCAGAACGAGGACAGCCAGCCGGAATATTCCAGCAAGGATCAGACGCAATCCCCGCAGGAGGAGCAGGACGATTCGCAGCAGGATCAGGGTGGATTTTTCTCCTCCCGTCCGGCGCAGTAAACAATAGAGAGGATGATAGGAATGGACAAAGTGATCGTGTTAGCCTATGACCTGGGCGCGGTGCTGATTATCCTGATGACCATGGCGCGCAGCGCCCAGAAGGGATTTGCAACCGGAATCTTTCAGCTGGTGGGCCGTCTGGCCGCCTTCTTTGGCGCGCTGTTTGTGGCAAGGGAAGGGGCAAGCATCATTTACGACAGCTTTTTAAAGACTGAGGTGACCTCCTTTTTAAACCGCAATCTGCAGGGAGGGCAGGCCGCTGAGATTATCTCCCAGCTGCAGGCTGGCCTGGACCAGCTGCCGCAGGTGCTGGGCAACGTATTGGATATGGCGCTGGATGTGGACGCCATCACCCAGGCGGTTTCGCAGGGAACCTCGAGTCTTGCCAGTGTTCTGGAGGAGGCTGTAATCGGCCCTGCGGTGCTGGGATTTGTTTCGGTGCTGCTGTTTACCGTCTGCTTTGCCCTGCTGGGAGGGCTGGTGCGGCTGCTGACCTCCGCAATCCATTTTGTCTTTCACTCCCCCATTCTGCTGCCGATCGACCGCTTTCTGGGCAGCGTCGTGGGATTGCTGCAGGCGTCGGTAAACCTGTATCTGGTCTGCATTTTGCTCCGCCTTGTCTTTTATCTCTTTGGCGGCATGCGTTACTGCAACCAGCAGATCATCATGGATACCTTTATCCTCAGCAAATTTTACACCTTCGATCCGCTTTCGCTCTTTGCATAAAGAGAAAAAACAATCGAGAAAGCCCCTTCCCTAAATGGGAAGGGGCTTTCTGCTGATTGGAATGTATCGTTTGATGTTAGTTGTCAGCTTTATTCGTCCAGAACCGGTGTCCAAACCTTTTCCATAACCGCGTCGACATCGTCGGTGGCGGTGATCAGACCAAGGCGGATGTATTTCTCAACAACGGTGCGCAGGGAGGTGGAGGTGAAGTCCTCATCCAGACCAAACTGCAGGGAGTTGTTGAGCATGGTGTTCATTTCCAGATCGCCGCTGTTCATGCCCTCGTCGATCAGAACCTGGGAAGCCTCCTCCGGATTCTCGCGCATCCACTGATGAGCTTTCTGAACACACTGTACAACCTTCTTGGCGATGGTTGGGTTCTCTTTTACAAAGGTTGCGTTCATCGCGATGACGCAGCATGGCTCGTCAGCGAAGTCCTCGTCCAGCAGGGAGCGGATGCATTTGAGCTTGCCTTCCTTTACCATGTTGTAGGCAAAGGTGTCGGAGAGCAGCGCGGCGGAAATTTCGCCATTTTCCATCGAAGCGACACAGGCGTCGGTGCTGACCTGCATCAGGTTGACGTCGGTCTGTGGGTTGATGCCGTCCGCATCCAGCAGCAGGCAGGTGATGTTGTAGTCGGAAGCGCCGATGCCGTTTGGAACGGAAATGGAGGTGCCTTTCAGGTCCTCGGTGGTGTTGTATTCGCTGTCAGCCAGAACGTACAGGGATTTGCATCCGATGTGCGCGCCGCCGACGAAGGTCAGGTCAACGTCGTTGGTGGCCGGAACCAGCATGGTGGCGATGTGGCCTACTGCAACCTGCGCCTGGTTGGTGCCCAGCGCCTCGGTGTAGGAGGAACCTTTGAAGCCCTCAGCGGTCAGGCCGGCCTCTTCATAGTAGCCAAGATAATCCGCAACGGTTGGACCGGAAGTGCAGCCGTCGGACATGTAGTAGAGGATCGGATCTCCATAAGCGGGCTCTGCCTCCATAGCAGCCTGCTCTTCAGCGGTTGGAGCCAGGTCGCCGATTTCCTCAGCGCGGCCGTCGATGCTCAGCGGAACAAACATCTTGTCCCACTGGCCGGAGGTGGAAGCCTCGAAGGAGTTCATGTGCTCGGAATCAGCGGAAGCGGTTTCGCTGGAAGCGGAAGCGCTGTCCGCAACGGTGCCGGCCAGCTCCTGGGTGCGGGTTTCGCCCCACAGCATGGTGTCGGTCACAGCAACGGCATTTTGTACGATCGGAACGGTGCAGCCTTCAGCCTCAACAGGATCGCCTACAGAGTAGTCCGGGATGATTTCATCCGGGCAAACTGGGGTCCAAGCTTTCTCCATGATCTCGTCAACGGTCAGCTCGGTGTTGGTGATCAGGCCCAGACGCAGGTAGTCCTCGGTGATCTCGCGCAGGGCTCTCTCGGTGAAGGCGTCGGACAGGCCAAAGTGCAGGGAGTTCCAGCATTCGATGTTCTTCTCGTAGGTGCCGGAGAGCTTGCCGTCCTCGATCATGAAGTTGACAGCGTCCTCAGCGTTCAGGCGGTTGTACATGCCGGCACGCTTTACTGCCATGGTGATGTATTTTGCATGAACCGGGTTCTCCTCCAGGAAGTCGTTGTTCATCGCCATGACGCAGCAGGGCTCGTCCTGGAAAGCAGGGTCGGTGGTCAGCGAGATGATCGGACGCAGAGTGCCGTCCTGCACCATGTCGTAGGCCCAGATATCGCTGAAGATGGAAGCGTCAACCTCGCCGTTTTCCATCGCCGCGATGGTTGCAGAGGTCTCAACGTTCAGCAGTTCGATGTCGTTGTTCGGGTCAACGCCGTACTCGTCGAGCAGACGGGCAACGATGTTGTGGTCGGAGTTGCCAAGACCATCGTGGATAGCGACGGTTTTGCCCTTCAGATCCTCAACAGTCTGGATGTCGCTGTCGTTGAGCACGAAGATAGTTTTGCAGCCGACATGCGCGCCGGCAACAAAGGTGTAGTTTACGTCGTTGGTGATCGGAACCAGCATGGTCGCGATGTGGTCGATGCCCCACATAGCCTGTCCGGTGCCGACCGCCATGTAGGTGGAATCGCCCTGTACAATTTTGGCGTTGATGCCGTACTCCTCATAGTAGCCCAGCACGTCAGCCATGTATTTGGCGGATACGCAGTTGCCTCCATTGTAGATGTAGGTCAGCTCGGTGCCAAACGCAGGTTCCTGTTTCATGGCTTCCCAGTCCTCTGCAGAAACGCCTTCCGGACGGTCCGAATCATCGGCAGTCTCAGTTGTTTCCGCGGAGGTGGTGTCCTCGGTTTCCGCTTCTGTCTCGGTTGGCGTGGTGGTGTTAGCTCCTGTGGAAGTCTGTTCACCACCGCAGGCTGCCATCGACAGCATCATTGCGGATGCCAGCAGGACACAAATCAGCTTTCTTAAATTCTTCATTGGATCCTTTACTCCTTTTGTATGAATTTATTATTTCCGCAAAGTTTAGCAGGGAACTATTCCTTGACGCCGTAATTGAGCATTTCCAGAATCTGGTTGCGGTACTCAATAAACTGCGCGCTGCTACGATTGCGGGGATAATCCAGTTTGATCGGAATGTCCGCCTTGATGCGGCCGGGGCTGGGTTCCATGACGATGACGCGGGTGCCCATATAGATGGCCTCGTCGACGTCGTGGGTGACCATGACGGCCAGCTGATTGCGGCCTCTCCAGGCGGAGAGGATTTCATCCTGCATGTTCATGCGGGTGAAGGCGTCCAGAGCGCCCAGAGGCTCGTCCAGCAGGAGGATAGGCGGCTCGTTGATCAGGGTGCGCACCAGCGCAACACGCTGCGCCATACCGCCGGAGAGCTGTCCCGGATAATCGTCCTTAAAGTTTTTCAGACCAATCAGGTCGAGCATATGGTCTACCCGCTGCTCGTTGCCCTTGAGCTTGTTCTGCATCTTCAGGCTGAAGCCGATATTTTTTTCCACCGTCAGCCATGGAAACAGAGTCGGGCGCTGGAACACCATGCCGCGGTCCGGGGCTGGGCCGGTGATTTCTTTGTCATTTACACTCAGAGTACCTACAGTGGGGGTGATGAGCCCGGCAATCAGGCGCAGGATGGTGGATTTACCGCAGCCCGAGGTGCCGACCAGGCTGATGAACTCCCCGCTTTTCATCTCCAGACTGATGCTGCTCAAAGCGTGGGTGATTTCGTCCTTCTCCACCTTGGCAAAGCTCTTGGAAACATTGTCCAGTTTTAATACAACGGAATCTGCCATTTATTTCACAACTCCAATCTGCCAACGCAGTACGCGCTGCTTGATCAAATTCAGGGCCTTTGTTACGATAGTAAAGATAAAGCAGATGACGAACAGGGCGGCGAACATCTTGTTGTATGCGGCCCAGGATTTTGCCCAGGTCATGTACCAGCCCAGACCGGCCTCAACACCCATCATCTCCGCAATCATGATGGCGGTGCAGGCAGTACTCATCGCCTGGGTCATGCCCTGCAGGATGCTTGGCATGGCGTGCGGGATAGCGACGCGGAAGACAAGCTGTCTCTCATTTGCGCCCAGGGTGCGGGCAGCTTCAAAGTAGTCCTTGTCGACGTTGGAGATGCCGGTCATCGAAGCGACGGTGACGGCAAACCAGGAGCCTAAAGCAATGATGAAAACCGCACCATCGGATAGGGTGATGGGGAGAACCATCATAATTGGAATCCAGGTGGAGGTTGGGATAGGACCCATAAACTTAATAATAGGGTCTACCCAATAACGCATCCGTTTGCTGTAACCGCAGGTAATGCCTGTGATGAGGCCAAAGAAAGAACCGATGAAGTAGCCGGTGAAGAGCAGGCGCAGGGTATACAGGGTGCTGACAATCAGCATCTCCCGATCCTCCCAGGCGATGTTGAGGATGCTGTTCAGGCATGGAATAAATGGCTGATCCAGAATGCCGGTTTTCAGTGTCAGGTAATCATAGGCGGTCAGCAGCAGAAAGAAAGCCGCATGCAAAGGCGCTTTATAGCGGACCTTCTGGAAAAACGGCTTGTCGTTCATCGCATATTTGACCAGCGCGACGATGGCGCGCACGGTGTAAAGCGCGATCAGGATGACCAAAAGGTACAGGTAGGTGTTCGGATTGCTGTTGGTGAAGGAATCCGGGACAAGCAGATACTCCGCGACAGCGATTGCGCCGCACAAGATCGGGAAAAGAACAATCACGCAGTCCAGAAATTTTTGGAAAGGGGTTTTCTCCTTTTCTTCCAGCTCCTGGAGCTGCTGGCGGTTGAGCTGTTCCAGCTCTGTCTGTCTGGAGGTCTTTTGAGCGGTAGATGCTTGATTGCCCATAAAAACAGATCACACTCTCTTTCTTTAGTATAAAATCCGAGACAAGATCGAAATGGCCGGTTTTGGTTACTTGGTACAAAATGCCCCGGCTAAAATGCAAAAACAGTATAATACAAAGGGCTTCATTTTTGAAATAGAAAAAAATGAAACAGCGATAGGTTTTTCTGAATAAAGAGAGAAGAAATGCGTTCAGATGAAACTTTTTTATACAGAAAGCCAACAAATTGTAAACACTATAGATAAACTTTATGAACAAATCATTTCTTCATAGAAAAAAACAAACGCGCCAGCCGCGCAATTCCTCACATTTTGAAAACTGCAGTGCAAAGGCAGATTGATTTTTTGAATGATGAAAACTAATTGTATCGATAAAAGGAATTGGTTTATTTTGTCACAACATGGTAAGATAATAAGGAAAGAAAGCATGATCTGGGGGAAAGATTTTGAAGATAGAAAAGCTGTATTATTTTTTGAGCGTGGCAAAACACCTCAACTTTACCCGCGCCGCCCAGGAATGCCACATCGCGCAGCCGGCCATCAGCGAGCAGATCAGTTCCCTGGAAAGGGAATTGGGGGTGCAGCTCTTTGAGAGAGGAGCACGCAGCATCCGGCTGACGGCGGCGGGCGAGGTATTTTACCAGAATATCTCCCGCTTTGTTCAGAATTATGAACAGAGCCTGCGCGAGGTGCGCACCTCGCTGCAGGAGAAAAGCCTGGTGATCGGCGTCAACCACTTTAACCTCCCGCGGCTGCTTTCTGGGGCGGTCCGCAGGCTGCAGGAGCGCTTTCCTTCTATCCGGGTGGAGTATCGAACCGCCTGCGCCTTTGCTCCGGAAACCTTTTCGGCGGAGGATGGCTGCGACGTGGTCTTTACCTGGGGCGAACAATCCAACCTGCCGGGAGGCATTGCGGAGGAAGTCTTGCTGTCGCGCCCGGCGGTCGCCCTGTTGTATGAGGGACACCCGCTGGCAGTCAACCCGGTTTTGACCCGCGAACAGCTCAGCCATGTGCAGATGATCGTGCCGGTGTGTCAGCACTGCCGGGACTTTACTGCGTTTTATCTGCGCCGGATGGAGCAGCTTCATATAAAAATAGGTAGAAAGGCCCTGGCACAGGACGCCGCCAGCATGCTTTTGATGCTGGAAAGCGGAGCGGGCATCACGGTTGGCCCGCAGGGCGCCTTCCAGGAAAACGGCCACTTGGTCGCCCGGACAATTGAGGGCTGCGGCGAGTTTGGAAGTTGGCGCGCCCTTTTTCGCAGGGGGAAGGTCAATCCATTGGTCGGTGCGCTGCTGGATATCATAAAGGAGATGGACAAACGTGATGGGGATTGAACGGCTGGACTACTTTTTAAGCGCGGTGCGCTGTGGAAGTTTTACAAGGGCAGCTCAGGAGTGCGGCGTGGTGCCGTCCACCATCAGCCAGCAGATCGCTTCGCTGGAGAAGGAGGTCGGGTTCTCGCTTTTTGCGCGTAAAGGCAGAGGTGTGGTCCTGACACGGCAGGGAGAATTGTTCTATCAAAAGGCACAGGGGCTGCAGACCGAGTATCGAACCGCAGTCCGGCAGACACAGATGGCCAAACGCCTGCAGGTGGGGGTAAACAGCATGCATAATCTGCAGGCGCTGCAGCAGCTCTTTCTGCAGCAGGAGCACGATGGCCTGGAGGTGTGTATAGAGCAGTACGGTGCCCGCCAGGCTCGGGAAAAGCTGCGCTCCGGAGAGTGCGATCTGTTTTGGGGATATGCCTCTCCGGCCTGGGAAGGGTTTATGCAGAAAACGCTTGCGCCGCAGCCGGTCTATGTTTGGGGTGCAGATCTGCCGGAGGGTCCTGTCGGGTTGGAGCAGCTTCTCCAACAGGATAAACAGCTCTATTTCAGCTGGGAACTGTGGGAATATCTGCAGACGGTTTGTCCGGAAATTGCGCAAAAGCAGAAGGAAGAAAAGCTGCGGCTGCTGGATAACCCGGACATGGTTTTGCCGACAGCAAGGGCAAACCTGCAGATTGCCCTGACGGTGGCTCCCGACCAAGAGAAAGGGCAGCTGCTTGTGAGCGAAAAGACAGGAGAGCCGCTGCAGATCTGGCAGGCGGCCTTCTGGAGCAAGGAGGAGCCGAAAGAAATTCTGCGGAAGTTTTTTGAAAGAATTGAAGAGGATTTATAAAGCGGAAGGCACACGGTATGGTGTGCCTTCCGCTTATTGCAGATTGTCTTATGTAATAAAGGAGAAAAGAAAAATTGGATGGGGAATGAAAAAATGGATTGGTTATTTTAGAGAAGAAATCTTGAAAAGCAGGTGACAAGACAGCAGGTGATTCAGCACTTTGCATAATTTTAACCAAAAAATAACCAAAAAAATCACTTGTATTTTATGCGTAATTGATTTACAATAGAAACCTGAACAAAAAGGATCAAACTAAAGATGAGAGGAGGGAGGACTGTGTGAAAACACATCCATTTATTCTCTGGAAAAGGAGCGGCTGAAAGGAAAGAAAAGTCTGATTTCTGTGTAATATCCGCGCGGCTGGTACGCGGAAATTTTCCAGCGCTCTTTTGTAAAAAGGAGGAAACAAAATCATGAAAAACAAAAAGGTTTTTCTGGCGGTATGGCTGGGGATTGCAGTGGTCTTTTTGATCGGCAGCCTGTTGACCATGCCAGATGGGGGAAAGGCGGAAACCATCCAGGAGACAATGCGCGACGCAGTGCTGCATGAATCCAACCAAATCAGCTTCTTCGGACTGCGCACCGTCAACCCGGCGCTGATCTCCGGCATGGTGGTGACGGCGGTATTGCTGATTGCCGCTACGTGCATCCGCATCTTTGTCATCCCCAAATTCCGATATGTCCCAGGCAGATTCCAGATGCTGCTCGAGCAGGCAGTTGGGATGTTTGATGGGATGGCCAAATCGAACAGCCCGTGGCGGAATAGCTTCTTGGGAGCTTACATCTTTGCCGCCGCGGCCTACATCTTTTTTGGGACGCTGTTTGAGCTGTTCGGCTTCCAGGTGATCACAACCGAGGGGCTGTCGATTGCTTTGCCGGCGCCGCTCTCCGATGTCAACGCGGCGATCATGCTGGGCGTGCTCTCCTACTGCGTCATCTTCTCCGGTGCAATTGCCGGAAACGGCATCAGGGGAATCGGCAGCGCGCTCAAGGAGGTTTCGCTGCTGATTTCGATGAGCTTCCGTCTGTTCGGCGCGCTGCTCAGTGGCCTGCTGGTCACCGAGCTGGTTTATTACTACATCAATCTCAGCTTCGTCCTGCCGGTTGTGGTCGGCGTGCTGTTCACATTGCTGCACGCGCTGATTCAGAGCTACGTTTTGACCATGCTGACGGCGCTGTTCTACGGCGAGATGTCCGAGCCCAAGCCGCCAAAGCAAAAGCATGGCAAAAAAGCGGCCCTGCAAAAGCCCGAAGCGCCTGACCTTGTGTAATATTTATTGGAGGTAAGTAAAATGAATATTGTAAAGAAAATTTCTGTAATGTTGATGATGGTTCTGCTGGTTGTAGCGATGGCCCTTCCTGCTTTTGCTTCCACCACAACGACTGCCGCTCCGGAGCAGACACAGGTTCAGGAGGAGCAGGAGGACAGCACCGACGGCTTAAAGGCGATTGCGGCAGGCATGGCAATCGGTCTGGCTGCGGCGGGCGGCGCAATCGCGATGGGCATCGTCGGCGGCAAGGCGGCGGAAGGTATCTCCCGCCAGCCGGATATGGAAAGCAAGATCCGCACCACCCTCATGCTGGATCTGGTATTTATTGAGACCGCAATTATCTACGCCCTGCTTGTCGTCATCCTGATTATCTTCGTTTTGTAAAGGCGGGTGCAGTATGAATATTCCGTTGAATATCGACTGGCAGCAGATTCTGCTGCATCTTTTCAACTTTACTATCCTGGCGGGCGGACTTTATCTGCTGCTCTATCGCCCGGTCAAGGAGTTCATGCAGAAGCGCGACGCCTACTATCAGGGCATCAACGACCAGGCTGAACAGCTCAAGCAGCAGGCTGACCAGCTCAAAAAGGATTATCAGCAAAAGCTCTCCGAGGCAGACAGTGAGATTGCGCAGAAAAGAGCCGACGCGCAAAAGCAGCTGGAGGCTTTCCGCCAGCAGCAGGTAAGCCAGGCGGAAAAACAGGCGCAGGCAATTTTGCAGAAAGCCAAAGAGAGCGCCGACCGCGAACACGAACAGATGCTTTCCAAAGCCTCGAAGGAGCTGACCGATCTGGCAGTGAGCGCGGCGGAAAAGATTGTTTTGAAGGATCAGGGCGATCCCTATGATCAATTTTTAAATTTGGTGGAAGGGGAGAAGCCGCATGAACAATCCAAAGAATAAGGCTATTTTAAGAAGCGCTGTTGCGCCGAATGAGAAAAACCGCGAGCGGCTGCTTGCTTTTCTCAAAAAGACCTACCAGCAGGATGTGGAGCTGGAATGGCAGGAAGACGAACACATTCAGGACGGCTTTCTGCTGCAGGTCGGTACCGACATCTATGACTGGACCATCGAGGGCAGGCTGCGCCAGTTTAAGGAGCGGCTGGAAAAACTGCCCAACACCCGCGACGACATCATCCCGCTGATGAAGGAGAGCGTCGAAAACTGGACGCCGGAGGTCACCCCCGAGGAGATTGGGGAGGTGATTGCGGTGGGCGACAACATCGCCACCATTTCGGGCTTGGAACATGCGGCCTACGGTGAGATTCTGCTTTTCCCCTCCGGCATCAAGGGCATGGTGCAGGATTTAAAGCCGGGGGAAATCGGCTGCATCCTCTTTGGCGACGCCGAGGAGGTCAGCGAGGGCAGCATTGTCCGCCGCAGCGGCAGGATGGCGGGCATCCCGGTCGGAGACGCCTTTTTGGGCCGCGTGGTGGACGCGCTGGGCAACCCGATTGATGGCAAAGGCCAGATCGAGGCGGCGGACTACCGTCCAATCGAGATGCCCGCGCCGGAGATCATCGACCGCCAGCCGGTCAATCAACCGATGGAAACCGGCCTGCTTGCCATCGATTCGATGTTCCCCATCGGCCGCGGACAGCGCGAGCTGATTATCGGCGACCGCCAGACCGGCAAGACAGCGATTGCCTTGGACACCATCCTCAACCAGAAGGGCAAGGACGTCATCTGTATCTATGTCGCCATCGGCCAGAAGGCAAGCTCGGTGGCACAGCTGGCGGAGACCTTAAAGAAGCACGACGCGATGGATTATTCGATCATCGTCAGCGCCTCGGCCAGCGACTCCGCAACCCTGCAGTACATCGCGCCCTATGCCGGCTGCGCGCTGGGCGAATATTTTATGTACAATGGCAAGGACGTGCTGATCGTCTACGACGACCTTTCCAAGCACGCCATCGCCTACCGCGCGCTGAGCCTGCTGCTTGAGCGCTCTCCCGGCCGTGAGGCCTATCCGGGCGACGTCTTTTACCTGCATTCCCGCCTGCTTGAGCGCTCCGCCCACCTCTCCGACGAAAAGGGCGGCGGCAGCATGACAGCCCTTCCGATTGTCGAGACCCAGGCCGGCGACGTTTCGGCCTACATTCCGACCAACATCATCTCGATCACCGACGGCCAGATTTTTTTGGAGAGCGACCTGTTCTTTGCCGGCCAGCGACCGGCGGTCAACGTCGGCCTGTCGGTTTCCCGTGTCGGCGGCGACGCCCAGACCAAGGCGATGAAGACCGCCGCGGGCGCGCTGCGTCTGGACCTGGCGCAGTACCGCGAGATGGAGGTCTTCACCCAGTTCTCCAGCGACCTGGACGAGGTCACCAAAAAGCAGCTGCAGTACGGTCAGGGCCTGATGCGCCTGCTTCGCCAGCCGCAGTATCATCCGATGCAGCAGCATGAGCAGGTTGTCCTGCTGATTGCGGCGCTCAACCATGTGATGCAGGACGTGCCGGTGGAGAAGATCGACCAGTTCCGCAGCGAGTACCTTGCCTACATGCAGGACGCTGCCTCCGCCCTCTGTGCCCAGATTGACCAGACCGGCATGCTGAGCAAAGAGGACTATCAGTCGGTTCTGCAGCTGGCAAAACAGTTCCAGCAGAGCACCGCAGAGCGGTACGTTCCGCAGACGAGGTAACGGTCATGGCAAGCACATCGGAAATCAAAAACAGGATTGCAAGCGTGAAGGAGACGCAGAAAATCACCAACGCCATGTATCTGATCGCCTCCACCAAGCTGCGCAAGGCCAGAAACGATCTGGACAACACCCGTCCCTACTTTTATGAGTTGCGCAGCGAGATCAAGCGCATCTTCCGCACCGTCAACGATGTGGACAGCCCTTACTTTTATCCCCCGGACTATGACCCGGCGGACCACGTTGGCGGCACCTACGGGTGCCTGGTGATTACGGCGGACAAAGGCCTGGCGGGCGCTTACAATCAGAATGTCATCAAGGAAGCAAAGCGGCTGGTGGACGCACACAGCGATACCAAGCTCTTTGTGGTGGGGGAGTATGGACGCCGCTTTTTTGAGCAGCGCAATATCCCCATCGAGCGCAGCTTTCTTTACACCGCGCAGAACCCGACGCTGGAGCGCGCGCGGGAGATCAGTTCCTTTTTGCTGGAGCAGTACGACAGCGGCGCGCTCAAAAAGATTTTTGTCGTCTACACCGATATGCCAAACGGCATAACGATGAATGCGCGCAGCACCCGCCTGCTGCCGTTCCACCGCACCTACTTTGACACGCCGGCCAGCGAGAAGAAGGTCTCGGTGCCGTTCGAGTTTACTCCCTCGGTGGCGGCGGTGCTCAACGGCATCATGCCGAGCTATCTGACAGGATTTATCTACAGCGCGCTGATCGACAGCTTCTGCAGCGAGCAGAACGCCAGAATGACAGCGATGGATGCGGCCAACAAAAACGCGGAGGAGCTGCTCTCCCAGCTCTCGCTGCAGTATAACCGCGTGCGGCAGGCCGCCATCACCCAGGAGATCACCGAGATTAGCGCCGGCGCGAAGGCGCAGAAGAAAAAGAGAGAGAAAGGAGCGAGTGTGCGATGAAGTATGGAACCATCACACAGGTTTCCGGACCGGTTGTCGACGTCGCCTTTGAATCGGGATATCTGCCCAAGATCCGGGAGGCGATGACCGTCTCGGTCAACGGAACACAGCGGGTCATGGAGGTGTCCCAGCACGTCGGACACGACACCGTCCGCTGCATCATGCTGGCGGGCAGCGAGGGTTTGTCCCGCGGGATGCAGGTATGCGCCCCCGGCTCGACCATCACCGTCCCGGTCGGCGAACAGACGCTGGGCAGGATGTTCAACGTCCTGGGAAAGGCCATCGACGGCAAGGAGGAGCTGCCGCAGGAGGTGGAGCGCCACAGCATCTACCGCAAGGCGCCTGACTTTGCGGACCAGCAGCCGATCGGCGAGATTCTGGAGACCGGCATCAAGGTCATCGACCTGCTGGAGCCGTATCCGAAGGGCGGCAAGATCGGATTGTTTGGCGGCGCGGGCGTCGGCAAAACCGTCCTGATTCAGGAGCTGATCCACAACGTCGCGATGGAGCACAACGGCTATTCGGTCTTTACCGGTGTCGGCGAGCGCAGCCGCGAGGGCAACGACCTGTGGAGAGAGATGCAGGGCAGCGGCGTAGCGGATAAGACCGCGCTGGTGTTCGGACAGATGAACGAATCCCCCGGCGTGCGCATGCGCGTCGCGCTGGCGGGACTGACCATGGCGGAATATTTCCGCGACCAGCAGCACAAAGACGTCCTGCTCTTTATCGACAACATCTTCCGTTTTGTGCAGGCGGGCAGCGAGGTTTCCACATTGCTGGGCCGCATGCCGTCTGCGGTCGGCTACCAGCCAACTCTGGCAAACGAGATGGGCGAGCTGCAGGAGCGCATCACCTCCACCCGCGACGGCTCGGTCACCTCGGTGCAGGCAGTTTACGTCCCGGCCGACGACCTGACCGACCCGGCCACCGCGACCACCTTCACCCATCTGGACGCAACCACCGTTCTGAGCAGAAAGATTGCCGAGCAGGGCATCTACCCGGCGGTGGACCCGCTGCAGTCCAGCTCCCGCCTGCTGGAGCCCGGCAAGGTCGGGGAGGAGCACTACCAGATTGCCCGCCGCGTGCAGGAAATTCTGGAAAAGTACAACGAGCTGCAGGACATCATTGCCATCCTCGGCATGGATGAGCTGAGCGACCAGGACCGCCAGACGGTCATGCGCGCCAGAAAGATTCAGCGATTCCTCTCCCAGCCGATGCACGTCGCAGAGAAGTTCACCAACATCCCCGGCGCCTATGTCCCGCTCAAGGAGACGCTGCGCGGTTTTCAAATGATTATCGACGGTGAGATGGATCAGTATCCGGAGGCGGCGTTCTTCAATGTCGGTACCATCGATGACGTCATCCGGAAGGCCCAGAGCATGGGAGGGGAGAACTGATGGAAGAATTCCAGGTCAAGATCCTGGCGTCAGACCACCCCTTCTATGAGGGAAAATGCTACTCGCTGGTGATTCCAACCCTGCGGGGCATGTACGGCATCCACGCCCACCACAGCAATATGATTACCGCGATCATACCCGGCACGCTGCAGTACCAGATTGTGCCCGGCGCGCCGCTGGAGGCCGCTGTCTCCAATGGACTGGCAAAGGTGGAAAACGGCGAGGTGCTGATCCTGGTCGACACCGCCGAGCGCCCCGAGGAGATCGACGCCAACCGCGCCCGCCGGGACGCCGACGCGGCAAAGGAAGCTATTTTGCAGAAAAAGAGCATCCAGGAGTACCGCTCCGCACAGGCAAATCTTGCCAGAGCGCTCAGCCGCCTGCGCGTCAAGAGGGGCAGCAAATAATGACAAAAATCCTCCGTACCAGTTGGTTTGGTATGGGGGATTTTTCATTTTGATACAAAAATTTACCCCTTCCCTCTTGACTTGTAGTGCACTCCAGGTTCTATAATAAAAAATAGAAAGCCTGCGGATGCAGGGGAGGGACTACGCCGCAAAAGAAATACCAGAAGCGGCATCAAGTGTAAGGGGGAAAACGGTATGTCCAATCAAAAACCAATTCCAGGAACAGGCGGCGACCATTACATTCCGTACGAGCAGCGCTCGGGAGAAGAGTCGGCAGTTTACTTTACCAGAGATCTTTCTGCAGAGGGCCTGCGCAAAATCTTCAGCAGGGTCAGCGGCAATATGACCGGCAAGGTTGCCATCAAGCTGCACACCGGCGAACCGCACGGACCAAACATCATCCCGCGCCCGTGGGTCAAGGAGCTGATTGAAAAGGATCTGCCGGGAGCCACCATTGTGGAGACCAACTCCTACTATGAGGGCGGCCGCTACACCACCGAGCAGCACCGGGAGACCCTGCAGGTCAACGGCTGGACCTTCTGTCCGGTGGACATCATGGACGCGGACGGAACCGCACCGCTGCCGGTCAAGGGCGGCAAGTGGTTCACCGAGATGGAGATGGGCAAAAACATCCTCAACTACGATTCGATGTTTGTTCTCACCCACTTCAAAGGCCACTCCAAGGGCGGCTTTGGCGGCTCGAATAAAAACATCGGCATCGGCTGTGCGGATGGACGCATCGGCAAGGCGATGATCCACACCACTCCGGGCTCCAGCGATATGTGGGACATCTCCGACGAGGAATTTATGGAGCGCATGACCGAATCGGCTAAGGCGGTGGTCGACCACTTCGGCCAGCACATCACCTTTGTCAACGTCATGCGCAATATGTCGGTTTCCTGTGACTGTGAGGGAACCGCCGCTGCGCCGGTCGTCACCCCAAATGTCGGCATCCTGGCCTCCCGCGACATCCTGGCCATCGACCAGGCGTCGGTTGACCTGGTGTACGCGATGAAGGAGGAGGACCACAAGGATCTGGTGGAGCGCATCGAAAGCCGTCACGGCCTGCGCCAGCTCAGCTACATGAAGGAGCTGCAGATGGGCAACGACCGTTATCAGCTCATCGATATCGATAACGGCGATGCTGTCATCTCTCCAAAGGACGCAGTCAAGGACGTCGTTCCATTTAAAGAATAATGGAGAACCGCAAAAAGGAGCCCTGAGGGGCTCCTTTTTTGTGCAGCGGTAAAGAAAAGCGCCTGCCTCTGAGCTGAAAATACCCTGCAAACCGCCCTGCAATCCGCTTTGCGAGGCAAAAGCGGCGAAAAAAATAGGGCTCGGGGGGTTGCAAAAGCGCGTAAAATATGGTAGTCTATAAGAAGAATGAGGAAAGGGGGACGAGAGCCTGTTGCAGCAGCTGTTTTTCAGGAGCTTTGCCGTGGAAGGCTGCGCGTCCCTGTTGCCTTGTGTCAGCAAGTTGTTCTAGCAAAGAGTGGGTTTACCCGCTCTTTTGTTTTGTTAGGCGGCAAAATAGCCCTTGTCAGAGTCGGGATTGATTTTGAAAAAAGGGCAGATTCGGGAAAGGAAGGGATTTGCTTTTGGCAACATCGAAAAAACCAAACACCGTGGAGGTTGTCACCGCGCTGGCAAAGCCGGTTGTTGAGCAGATGGGACTGCAGCTGTGGGATGTCCGCTTTGAAAAGGAGGGCGCGTCCTGGTACCTGCGCATCTTCATCGACAAGGAGGGCGGGGTCACCATCGACGACTGCGAAAACTTAAGCCGTGCGATGGACCAGATTCTGGACGACGCTGACCCGATCAGCCAGTCCTATTATTTTGAGGTTTCCTCGCCGGGCATCGGCAGGGACCTGGTGCGCCCATGGCATTTTCAGCGGTATTTGGGGCAGGATGTACAGGTAAAGCTCATTCGCCCGGTAAAGACGCAGGACGGGAAAAACCTGCGGGAATTTGTCGCGCCGATGACTGGCTGCGACGATCAGACGGTGACGGTGGAGTTGGAGGGAGAGCCCTTTTCTTTCTCCAAAAAGGACGCGGCCTATATCCGCCTGTACGAAGAAATTGATTGGAAATCTGGCCGCTAAGTGATTAACAGGAGGAAGCAAAAGGTGAACACAATGAACAGTGAGTTTTTTGAGGCGCTGGCAATGCTGGAAAAGGAGCGGGGCATCCCGGTATCCTACCTGATTGAGAAGATCAGCAACGCGATCGCCATCGCGGTCAAGCGGGATATGGGCGGCAGTGAAAATGCGATTGTGGAAATCGATCCGGAAAAGCAGCGTTTTTATGTGGCCATCCGCAAAAATGTGGTGGAGGAAGTGACCGATCCGGAAACCGAAATCACCCTCTCCGACGCCACCAAGTACAGCAGGGTGGCGCATGTCGGCGGCGTGGTGGAGATCCCGCTGGAGACAAAACAGTTTGGCCGCATCGCAGCGCAGTCTGCAAAGCATGTAATCCGTCAGGGCATCAGTGAGGCGGAGAAGGGCCAGCTGGTGCAGAAGTATCAGGACAAAAAATATGAGATTATCTCGGTGCCGGTGCTCAAGATCGACGAGATCAAGGGTAACGCCACCGTGGAGATCGACAAGACTGAGGCCATCCTGCCAAAGAGCGAGCAGGTTCCAGGCGAGGTGCTGCAGGAAGGCCAGCGCATCATGGTCTATGTGGTGGACGTTCTGACCAGCGGAAAAAATCCAAAGCTGATGATTTCCCGCACCCATCCGGGACTGATTAAGCGCCTGTTTGAGCTGCACACTCCGGAAATCAAGGACGGCACCATCGAGATCAAGGCCATCTCCCGTGAGGCCGGTTCCCGCACCAAGATTGCAGTCTACAGCAAGGACGAAAACGTCGATGCGGTCGGCGCCTGCATCGGTCCAAAGGGAACCCGCGTTTCCTCCATCGTGGAGGAGCTGGGCGGCGAGAAGATCGACGTCATCAAGTACAGCGATGACCCGGAAGAGCTGATTGCAGCGGCCCTGTCCCCGGCGGTGGTCAGCCAGGTGTTGATCGACCCGGCGGGCACAAAATCCTGCCGAGCCATCGTGCCGGACAGCCAGCTGTCGCTTGCCATCGGCAACAAGGGCCAGAACGTCCGTCTGGCTGCGCGCCTGACCGGTTGGAAGATCGATATCGGACCGGAAAGCCAGGCTGAGCAGATTATGGAAGAGTATGAACAGCGCAAGCAGGAGGTTCAGCAGCAGATTGACCAGGCGGTAGACGATCTGTTTGACGACGAAGATGGAGAGGAGCTCATCCAGCAGGAACAGCCAGAAGAAATGGCTGAAGGAGCAGAGCAGGACGAGTAATTATAAAACGAAAGCGGCAAAGGAGGCGGGAGGATGAAAACAAACGCGGCGCCGGCCAAAAAGATGCCGGTCAGGATGTGCGTTGGCTGCCGGGAACATAAGCCCAAAAAGGAGTTGATCCGGGTGGTGCGCTCACCGGAGGGAGAGATCAGCCTCGACTTTACCGGCAAAAAATCGGGACGGGGCGCTTACCTGTGCGTGAACAGCCAGTGCCTTGCCCGGGCGCGCAAATCCAGACAGTTGGAGCGGACGCTGGACACCACCATCCCCGACGAGGTTTATAACAAGCTGGAACAGGAGCTGGCCGCACGGGAAGAACAGCAGCAACAATAACCTGCCGTCCCCAAAAAAGAGGTGAGCGGATGCAAAAGCAGGAACTTTCCACCCTGTCGCTTGCCAGAAGGGCCGGCAAACTGGTCCTCGGCTTTGACAAGGTTGTGGAGGAGATGCGTGCCGGAAAGGTAAAGGGCGTTTTTTACAGCGCCGACCTTTCCGAAAAAAGCCGCAAGGAGCTTTCCTTTGCGGCACAAAAATTTTGCCTGCAGCCCATTGCTCTGGATGTACAGATGGAGGAGATCCAGCAGGCCTGCGGCAAACGCTCGGGCGTTATAGCGGTGTGCGATGAGGGATTTGCCAAAAAGCTCTCCGCTCTGGCGCAGCAGCGTACAGGACAAAAGCATTCCTGAATGAAAAGGAGGCGTATGTTTTCGTGATAAACGATAAATATAGAGTCAATGAGGTCGCCAAGGACCTCAATGTGCAGATGAAGGATATCGTCGATCTGCTGGAAAAAAACTTTCCGGGAGAAAAAAAGCGCACGACCGTCCTGACAAACGAGGAGCTCAACTTTGTGTTTGAGACCTACACGCAGCAGCACCAGCAGGACAATCTGGACAGCTACTACGCTTATAAGGTCCAGTCCCAGCCGGTAAAACAGGAAAAAGCCGCTGCCAAAAAAACGGCCGCAAAACAGCCGAAGGAAGAAAAAGAAGTAAAAGAACAGCCACAGCAGGAACAGCAAGTCGCGGCTGCCGAGCCGGAAAAGCAGCCTGCTCTGGAAAAACACGCAGAAGAAAAAGCGCCTCAAGAGGAAAATAAGGAGATGCCCGTGAAGAAAACGCAGACAGAGAGGGAGAAACAGGATATGAGCGAGACACCCAAGCGCCCGGCACCGGAAACACGCGGCGGCGAGCGCAAAAAGGCTGCTCCGCAGGAGAACCGTCCAGCGGACAGCCGCGCCAATGAAAATCGCTCCGGAGAACGCAGCCGCACCGATCGTCCAAGAAACGATCGCCCGGAAAGAAACGACCGCGGCACAGACCGCAGCGCAAAATTTGGCGATAAAAAGCCGCAGGGCGAACGCCGCTTCAATGACCGTCCGGAGAGAAACGACCGCGGCGGCAGATTCGGCGACAAAAAGCCGCAGGACCGTCCAAAGCAGGCGGCAAAACCACAGGCGCCAAAGCCGGCCCCGGCTCCGCGCCAGGCTTCGACCATCAATCCGGAGCTGGACGAGAACGTCAACGGCAAGATGATTCGCCACGTCGATATGCGCGCGGCCAATGTCGACCTGGACAAATACAACGAACGCTATGAGCACATCGCGCCGGAGAATATGTCCAAGCGGGACGACGGCGTAAAGAAGCAGAAAATCGGCGGCAGAAACAACAAGAAGAAAAACTTCATGTCCAAGAAGGACAAGGAGATGGAGAAGCTCAAACGTCTGGAGATGGAGCGTGAGCGCCGCCAGAAATTGCACATCACCCTGCCGGACGAGATCACCGTCGGCGAGCTTGCACTGAAGCTGAAGATTCAGTCGGCGGAGATTGTCAAACGCCTGATGATGCTGGGCGAGATGAAGTCGGTTTCGGACGTCATCGACTACGACACCGCTGCCCTGGTTGCCATGGAAATCGGCGCGAAGGTTGAGAAGGAAGTTGTCGTCACCATCGAGGACCGCCTCTTTGATGACAGCGAGGACAAGGACGAGCAGAAGGTAGAGCGCCCACCGGTTGTTGTTGTTATGGGACACGTCGACCACGGCAAGACCTCCATCCTCGACGCAATCCGCCACTCCGACGTCACCTCCACCGAGGCGGGCGGCATCACCCAGCACATCGGTGCGTACCAGGTCAACGTCAACGGCAAGCTGATCACCTTCCTGGACACCCCGGGCCATGAGGCGTTCACCGCCATGCGTGCCCGCGGCGCCGACATCACCGACATCGCAGTTCTGGTTGTCGCGGCGGACGACGGCATCATGCCGCAGACCGTCGAGTCGATCAACCACGCCAAGGCGGCGGGCGTTTCGATCATCGTTGCCATCAACAAGATGGATAAGCCGGAAGCAAATCCGGAGCGCGTCATGCAGCAGCTGACCGAGTATGAGCTGGTTCCGGAAGAGTGGGGCGGCGACGTCATCTGCGTTCCAGTATCGGCCAAGACCAAGATGGGCATTCAGGACCTGCTGGAGAACATTCTGCTGGTGGCTGAGGTCAAGGAGCTTAAAGCCAACCCGGACCGCCTGGCCAAGGGCGCGGTCATCGAGGCGAAGCTCGACAAGGGCCGCGGACCGGTTGCGACCATTCTGGTACAGAACGGTACCCTCAAGACCGGCGACAGCGTGATTGCCGGCACAGCGGTTGGCCGCGTGCGTGTGATGACCAACTCCAGAGGCGAGAAGATCGAGAGCGCCGGCCCATCCACGCCGGTGGAGATCACCGGTCTGGCGGACGTACCGGCAGCGGGAGACGAGTTCAACGCCGTTGAGGATGAGAAGCTGGCCCGTGAGCTGGTAGAAAAGAGACGCCAGGAGGCCAAGGAGAAGGAGTTCAGCTCCTACCAGAAGGTTACATTGGATAATCTGTTCGAGCAGATTGAGGAAGGCGAGACCAAGGAGCTGCCGATCATCGTCAAGGCGGACGTTCAGGGCTCGGTTGAGGCCGTCAAGCAATCGCTGGAGAAGCTGAGCAACGCAGAGGTTCGCGTCAAGGTAATTCACGGCGCGGTCGGCGCGGTCAGCAAGTCGGATGTCATGCTGGCACAGGCCTGCGGCGCGATCATTGTTGGATTCAACGTCCGTCCGGACCCGGTAGCCCGCGACATGGCTGAAAGCGAAGGTGTTGACATGCGCATGTACCGCGTCATCTACGATGCCATCGAGGAGATCTCCTCCGCGATGAAGGGTATGCTGGCGCCAAAGACCCGCGAGGTCGAGCTGGGCCGCGCGGAGGTGCGCGAGGTGTTCAAGATCACCGGCGTCGGTACCGTTGCTGGCTGCTATGTGCTGGAAGGCAAGATCACCCGTAACGCCGAGATTCGCATTGTGCGTGACGGCATCATCATTGCCGACGAGCACCTGACCTCGCTCAAACGCTTCAAGGACGACGTCAAAGAAGTGGCCAAGGGCTACGAGTGCGGCATGGGTATCGAGAAGTTTAACGACCTGAAGGTCGGCGACATCTTCGAGGCCTACACCATCGAAGAATACCGCGACTAGCAGGCGGCTTGAAGCCGCGGACAGTTCGGCAGGCTGAGCCTGCACGCAATTTACGCTGTGGTTTTAAGCAGAGACTTGCTTTCTGGACGCGGTTGGGCGGCTTGGCAGGCTGAGCCTGCACGCAATTCGCGCTGTAGTTTTAGCAGAGAGTTACTTTCTGGACGCGGTTGCTAGTTTGAGTCTGCTCATAGATTCAGTGTAAATTTTAAATTTCTGGACGTAGTCGGTCGTTTGAAGTTATGTACGATTGTCGACTTCGGAAAGAAAAATAGTGAAAAATGGCAGGGGGCTTTTCTCTTTTAAAAAGCCCCCTCATTTTCCATCTGCGGCCGGCATGGCGGCAGATGGATGGAGATAAAACTTTTTGATAGAATAAAAAATGAAGATCAAAAACAGGTGCGGGCTTGTCCGCACCTGTCAGGAAAGGAGCATTGTTATGGGCTTTCGAGTCGACAGAACCAGCGAGGACCTCAAGCGGGAATTGACCGACATCATTCGTCACGTCAAGGACCCACGCGTCTCCTCGATTCTCACCATCATCAAGGTCGATCTTTCCAACGACATGTCCCACTGCAAGGTGTATGTCAGCTCGTTGGAGGGAATGGAAAAGGCCAAGGAAGCGGCTAAGGGCCTCAACCACGCCAACGGTTTCATCAAACACGAGGTCAACGCGCGCATCAAGATGCGCCGCATCCCGGACTTCCACTTCATCGCCGACGACTCCACTGAATACAGCGCCGGCATCGCCAAAATCCTGAACAGCCTGGAGATCAAACAGGACGAGGACGAGGTGGAGGACGAAGAATAATCAAAAACGAAGCGGGGAGGAAACCGGATGGCGATACAGCTGACACTGGAAAAGGCGGCGCAATTTTTGCAGGCAGCGCAGGATGTCCTCATCCTCACCCACAAATCCCCCGACGGGGACACGCTGGGCAGCGGCTTTGGTCTGCTGCACGCGCTGCGGGGAATGGGCAAGCGGGTTTGGCTTGCCTGCAGCGACCCCATCCCGCCGCGCTATGCCTACCTGACAGGTGGGTTAACCGACGCCGTCTGGGAGAACGGAGCTGGAATCGTCCCGCAGGCGGTGGTGGCGGTGGACATCGCGGACACCAAGCTGTTCGGAGAAAAGCTGCGCGGCTTTGCGGACAAGGTTCAGCTGTGCATCGACCACCACGGTTCCAACACCGGCTACGCACAATCTCTCCTGCTGCGCCCCGATGCGGCGGCCAACTGCGAGCTGATGCTCGACCTGCTGGAGGCGATGGGCCTGCCGCTGACCGAGCAGATCGCCAACTGCCTTTACACCGGCCTGGTCACTGACACCGGCTGCTTTCGCCACAGCTCGACCACGGTGGACAGCCACCGCGCAGCCGAAAAGCTGCTGCAGGCTGGGGCAGATATGCGCATGATCCACCGCCTGGCCTTTGAGAGTGTCAGCAGGGGAAAGGTTGCTCTGCTGGTCGAGGCGATGCAGCAGATCCGCTACGAGCTGGACGGCCGCTGCGCTATCCTGGTGCTGCCGCGCGACCGCATCAACGCACTGGGCGTCGCCGACGACGAGCTGGAGGGCATCGCTGCGCTCCCGCGCCAGATCGAGGGGGTGCAGGTGGGCGTCACCCTGCGCCAGTATAAAAGCTACCGCGGCTACAAAGTCTCGGTGCGCACCGACGGCATTATCGACGCCAGCGCAATCTGCGCACGCTTAAACGGCGGAGGGCACCGGGGAGCCGCTGGCTGCAACGTCGAGGAGCTGCCGCTGGAGGAGGTGTACCGCCGGGTGCTGCGCTCGGTGGAGCAGGAGCTGGCAGGAAACTAACGAGGAATGAGGAAGAAACTTGGACGGAATTATCATCATGGACAAACCGGAGGATTTTACCTCCTTTGATATAGTGGCAAAGTTGCGCCGCCTGCTGGGCACCCGCAAGGTCGGCCACGCCGGCACGCTGGATCCGATGGCCACCGGCGTGCTGCCCATCTTTGTGGGCAGGGCCACCAAATGCTGCGATATCCTGCCCGATCAAAACAAGCGCTACACCGCGACCTTTGAGCTGGGCTACACCACCGACACCCTCGACGCCACCGGACGGGTGCTGACCCGCACGCCGGTGCAGGCGGGCAAGGCTCAGGTGCAGGCGGCGCTGGAGCAGTTCCGCGGGGAGATTATGCAGCTGCCGCCGATGTACTCGGCCATCCAGATCAACGGCCGCAGGCTCTACGACCTGGCACGGCAGGGGATCGAGATTGAGCGGGAAAAGCGTCCAATCACCATCCATCATCTGGAGTTGTTGGAAGCAGATGAGCAGGAAAACCGTTATGCCATCGACGTCGCCTGCTCGAAGGGCACCTATATCCGCACCCTCTGCGCCGACATCGGCGAGGCGCTGGGCTGCGGGGCGACCATGACCGCCCTGCGCCGCACCCAGGCAGCGGGCTTCTCGCTTGCGGACAGCCTGACCCTCGAGCAGGCCGAGCAGCTCGCCGAGCAGGGAAAGCTGACCGAACATCTGCTGCAGGTGGAGACGGTGTTTGAAAGTTTGCCAAAGATTGTCCTTTGCGCCGCGCAGGAGCGGATGTACCGCAACGGCGTCCGGCTCGACCTTGCCCGCCTGGACGGCATGCCGGCGCTCGGAAACTGGGCGGGCGACATCCGTATCTGTGGCGAGGACGGCACCTTTTTAGGGGTCAGCTATGCCGACTGGCAGCAGGGACTGCTGTGCACCCGCAAGCTGTTTGCGGTGGAATAACATTGTAATAAGAAGAAAGAAGCGGCTTTCTTTTTTGCTGAAATGAAGTTTTTGGACGCGATACCCCGTTATGATCAGTAAAATGACAGGGGGTATTGATGATGAAAAAACAATTGCAAAAACAGCTCTGCATCTTTGCCGCGTTTGCTGCGGCATTTCTGGCGGCAGGAAGTATCTGGTATTGGCAGACGGGCGGCACGCTGGCGCTGACGGTGCTGATGTTTACCCCGACAGTCAGCGTGCTGCTGACAACCCTGCTGGCCGGAGCGGGGTGGAAAGAATTGCTCGCCAACTTTCACCTGAAGCCTCGTCTGCGGCAGAATAAGGGCCGCTATCTGAGGGTGTGGCTGCTGACGCCAGTGGTGGCGTATCTGGGTGCGGCGTTTTACTTTCTGCTCTTTCCCCAGCAGTTCACCCTCCAATCGGCGCTGGCGGTCGAGTCGGGGATGCAGGGTACGGATTATATCGCCTTCCTGGCGACGATGATTCCGCTGGCGGTGCTTGTGAATCCCCTAATGGGCCTGCCGCAGTGTCTGGGCGAGGAGCTTGCCTGGAGAGGCTGGCTGCTGCCAAAGCTGACCGAACGGTTTGGACAGCTTCGCGCGGTGCTGCTGACCGGCCTCATTTGGGGCCTCTGGCATGCGCCGGTTGTGGCAATGGGCTACAATTATGGGGAAGGACATCCACTGGCCAACGTCACTGCGATGGTGCTGTTCTGTCTGGTGCTGGGTGTGATTCAGGGATTTCTGTTTTGGAGGACCGATTCGATCTGGGGACCGGTGCTCTTTCACGCGGCGGTCAATGGAATCGATCTGTGGAAGCCGACCGACCTCTTTATGAACAGCCCGGCCAACCTCTTTGTGGGGCCAAATCTGGTGGGCATCGTCGGCGGATTGGGATTTGTTCTGCTGGCAATCTGGTGCCTGCGGCAGATAGGGAAGGGCAAGGTGAGCACCTGATTTTTCTAAGATAAAATTTCGTGTGCCTCCACCCAAAACCTTCCGCCGGCAAGGCTTGCAATTGGAGCAAAAGTTGTCTATAATGTTATGGGACATCAATATGGAAATGAGGAAACAAGAGCTTGAAGGTGACAAAGGAGTTTATCAGGCCGGATTCCGGTAAGCCGGCGTCGGTGGCGCTGGGGCTGTTTGACGGAATCCACATCGGGCATACGAAGGTGCTGCAGCAGGCGCTGAAGAACAGGGAGCTGGCTCCCTGCGTCTTTACCTATACCATCTCCTCCTTCGTTCCCCAAATTAAAAAGAATTATCTTGCCCTGATGCCGGATGAGCAGAAGTGCGCCATTCTGGAACGGATGGGCTTTGAGCAGGTGGTCATGCCGGATTTTTCCAGCTTTAAGGATATGGAGCCGGAGGAATTTGTCGAAAAGATGCTGATCCAGGGCATGGGCGCCAAGGAGCTCAGCTGCGGCTACGACTTTACCTTCGGAAAAGGCGGTGCGGGCACGACAGAGACACTCTGCCGGGTTGCCGAACGCCACGGAGTCAAGGTCAATGTGGTCGAACCGGTCACACTGGACGGGGAGCCGGTCAGCTCCACCCGCATCCGCCAGGCAATTCTGGAGGGAAAGATGGACGAGGCCAGCCGCATGCTGGGACGCCGCTTCTGCCTGCGGCTGAAGGTGGAGCACGGCAACTGCATTGGGCGGCTGCTGGATTTCCCGACCATCAACCAGTCCTTCCCGCAGCACCACATCGTCCCGCGCTACGGCGTTTATTCCACGGTCGTCAATGTAGCCGGCAAGCTGTACGGCGGCGTGACAAACGTAGGGGTTAAGCCGACGGTTGGCTCGGACCGCCCGCTGTCGGAGACCTACATTCTGGACTATTCCGGCGATCTTTATGGGCAGACGGTGGAGGTTTACTTCTTCCGCTTTGTCCGCCCGGAGCAGAAATTTAGCTCGATCGCCGAACTCAAGGAGCAGATTGCCCGGGACAAAGAGGACGTAGCGCAGGAGGTTGCACAGAATATCGAGCAGATGTTGTTTTTGGACAGCCGTGCGCAGGAACCGGCAACTTTTGAAAAGATTTAAAATTTAAAAAAGAGGCTTTACAAACAGGGAAGGGTATGTTATAATAATCTAGTGAGCCTGTCTGTGAACAGGTTTTCACAGTTCTTACCATAGCTTAGTCCGGGGATACCGCCGTGTAATCAGGCACTTCACCAGCCCCGAGCCCAGTTATCGGTGAAATATTTTAGAGAGGTGAATGTAACCATGATGAGAAAAGAAGAAAAAACAGAGGTAATCGAGCAGAACAGACTGCATGAGACCGATACCGGTTCCGCTGAGGTTCAGATCGCAATTCTGACCAAACGCATCAACGACCTGACCGACCACTTCAAGGCCAACAAGAATGACCATCATTCCAGACGTGGTCTGCTGAAAATGGTAGGCCGTCGCCGCAACATGCTCAACTACCTGAAGAAAAAGGACATCAACCGTTATCGTGCGGTAATCGAGAAACTGGGCCTGAGAAAGTAATTTCCAGGCTGCTGGAAAAGGGCGGGAGTATCCGGAGCCATCCGTGGTGCTTCTGCCTTTTATGTGTACAAAACAAAAGGCGGTTGGGAAACGAACCTGTTTTTAGCATCCAATCGAGCCTCAGGAGCCCTGGCGCTGAGGTTGGATTTTGTGCTAAAAGGGGAAAGGTCCCGGCCGCCCGAAGGATAACAGATCTTCTAAGGAGGCTGCGACAGATGTTTGAAAATTTTAGAGTGTTTGAAACAGAGCTTGCCGGCAAAAAGATTTCCTTTGAAACAGGAAAGATGGCCTGCCTGGCAAACGGCTCGGTGCTGGTGCGCTACGGCGACACCACCGTTCTGGTCAATGTAACCGCGTCCCCAAAGCCGCGCGAGGGCATCGACTTTTTCCCGCTTTCGGTCGATTTTGAGGAGAAGCTGTATGCGGTGGGCAAAATCCCCGGTTCCTTCCTCAAGAGAGAGGGACGTCCTTCCCAGAAGGCCATCCTGACATCCCGTCTGGTAGACCGTCCGATTCGTCCGCTGTTCCCGAAAGATATGCGCAACGACGTTTCGGTTGTCATGACCGTTTTGTCGGTCGATCAGGATTACTCCCCTGAGGTTGCCGGCATGCTGGGTACCTCCTTCGCACTGTCCATCTCGGACATTCCGTGGAACGGCCCAATCGGCGGCGTACAGGTGGGCCTGGTGGACGGCGAGATCATCGTCTGCCCGAACGAGGAGCAGAGAAGCCGCTCCGACCTGCAGCTGACCGTTGCCGGTACCCGCGAGAAGATCGTCATGATCGAGGCCGGTGCAAACGAGGTGGACAACGAGACCATGCTCGACGCCATCGCCAAAGGTCACGAGGAGATTAAAAAGATCGCACAGTTTATCGCCGACGTGCAGGCTGAGATCGGCAAACCGAAATTTACCTTCGAGTCCCAGGAAGTTGACCACGACATGTTCGAGGCCATCAAGGGCTTTGCAATCGATAAAGTAAAATTTGCGCTGGACACCGACGACAAGAACGTCCGCGAAGAGCGCCTGGCGCCGGTTGTTGAGGAAATCCATGCAAAATTTGATGAAATTTACCCTGAGCAGCAGGCACAGATCGACGAGTGCATCTACAAGCTGCAGAAATTCGTCGTCAGAAGATGGCTGCTCGATGAGGGCAAGCGCGTTGATGGCCGCGGCATCGATGAGATTCGTCCGCTGGCCTGTGAGGTTGGCCTGATTCCGCGCGTACACGGTTCCGCCCTGTTCACCAGAGGCCAGACCCAGGTTATGACCATCACCACCCTCGGCCCGATCTCCGATGCGCAGATTCTGGACGGCATCGACAACGAAGAAACTAAGCGCTATATGCATCAGTATAACTTCCCGTCCTACTCGGTCGGTGAGACCAAGCCTTCCAGAGGTCCCGGACGCCGCGAGATCGGTCACGGCGCGCTTGCAGAGAGAGCGCTGGAGCCGGTTATCCCGCCGGTTGAGGAGTTCCCGTACGCTTACCGCCTGGTTTCCGAGGTTCTCTCATCCAACGGTTCCACCTCCCAGGCTTCGATCTGCGCCTCCACCCTCTCGCTGATGGATGCGGGCGTTCCGATCAAAGCGCCGGTAGCCGGCATCTCCTGCGGCCTGATCACCGAGGGCGACCGCTGGATGACCATGGTGGACATCCAGGGCCTCGAGGACTTCTTCGGCGATATGGACTTTAAGGTTGGCGGCACCCATAAGGGCATCACCGCCATCCAGGTCGACATCAAGATCGACGGCCTGACCCTCGACATCATCCGCGACGCCTTTGAAAAGACCCGCAAGGCCAGAATCTATATCCTGGACGAGATCATGCTCAAGGCCATCGACCGTCCGCGCCCGACCGTCAACGAGTACGCTCCGAAGATGGTCAGCCTGAAGATTCCGGTCGATAAGATCCGCGAGGTAATCGGTTCGGGCGGCAAGGTTATCCAGAAGATCTGCGCCGAGTGCGACGTCAAGATCGACATTGAGGAAAACGGCGACGTCTTTGTCTCCGGTATCAAGCAGGAGAACGTTGACCGTGCGGTCAGCATGATCGAGACCATCGCCCGCGACCCGGAGGTCGGCGCCTTCTATAAAGGAAGAGTTACCCGCCTGATGAACTTCGGCGCCTTTGTTGAGATTGCTCCCGGCAAAGAGGGCCTGGTACATATCTCCAAGCTGGACACCAAGCGCGTCGAAAAGGTCGAGGATGTCGTCAATGTAGACGATGAGATCCTGGTCAAGGTTACCGACATCGATAGCCAGGGCAGAATCAACCTCTCCAGAAAAGACGCCCTGATCGCGATGGAAAATAAACAGAAAAAACACCAGTAATCGGTGACGCGTCCCGGCATTTCTGCAGAAATGCCGGGGCTTTTTGCTTTTCCCGTACACAAACGCCGCCCCTCCGACATAAGATAGTAAAAAGGCAGGGAGGTGGCGGCGTTGCGCAGATTTGGAACGGGATGGTGGGACCGGCATTACAGGCTGGTGAGCCGTCTATTGCTGGCGGGGATTATTTTGCTGCTGCTGCACGCGCTGCAGCTCAAGCTGACCCCGGCCTTTCATGGTGCCGCGCAGATTGCCGCCCAAAATTTGGCGACCGAGCTTGTCAATGAGCAGGTGGTAGAGATTCTGCAAGACTATGACGGGGATTTTGCCACCATCGAGCGGGCGGAGGACGGCAGGGTGCTTTCGGTGGGGCTGGATGCGGTCAAGGCAAATCTCCTCAAAGCGGAATTGTCCCAAAAATTGAAGAAGGAACTTGACAACCTCGCCGCGCGTTCCATCTCCATTCCGCTCGGCAGCATCCTTGGCGGGCCGCTGCTCAACGGGCGCGGGCCGGGCATCCCCTTTGTTGTTGAGCCCTACGCCTTTGCGCAGGTGGATTTTGAGCAGCATTTTTCGGCAGCGGGCATCAATCAGACCCTCTATCAGGTGCAGCTGCGGGTGCAGGTGGAGCTGGAGGCGGCGCTGAGCCGCCAGCAGACGCGCGCTCTGGTGGACACCACCTTTTTGATTGAAGAGCGGCTGATTGCCGGCGAGGTGCCGCAGGTTTACCTGGAAAATGCGGCGGGATAGTGATTGAAAAATGGGGGAAAACTTGCTATAATCGAAACAAAAGAAGGCGGCCCGCAGCTCCGATCAAAAGAATGGAGCAAGCTGGGCTGAGATGGAGGCTAAAGAATGGATTTTCAGACCGCACAGCAGCGTGCGCAGCAGCTGCGGGAACAGATTGAGTATTACAGCAAACTTTACTATGAGCAGGACGACCCGGCCATCAGCGACTACGATTTTGACAAGCTGATGCACGAGCTGATCGACATCGAGGAAGCCTACCCGGAACTGCTCACCCCCGATTCGCCCACCCATCGCGTCGGCGGCAAGGCGTCCAACAGCTTTGCGCCGGTGGAGCATGTGGTGCAGATGGGCTCGCTGCAGGACGTCTTTTCCAGCGAGGAGGTCGAGGACTTTGACCGCCGCGTGCGGGAGACTGTACCGAACCCGCTGTATGTGGTGGAGCCGAAGATCGACGGCCTTTCGGTCTCGCTGGAATACCGGGACGGCCTGCTGGTGCGCGGCTCCACCCGCGGCGACGGCTTTGTCGGCGAGGATGTGACCGAGAATATCCGCACCATCGCCTCGGTTCCGTTGCGCTTAAAGGAATCGGTGCCCTATCTGGAGGTGCGCGGCGAGGTCTATATGCCGGTGGCCAGCTTTGAGAAGGTGGTGGCCCAGCAGGAGCTCAACGAGGAAAAGCCCTTTAAAAATCCGCGCAACGCAGCGGCTGGTTCGCTGCGGCAGAAAAATCCCAAAATCACCGCGCAGCGGGGGCTGGATATCTTTGTCTTTAACCTGCAGCAGGTGCAGGGGAAGGAAATTTTGAGCCACAAGGAATCGCTGGACTGGCTGAAAGCTTTGGGCTTTCAGGTGTCGCCCTCCTATCTGCGGGTGGACAGCATCCAAAAGGCAATCGAGGAGATCGGGCAGATCGGCCAGCGTCGGGGAGCCTACAGCTTTGATATTGACGGCGCCGTCGTCAAGGTGGACGATCTTGCCCAGCGCGACCTGCTGGGTGCGACGGCAAAATTCCCCAAATGGGCGGTCGCCTTTAAGTATCCGCCGGAGGAGAAGGTCACCACCCTGCTGGATGTGGAGGTCAAGGTGGGGCGCACCGGCGCGCTGACTCCGACCGCTGTCTTTGAGCCGATTCAACTGGCGGGCACCACCGTCAGCCGGGCGGTGCTGCACAACCAGGACTTCATCGACGAAAAACAGATTGCCATCGGGGACAAGATTGTGGTGCGCAAGGCCGGAGACATCATCCCGGAGGTGGTCACCGTCGCCGAGCATTGCGGCCAGCCGGTCTACCACCTGCCGGAATACTGCCCGTCCTGCCACACCCGGGTGGTCCGGGAGGAGGGAGAGGCCGCCATCTATTGCCCGAACATCGAGTGCCCGGCACAACTGATGCGCAACCTCATCCACTTTGCCTCCCGCGACGCGATGGACATCGACGGCCTTGGCCCGGCGCTTCTGGAAAATCTGGTCAACGCGGGCTGGGTTCATTCCCCGGCCGACCTCTATGAGCTCAAGGAGGAGGAGGTCGCCAAGCTCGACCGGATGGGCAAAAAGAGCGCGGCCAACCTGATGGCCTCGCTCGAGCGCTCCAAGCAGAACGACCTCTCCCGCGTCATCTTCGCGCTGGGCATCCCGGAGGTGGGCGAGAAGATGGCGGCGCTGCTGGCCCAGCAGTTTGGCACGATGGAAAAACTTTCCTGGGCGACGCTGGAGGAGCTGACCGCCATCGACGGCTTTGGTGAAGTGGTGGCGCAGAACATTGTCAGCTTCTTTTTGGAGGAGCGCAACCGCCGCCAGATCGAGCGGCTGGCCCAGGCGGGGATCAACATGGAGAGCAAAAAGGTCAAGGCGGGGGACACCTTTGCGGGTATGACCTTTGTGCTGACCGGCACCCTGCCGACCTTAAAGCGCAGCGAGGCCAAGGAGCTGATCGAGTCGCTGGGCGGCAAGGTCTCCTCCTCCGTCTCCAAAAAGACCAGCTATGTGGTGGCAGGGGAGGAAGCGGGCTCCAAACTGGACAAGGCCAACGAGCTGGGCATCCCGCTGCTGAGTGAGGAGCAGCTGCTGCAGATGGCAAAAACGCAGCAGGAAAATCAATAAAAAATTTTGTCAGTTTTGCTTCCAGCCAAAGTCCCGATTAAAAGGGCGCCTGAAAACATACAATAATACTGCGCTTGTCCTAAGCGCGATGTGAACATTTCAGGTAAAGCGAGGAAGAAACGATGAAAAAGATAACCGGACTGGCTCTTGTGGCCGTGCTGACCATGTCTCTGCTGGCCGGTTGTGCCGAGGACGGCATGATCGGGCAGGCAGAGCGTGACGGAAGAAACGTCATAGAAGAAGGGGCGCAGGACGCCAAAAACGCAGCGAACGACGCCAAGAACGCGGTGGAGGATGCTGCTGACGACACCGGCGATATGATGGAGAACGCGCAGGGCATGATGATGGCCGCGGGCAGCCGCATCCAGGACGTCATCATGGAGCTGGAGGAAAATCTGGGCATCACCATGCCGGAAAAGCTGGACCAGCAGAGCCTGCAGGAGGTGTTCGGCCTGAACCCCGACGACATTGAGGAATATTACGGCGAATACTCTGCGGTCAACACCTCCGCTGACCACATCATCGGCGTCAAGGTAAAGGATGGCAAGGTGGACGAGGTGAAATCCGCGCTGGAAAGCCACAAACAGGAGATCGTCGATAACTTTGAGGAGTACCTGCCCGACCAGTACGATAAGGCGCAGGCGGGCAAAATTATCCAGAAGGGCAACTATCTGTTTCTGGTCATCGCCGGCGATTCCGAAAAGGGATATGACAGTGAGATGAACTGCGCGCAGCACATCATCGACGGCTACTTTGAGTAAGAAAAAAGAGGAAGCGACTTTGCTTCCTCTTTTTTTGAAAAAATGAAAACAGTGTGGAATAAAACGCGGCCAAAATGCCACTATTTTGATGGTAAAATTTTTCTGAATTTTTGGAAAATTAACTCTTACAACTCTAAAAATGCGGGGAGTGGGGTTGATATTTTCGCCAAAATCTGTTAACGTTATGGGTAGTGCTTTCTGACCGGGAAAATGGGCGGACGGCATATCAATAAAAAAGATGTCTGGAGGTAGACAATTTGGTTTTTAGCAGCCTGCTGTTTTTGTTCCGTTTTCTTCCGATCACCTTTCTGATCTATTACCTGGTACCCTTTAAGGCAAAGAACACGGTGCTCTTTTTGGCCAGCCTGTTCTTTTACACCTGGGGCGAGACTAAATTTTTCCCCATCATGCTCATCTCAATCGGCATCAACTACGTTGCCGGATTGCTGATGGAGCGGTATGACCACAATGAAAAGGCGCGCAAGGCTTGTTTCTGGGTCGCCTTTCTCGTCACGCTGGGCTTCCTGCTCTTCTTTAAGTACACAAACTTCTTCCTGTCCAACATCAATGCCCTGCTGGGGCTGAGCCTGCCGCTGCTGGATTCCGTCGAGTTCCACCTGCCGCTGGGCATCAGCTTTTACACCTTCCAGATTTTGGCCTACACGATGGATGTCTACAGGCGCAAAATCAAGGTGGAGCACAACCTGATCGACTTCGGCGCCTTCGTCGTGCTCTTCCCGCAGCTGATTGCCGGTCCGATTGTCCTGTACTCGGACATCAGCCGGGAGCTCAAGAGCCGCAAGATCACCCTGGCGCAGATCGACGAGGGCGTGGGCCTGTTCATCATGGGACTTGCCAGCAAGATTCTTCTGGCAGACACCATCGGCGCGCTGTGGACCGAGGTGCAGACGCTTGGCTTTTCGCAGGTGTCCACCCCGCTTGCCTGGATGGGCATCATCGCCTACAGCTTCCAGATTTACTTTGACTTCAGCGGCTACTCGCTGATGGCAATCGGTCTGGGACGGATGCTGGGCTTTTTCTTCCCGCAAAACTTCAATTACCCCTACATCTCCAAAAGCATCACCGAATTCTGGCGCCGGTGGCACATCACCCTCAGCTCCTGGTTCCGCGATTACGTCTACATCCCGCTGGGCGGAAACCGGGTCAAAAAGAGCCGCCAGTTTTTCAACATCTTTGTCGTCTGGTTCCTGACCGGCTTCTGGCACGGCGCCGCCTGGAACTTTATCTTCTGGGGACTGTACTTCTTTGTGCTGCTGATGATTGAAAAGAGCTTTTTGCTCAAACACCTGGAAAAGAGCAAGGTGCTCTCGCACGTTTACCTGATCTTTTTCATCATCATCAGCTGGGGAATCTTCGCCCTGTCCGACCTGTCCCAGATGGGCGCGCTGTTTAGCCGGATGTTCTCGCTGCACGGAGGCACCGACTGGATGTACTATCTGCGCGATTACGCGGCCATGTTTGTCCTGTGCATCCTGGCCTCCACCCCCTTCTTTAAAAAGCTGGCAGACAGCGCTGTCGGCAAAAACAGGGTGGTCCGAACCGTCTTTCTGGCGGGTGTGCTGGTCGTCTGCGTCGCCTTCATGGTGGACTCCACCTACAGCCCGTTTTTGTACTTTAACTTCTAAGGAGGATGGCAGATGAAAAAGATTTTGCAGTACCCGGTTGCTGTCCTGTTTGGCGTCTTTATCCTGGTGTTTTTCCTGGTGGATGTCCTCAATCCGGACAGAAGCTACTCCGAGTTTGAAAATACGGTCCTCACAACCCGCCCGGCTTTTTCGATCAGCGGCTTTTTTGACGGGAGTTTCGGCAGCAACTATGTCGAGTACATCAACGACCAGATTGCGGGCCGCGACGATTGGATCAGCCTGAAGGCGGTGGCCGACCTGCTGCTGGGCCGCGTCGAGAGCCACGGCGTCACCTTTGGGGACGACAGCTACATGGTGGAAAAGCTGCAGATTGTGGGTGATGAGCAGAAGCAGGTCAATTCCTCTACAAACGTGGTGGCGCAAAGCAGCGTCAACCGCGCGGTGGGGATGGTCCGTTCCTTCCTGGAAATGTACGACAAGGAGGTTACCCTCTCGCTGGTGCCAAACTCCCAGGCCATTTTGGGGGACAAGCTGCCGGAAGGTTTTCCCGGCGTGGACGAGCTGAGCTACAGCCAGCAGATCTATGACCAGCTCTCCGAAGCGGACGATCAGCTGGAGGTGGTCGATTTTTCCGAGGCCCTTTCTGAGCACAAGGACGAGTATATCTACTACAAGACCGACCATCACTGGACAACCCTGGGCGCCTACTACGCCTACCGCGAATACTGCGAGCAGAAGGGCCTGACGCCGGTGGAGCTCAGCGACCTGCCGCAGGCGCAGACGGTGGAGGATTTCTACGGGACCTTCTACTCCAAGGCAAAGCGCCCGGGACAGCAGTCCGACACCATCACCTGGTACGATGTGGATGTCGATGAATTTGCTTTTGTGGCAAACCTGCAGCAGGACCCGGAACTGAAGGAGTTCGGCGAGGTCATCCAGGAAGATGGGCTGGAGCTGCTGTCGGTGGACAGCATGATGGATGAGCGCAAGCTCTCCACCCGCGACAAATACGCCGGCTTCCTGTGGGGCAACAGCGGCTATGTCAAGATCAAGAGCAGCCATAACCTCAACCATGAGGACGGCAAGACCAGCCGCCTGCTGATCTTCAAGGACTCCTACGCCAACAGCATGCTGCCGTACCTGACCTACAACTACGACGAGATCGTGGTGGTCGACCTGCGCTATATGGCAAAGAGCACAGCCGAGCTGATGCAGGAGGATTTTGACGATATCTTTATTATGTACAATTTCTCGACCTTTGTTTCCAGTGCGCCGGATTTGGCGAGACTGCAATTTTAAAACAAAAACAGCGCTCCGCCATGGGGCGCTGTCTTTTTGTCTCACAAAGAAAAGTTTTTACTATAAAGAGCGACTTGTCACCTTTTACGGTTGAGCGAGCGAAAAAAGTATGGTATAATTTTCTTGAAAAATCGGCGCCAGGATTTGCGCCAAATGGAGGGAAGAGAGGATGGAGGAACGTTTTGTTGCGGCGGTTATTTATGCACTGCCAGCCTTGCTGCTGGGCGTAGTCGGAGTGCTGTTCTGTAAGGGAAAAGCAGGATTTTTGCTGGCCGGCTGGAACACCATGCCCAAGGAAAAAAAGCAAAGCTGGGATAAAAAACGCCTGCTGCACTTTAACGGCCGGTGCATTTTAGGGCTGGCTGCGCTGATATTGCTGGGAGCACTGTTCACTCTTTTGGAAATTGACTGGCTGGTCGCACTGAGCTGGGTGGCCTTTGCGGCGCTGATTGTCTGGATGATTGTCTATCAAAATACCGGAAATCGTTTCCGTCGGTAGGATCGAACCGCGCGGAGGATGTAATAAAAAAGAAACAGAATAGGAGGACTGAGTATGATTTGTTTGGCAACAGTTGGAACAGGTTGGATTGTTGGCGAGTTTCTCAAAGGAGTCCGGGAGGCGGGCGGCATCTGCTACACGGCGTGCTACTCCCGCAGCCAGCAGACAGGGGAGGCCTTCGCACAGCAATGGGGCACGCAGAAAGTCTACACCGACCTTGCGCAGATGGCTGCGGACGAGGAGATCGACGCGGTCTATATTGCCAGCCCCAACCGCCTGCACTACGAACAGAGCAAGCTGTTTTTGCAGCACGGCAAGCATGTGATCTGCGAAAAGCCGATCACGGTGGAGCCGGAGGAGCTGCAGGAACTGCAGGAGCTGGCACAGCAGAAGAATTTGATTTACATCGAGGCGTTGATCGGCGTCTATCTGCCGCAGATGAAGGTGCTGCAGGGCGCGGTGGAGCGTCTGGGACCGGTGCACCTGGCCCGGTTTGATTTTTCTCAGTACTCCTCCAAATACCCTGCCTACCTGCGCGGGGAGCTGCCCAACATCTTTAACCCGCAGATGGCGACCGGCGGCTGGATGGATTTGGGCATCTACTGCCTGTACCCGGCCATCATGCTGTTTGGCGTGCCGGATCATGTCCACGCCCACGCGCGCTTTTTGAGCACCGGGGCAGACGGCAGCGGCTGCGTGACCTTGCAGTATCCTGACAAGACGGTGGTGCTGACCTACTCCAAGACCGCGCAGGGGACAATCGGCTCGGAGATACAGGGCGAGGATGGCGTCATCCGCATCCCGCACATCTCCAAGCTGATCAACATGACCCTGACGCCGGTGGGCGGGCAGGAGATGCCGCTGAGCGGGCCGCAGGAAAAGTATCTGCAGATGGCCTATGAGGCAGCAGCTTTCCGCGACTTTATCGAGCAGCCCGAGCAGAACAAGGCGCGCTACCGCTATGTCAGCCACCTGGCGCTCAATGTCAGCCAGGTGATGAAGCGTGCGCGCGAGGAGGCAGGGATCTACTTTGAATAGTTGGAGCCGCGAATGGATCTGGCAGGTAGCGATGGAACAGTCGGCCCGCGACTGCGGCTGCACCGTGGAGCAGCTGTTGGGCGAGCAGAACACCGTCCTTTCTGCAAAGGAATTGTCCGGGGCGAAAAAGTACTATCAGGGCCGTCACTTTTGCCAGATGATTTCCTACGGACACGGCACAGTGGCGGTAGTGAATCCAGCGATCGAGGGGTTTGTCCGCCAGTATCTGCAGGACTGTCGGTATCCGTTTTCCGCCTTTGACACACCGCACATCAATTGCCTTCATCAAGAAGCCAAAAAGCACGGACAGTCGCTGTGCTTTTTGGCGGAGTACTTCCTGCCGGAACCGTCGGAACAGCCAATGCCGGTGCCGGACCATCTGCAGATTCGCCTGCTGTATGAGGACGAGCTGCTGCAGCTGTACCCAGACAAACGCTTCCCGATGGCGCTGGGCTACACCCGCACCGAGCCAAAGAAGGATGTCATCGCTGCGGTGGGCTACCTGGGTTCGGAGATTGTCGGGGTGGCGGGCGCCAGCGACGACTGCGAGACGATGTGGCAGGTCGGTATCGACGTGCTGCCCACTTTTCGCGGCAGGGGATATGCCCGGGCGCTGGTCGATACCCTTACCCGGGAAATCATGCGGCTGGGCAAGGTGCCGTTTTACTGCACCGCCTGGTCCAACATCGCCTCCAAACGGACCGCCATCAGCTGCGGATACCGGGATGCCTGGGTGGAATTAAGTGTGAAGGAGAATGCCTTTACAGAAAAAATGATCCATCATTCTGAGGATAATCGATAAGACCCAGAACATTATATCGCAAACAAGGCTGGTCCCCGCGGACCAGCCGAACAGGTTGTACAGACCGTTTTTCTTCCTGCCGCATAGGATGAAGGGAGGCGAGAAATTTGTCGCCGGACGTCGAGGCGGCAAAATCACGCCTCTTGGATAAAGGAGGAAGAAGAATGAATTATCGTGTTTTGGACATTTCAGCCTATCAGGGCGAAGTGGATTTTGCCAAGGTCAAGTCGGACGGAATCTGGGGCGTCATGCTCAAGGCCACCGAGGGCGAGCGATACCTCAGCCCGGCGTTTGATAAAAACTATCAGAAGGCCACCGACAGCGGGCTGTATGTCGGAGCCTACCATTATCTGCGTGCCTCCACCCCGGCAGAGGCCCTCAAGGAGGCGCAATTTTTCCTGCAGAAGGTTGCCAGCAAAAAGCTGACCCTGCCGCTTGCGGTGGACATCGAGGCGCCGGAGCAGCAGCCGATTGCGGACCTTGCCCCCATCGCAAAGGCCTTCTGCGACGAGGTGGAGAGAAACAAATATTACGCCATGATCTACAGCACGGTCAACTGGTTCCAGACCAAGCTCGCTTCGAGCCAGCTGGACGTCTTTGACCGCTGGATTGCGCAGGTGGGCGTCAATCAGCCGACCTTCAATAAGCCTTATGGCATGTGGCAGTACACCTGGAACGCGCAGATCAACGGCATCACCGGACGGGTGGATGAGAACATCAGCTACAAGGATTATCCCACCATCATCCGCAACGCCGGGCTCAACCACCTGGAGCCGGAACCAGAGCCGCCGGTTTCCAAGGTCATCACCGTCGAGCAGCTCAAACAGATGGGCTATACAAGCATTCAGCTATAAAAAAGATCGGATATAAAAAGGAAAGGAGGGGGAAAGGATGAGCGTTTCGATTCGCCATACCGTTTCACCCACAATGACAGAGCAAGAACAAAAGCTGCTGCGCAGCATCGGGGCGGTTCGCCGCTACCCGGTCTGCCGCTTTGAACTGCGCAGCAGCAAGGACAGGGAACTTTGCAGCGTCGCGCTGGATGCGGTGCATCTGCAGGATGCCAGCGAGCAGATCGAACCGGTCAAGGAGCGGGGTGCACGGCTCAAGTCGCTGGAGCAAAAGGGCTTGATCGTTCTTTACTATGGTCTTAGTTCCTATGTCAAGAGCGATTACCAGATTTTCCACGACAGCGCCGTGTTCCATCAGCTCCAGGAGCTGGCCGCGGAGGGCGGCAAACGGGAGGACTACCTGTTTGACCGCGCCTTTTTGAAGAAGGGCCAGGCGGTTCTGACTGTCAAGGGCCGCTACGCTCTGCAGCAGATAGCAGAAAAAGAATAGAAAACCAAAATCGGCTCCCCATTTCCTTTGGGACGGGGAGCCGATTTTTTTACCGCTCTTTTCGTTGGAAATGCCGCGCGCCCTTTTGGATCAGTGGCTGGGTCTGGATCAGCAGCAGGGCGCTCATCATCACAAGGCAGACGGTGAGCAGCGGGGTGTTGGCATTTGCGATGGGCACCGGCCTTGCAACGCTCGAAAAGACGCCGACCGCCTGCGGAAACAGGCGCAGGAGGAGCAGGACGATGCCGCCTGAGCAAATGGCGTGCGCCATCCGCAGCAGCAAAAAGGGGCGAAGGCGCAGGCCGGTTCCGCGCAGGATGCCGGCAATCTGTGCGGCCACCGAAAGCCCGCCAAACGAAAGGAAGCAGGAGGCAAGGCAAAGCCCCAACGGCTGCCCGCTTGCCAGCAGACAGCCGTTGGTCACCTCCAGCGAGCCGAGCAGCAGGCAGGAGAGCACGCCGCCCTCCAGGGTGGAGGAGAGAATGTCCGACAACGCCTTAAAAAGGATGACAAAGCCGCACATCTGCCCCAGCGCCGACACTGCCTGGCTGACCGACAGGACAAAGGCCTGGCTCATCGGCATGAAATCCGATGCCCGCTGGGCGGGGAGGGGGTCGCAGAGCATCCGCCGCTGCTGACCGCGCTCCCGCATCCCCAGCACCGCGCCGAGCAGAATGGAGACAAAGAGCTGGACAAGGTACAAAAGGATGCCGGCCTGCGCGCTGCCAAACATCCCGCTGCCCACCGCTGTGATGATAAAGGAGGGCCCCGCGCAGCAGCAGAAAGGGAGCATCCGCTGTGCGGTCGCGCGGTCAAGGCGGCCCTGTTCCAGCAGGCCGGCAATTGATTTGGCCCCCATCGGGTAGCCGCCGATCAAGCTCAGCAGCACCACGCTGCCCATCGAGGGCGGCAGGCAGAACAGCCCCTTTGTCAGCGGCCCCAACGGCAGGGAGATCAGGCGGTAGAGGCCGCTGTTAATCAGAAATCCGGTCAGCACCATAAAGCAGAACAGCGAAGGGATCACCGTCTGCAGGCAGAGCTGCACGCCGGATAAGGCGCCAGCCGCCACCACATCCCCGTCCAGTACCAAAATTGCCGCGCAGAGCACGCACCCAAGCGCGATGAAGTATCGTCCTGTTTGTTTCATGAAAACAGTCACCGTCCCTGTTTTTTCTTTGACGCTTCATTGTATGCAAAAGGGCAGCTTGTCTTGACTGCTAAAAAGCGTTGCCCGCTCATAAAATAGCAACAAAAAAGCAACGGAGGAACCGCTATGAACAAAAGAGCGCGAAAAAACGCAAAATCTGACAAGGCCCCCGCGTCCAACCTCAAGGAGGCGCTGACGCTGGGCGGGGCGCTGTTTGAACGGGAGGTGCATGTGGAGCTGTGCGGCAACCGGGAGGCGCTGATCGACGGCTGCCAGGGCATTGTGGAGTACAACGAGGAGGCCATCCGCCTAAACATCACCAAAGGGCAGCTGAAGATCTGGGGCCGTGGGCTGCAGATTGCCTGCCTTGCCGAGGAGGGCATGATTATCCGCGGGTACATCATGGGACTGGAATACTGCAATTGAGGGGGTGAGGGAATGAGTTTTGTCCGCTTTTTGCGCTGGGTGCGCGGCACCGTCAGCTTCCGGGTGGAGGGAAAGTTTGCCGAGCGCTTTCTCAATCTGCTCAGCCGCAGCGGCATCCCGGTCTTTCAGACCCGGTACACCAGGGAGGGCTTCGTGGCGCAGACGACGGTGAAAAAGTATTTTGCCATCCGCCCTTTTGCCCGCAAAACCCATGTGCGGGTGCGCATCGTCGAACGGCGCGGCCTGCCGTTTCTGCTACGGCGCTGGAAAAGACGAAAGGGGCTGCTGGTGGGGGTGGCGGCATTTTTGCTGCTGCTGTTTTTGTCCGGGCAATTTGTCTGGGAGATTCAGATCAACGGCAATCAGACGGTCACCGACGATGAAATTTTGCAGTCGCTGGAGGAAATGGGCCTCTCCCGCGGCAGCTGGAAGGAAAGCCTGGACGTCCAAAAGATGGCGATTTTGCTGCGGCAGCAGTACGAGCAGATCGGCTGGGCGGCCATCAATTTGGTGGGCGGCGTGGCCGAGGTGGAAATTAACGAACGGCAGGAGGGCGAGGAGATTGTCGAAAGCAATGAGCCCTGCAACGTGGTGGCCGCGCGCGGCGGACAGATCGTGCGCATGGAGGTGTATGACGGGCAGCGCGTGCGGCAGGACGGCGAGACGGTGAAGAAGGGTGACCTGCTGGTCAGCGGTGTTGTTGCCAACAGCAAAAACAAAACCATCCTTCGCCACGCCGAGGCCAAGGTGCTGGCCGAATATTCCCAGAGCCACGAGGTGTCTGTCCCGCTGACCCAGACGCTCAAGGTTCCGCAGGGCGGGATGGAAAACTACCGCTACCTCAATATCGGCCCGCTGCGCCTGCCGCTGTTCATCGTGGGAGCTGGGGAGGAGGAGAGTTTTTCGCGAGCCTTCACCCGGCCCATCCGCATCTTTGGCATCACCCTGCCGCTGGACATGACCATCCTGCAGGTGATTCCCGCACAGCAGCAGGTGGTGGAGCTCAGCCAGGAGAAGGCGGAGTATTTTGCCATGCAGCAGCTCGAAGCCTTTGAAAAGGAGGTGCCGGAGCGGGAGGTCGTCAGCCGCAAGATCAGCAAAACGGTCTCAGACGGGGAGCTGGTGCTGAAGGCGGACTATGTTTTCCGCGAGGACATCGCGCAGCAGGAGGAGATTTTGCTGGACGCAAAAACGCAGTAAAATCTTCCGTTTATCATCCGTTCCACACTAAAAAGGGAAAGATGATGGGGAAACTTTCGGTCAGACTAGACGGGTTTGTGCAGGCTTACCAAAAAAGCTGCATATTTTGATAGAGTATTTAAAAATTCAAAAAAATGTGCTATAATACAAAATGAGTTATCGGGAAAAAAATGAAAAAAAGAAACCAGACGATTTGGAGGGAACTTTCATCGAACAGGTATTGCAGATCGAACGAATCGAAGACGTGCTGACCCTGTTTGGCAATGCGGATCAGAACGTGAAAATCATAGAAGAACATTTCGGCGTCAACATCGTCTGCCGCGGCACCGAGGTCAAGATCACCGGGGAGCCGGAGGCAGTCTCCAAGGCGCAGCGCACAGTGGATACCCTGCTTGCCATGATCGCCAAGGACGGCAATCTTTCCGAACAGAATGTACGCTATGTCATCACCCTGGTCGAACAGGGCAGCGAGCAGAGCATGACGCAGATGAACAACAGCTGTATTGCCGTCACCGTCAAGGGAAAACCGGTAAAGCCCAAGACACTGGGACAGAAAAAATATATCGACGCAATTCAGAACAACACCATCACCTTCGGCATCGGCCCGGCGGGTACGGGCAAGACCTATCTGGCGGTGGCCATGGCGGTGCGCGCTTTCCGCGACGAGCAGGTCAGCCGCATCATCCTGACCCGGCCGGCGGTGGAGGCGGGCGAAAAGCTGGGCTTTCTGCCCGGCGATCTGCAGGATAAGGTCGACCCCTACCTGCGCCCACTCTACGACGCGATGTTTGATATGATGGGGCCGGAAAATTTCCAGCGCAATATGGAAAAAGGGACCATCGAGGTGGCGCCGCTGGCCTATATGCGCGGACGCACGCTGGATGATTCCTTTATCATCCTGGACGAGGCGCAGAACACAACGCCCGAGCAGATGAAGATGTTTTTGACCCGTCTGGGCTTTAATTCCAAGGCGATTGTCACCGGCGACGTCACCCAGATCGACCTGCCCAACGCCGGGCGCTCGGGACTGGTCGAGGCGGTCAAGGTGCTCAAAAACATTGACGACATCGCCATTATGAGACTGACAGAAAAGGACGTTGTCCGCCACAAGCTGGTGCAGGACATCATTGCCGCATACGAGAAGTACAACAACAGGGAGGCGCGCAGATAAGATTATGGATGGAGTTAAGGTTTCGATTTCGAATAGACAGAAGGCGGTCAAGGTGCCAACCGGCATCCGGCTGCTGGTTCGCCGCTGCTGCAGTGCAGTGCTGACAATGGAAAAGTTTGAGGGTGCCGCAGAGGTGAGCGTCAGCTTTGTGGATAACGAGCAGATCCGCCAGCTCAACCGGGAGTTCCGCGACAAGGACGCCGCCACCGATGTCCTCTCCTTCCCGTTGGGAGAGAACGGTGTCTACGACTACAACAATGAAACCGGCGCGTATATGCTGGGCGACATCGTCATCTCGGTGCCGCGCGCCATCGAGCAAGCGCAGATGTACGGACATTCGCTGCGCCGGGAGATCGGTTTTTTGACCGTTCATTCGATGCTGCACCTGCTGGGCTATGACCACGAAGGCGGCGGCCTCGAGGCGCTTCGCATGCGTGAGAAGGAAGAGCTGGTGCTGACCCGTCTGGGCCTGCAGCGCGACATGAGCTTTGTGGAAGAGGAAGATGTCCAGGAATAGCCAGAACTGTTTTTTGCGTTCCTTTGCGGCGGCGGGCAGCGGCATCTGGCAGGCCATCCGCCAGGAGCGCAATCTGCGCTTTCACCTGGTAGCGGTGCTGCTGGTGCTGTATGGGAGGAGTTTTTATTCCTTCTCCGCCGCAGAGGATGCGGCCCTGTTTTTGACGATGGGGTCGGTGATTGCGGCGGAGCTTGTCAACACCGCCGTCGAGTGCGCGGTGGATTTGTGCTGCCCGCGTCCGAATCCGCTGGCAAAGCTCGCCAAAGACGCGGCAGCGGGCGCGGTGCTGGTGCTCGCCATCGCGGCGGTGCTGGTGGGGCTGCGGCTGTTCTGGCAGCCCCAGATACTGCTGCAGGTTGTGGAGCTGCACCTTCGTTCCCCGCTCCGGCTGCTCCTTGTGCTGCTGGCGGCAGCCGCAGGAGGCTGGTTTGTGTTTTTCTTTGAGAAGGGGAAAAGCAGCAACAGAAACCGCGGCAACAGATAAGAAAACAGACGACTGAAAAGACGAAAGGCAGGATATACATGACAAAATCGGCGTTTGTCGCCATTGTTGGAAAACCGAATGTGGGAAAATCTTCCCTCTTAAACCTTCTGGTGGGGGAGAAGATCGCTATCATCTCGGACAAGCCCCAGACCACCCGCACCCGCATCACCGGCGTTTTGACCGAGGGCGAGGTGCAGCTGGTCTTTATCGATACTCCCGGCCTGCACAAGCCGAAGAATAAGCTGGGGGACTATATGGTTAAACAGGTGTCCGACTCGGTGGGGGATGTGGACTGCGCCGTGCTGGTCACCGATCCGTTTGGCGAGATTGTGGATTCGGAGCGCCAGCTCATCGAAAATATCAAGGAGCTGCACCTGCCCGCGATCCTGGTCATCAATAAGATCGATACCCTCGCCAACAAGGAGGATATGGTCAAAAAGATGGTGGCCCTGTCCGAGATGTACGACTTTACGGAGGTGGTACCGATCAGCGTCAAGGAGCGCGACGGCACCGACCTGCTGTTAAAGCTCATTCAGGACCAGGCGCAGGAGGGCCCGCACTTTTTCCCGAGCGATACCCTGACCGATCAGCCGGAAAAGGTGATTGCGGCGGAGATCATCCGCGAAAAGGTGCTGCGCAACATGCGCGACGAGATCCCCCACGGCACAGCGGTGGTTATCGAGCGGATGCGTGAGCGGCAAGGCAAAAATATTGTGGACATCGACGCCACCATCCTGTGCGAAAAGGCCAGCCACAAGGGCATGATTATCGGCAAAAAGGGCGCGATGCTCAAAAAGATTGCCAGCGAGTCCCGCCAGGAGATCGAAGCGTTTCTGGACAGCCCGGTCAACCTGCAGTGCTGGGTCAAGGTGCGCGAGGACTGGCGCAACAACGAGTTTTCCATCCGGGACCTCGGGTTTAATTAATCATATTTTTGCTGGATAGACTTTCCGCTGATAGCAGCGGTTCATTTCGGGAACAATCTTTCTTGTATACCAATCGGGAGGGATTGTGGATGAATGAGACAAGAAACAACCAGCAGAATAGTTGGGAACAGTTTGAACATTCCGGCAAAATCAGCGACTATCTGCGCTACCGCGGACAGCTTGGTGTGAGCGGCGATGCGCCGGAAAACAGGGAAGGGGAAGGCCATGCAGATGACGGTGGACGGACTGGTCATCCGGGAAAAGATGCTCAGCAACGATAACCGGCTGGTGACCATCCTGACCGGTGAACACGGTCTGGTGCGGGCTTTTATGCGTTCGGTCAAAAAGCTGGGCGGCACCATGGCGGCCGCCACCGACCTGTTCTCCTACTCCAGTTTCACCCTGTTTTACAACAAGGACCAGTACTCCGCCGACGGCGCGGAGCCGCTGCGCATCTTTTACCACCTGCGCGAGGATCTGGAAAAGACAAGCCTGGCCTCCTATCTGGCGCAGCTGGCCGAGGAACTGGTCCCGCAGGGGGAGCCGGCGCCCGAGCAGCTCAAGCTCTTTTTAAACTGCCTTTACCTGCTGGAGGAGGACAAGCGCACGGTGGATTTTATCAAGCCGGTCTTTGAGCTGCGGCTGCTGACCATGTCCGGCTACATGCCCGACCTAGTCGGCTGTCAGGGCTGCGGGGAATATGAAGCGGAGCAGTTTTTCTTTTCCCCCGCGACCGGCACGCTGCTGTGCGGCCACTGCGCCAGCGGGATGCCCCCGCAGGGCAGCATCCCGCTGACCAAGGACCAGCTGGCGGCGATGCGACACATCATCTATTCGCAGGCAAACAAGGTCTTTCAGTTTAAGATGACGCCGCAGGGGCTGCGCAACCTCGGAAAAATCACCGAGGTTTACTTGCAGGCCCAGCTGGACCGGCAGTTTTCGTCGCTGGATTTTTATCACCGGCTGCGGCAGACTACCCTCTCGCTGCAGCAATCGTTGCAAAAGCAACCGACAACAGAGATACAGGAACATGATGAGATAGAGTGAGGATGTGAAATCAATGTACCAGGCACAGCGGTATTTCCGGACCCTGGAGCTGGAAAAGGTGCTGGCGAAGCTGGCCGAGCAGGCCAACTGTGACGACAGCAAACAGATGGCGCTGGGGCTTACCCCTTCGGACGACTACAACACCGTTCGGGCTTTGATGCAGAAAACCTCTGACGCTTATATGCTCAGTGCAAGATACACTTCGCCCGCTTTACATAAGCTGAAAAACTGTGAAGCGGCGCTGCGCAAATCGCAGAAAGGCTCCAACCTTTCGCTGCGGGAACTGATGGATGTTTCGGCCGTGCTGCACAACATCCGCTCGGTCAAGGACTGGCGCAAACGCTGCGAGGGGGAAAGCACCTCGCTGGACGGCCTGTTTGAGGTGCTGGTTCCCAACAAGGAGCTGGAAAACACCATCGACAACGCCGTCCTCTCCGAGGAGGAGCTGGCCGACAGCGCAAGCCCGGAATTGGCCGACCTGCGCCGCAAGATCAACCAGGCAAAGCTGCGGGTGCGCGAGCGGCTGGATCACCTGATTAAATCCCCGACCCAGAGCAAATTTTTGCAGGACGCCCTGGTCACCATGCGCGACGGGCGCTTTGTGGTGCCGGTCAAGAGCGAATACCGCTCGGAGATCAAGGGCCTTGTCCACGACACCTCCGCCAGCGGAGCTACCATCTTTATCGAGCCGATGGCGGTGGTGGAGGCAAACAACGAGATCCGCGTCCTGCAGGCAAAGGAGAAGCGGGAGATCGAGCGGATCATTCAGGAGCTGTCCGAAAAGGTCGGCGACTTTGCCGAATCGATCATCTACAGCTATCGCGCTTTGGTCGAGATCGACCTCTACTTTGCAAAGGCATCTTTAGCCTATAAGATGAAGGCGACGGTGCCGAATATTTTGGAAACCGGCGAGATCGACCTAAAGAAGGCGCGCCATCCGCTGATCGACCCGCAGAAGGTGGTGCCGATCGACGTCAACCTTGGAAAAGACTTTAACACGCTGGTCATCACCGGCCCCAACACCGGCGGCAAGACGGTCACCTTAAAGACGCTGGGCCTGATGACCCTGATGGCGATGTGCGGCCTGATGCTGCCGGTGGCGGAGGGAAGCACCGTCTCGGTCTACAAAAAGGTGCTGGTGGATATCGGCGACGAGCAGAGCATCGAGCAGAGCCTGTCCACCTTCTCGGCGCACATGACCAACATCGTCTCGATCATCGAGGAGGCGGATTCGGACAGCCTGGTACTCATCGACGAGCTGGGTGCCGGCACCGACCCGGTGGAGGGCGCGGCGCTGGCCATCGCCATCATGGAAAAGCTGTCGGTCTACGGCGCAAAGGTGGCGGCCACCACCCACTATGCCGAGATCAAGGAATATGCTCTGCAGACGCCGGGCGTACGCAACGCCAGCTGCGAATTTGATGTGGAGACGCTGCGCCCGACCTACCGCCTGCTGATCGGCATCCCTGGCAAGTCCAACGCCTTTGCCATCAGCCAGCGGCTGGGGTTGCCGGAGGAGATCATTGAGGCGGCCAAACGCAACATCTCGGACGAAAAGACCCGGTTTGAAGACGTGCTGGCCCAGCTGGACCAGACCCGCCAGGAGCTGGAAAAGGAGAAGGAGGAGGTTGACCGCCTGCGCTTAGAACAAATTGAATCCAAGCGCAACCTCGAACAGTACAAGCAGAAAACCTATAAATTGATGGATAGAGAGCTGCAGAACGCGCAGGACAAGGCGAATCGAATCGTCTCCTCGGCCAAGGCGGAATCGCAGAAGCTGCTGGACGAGCTGGATGAGCTGCGCCGCCAGAAGGAGAGCGAGGAATTTTCCAAGCTGGTACAGGGCGCAAAATCCTCCTACAAATCTAACATCAACCGCCTGGAGGATATCGCTAACCCGGTTATCGGCAGAAGGGCAGAGGAAGAATATGTCCCGCCGCGGCCGCTCAAGAAGGGGGATCTGGTGCTGGTCACCCAGCTGGGAGAGGAGGGCGTGCTGCTCTCTGACCCGGACAGCGCCGGCAACGTGCAGGTGCAGGCAGGAATCATCAAGACAAAGGTCCCGGTCAGCAGCCTGCGGCTGGTGGATAAAAAGCGCCGCCGCCAGCTCAGCCGCATGGAGAAGAAGAAAAACGGCGGCGTGACCAAGACTTTGGTGGACAAGTCCCAGCGCAGCGCGAGCAGCGAGCTTGACCTGCGCGGGCAGACCATCGAGGAAGCGATCATGATGGTCGATCAGTTCATCGACAGCTGTACCCTGCTCGGCATCAAGACCATCACCATCATTCACGGCAAGGGCACCGGCGCCCTGCGCAGCGCGGTGCAGCAGCATCTGAAAAATCACAGAGCGGTGCGCACCTTCCGCCTGGGCGTTTACGGCGAGGGCGAGGACGGCGTCACCATCGCGGAACTCAAGTAGCCGCGTCACCAAATGGCTTTACCGGAGCAGATCCGATAAGGAATATATATTTAGGGAGGTTTTACACATGGACGTTTTTCAGGTAGCAAATTATAAGGATTATCTGTTTGATACCGCAAAAACAATTTTTAGCATCGACAGCCCAAGCGGTTATTATCATGCTGTTATCAAAGAGGTCGAGAAGATCGCGACCGAGCTGGGCTATCAGTTTGAGCAGATCGAAAAGGGCTGCGGCATCATCACCATCGAAGGCGAGGACAACAGCAAGACCGTCATGATGTCGGCGCACGTCGACACCCTGGGCCTGATGGTTCGCTCCATCACCGCAGACGGCAACCTCAAATTCACCAAGATCGGCGGCCCGATCCTCTCCACTCTGGACGGCGAATACTGCCGCATCCACACCAGAGATGGCAAGGTTTACACCGGCACCATCCTCTGCGAGAGCGCTGCAGTTCACGTTCATCCGGATGCCAGCACCAGAGCAAGAGATGAGGACAGCATGATCGTCCGCATCGACGAGCAGGTTCACTGCAAAGAGGACGTCCTGAAGCTGGGCATCCAGCCGGGCGACTACATCTGCTACGATCCAAAGACCGTTGTCACCGAGAGCGGCTTCCTCAAATCCCGCTTCATCGACGACAAGGGCAGCGTTGCCTGCCTGCTGACCAGCCTGAAGATCATGAAAGACAAGGGGCTCAAACCACAGTACAAGACCAGATTCTTCATCTCCGTCTTTGAGGAAGTCGGCCACGGAGCGGCGTATGTTCCGTCCGATGTCTCCGAGGTCATCGCGGTTGACATGGGCTGCATCGGTCTGGACCTGACCTGCACCGAGTACGACGTTTCCATCTGCGCCAAGGATTCCGGCGGTCCATACGATTACCTGATGACCAGCAAGCTGATCGAGCTGGCCAAGGAAAACGGCCTGAAATACGCAGTTGACATCTATCCAAGATATGGTTCGGATGTCGGCGCGGCTTTGGGCGGCGGCAACAACATCAAGGGCGCGCTGATCGGCCCCGGTGTACATGCTTCCCACGGCATGGAGAGAACCCACTACTCCGCTCTGGAGAACACCATCAACCTGATCCTGCTCTACCTGGGCTGCAAGAAGTAATTTGTGATCCCGACAGAAAAAAAGTCCATCCCCGCGGGGATGGACTTTTTTGGTTTGTGCTCAAAGTTTAAGAATGGAGGGGTTCATCGGTCTCCACATACCGATCCAGCTCCTCTGCCGGGTAGGCGTTGCTCCAATGGTAGGGCTGCAGCTCCTTTAATTCGACAAAGAGCAGCTCGTCGCCGCCGGTGGTGACGCCCACCTGAACATCCTCGCCCCAGTAGCGCAGCCGCTCCTGGCAGATGCCGCAGGGGGAAAGAACGGTGTAGGGGGAATTTTCATCCTCGCGGGTCACGCAGAGGCAGTGGGTCACCTTTTCGTTGTATTTGTGCGCTTCGCACATGGCGCCGACCTCGATGCACAGTTCGGCGGAAGCGTTTGCTGTCTCGATGGCGACGCTGGTGAAGTAGTGGCCCTTGTTGGTGTGGATGACGGCAGCGCCGCCCCAGCCGGTGGGGTAACGCTTTTCAATCAGCTCGACCGCCAGCTCGTACATTTTCTTTTCAATTTCAGGATTCCGCATTGTCTATTTCCTCGCTTTCTTTTGCAGGCTGAGCCTGCACCCAATTTCGCGCTTTGGCTTTAGCGAAAACCAAGCTGAAGCCTGCGATTGCAACCTTATTCTTTATTCTTCGCAAGCGACCTGCGCGGCATCATGACGCAACGAGCGCAGCCGAAGGCAAGCGACCTACGCGAGAGCGTTGGGCAACGTCAAGCAGGAGCCGGCAACGCGATTGCGTCCAGGCTCAGCCTGGTTAGATGTGGGTCATCAGGTAGATTTTGACAGCAAGCTCCATGCTCAGCTTCTCCTCGGTGCGGTCCAGATTCAGGCCCGAGATTTCCTCGATCTTTTTGTAGCGGTACTTGATGGTGTTGTAGTGCAGGAACATCGTGTCGGACGCGAGCTTCAGATTCCAGCCGTTCTGCACAATGTTGACCAGCGTCTCCATAAAGTCGGTGTTGTGCAGCTCGTCGTGGCGGCAGATCTTCTCGATGTAGCCCTTGTAAAACTCCTGCACGCTGGGATTGTCCTTGATGCCGTCCAGGAATTTGTAGATGCCGAGGGCGGAGTAGGTGGCGGTGTTGTCCCGCTTATAGACCAGACGGCTGATCTTGACCGCCTTCTGTGCCTCCTGATAGGCGATGTGGCAGTCCATGATCGAACCCTTTGGCTCGGAGATGCCAATGGTGACGGTGAAGTTGTAGGCGGCTTGCAGCTCCCCTTTGAGGGTGTTGCAGCAGGAGAGAATCTTCTGCGCGGTGGCCTCGTCGGGCTTGTCGTGCTTGATGATGAAGGCGGTGCTGTCGGTGAATTTGGTGTAGAGAACAGTCTTGAAAAAGCGGCGGAAGAATTTCAGCGAGTAGTCGAAGATGTCGTCGTTGTGCTTCTCGATGGTCTCGCTGTCCTCCTTGCTGCGGATGTTCAGATACTGGATCTTGAAATCGTCGATGTCGACGATGACCGCGGTGTAGAACTTCTCGCTCAGGTCCCAGCCGTAGATCTTGCCGCGCTTGACCACCTCCTGCAGGCTCTTGATGTTGTTGAGCACGATGTCCTGCACAAAGCCATCGCGGTAGCGGGTCTCGATCTCCATGTTGGAGATGTACTTTTGGGCGATCAGCTTGAGGGCGGTGGAGGCGTGGGTGAGGATCATCGTCTCATAATCGCTCAGCTCCTGACGGCTGTCGTCGATGATGACGATGAAGCCGTAATCCTTGTCCTCCAAGGAGACCCGCAGGTGGGGATAGGAGAGAAAGCTCTCCTTGAAGCCGTCCCGCAGCGACGCGTTTTTGGAAGGGTAGATTTTGTTGAAGGCCAGATCGTAAAAGGCGATGTTCTGGTTGAGCAGGGTGGCAATGGTGTTGACCACGTCGGTAATGCCGCCGTCGTTGATGACGGTATTGATAAAGGAGGTGCTGATGTTTTCAGAAAGGCGCAGGGCGGAGGACTGCATATCGATCAGCTTTTTAATGATGGGGCTGATGATGTCCGAAAGGATGCAGCCGGCAGGGGCGCTGACAATGGGAAGACCGGTCTCATTGGCCGCGCGGACCGTCTCCTCGTCCAGCGTCTGCATGTAGGTGCCGAGTTTAACGAACAGAGCGCAGGCCTCGCTGTCGGCAAGCTGCGTGATCAGTTGTTGCCGCTCATCCTGCAACAGCTGCTGCAGCAGAAAGCCGGAGGAAAGGACAATCTCGCCGCCGCGCAGCCAGTCCTGAATGTTGGGGGTGTCCATCACTGTGACGGTGGAAACCTCCCGGCCAAGGCCCTTTTTGCCGCAGAGCACGCGGTATTCCCGAAATTCTTCCATGTTTAAAATTTCGCCTACAGTTAACGCCATAAAAAGACCACCTCTTTGTTATAATACAGAAAATAACAGCTTTATTATACAATGAATTATTTGAAAAGTACATATCACTTTGCATGATTTTGTCAAAACACACAATTTTTTGCTTCCCTTTTCTCGCTTTTTAAATTGGTTTTGCAGGATGACGCGCTGTTTTTTGCAAAAAGAATTGACAGATAAATTGAAGGAAAGTATAATAACAATCGAAAAGGTTTTGTTATGCCCGCGGGGTCGGTTTGCCGCCTATCAATCGGGCTGGAAGAAAAGGGAGGCTTTTTAAGGTTATGTTAAGCGCAATTGTTGGTATCAACTGGGGAGACGAGGGCAAGGGCAGAATGGTTGACCTGCTCTCCGAAAAATATGATGTGGTTGTTCGTTACCAGGGCGGCAACAACGCGGGCCACACCGTCATCAATCATCTGGGCAAATTTATTTTGAATCTGATGCCTTCCGGCATTCTGCGTCCGGAGGTTGTCAACGTCATGGGCAACGGCATGGTCATCGACCTGGAGCACCTGCACAAGGAGATGGGCAAGCTGACCGCCGCAGGCGTCAAGATCACTCCAGAAAATCTGAAAATTTCTGATCGAGCTATTATTTGTCTACCATACCATGTGATGCAGGATTGTCTGGAGGAAGAACGTTTGGCCGACGCCAAATATGGCTCCACCCGCCGCGGCATTGCGCCGGTTTATGGCGATAAATATATGAAGAAGGGAATCCGCATGGGCGACCTGCTGCAGCCGGAAGCGCTCAAGGCCCGCCTGAAGGGAATTCTGGAATGGAAAAACCTGACCCTGCAGAAGGTGTACGGCAGCAAGCCGGTCACCTTTGAAGAGATCTGGGAGTGGCTGGAGACCTATGGCAACCCTGTCAAAGACTTTATCTGCGACACCAGCCTCTTCCTCGACCAGGCGGAAAAGGACGGCAAGAAGGTCCTGTTTGAGGCACAGCTGGGCGCTCTGCGCGATATCGATTTCGGCATCTATCCGTTTACTTCTTCCTCCAACACCATCGCCGCCTACGCGCCGATCGGTTCCGGTATCCCGAATCACAAGCTGCACAATGTTGTCGGTGTCATGAAGGCTTACTCCACATGCGTCGGCGAAGGCCCATTCACCTGCGAGCTGTTCGGCGAGGAGGCAGAAAAGCTGCGTGAAGCTGGCGGCGAATACGGCGCGGCGACCGGCCGCCCGAGACGTGTCGGCCCGTTTGATATCCCGGCTTCCCGCTACGGCGTTCGGGTGCAGGGCGCGGACGAGATTGCCCTGACCAAGCTGGATGTCCTGTCCGGTCACGACAAGCTGCCGGTCTGCGTGGCGTACGATGTCAACGGCAACCTGACCAAGGAGTTCCCGTTCGGCGCGGATCTGGATGCGGCTAAGCCGGTCTTTGAGTATCTGCCGGGCTGGAACTGCGACATCAGCAAGTGCAGAAAGCCGGAGGACCTGCCAAAAGAGGCAATGGACTATGTCCGCTACATCGAAAAGGAAGTTGGCTGCAAGATCCGTTATGTTTCGGTCGGCGCAGAAAGAGAAGCTTACATCGAGCTGTAAAAAAGAGAAGCAGGAGGAGGGCCGCAGTGAAGTGACCCCGAAAAGTTAGACAATATTTTTGAAGAAATTGTTCAAGCAACCG